>ULKE01024404.1_pt1 | contig 12150 bp, 8 predicted proteins | sample 1951051 | NCBI WGS metagenome assembly ULKE01 (sample SAMEA4835490, study PRJEB28245) | human gut metagenome | biome: gut microbiome; material: fecal sample | place: Denmark | collected 2008 | reverse complement strand
GCTCCGTTGAACGAAGTACTGGCTGCCGGAATGATCCTCATGACGGGCTGGAAAGGCGAATGTGATTTGATTGATCCGATGTGTGGTTCGGGTACCATCCCCATTGAGGCAGCACTGATTGCACGTAACATTGCTCCGGGAGTATTCCGTAAGGAATTTGCTTTTGAGAAGTGGAATGATTTCGACCAGGATTTATTCGATACGATTTACAACGACGACAGTCAGGAATGTGAGTTTACACATAAGATATACGGATACGACAATAATCCGCAGGCCAACGAAATAGCAACGCACAACATCAAGGCAGCAGGTGTATCGAAAGACATTACCTTGAAGTTGCAGCCCTTCCAGCAGTTTGAACAGCCGGCGGAAAAGTCCATGATTATCACCAATCCGCCTTATGGGGAACGTATTTCTACCAATAATCTGCTGGGACTGTACCAGATGATAGGCGAGCGTCTGAAACACGCTTTCACCGGAAACACGGCATGGGTGCTCTCTTATCGTGAAGAGTGCTTCGACCAGATAGGACTGAAACCGACTGCCAAAATACCTCTGTTCAACGGTGCACTGGAATGTGAATTCCGTAAATACGAGATTTTCGACGGTAAATACAAGGAATTCAAGAAACAGGAAGGTGAAAGTGAAGAGGGAGAAGACTCTAAAGAATCAGGCTTCAAACCGAAAGAAGGACGGGAGTTCAGACCAAGAGAATCACGTGAATTCAGACCGAGAGAACCCCGCAAACCAGGAGAATTCAGATCCAGAGATGACAAGCCAAGGGAATTCAGACCAAGAGACAGTAAACCCCGGGAGTTTGGTTCGAGAGAAGACAGGCCCAGAGGGGAATTCAAGCCAAGGGAATTCCGCAAGGATGGAGACAGGGAAAGAAAACCGTTTGACAGAGAACGTCGTCCGGGAGGAAACGGGGAGTTCAAGCCGAAAAGGGAGTTTAAACCGAGAAAGCGGGAAGAGGGAGAGTAAGTTGCTGAGAGACAGTTTGAGGTGCCAAATTTTCACCTCAAACAAAGGAGGTGTTAGATACTCTGCCTTTGCCAAGCTGAGTGCCGCCGTACAAGTGAAAAGTACACCAATGGGCAGAATAGAAGTGAAAGGTTTTAGAAAAGAGAATGACTAACAAAAGACTATGAACATGAAGATAATCAGTAAATGGATGGGAGTGGTATTATTGGCATCATCCGCTCTCTTCACAACGAACGTTATGGCACAAGATTTAAAGAAACCGACGCTGGAAGACCTGATCCCCGGCGGAGAAACCTATCGCTTTGCAAAAAGCCTGTACGGGCTGCAATGGTGGGGAGACACGTGCATCAAGCCCGAAATAGACTCTTTGTTTGCAGTGAACCCTAAAACAGGAAAGGAAACCCTACTCCTGACGCGTGAGAGAATCAACCAAGCACTGGAACAGGAAAAACTGGGTAAACTGAGTCATTTATATCAGGTGAGCCTGCCTTGGGCTGAAAAGACTCAGTTGCTTATCACCCTGCCCGGTAATTATATCGTTTACGACTGGAAAGCGGATAAGATCATCAGCAAACAAGCCTTGCCAGAAAAGGCAGCCAATGAGGATTATAATACCGTAAGCGACCATATTGCTTACACTCTGAATAATAATCTTTATGTTAACGATCGCGCCGTAACCAACGAACCGGAAGGGATCGTATGCGGACAAAGCGTACACCGTAACGAGTTCGGCATCAGCAAAGGAACTTACTGGAGTCCGAAAGGTGACTTGCTCGCTTTCTACCGCATGGATGAAAGTATGGTAACACAATATCCGTTAGTGGACATCACCGCACGGGTGGGCGAATTGAACAATGTACGTTACCCGATGGCAGGTATGACGAGCCACAAAGTAACTGTAGGCATCTACAATCCCGAAACGCAGAAGACAATTTATCTGAATGCAGGTGATCCTACCGACCGTTACTTCACCAATATAAGTTGGGCACCGGATGCCAAAAGCCTTTATCTCATAGAGTTGAACCGTGATCAGAACCATGCCAAGCTATGCCAGTACAGCGTAGAAACAGGCGAACTGATAGGAACTCTTTTTGAAGAGACACATCCCAAATACGTAGAACCCCAGCACCCCATCGTATTCCTGCCGTGGGACAACAGCAAGTTTATCTACCAAAGCCAACGCGACGGCTTCAACCACCTGTACCTCTATGGCACAGACGGTAAACTGGTCAAGCAACTGACTTCCGGCAACTGGCTTGTGCAAGATGTACTTGGCTTCAACAGTGGAAAGAAAGAAATCATCATAGCTTCCACGGAATATTCCCCGTTGCAAAGCAACCTCTTCAAAGTAAGCATAGCAACAGGCAAACGTAGCCCGCTAGGCACACCGGAAGGTATACACCACGGCACACTGAGTGCAAACGGCAGTTACCTCATAGATACCTATTCCAGCCCTGAAGTGCCACGCAGCATCAACCTTATCGCCACACAAAACGGGAAAAGCATCAATCTGCTGACAGCAGAAGATCCATTCAAGGACTTCACCATGCCGAGCATCGAAGTAGGCACCATCAAAGCTGCCGACGGTATGACTGATCTTTACTATCGTCTCATAAAACCTGCGGACTTTGATCCGAATAAGAAATACCCCACCATTGTCTATGTATACGGTGGACCGCACGCCCAAATGGTCACCGGCGGTTGGCAGAACGGTGCACGTGGCTGGGATATCTACATGGCCAACAAAGGTTATATCATGTTCAGCCTCGACAACCGTGGAAGTGACAACCGCGGACTGGAATTTGAAAATGCTACTTTCCGACATCTTGGCATTGAAGAAGGAAAAGACCAGGTGAAAGGTGTGGAATTCCTGAAAAGTCTGCCTAATGTAGATGGCAACCGCATCGGTGTGCACGGCTGGAGTTTCGGTGGTCACATGACTACGGCATTGCTGCTCCGCTATCCCGAGATATTCAAGGTAGGCGTTGCAGGTGGTCCGGTCATCGACTGGGGATATTATGAAATCATGTACGGAGAACGCTATATGGATACCCCACAGAGTAATCCGGAAGGGTACAAAGAGTGCAACCTGAAAAACCTTGCCGGCAATCTGAAAGGACATCTGCTATTGATCCATGATGATCATGACGATACTTGTGTACCTCAACATACACTTTCGTTCATAAAGGCTTGTGTGGATGCACGCACATATCCGGACCTGTTTATCTATCCCACACATAAGCACAATGTCAGGGGACGTGACCGGGTACATCTGCATGAAAAGATAACCCGTTATTTTGAAGAACATCTTTGATGTACAATTTACCATTTACAATGTACAATTTAGTGCATGAGTAAAATGGTAAAGCACAGAAGAAGAGAAAGAAATGTAAATTGTTAATTGTACTTTAATTGTACTTTGTAAATTGTAAATTGTAAATGAAACCATGAAAGTATTATTATTAGGAAGTGGTGGCCGCGAGCATGCCCTGGCATGGAAAATAGCCCAAAGCCCGAAAGTAGAGAAACTTTTTATCGCCCCCGGTAATGCCGGCACCAGTGCGGTAGGTGAGAACGTATCCATCAAGGCAACCGATTTCCCTGCCTTGAAAGCCTTCGCTTTAGAACAAAAGATAGACATGATCGTGGTAGGTCCCGAAGATCCGCTGGTAGAAGGTATCTACGACAGCTGTACCGGAGATGCCTCCACCCAACATATTGCCATCATCGGCCCTACAGCTAAAGGTGCGCAACTGGAAGGCAGCAAAGAGTTCGCCAAAGGCTTCATGGAACGTCACGGTATTCCCACCGCCCGTTACAAAAGCATCACTGCTGCTAATCTGGACGAAGGCCTTGCTTTCCTCGAAACCCTCGAAGCTCCCTACGTGCTGAAAGCCGACGGTCTATGCGCCGGAAAAGGTGTGCTCATTCTCCCTACACTGGAAGAAGCCAAGCGGGAACTGGAAGAAATGCTGGGCGGTATGTTTGGCCAGGCCAGCGCCACAGTTGTTATCGAAGAATTCCTCAGCGGTATAGAGTGCTCCGTATTTGTGCTGACAGACAGTAAGAACTATAAGGTTTTGCCTGTTGCCAAAGATTACAAACGCATCGGTGAAGGCGATAAAGGCCTGAATACCGGTGGCATGGGAAGTGTAACTCCTGTCCCCTTTGCCGACGAGGTATTCATGGAAAAGGTACGTACCCGCATCATCGAACCTACCATCCGCGGATTGCAGGAAGAAAACATCCTTTACAAAGGCTTCATCTTCCTCGGCCTGATCCGTGTGAAAGGTGAACCAATGGTGATAGAATACAACGTCCGTATGGGCGATCCGGAAACAGAAAGCGTCATGTTGCGTATACAAAGCGACTTTGTAGAACTTCTGGAAGGTGTACGCGATGTCAATCTCGACACCAAGACATTGGTGATGGACCCACGGACAGCCGCCTGTGTCATGCTTGTCAGCGGTGGATATCCCGAAGCTTACGAAAAGGGCAAAGTGATGACCGGGTTTGAAGCAGCCACGGACAGCATCCTCTTCCATGCCGGAACCGCAATGAAAGACGGACAAGTGGTAACGAACGGCGGACGCGTGATTGCCGTATGTTCGTATGGTGAAACCAAGGAGGAAGCCCTTGCCAAAAGTTATAAAGTAGCGGATATGATCCACTTCGACAAGAAGTATTTCCGCCGCGACATCGGGTTCGATCTCTAATCACCCCATCACCTTTATTATAATGATACGAAGTAAACGATTACAGAACCGGATTACAGCGGGGCGCTTCACCCTCCCCGCTGCTGTCTTTCTATCACTGTTCTGCTGGGTACTGACTTCCATCTTATTACCCGAGATTCCAGTGATGAAAAGCAATTACCCATTGTGGGAAACCATCTACAACGATTGGATTCCGACATGGGCAAGTGCGCCCCTAAGCTTTCTGCTTTACGGTATAATCGGTTACTTCCTGATAGAGCTGAACAACACCTTCGCCATTATCCGTATGCGGGCATCCGTGCAGACAGCCATTTACTTTCTGCTGATATCTGTCTGTCCTGCCATGCACCAATTATATGCCGGAGACATTGCCTCGACAGCATTTCTGATATCTTTGTTCTTCCTGTTCAAGGGCTATCAACATCCACATCCGGCGGGCATCCTATTCTACTCGTTCCTGTTTATCGGGGCGGGCAGTCTGTTCTTCCCGCAACTGACATTGTTCATTCCCATTTTCTGGATCGGTGCATACAGTTTCCAAGCACTCACTCCTAAGAGCTTTTTCGGAGGTCTGATCGGCTGGACGCTTCCCTATTGGTTCCTGTTTGGACATGCCTACTTCTATGGTGAAATAGAATTATTCTATCAGCCATTCATCGAACTGGTGACGTTCCATCCCATTACTTTATGGAACTTCCCATTATGGGAAATCGCTACATTGGGCTATTTGCTCCTGTTGTTCATAGTAAGCTCCGTTCACTGCCTGGTGGCAGGTTACGAAGATAAGATACGTACCCGCAGTTATCTGCATTTCCTTATTTTCCTGACGTTCTGCATCTTCGTCTATATCCTGTTGCAACCGGCACAAACGTTTCACCTCCTGCCCTTGCTGCTGATAGGCGTCAGCATCCTGACAGGACATTTCGTGGTACTGACGAACAGTCGGGCTTCTAATGTGTTTTTCATTTGTGCCCTTGCCGGGCTTATACTCTTATTCGGATTTAACGTATGGATGCTTTTGTAGACTCATTGGTTCAACTCCTGATAGACTGGGGCTATCTCGGTTTATTTATCTCCGCCTTACTGGCAGGAAGCATCGTTCCGTTCAGTTCGGAACTGGTGATGATAGCACTGGTAAAGGTAGGGCTCAGTCCGGTGATGTGTGTACTCTTCGCCACGTTGGGTAATACGATTGGCGGTATGACGTGCTACTACATGGGGCGTCTGGGTAACGTAGTCTGGATAGAGAAATATTTCAAAGTAAAAAAAGAAAAAGTAGACAAGATGCAGACTTTCCTTCAAGGTAAAGGAGCATTGATGGGCTTTTTTGCATTCCTGCCCTTCGTGGGCGAAGTAATTGCCATTGCACTGGGTTTCATGCGTAGCAATGTATGGCTGACTACTTCGTCCATGTTTGCCGGAAAGCTGATACGGTATGCCGTGATGCTGCTGGCATTGCAGGGAGTAATATCTATGTTTTAAGTTATGAAACGAATTATAGAACGTACGGAAGATGGAAGCGCAACACTGTTTGTGCCCGAACTGAATGAACATTATCATTCGGTGAAAGGAGCGCGTACAGAGTCGCAGCATATCTTTATCAACATGGGGCTGAAAGCCTCTGCCGCACCGCAACCGCACGTTCTTGAGATAGGCTTCGGCACCGGACTGAATGCCTTGCTCACACTGGAAGCTGCCGAACAGGATGCGCGTCCCGTACATTATACCGGTATCGAGCTCTATCCCCTTGCCTGGGAAGAAGTCGATGCACTAGGATATAGCAATAACCCGCTGTTCAAGCAGTTGCACACTGCCCCGTGGGAAGAAGACGTAAAAATATCCCCGCACTTCACCCTGCGGAAGATAAAGATGGATGCGATTAGTGATAAGTGGTTATCACTAAATCCTGATCTCGTTTACTTCGATGCTTTCGCCCCTGAAAAGCAACCAGAAATGTGGAACGAGCAATTATTTCGCTCTCTTTACGTTTATATGAATACAGGGGGAATATTGACGACGTATTGCGCCAAAGGTGTCATCCGCCGTATGTTGCAAGCTGTGGGCTTCCGTGTGGAGCGCCTTCCGGGACCTCCGGGGGGAAAACGGGAGATACTGAGGGCAACGAAAGAGAAACCATAAAGAGTAATCAATTATAAAAACCATAAATATAATAATGAAACGAACATTCCTGTACATCCTCGCTGCCTTGCTCGCCGCATCCTGCAAGAACAGCAGCGTCCAAAATAATAAGAGTGAAGGCGATAAGCCCGTCATCACTGTCACTATTGAGCCATTACGCTATTTCACCGAAGCCATTGCAGGCGATAACTTCAACGTTATCAGCATGGTTCCCAAAGGAAGTAGCCCGGAAACCTACGACCCTACCCCCCAGCAACTCGTAGATCTTGCCAAGAGCAAAGCCTACTTCCGGATCGGCTACATCGGTTTTGAACAAACCTGGATGGACAAGCTGACGGATAACGCTCCGCACCTGCAATTCTTCGATACTTCCCGCGGCATCGACCTGATTTATGATTCCTCACACGCCCACCATCATCACGATGCCGATGAACCTCACGCCCACGATTCCATCCAAGACGATGAGCATCAGCATCTTTTGGGTGTGGAACCACACGTTTGGAGTTCTGCCTATAATGCACAGATTATTGCCGGAAATATCGTAAATGCACTGTGCGCCATCGACAAAGGCAATGAAGAAGTCTATATGGAGCGTTACAAAAGTCTCTGCAACCAGATTGAACATACCGATAGCCTTATTTGTCACATGCTGTCGGCTCCCAATGCGGACCGTGCTTTCATGATTTATCATCCGGCATTATCTTACTTTGCCCGCGACTACGGTCTGCATCAGATTTCCATCGAAGAAAATGGTAAAGAGCCTTCTCCCTCCCACCTCAAGAATCTGATAGACACTTGTAAAAAAGAGAAAGTCCGTGTTATCTTCGTGCAACCTGAATTTGACCGTCGCAATGCGGAGATCATTGCCAAACAGACGGGAACGAAGGTAATCCCTATCAATCCGCTTTCTTACGATTGGGAAGAAGAAATGTTGAACATTGCCAAGGAATTGGTCGTTAAGAACTAAAGACATCGTCAAGTAGTAAACAAATGGGTACGCCTCTTATTGAAATAAAGAATCTCAGTGCCGGCTATGACAGCCGCACGGTATTACGCAACGTAAACCTCACCGTTTACGACCGGGACTTTCTGGGCATCATCGGCCCTAATGGCGGCCGAAAAACAACTCTCATCAAATGTATACTTGGTCTGTTGAAACCTACTGGAGGGGAAATTCTTTATAGAGGTGGACGAGCACTCAAAATGGGATATCTGCCACAATACAACAGTATAGATCGTAAGTTTCCCATTACAGTGGAAGAAGTAGTCCTTTCCGGACTCAGCTCGCAAAAGTCACTTATTTCACGCTTCACCGCAGCACATCGGGAGAAAGCCCGCCAAGTGATTGCCCGTATGGGATTGGAAGGATTGGAAGAACGTGCCATCGGTGCACTAAGCGGCGGACAATTGCAACGTGCTTTGCTAGGGCGTGCCATCATCTCCGATCCTCAACTCGTTGTCCTAGACGAACCCAGTACCTATATCGACAAGCGTTTCGAAGCCCGCCTCTACGAACTATTGGCAGAGATTAACCACGACTGCGCCATCATTCTTGTCAGCCATGACATCGGCACAGTACTGCAACAAGTGAAGTCCATCGCCTGCGTGAATGAAACACTGGATTATCATCCCGACACGGGGATAAGTGAGGAATGGTTGGAACGGAACTTCAACTGTCCGATAGAGTTATTAGGGCACGGAGCACTGCCCCATCGTATATTGGCAGAGCATAAACATGGCGAGGGATGCGGGTGCTGCCACTGCGAACATTAAACATCAAAGCTATAATATTTGAAACTTTTCTCTACAAAAAATCAATGTATATCTTTTAACCTATCCTAATAAATATGCCTTACCTCCACGCATTTAGCAGTTAAATCACTATATTTGCGGCCGTATATACAAAAATACAGAGCTATAACTTAAAAACATAACGAATTCTTTCCGAATGAAACAGTACAGAACCGTAAACAACCTTGTGGGTTGGATTACTTTCCTCATTGCAGCTACGGTCTATTGCATGACTATTGAGCCGACTGCAAGTTTTTGGGACTGCCCGGAGTTCATCACTACCGGCTACAAACTGGAAGTAGGACACCCGCCCGGAGCACCTTTCTTCATGCTGGTAGCCAACCTGTTCTCACAATTTGCCTCCGACCCGAGCACCGTTGCCAAAATGGTAAACTATATGAGTGCACTGATGAGTGGCGCTTGTATCCTGTTCCTGTTCTGGAGCATCACGCACCTGGTGCGCAAACTTGTTGTTACAGATGAGAATAATATTACCCGCGGACAACTGATTACCATCATGGGTAGCGGTCTGGTAGGCGCACTGGCATATACATTCAGTGACACCTTCTGGTTCAGTGCCGTCGAAGGTGAAGTTTACGCATTCTCTTCTCTTTTCACAGCCGTTGTATTCTGGCTGATACTGAAATGGGAGGATGTGGCGAACGAACCTCACAGCGACCGCTGGCTTATCCTCATCGCTTACCTGACGGGACTTAGTATCGGCGTACACTTGCTGAACTTGCTCTGCTTGCCTGCCATCGTACTGGTTTACTACTACAAGAAAGTGCCCAACGCAAATGCCAAAGGTTCATTACTAGCATTGCTCGCTTCGGGCATTCTGGTTGCCGCCGTACTTTATGGCATGGTACCGGGTATTGTAAAAGTAGGAGGCTGGTTCGAACTGTTCTTCGTGAATACACTGGGAATGTCCTTCAATAGCGGTGTAATGGTTTACATCATTGTATTGGCAGCTTCCATCATCTGGGGAGTATACGAAAGCTACACGGAAAAGAACAAGATGCGCATGTCCGTCTCCTTCGTACTGACAATTGCCTTGTTAGGTATTCCCTTCTACGGACACGGAACGAGCGCTGTTATTATAGGTATTATTGTTATCGCCTTCCTGTTCTTCTACCTCAGCCCGAAGATGCAGGCAAGTATGAAAGAGAAATATCGTGTTTCTGCGCGTACGCTCAACACCTCGCTGTTGTGTACCATGATGATTGTCATCGGATATTCTTCCTACGCCATTATCGTGATCCGCTCTACAGCCAACACCCCCATGGATCAGAACTCACCCGAAGACATCTTCACGCTGGGTGAATATCTGGGCCGTGAACAATATGGAACCCGCCCGTTATTCTACGGACAGGCATTCTCTTCCAAAGTAGCCCTCGATGTAAAAGATGGCTATTGCGAACCGCGTATCTCGTACAACGGAACCAAATTTATCCGCAAGGAAAAAGCCACTCCCGATGAAAAGGACAGCTATATTGAAATCCCCGGACGTATCGAATACGAATACGCGCAGAATATGCTTTTCCCGCGTATGTACAGCAGTCAGCACGCCAGGGAATATCAAGCCTGGGTGGACATTAAGGGCGAAGACGTTCCCTATGACCAGTGCGGACAAATGGTGATGGTGAACATGCCCACACAATGGGAAAACATCAAGTTCTTCTTCACCTACCAGCTCAACTGGATGTACTGGCGCTACTTCATGTGGAACTTCGCCGGACGCCAGAACGACCTGCAAGGCAGCGGAGAAATAGAACATGGTAACTGGATCACCGGCATCCCGTTCATTGACAACTTCCTGGTGGGCGACCAGAGTCTGTTGCCGCAGGAACTGCAAAACAATAAGGGACACAACGTCTTCTACTGCCTGCCTTTATTGCTCGGTATCATCGGCCTTTTATGGCAGGCATACCGCGGACAGAAGGGTATTCAACAGTTCTGGGTAGTGTTCTTCCTGTTCTTCATGACGGGTATCGCCATTGTGCTCTACCTGAACCAGACACCGAGCCAACCGCGTGAACGCGACTATGCATACGCCGGATCATTCTACGCCTTTGCCATTTGGATAGGTATGGGTGTGGCAGGTATTATCCGCCTGTTGCAACACTACGCCAAGATGAAGGAACTTCCGGCCGCAACACTGGCATCCGTTGTCTGCCTGTTCGTGCCCATACAGATGGCAAGCCAGACGTGGGACGACCACGACCGCAGCGACCGCTACCTGGCACGTGACTTCGGCCAGAACTATCTGATGTCTCTGCAAGAAACCGGCAATCCGATTATCTTCACCAACGGTGATAATGATACATTCCCCTTGTGGTACAATCAGGAAACAGAAGGATTCCGCACGGATGCACGTACTTGTAACCTCAGTTACTTACAGACAGATTGGTATATCGACCAGATGAAGCGTCCTGCCTACGATTCTCCGTCATTGCCCATCACTTGGGACCGTATGGATTACGTGGAAGGAACCAATGAATACATTCCTGTACAGGCCGATTACAAGAAGAGCATCGACGCCCTCTATGCCGAAGCTGAAAAGCAGGCACTGAACGGTAACCCGGAAGCTCTGGTGAATGTGAAGAAAGAGTTCGGTGAAAACCCGTACGAATTGCAGAACATCCTGAAATATTGGGTACGAAGCAAAAATGAAGATCTCAAAGTAATTCCTACGGACAGCATTGTACTGAAGGTGGATAAGGAAGCTGTACGCCGCAGCGGCATGATGATACCGGGCGACAGTATCCCCGATTACATGCATATCTCACTGAAAGGCAAACGCGCCCTTTATAAGAGCGAACTGATGATGCTTGAAATGCTGGCAGAAGCCAATTGGGAACGTCCTATCTACATGGCAGTCAGCGTAGGTACGGAGAATCACCTCGGCATGGGTAATCACTTCATACAGGAAGGCCTAACCTATCGCTTCACTCCGTTCGATACCGACAAGACAGGCGTCAAACTGGATAGCGAAAAGATGTATGACAACCTGATGAACAAGTTCAAATTCGGTGGCATCGACAAGGAAGGTATCTATATTGATGAAAACGCCATGCGTATGTGCTATTCTCACCGACGTATCTTCTCACAACTCGTAGGTCAGTTGATACGTGAAGGCAAGAATGACAAAGCCAAGAAAGCATTGGACTACGCAGAGAAGATGATTCCTGCCTACAATGTGCCGTACGACTGGCAGAACGGTGCCGTACAAATGGCAGAAGCATACTATCAACTGGGCGAAACGGAAAAAGCCGACAGCATTATGAAGGCACTCGCCGACAAGGCTGTGGAATACCTCACTTGGTATCTGAGCCTGGATGAACAACGTTTTGCTATGTCCAGCCGTGAAATCATCGACTATCAGCTGCCTATCCTCAGTTCAGAAGTGAAGCTTATGCAGAAGTATAATTCCGAACTGGCTCCGATATATGACAGCAAGCTGAACGAATTGTATCAGATGTGCGTTGACCGTATGAAATAAGAAATAGTGATTAGCGGT
>ULKE01028775.1_pt1 | contig 12278 bp, 10 predicted proteins | sample 1951051 | NCBI WGS metagenome assembly ULKE01 (sample SAMEA4835490, study PRJEB28245) | human gut metagenome | biome: gut microbiome; material: fecal sample | place: Denmark | collected 2008 | reverse complement strand
TTTGTATTGTCTTCGATTTGCACTACCTTTGCACCCGCAAACAGGGGTACTTGCTCAACCCCCTTTAACAAAACAAGAACATGGACAATAGTAAAAAGCAGGTGAGTGTGCTGTTTATGCTTTTCAGCATTCTCTTTTGTGTTTGCCTGATTGCGGCAAACATCCTTGAAACAAAGCAAATCTCTGTATTGGGAATCAGCCTAACGGGTGGTTTGATCGTCTTCCCCGTGAGCTACATCATCAACGACTGTGTCTGCGAGGTGTGGGGCTACGGCAAGGCGCGCCTCCTCATTTGGACAGGCTTTGCGATGAATTTCTTCTTCGTAACCACGGGTGCGATTTGTGACGCCATTCCTGGTGCACCCTACTGGAACAACGACGCGGGATTCCATGCCATCTTTGGATTGGCACCTCGTATTGCGGCTGCCTCTTTTGTGGCATTCGTTATCGGTAGTTTTGCCAATGCCTATGTGATGAGTCGTATGAAGCTACACGACGGCGCACGCCGCTTTTCCGCTCGTGCCATTCTCTCGACGATTGCCGGAGAGAGCCTCGATTCGCTCATCTTTTTCCCCTTGGCGCTTGGTGGCGTGGTACCAGCCTCGGAACTGCCGAAGTTGATGCTCTGGCAGGTGGTGCTCAAGACGGCCTATGAGGTTGTGGCATTGCCTATTACCATCCGCGTGGTGCGTGCGCTGAAACGCCACGAGGGGGAGGTCTATGACCGTGGTGTAAACTACAACATCTTTAAGATTTTTGAACTTCAGGGCTAACCAGCCCATCGTCGGGCTTCCTGCTAATGGTCTTGTCTGAGCAACAGCCATGTACGGGTAGCCCGACAAATGAACCATTTGACTATCATCACATGATGGAGAACAATAGAAGAGAAGAGGAGGGACTTAGTGCATTGGGGCATAAGACCCAATACAAGATGGACTATGCTCCCGAGGTGCTGGAGACGTTTGAAAACAAGCATCCAGAGAACGACTATTGGGTGCGGTTCAATTGCCCCGAGTTTACCAGTCTTTGTCCTATCACGGGACAGCCCGACTTTGCAGAAATTCGCATTAGTTACATCCCAAGCCAGAGGATGGTGGAGAGCAAGAGCCTGAAACTCTATTTGTTTAGTTTCAGAAATCACGGCGACTTCCACGAGGACTGTGTGAATATCATTATGAAGGATCTCATACGGCTGATGAGTCCTAAGTATATTGAGGTGACTGGACTATTTACGCCCCGTGGCGGTATCAGCATCTGGCCATACGCCAACTACGGAATGCCAGGTACGAAGTATGAGCGTCTGGCCGAGCAACGGTTGATGGCGCACGAATAGTAACCAGGTATGCCTTATTGCTCTGTACTCATGATGAACTCGCTAAATCTCTTGAGCTGTGTGGCGGTGGAGAACTGTTCGCCAAAAAGTCGGAGGGAAGCCTCGTTGGTTTTGGCGACCTTCAGGGAGTTGATGAGGGAGATGTAGTCGGACGTGTTGTGGCATTCGCATCCTGCTCCTGGGTAGTTTAGGATGGGAATGCCCTCGAAAGCCTCTGCTGATCCAATGACATATTTGCCATAGCGCAGAGCCTCTACAGTCTTGGTCTTAAGTCCCGACCCCGACAGGATGGGGGCGACAACAGCCGTGGCCTGTAGGTAGTAAGGCGCCAGATCGTCCACTCTTCCAAGGAAGTGAACGTTGGGCGTGGCAGTAGCATTTTGAAAGGCCTCTGCGATGTTGCCGACGACGAGCAGGGGAATATGGACCGACGGGGCTATCTCCTTTATATAATAATCCATCGCCTCCTTGTTGGCAAAGAAATTGGTGCCAACAAAGAGCAGGTATTGTTCGGGCAATTTCACGGGATCGTGATGCTCTGCTGCATCGTAGGCGTCAAATGAGGTGGGCAGGATGAAGTCTGCCCCTCGGTGGTAGCGCTTCTGCAACTGCCGGTTGTCGCGCTCGTTGAGCGTGATCAGATAGGAGGCGTGGTCGATGCAGCAGCGTTCGTTATGGGCTATGAAACCCACCATCAATTTGTCTTGTGGTTGATGGGTGGTATTATATTTCTGCTGGTAATAATCCACTTCCACGTTGTGGAAAAAGCAAATGGTCTTGAAGCCGTGGCGCGCAAACTCTCGCAGATAAACGCCATAGTGAGACCCGTCGAAGAAGACGAAGTCGTAGGGTTGTGAGAGATGGTATTTCAATTGTTTGCGCAAGCTCCGACGGTCGCCATAACTCTCGCGGAGCAGGACGTTCTTCAGCCTAACTGCCAGCGACGGAACCCTGATGGTGAGTTCCGCCACTTGCAGGCCGATGGCTTTGAGGAAGGCAAGGTTGCGCTTGGCAACCGCGCTTCCGCCGTCGTTTCTAGCATTGTAGTCTCGAGAGACAAATAAGACGCGCTTCATGATTCTTTTGCTCTTTAGTCAGCCTTGGATGTGGAGAAAACTGATGCTCTGTGGAAACAGTGTTATTCCCAGACCGTCTCGTGGATGGCATCGAGGAATCCGTGGCCATAGAGTTCGTCGGGCTCAACATAGTTGCCCTCTCCCCACTCGTTCCAGGAGCGAAGGAAGAGGATCTTGTGCTCGGGCTTCTTGTTCTTGATGACTTCCAAGGCTTGAAGAATGTGCTTCTTGAAGTTCTCCGGCGTTGCGTTGACGAAGACACCGTCCATATTGCCGGCGCGCGGACTGCGGTCCCACTGTGGCATGATATTGGGATAGACATTTTCCCAACTGTCCTCGGGAGCAAAACAATGTTTCATCACCTCCGGATAGTCGAGACAGAGCGTCTTGAGTTGTGGTATCAGCTTGCGCAGGAAGATCTGCGAGATACGCTTGTACTTGCCTGTATAGATCATCTCGGCACGGGGACGGCCGAAAGAGCAGACTGCGTCGAAGCCAAAACTGAGAAAGTCATTATAAAGCTCTGCACTCGACTCCAGATTGGGCAATACGCGCTTGGTGCTACCGTCGGGCATGCGCTTCACGGTAGAGGTGGAGTGGCCCATGGCGACGAAGTGGACGCCTTTGAGCCCACTCTCCTTTGCCCATTTACGCCACAGGTCCATAAAGAGCGTCACATCTGGAAAATGGTATGGATCCCAGATGAGGAAAATGGGTTTGTCATCGACGGTGATATAGCGATGGTCCTTGAAGGCCTTGAGTGCATACTCGAAGTGCATCCGGTAGTCGGGTTCGCCGAGATACTCCTGTTTGGAGATGATGACCTTAGAGTCTGCCATACCCTTGCCGCGCTGCCACGTCTTGGTTGTCCAGTCGTGATTGGCCCAGGCGAGACAGAAAGGAAAATCGGGCTTACCCGAGGCAACGACCTCGTTGAATGGTCTTTCAAGCAACATCTTTCCATTGCCGCGCCAGTAGTGCCAATAGGCAAAGCCCTCTACGCCCGCTTCACGAGCCAGTTGCGCCTGTTCTTCGCGCACCTCGGGCACACGCAGGTCGTAGAAGCCCAAGTCGGTCGGGATGCGTGGCTGGTGGTGTCCCTTGAACAGAGGCTTACCCTTGACGACGTTGTGCCACTCGGTGAAACCCTTTCCCCAAACGTTGTCGTTCTCGGGGATGGGGTGAAACTGCGGTAGGTAAAATGCTATAACTCTTGCTTTCATGAGTTTCTTAATTTATTTTCTTGATGATTTTTGCTGGACAGCCTGCGGCTACGCAGTAGTCAGGCAAGTCGTGAGTCACACAACTGTTGGCTGCAACAACTACGCCGTCGCCTATTTTCACGCCCGGTAGGATGCAAACATTATTGGCCAGCCATACATTATTGCCGATGATGACTTCGCCTTTTGACAGTAATGGGCGGCTGGAGGGTGCGCATTGGAGTGCCTCAATTGTGTCAGTGACGCCATGAGCATTGTCGGTAATGATGATATTGGTGCCCGTCAGTAGGTTGTCGCCAATCGTTATGCCGCGTGTGGCAGTTAGGTGGGCGTATGCCCCTATGTGGCATCCGTTGCCGATCTTTATCTCTGGTTCTCCGTTGCCTTGTGGAAAGACCGTAAGGACGGTGTGTTTGTCAATCTCACAGTCATCACCAATGGAAACTAAGTCTAAACGGTTGGTGCGCTCCAGTGGGTAGCCGAGAATGGAACACTTGCCCCAACGCTTGAAACGGCGGGCATAATAGCCCGTATAGATGTGTACGCCGAATGCGTTGACAAGTTTGAACAAAACGGGTGGAAAGACGAGGCTGAATCCCCGTCCTATTCCTTCTGCTATAGGTTTAATGACTCCTTTCACGTTCGATTCTCTCGTAAAACTGGATAATGCTGTTAATGTACCGTTGCTGCGTATAGTATTCGGAGACCGTTCTCAATGCCCTCTCACGTACGGCTTGCAGTTCTTGGCTGCTTGCAGAGCAGAGTTTCTCAAGGCATAGCACCAATTCGTCCACGTTGTGGAAGCGGAAACCGATTTCCTCTCCCGTCAGCTGGAAGCCGTTGTCGTACTGTTCTTTTGTCCCTGCGGTGTCGCGGCCGATAGTGACGCAGTTGCAGAGCATTGCCTCGGGGAGGCATCTGCCGAAGCCTTCGAAGCGGGAGGGCACGATGGTGGAGATGGCGTGGCGCATCAGATGATGAATGTCCTTGCGCGGGCCGAGGAAGGTTACTTTATCTTTAACGCCCTTATCTTCTAAATATTGTGTGACTTTATGATAATAGATTGCATCAGTCACCTCTCCTGCGATAGCCAATGAACAACATGCAGACCGATTTCTTTCTGTAAATCGAGTGTAGGCGATGGCCAAATCCATGAGACCTTTCGTCTCTTCGATGCGGCCCGCGTAGAGCAGATAGGGAGTTGGAGGGAGTTGCTTAACATCTTGCTCCTTCTCCATGACGATTCCATTATAGACGACAACAGACCTCGGATTACCCTCTAGGTGGTGGTGTTGCTGGATGGCTTTCGTGATGCAAATGGTGTAGTTCGCAGCCAGTTGCTTGTGGAATGTTTTGGAGGAGGGGAAGTAGTGTAGGCCGAAATCTACATCGGCGTACTCGCGTATATGGTAGATATGGGGTATTCCCAACCGTTTAGCCACTCGTTCGCCTACGTCCACGACACTCACGTTGCTATGTATCATCGCTATCTTCTTCGATTTGACCAGATTATAGACGGTGTTGACAGCTTTATGTATGAGGATTCTCCGTGCGACGAGACGTGGAAGAAACAGGATTGCTTCCTTGGCGTTGCGCAAGTCAGGGTAGGTATTGGTGCGGAAGGGAATGGTTATTACCTCTACACCCATCTGCCGGAGCGTAATTGCTACACCCTCTTCGTCGGGAGCGACTACTATTGGTGTGTGGCCCTGCTCCTGCACTCCTTTGATAAGTGTCAGGAAAGACTTGGATGCCCCGCCTAAGGGGTAGGTGGAGTGGAGGATATAGAGGATGTTCATAGCTATTTTTCCTTTTCTTTCTTCTTTTTCCCTGCGTCATCAGGGAGGGGTGGTGCCTCATGGGCAAGGTCGTAATATGTAAGGTAGTTGCTGTACCATAGCGGATAGCCGCGTACGATGAAGCCCAAGAGTGCAAGGATAAACGCACTCGCCGTTGCTCTGCGGTCTCTGATTTTGCCAAGTGAGGCGATATAGAATATGAGCATCAACACTGTACCGACGATTCCGTTTTCATAAATGAAGACCTTGTAGCCGGAGTTACCAAACTCGGGGTTTTCGCGCTTTTTGCCAAAGATGACGGCAGATGACTCACAGAGTTTCTCGAAGTCGGTGTCGAAGTCCTCCGTCACGCGATTGTTGCCTGCCATCTCGCCGTCCTCCACCTCCAGGCGGATCAGGATGAGGTCGTGGAGTAGATTCTCTCCATTATTATAAAAGAAAGAACCCACGACGATGGTGCTGATAAAAGCAACCATCATGATCAGTTTGCCGATAAACTGTTTGCGCTGAACCCATAACTTCAGGAAGATGACAACCACGTAGATGACGTAGGCTGCAAGGGAGAACGTGAGCAGCAGGGCTACGAGGAGGACTATATTATACCATTTTTTCCACTTACCAAATTGCGTGGAGAGCAACAAGGTTGCAGCTGTTCCAAGGTGGCCTGGTTCAAGGAATACCGAACTGAAGCGAGGGAAAAACGCCCACAGTGTACGATCGTCAATCATAAAGAGGAAATAGTTCGTATATGAATAGAGATCGTCACCATAGACAGCGTCGACACCTACAAAGGGGAAACCAACGAGGTATAGGAAGAATGCGGGGATCGAAACCAGAAGAAGACCGCCCATAACCTTGCACAGGAAGGTCATAAAAGCTTCCATTTTCTCCGTTTTGAGGCGGAAGATCGAGTAGAAGATGGCCGTGTGGAAGACGTTCACGATGTAGCCGTTGATATTGGTCTCGTTGATGACGAGCATATAGGTGGAAATGGCTACATAGCCCATGACGGGAGCCAGAAAATGGTCGTTGGTGAACCAGTTGTCCTTGGTGGTTTTCGATATCAGCATTGCCGTACCGATGAGCAAGCCCGAGGGCAAGGGGTACAGTGTGCCCAAAGGCCACAAGAACCAAGGGTGCAGGGAGCCAAAGAAAGCCAGAAGTATGCCTGCGTAGAAGCATATCTGGACTAACTTCTCTTTCTTGATGGTTTGAATGTCAAGTTTCTTAAGTCTCATACTGCGCACTTACCAATGATTCGTTTGAGTATTTGCTCTTTGAAATATCCGCGCTCGTTGCGATCCAAGACCGTGAACCAGCTTACCAAGAAGGAGACGGAAACGGAGAGTACTCCCGTCAGCAGGAAGCGGTACTTGAAATGGAATAGCAATTGGCAGCCGCCGCTCGTGGCACAGGCCAAAAGGGCCAGGGGCAGTAGTGGGACTATCACATGGAGGAAGAAATCCTTCATGCTCATCTGGGTTTTCCAATGTATGTATGGAATACGCGCCAAGGCCACCAGCAGTTCGATAGCGACGAACACGCCCATCGCCTCAGCTATTGTACCTCCGTTTTGGAAAAGGATGTAGCTGATGGGAAGGTAGGCCAGTTTCGGCGTGTACATCAGTAGCGTATAGGTTCTTATCTTGCCGATGGCCTGGTTGATGGTGTTGAGGCCCGCTGTCAGTTGGTCGCAGATGAAACTCAGCAGGATGGCGTTGCAGAACAAGGCGCAGTAATCTGGCACCTTTGTGAGCCACACATTGAGAATGGAAGGCATCTCAAACATCAGCGGCACGAGGATGATGATGAGCAGCATGGTGGAGTATTTGCTCTCTTTCTCCGCCAGGGCAAATACCTTCTTGCGATCCTTGTTGCCTTCCGCTTTCATGATCTGAGGATTCATCGCGTTGAGGATCGAGGTGGACAAGAAGGAAATGGCTCCAAATACCTGGTTGGCGATGCCATAGGCTGCATTGACCGTTGTACTGAAACAGATGTTGAGAATGATGGCCATGCCTTGGTTGCGCGCCGCCACAGCTCCCATGCCGTAGGTGGTCCAGCCTGCGAAGCCCAGCAGTTGACCGATGTATATCCGGCTAATATCCCGTTTGCGAATCAGGAGCGAACACTCAGGAAACTGCCAGTTGGCATAGAGAGCGAATGCCAGCAGGTTGAGGAGTTGGATGCCCGCGAGGATGAAGACGTAGAGCAGCAGCTTGTCGGCCTGGATGTAAAGCAGTAGGTAGGCTAAGGCCAACTTTAGGATCGCATCGACCATCTCGACCAGAGAGATGAAGACGATATTCTCTTTGGCTATGAAGAGTGCTTTGAAAGGAGCGGTGACGACGGTGACAAGGAGTATCGCCACCGTGATGTCATAGACAGACTTCGCCGCATCGAGGCGGTCGGGGTCGATCTTGAGAAAATCGTTCATCAACAGTCCTTTGATGGCAAGGAGGGCCAAGCCAATGAGAAGACCGAGGATGATGTGGAGGAACAAGCTGTTGGTGAAGAAGCGCTTCACCTGGCTGGTGCGGTGGCGACCATAATAGTAGGAGACATAGCGCTGGGTCGTGATGACCAAGGCGTTGGTGATGAAGCCAAGCATGGCGATGACGCCTCCGACGACGGAGAAGATACCGTAGTCGGAGACACCGATAGCCTCCAGTACAATACGCATGGAAAATAGTGACAAGATCGTTGTCACTATTGCCTTGATATATTGTACGGATGTGTTGAGGATGATTCGCTTGTTGGCTTCCATTGATGCGCTTACGGTCTTCGTCCTTTATCGCTTGCTTTTGAAGAGCAGGTCCTTGACGCTGAAGAATGCAATAATGAAGAAGGTCAGGAACACACAGAAGGCAACAAAGATCATGCGCTTCGGGCTCGTGGCCTTGATAGGCACGTCGGCACCCTTGACCATGGTGAAGACGGGCGTGTACTGGCGCAGTTTCGCACGTGCTGCTTCCAGCTGCGTGTTCATTGCGGTATAGGTGTTGTATTGCATCTGCATCGTGTTCTCCAGATCCTCGATTTTCGACTTCTCGCTCTCCAGGATCACATCGAGATTCTCGTCTGCCGTCTTGGCATAGAGGCGGCGCGTCTTCTCATATTCCGCGCGGGCGTCGTTGGCGAGTTTCTCGTAGTACTCCACGTCGCGGCGTGCCTTGTTGGTACGATACTTGATGATGAAGTTCTGCAGGCGCTCGCGCACGGAGTCGGCAAGCGTCTGGCAGACCAGCGGGTCCTGTGCCGTGGCGGTGATAGAGATGACGCCCGTTTTCTTGTCCACGCTGATGCCTATGTCGTCGCGCATCTTGTTGACGATGCCGTCGTCTTTTTTGGAGAGGAAGTAGGGGTTGAACTGACTTTTGGAGGTGTTGCCCTTGAATTCGTTGTTGGACTTGGGAAACATCTTCTCGATCTTCTTCATGATCGTGTCGCCCTGCTGCGAGAGCCAAGACTGGTCCTGATGGTAGCGCATGTAGGCGTAGTAGGTCGTATCGACCGACTTGTCCGCCGTCACGACGCGGATGTTGAAGAGGCTTGCCACGAAACCGTTGTCCTCCATCAAGTCTGGGTAGAGGGTTGGAGAGATGGCATCCGTACTCTGGACGGCTGACATGTCGAAGCCAAAGGAGGCAGCGATGGAACTGAGAGCACCACCCGAGCTGACAGGGTTCTCTATCTCTGGCGCCATGGTCGTGCTGGTCGTGTAGGTGCGGGGCACGTCCACGATGATGATGGCAGAGACTACCGCCGCTACGGGCAGCAGGGCCACAAACCACCATTTCTTCTTCCACAGGCGACGGCCTATCTCCCTCAGGTCGATGGTGTCGTCCTCGTCGGTCGTTGCGGTGTCCTTGGTCGTTGTGGTGTCCTTGGTTATGGTGGGGGCGGAAGGAGTGGATGGGCTTTCAGCCTGTGTGTCCACATGCTCCTCCGTAGAGGTCTCCAAGGTGGATTCCTCTATCGTGTCTTTGGATTCGCTTTCAGAAGAGGCGGTTGCCTTCTTCTGCTCCCGCTTCTTCTGAAACTCTTCCCATTTACGCTTGATATCGAATCTGTTCATGATTTTTCAAAGTGTCCTTGTTGATGGATCTGACGTGTGCGGCTCGCTCCTTGCTATCGTTTACTTCAAGAGGTTGGCGATGGTGGCGATCATGGCGGCGATGGATGCCGCGCTTGAGCCAATGCTCAGCGTCTCAGCCAGCGACATCTTGCTCTGGGCCTTGGTCGGAACGAAGATCTCACATCCTGGCTCCACCTTGGCGTCATGGCCCACGCGGGCCACACTACCATTCATATAAAGAATATAGGTCTGGCGTTTTTTCGCGTCGCTCGCAAAGCCACCTGCCTGATCGATGTAGTAGGAGACCTTCTTGCCGGCTACGTAGCCCACGGTGTTGGAGTGGAGCACGGCACCGTTGATTTTCACCGTACCGTTGTACTCGGGGATGACCAGGCGGTCGCCGTCGCGGAGGATGATGTCAGCATTGCCACCAGGATTGCGCATGGCTTCGTCCAGACGGATACCTACGGGGTAGTAGTCGGGGATGGTGTAGCGTTGCATCTCCACGTCGTTGGCTTGCTTCATCACGGTAGTGGCACCAGCTGCGTTGGAACTTCTGGTGGCTATCTCCAGGAGATTCTTCTGCTGCTGCTCACGCGCCATGCGTTGAATCTCCTGCATACGGATGCGCTCCGTCTCGTTGGTCTTTCTCTCCAGGTGTGCACCCGCGACGTAGGCCATATTGGTCGGGCCACCACAACGGCGCATGATGTCGGAGAGGCGGGCGTTGCGGGTCTTGAGCGTATAGGTTCCGGCAAACAGTACCTGACCGCTCACCTCCACGTTCTGCTGCTCGTTGTAGCCAGGGCTGCGGTGTACGAACACCTGGTCGAACGGCTGGAGAACGAAGCCCGGTTCGCCGTCGATGACAAAGCCATCCTTCAGGGCGAAGGTGTAGGTTTGGGCGAGGACGGAGTCCGTCTCCAGGGCGCGGGGATTGATGATTCTGCGGCTCACGTCCACACGTACGGTCGAGGCCTTCATTGTCAGTCCGCCCGCCTGAAGGATGAAGTCCTCCAGCGTCTCGTTGTCTGCATATTGATATATACCGGGATATTGCACCTCTCCGTCTATGGTCAGCGTCCGTTCCTCTTGCATGTCCGTACGTGTTGGTATGAAGAGAATGTCACCATTCTGCAGCGGGATGTCGGCTGCACGACCTGTCAGAATGCCCTCCACATCGACAGAGACGACTTCCAGGGTGCGGTCGGCCTTGAGACGGTGCATGACGGCTCGGGCGGTAAATGCCTCCTCGGTCACGCCTTCGGCAGCTTGTAGCAACGACTTAACGGTATTGATGTCGCCGCCCACCTCATACTGACCTGGGCGGAACACGGCGCCGCGCACCTCCACCATATTGTCGTAGCGGGCGATGACGGAATCGACATCCACGGAGTCGGCATCCGACATGCCGAAGCTGGAGGTGTCAAACTCGTTGACGTTGTAGATGGACCATTCGCGTCCCGTCTTGCGGAAGACGCGTACGGACTTCGTATAGGCGTCGCCAGAGAAACCGCCTGCGTAGCGGATGAGGGAGGCGAGGCTCTCGTTGCGTTTCATCTCGTAGTACATCGGACGCTTCACCTTGCCCGTGATGTTGACAAGGCAGTCGTAGGCTCCGACCACGATCACATCGTTGTCGGCCAGGTGGACGTTGCCGCGCTGCTGACCGTTGAGGATGTAGTCATAGACGTCGATGACGGAGATAAGCTTGTTGTTGCGATAGACCTTGATATTGCGGAGCGTACCCAGGTCGCTGATGCCACCAGCCAGGTAGAGGGCGTTGAATACGGTGGCAAAGGAAGAGACGGTATAGGTGCCCGGCGTGTTGACCTCACCCATCACATTGACCAAGATGGTGTGGGTCTGACCCACTGAGAGGCGGATGCTCGAACTGCTGTAGCGGCGGCCCAACTGCTGCTTGACGCGGGCGTTGGCCTGGGCCACGGTCAGGCCGCTCACCTGAACGGGGCCGAAGCCCTCGATGGTGAGGACACCGTCCGGGGCCACGGTGGCCTGGATGGACTTCTGTGAGGCGCCATAGATGTCGATGAAGACGTTGTCGCCAGGGCCGAGGCGGTAGTTCTTGGGCAGGGCCATGTTGACATTGGGCTCGAAGGAGAGGTTCTCGTTGCTGAAGATGTCGCGGCCGAAGACCTGCTTCTTCTTGCGCTTCAAGGCCTCGACCAGCTCCTCGTACATCTGGGCCGTGTCGCCCGGCAGGATGCCGTTGAGCTCCTGTTGCATCAGGATAAACTCGGGATCGGTCTCATCATATTTCTTGTTGGCGGTCTTTTGGTCGCGCAGGTCCTTCAGTCGCTGGGTGGAATACTGGTTCGACTCCATCTGCGCCTGGTTGTAGTCCTGCATCGTCTGCTCAGCCACCTGCTGGCGCGAGAGTTTGTCCTTGCCCGGCGTGACCTGGCCGTTGTTCGTACGGCTGCGGTCGTCGCCTTGCTCCACGCCGTCTGCAGCACCCATGCTGGTGTTCTTCTTCATGCGCTGATACTGGTCGCGGACGCGCCGTATCTGCGATATTTGCACACCGTTTTGCATGAGTTTGGTGACAATCTGTGCCTGGGAAGTGCCTTTCTGATATTCCTTGGCAATATATTCCATCACTTGCGAGTCGGACATACTCGACTGCGCATAAACTCCTGCCGCACAGAATGTCAGCATCAGGAGAAGCAAAACTTTCTTAAGATTACCGCGAACAAAATCCGTTGTCATCACGTAGTTGTTATTTTTTCTTTATAGATAATAACTCTTATT
>ULKE01022352.1_pt1 | contig 13512 bp, 9 predicted proteins | sample 1951051 | NCBI WGS metagenome assembly ULKE01 (sample SAMEA4835490, study PRJEB28245) | human gut metagenome | biome: gut microbiome; material: fecal sample | place: Denmark | collected 2008 | reverse complement strand
TGGCCTCGCCGAAGTGGGCCTTCACGCTCATCGTGTCGCCCGGCAGGTGTAGTCTAAAGTCGGTGTGGGCCAACTGGAGCCGGTCCACGTCTATCTTCCATAGCACCTCCTTCTTGGCCGTGTCCTTTGGCATGGTGTCGCCCAGGGCCACGTCGATGTAGCCTCCCCTGATGTCGGCGACGTTCACCTTTGCCCGCTCCTCGCCGAGGCTCACGCCGTGGCTCACGAGGTGGAGGCGCTCCAGGTCGGCCTTGATGCGCAGGTCGCCGATGAGCTGGTCCGTATTCATCCGCAATCCCTTGAAGGTCAGCCAGTCCACCTCCACGCGGCCGCTGAGTAGCGGCAGCATCTGCACATGGGTTGTCAGGCTCCTCACGTCGGCGATGGTGTCCGTCTTTCCGGGCAACGAGTCGTTGGGCTGCAAGGCTTTCAGGCCCTGCAACCGAAGGTCCAGCGGAAAACTGAGGCGCAGCTGCTCGACCGTAATCCTCATCCCCGTCTTCTCCGACGCCACCTGGGCCGCCTTCTCCACCGCCCACTTTTGCACGGGAGGGCAGTAGAGGAGCAGGGTGAGTATCAGAAACAGTGCGATGGGCGTGATGACAACAGCCAAAAGCACTTTTAGCGTTTTCTTCATGTGCGGAATCTATGAACGACTATGCGATGATTGCTTCAAAGTGCAAAGTAACGAAAAAAAAATGAGATGTGCAAAAAATACCCGTACATATCCTTGTGTACGGTCTAAATAACATCGAATGGGCACAAAAACAAAAAAAATCGCAGAAAAGATTTTTCTATTCGATAAATTTTTGATACCTTTGCCGTGGTGATTTAATCACTCATGTCTGGAGTTTTCAGACGTTAAACTAAGTAATAACCAAAAAATAGGAGAGAAAGCTTATGAAGAAGACATTACTTTCAATGGTGGCATTGCTCGTAGCAGGCCATGCAGCAATGGCTCAGAACGGTTTGACAGAAATCCCCGATCCGGATGGTTCGCAGTTTATGTGTACGGTATTGTCGCCGAACGGTAAGTATATCGGCGGCGTGTGCTATGGCGTGAACGCGGGATTCATTTTTGACGTCCGGGAACAGAAGATGGTGAGATACGATGCTCCCGATCCCGACACCGACGTCCAGCTGAAGGCCATCGCCGACAATGGCGTTGCTGTGGGATGGAACGGCCCGGCTGCCATCTTCGATTTTGCCAGCGAGAAATGCACCACCTACGGCGAAGCCGAACAGTATCTCTTCACGGGCATCAGCCCGAACGGAAAGCTCATCGTGGGCGCGCGCTACGACGGTACCGACGGCGAGGGCACCCCATGCCTCTTCAACGAGGGTGTGCCGACAGACCTGCCGCAGCCTTCCAACAAGTTCCTGGGAGCCGAGAGCGCGGGTGCCTCTGCGCTTTCCGTATCCAACGACTCCATCATCACCGGCTATTGGGTTGACGCTATGGCCACCCGTCCCGCACTCCTGTGGGCACCCAACCGCGACGGTGAGACCTTCTCGGCCTATCCGTTCTCGCGCGGCTATTTCGCTTCCTCTTATGAGTCGACGATGCCCTACAGCATATTCAGCTGCGACCAGACCATCATGAGCGCCAACGGAAAATACGTCGTGCTCAATGTCGAGAAGCTTCTCGACGATGGAGGCTCCGAGTTTGGCGTAGCGCGCTACAATACGGAGAACGACCTCGTCGAATACTTCATGGCAAGCCAACTGGAGGGCATGGAGAATAGTGAGCTGTACGGCTTTGCCGTTTCCGACGACGGTACCATCGTAGGCTGCTGCGGCAGTCTCTATTCCGGCCGCACGGGCTTCATCTGGAAGAAGGGCGAGACGCTTCAAACGCTCGCTGAGGCCTTCCCCAAGGTTGCGAAATTCGCCGAATACGACGCTGGCGGTATGAACTCTCCTTGCGGCATCTCTGCCGACGGTCGCTATATTGCCGGATTCGCCTTTGTCGATAGCGAGACTGTCGATGAAGATTCCGAGGAAACTGGTGGCATGACGACCTGGTTCTTCGACACGCTCTACGAGACCAACGACGTGGCAGCAGCACCGGCATCCGAGGGAGCCGGCAAGGTAGTTGCCCGTTTCTCTGCCGATGGCAAGCGTCTGAATGCTGATTCCAAGGTGCGCGGCTTCAACATGCTGCTGATGAAGAACGGCAAGACCATGAAGACTTTCAACAAGTAGGGCGCACAGGCTCTATGCAGACATCATCTCATCCGAGATAAAAGACGATCATCTCATCCGAGATATAAGAAGAAGGAGTACACCGGTTTCTTTGCTGGGCGTGCTCCTTCTTTTGCTTTTCCACTCTCCGAGTGTGACACACTCTCTCCGTGCGTCTATTCGGTTGAGGCGGAGTGGGGGATTTGTCTGGGCGGGCGGCCTACCGCTTCACGAGGTGGCCGAACTGCGTGAGGTGGATGTGAAATCCTTAATGTAACATGTAACAATGTAACAATGGTGGCTGCATCTCCCCATGGTGAGATTTCTTATAAACCCCGCTTTCGAACCTCTAACCCCCGCTTTCTTGCTCATATTGCTTAAATCCGCAATGTCATAATACTCCAAAAGTTTCTTCATTCTATTCTCCACAAGAACTTTTAGACATAGTAAAGGTAGACAGTCTTTATTTTACAACTACAGATGGTGGAATTACATTTGGAGGTGGTGAACCTTTACTTTATTAGGACATGGAAATCTGAGCCTATCAATCTGATACCAATTTCTAAGTATAAAAAATGTGAAAAATCACAATTTCTCGGTATTGTGCAATTTCTAAATACCCCCTACCTTTGCACCCCGATAAAAGGAATAGATATGAAAAAGAAAATAGGAATAATTAGAAAAATTAAAAAGAAACACATCTTTCTGGCCTTATTGGCCGTGATTGTTCTGGGAGGTTTGGCGAAGGCTTACTCTGCCTGGGTGGGTACTACCCGCATCGCTTTCCTCAACTATCAGGCTATTGCGCTGGGACAGATTTCGCATGCCAACGACAATGCGATGATTAAACTGAGTGAAATCACAACCGATGATTTCGATCATCTGGATGATTACGATATGATTATCGTGAATGGTATGGGTCTCCGAATCGACGAGAACCAGCGCAAGCAGTTGGAAGAGGCTTCCTACAAGGTGCCGACCCTGACTCATGCTGCTACCAACCCGGCCAACAATATCGTATCAGTAGATAACTTCGATGCCGATTATCTGATGCAGTACATCGAGAACGGCGGTAAGAAGAATTATCACAGTATGCTCGCTTACATCCGTAAGTTTATCGACGGTAAGAAGTTCATGGCTCCAGAGCCGGAACGTGTAAATGAGCGACCAGACTATCTCCTGACTCATTTCGACCCGAAGGATGAAAAGGGCGATGAACTGGGCTTCAACAGCATCCGCGAGTACAATGCCTTCCTGGCAAAGAACGGTTTATATAAAGAAGGTGCTCCTACCATCATGCTTACTGGTTTTATGGGTGCTGCTCCTGATATGGAAAAAGCTTTCGAAAAGAAGGGATTCATGGTGTATCGCATCAATAAGCTTCAGAGCTTTATCGCCGGTCATCATGCCGACAGTATCCAGGCGAATGCCGTAGTGAATATGGCGCATGGCAGGCTGGGCGAGTACTTCGTAGAGTTTATGAAGCAGAAGAATATTCCACTATTCTCACCTCTTAATATCAACCGTTTGACCACCGAGTGGGAGAGCGACAAGCAGGGAATGAACGGCGGCTTCATGTCGCAGAGCATCGTGACTCCAGAGATTGATGGTGCCATCCGTCCATACGTGGTTTTCGGACAGCGCATCAACAAGGAGGGCTTGCAGGAGGTTTACGGCATCCCTGACAGAATGGAGAGTTTTGTGGAGAGCGTGCAGGGCTATGTGAATCTGAAGAACAAGAAGAACAGCAGCAAGCGTATCGCCATCTTCTACTTCAAGGGTCCTGGTCAAAATGCACTTACCGCTTCGGGAATGGAAGTGGTTCCATCGCTCTACAATCTCCTGGTTCGCTTGAAGAATGAAGGGTACAATGTAGGCAAGTTGCCAGCCAATCCTCAGGAACTGGCAAAGATGATCCAGGCTCAGGGTGCCGTCTTCGGAACCTATGCCGAGGGAGCCTATGCCAAGTTCCTCCAGTCTGGACATCCTGCCCTGGTTACCGCCCATCAGTTTGCCGGATGGACCCAGAAGGCTTTGTCTAAGAAGATGATCAAGGAGATGAACCAGCTCTATGGTTCCTTCCCTGGCAAATATATGGCTACCGATGATGGTAAGTTGGCGGTGGCAAGACTGCAGTTTGGCAATGTGGTCCTGCTTCCACAGGTGATGGCAGGCGTGGGAGGCGACTCCTTCAAGATTGTGCATGGCACCGACCAGGCACCACCTTACACCTATGTTGCCTCTTATCTCTGGGCTCGTTATGGTTTCAGTGCCGATGCGCTCATCCATTTCGGAACCCATGGCTCGCTGGAATATACCCCGAGAAAGCAGGTGGCGCTCGGCAGCAACGACTGGAGTGACCGATTGATAGGTGTGGTTCCACATTTTTATATATATACCATCGGCAATGTAGGCGAGGCGATGATTGCCAAGCGCCGCACCTATGCCCAGACCCAGAGCTATCTCACCCCTCCTTTCAAGGAGAGCGAGTTGCGACAGACTTACAAGCAGTTGAGCGATGCCATCCAGTCTTACGAGAAGAAGGCATCTACCGAACAGTCGCTCAAGGTGAAGGCGCTGACCGTGAAGATGGGAATCGCCCGTGAACTGGGGCTCGATGCCAAGCAGATGAACAAGCCTTATTCTGCAGATGAAATCGCACGAGTAGAGAACTATGCAGAAGAGTTGGCTAATGAGAAAATTACCGGTAAACTCTATACTCTGGGTGTGCCATACGACAACGATGATATCCGCACCAGTGTCTATGCGATGTCTACAGATCCTATTGCCTACGGCATGTTGGCAGTAGATAAGCTGAAAGGCCGTGCCCAGGAGGGGGTGGAGAAGCACAAGCAGCTTTTCGACCGTCTTTATCTGAGCAAGGCACGCAATACCGTGACCCAGCTTCTGGGTTCCGCCTCGGTTTCAGATGAATACATCTGCCGTTATGTAGGAATCACTCCTGCCGAACTCCAGATGGCTCGCAAGGTTGAGGCGATGCAGGCAGCTCCGGATCCTATCCAGATGATGATGCAGATGGCAGACCAGATAGGTGGAGCGAAGGAGACGAAGCCAAAGAAGGTGGACCACCGTACGGTAAGCGAACTCCGTGCTGCCAAGGTTTCTCACAAGAAGAAGGTTCCGCAGATGAGTCGTGAGGCTTTTGAGAAGATGGAGCAGACCGGCCGCTTCCCTGACAAAATGATGGAAGCCATCAAGAAGGGACAGAAATGGTATCAGGAAGATTTGAAAAGGGCGAAGATGGCGAAAGCCGGCAAGGGCAAGTCATCTCAGACCGGAAGATCTTCTAAAGATAAGGGTATGATGATGTCGAAAGCTCCTAAATATACCCGTCAGCAGATTCGTCTGGCTCAGGCGATTACTACCGTAGAGCATGCCTTGCAGAATGTGGGCAAGTATTCGGAGGCGCTCCGTCAGAGTCCGCTCAACGAGATGTCTTCTCTGATGAATGCCCTGAATGGCGGCTTTACAGCTCCATCTCCTGGTGGCGATCTGATTGTGAATCCAAACACCCTGCCTACCGGTAGAAACCTCTTCTCCATCAATGTGGAGAATACACCTTCGGAGGATGCCTGGGAGAAGGCGAAGGAACTTTGCGACAATACCATCAAGATGTATTGTGAGCGACATAAGGGTGAATATCCTCGTAAGGTGAGCTACACGCTCTGGAGCAGCGAGTTTATCGAAACAGAGGGTGCTACCATCGCCCAGATTCTCTATATGCTCGGTGTAGAACCGGTAAGAGATGCCTTCGGTCGTGTTACCGATCTGCGTCTCATCCCATCCAAGCAGTTGGGCCGTCCTCGCATCGATGTCGTGGTTCAGACTTCCGGTCAGCTCCGCGACCTGGCAGCATCCCGTCTCTTCCTCATCAACAAGGCGATAGAGATGGCGGCAAATGCCAAGGGTGATAAGTACGACAACCTGGTGAAAGCCGGTGTTACCGAATCCGAAAGACTGCTCGTAGAGAAGGGCATGTCGCCAAAGGAGGCACGCGAGGTGAGTATGTATCGAGTGTTTGGTGGCGTAAACGGCAACTATGGTACCGGTATTCAGGAGATGGTAACCGCAGGCGACCGCTGGGATAAGGAGAGTCAGATTGCCGAGGTTTATATGAACAATATGGGTGCATTCTATGGTGATGAGAAGAATTGGGAGACCGTTCGCAAGGCAGCTTTCGAGGCAGCGCTGACCCGTACCGATGTGGTGGTTCAGCCACGGCAGAGCAACACCTGGGGTGCCTTGAGTCTCGACCATGTATATGAGTTTATGGGAGGTATGAACCTTGCTGTGCGCAACGTGACCGGAAAGGATCCGGATGCTTATCTCGCCGACTATCGCAACCATAGCAATATGAGAATGCAGGAGGTGAAGGAGGCTATCGGCATCGAGAGCAGAACCACCATCTTCAACCCTGCCTATATCAAGGAGAAGATGAAGGGTGGAGCCAGCAGTGCCAGCACATTCGCAGAAATCGTAACCAATACCTACGGCTGGAATGTGATGAAGCCAAAGGCTATCGACAAGGAGATGTGGGACGAGATCTATAATGTATATGTCAAGGACAAGTACCATCTCGGAACCAAGGAGTTCTTTGACAAGCAGAATCCGGCTGCGCTGATGGAGATGACCGCCGTGATGATGGAGAGTGCCCGCAAGGGAATGTGGAAGGCTACTCCTCAGCAGCTCAGGGACATCGCCAAGCTTCATATCGAGACGGTGAACAAGTATAAGCCTTCATGCTCCGGTTTCGTCTGCAACAATGCCAAGCTCCGCAACTATATCGCCAGCAAGACCGATGCTGCTTCTGCCAAGGAATATCAGCAGAATGTAGAACAGATCCGCGATGCTGAGGCTGCGAAGAACAGCAGCGACAAGGGTATGGTGATGAAGAAGGAGACGCTGAATGAGGAAGCTCAGAAAACCACCACTATGGTGAGCGGCATCGTTGTAGGTGTCATCGTCATCGTAGCTTTCGTGCTGTTGGCTGTCCTGATTCGCAGAAGAAGAAAGAATATGGTTGAATAGAAATGGAGACATTAGTTTTAGTAATGATGATATTGGTTTGCTTCAGTTTTGTGCTGAAGCAGACCTTCCACGGAGTGAAGGAGATTATGATCATCTCGGTGCTCGTAGCCTTCTTCGTGGGAATGACCTGGCCATTCGCCATCGAACAGTCGAAGACGCAGATTGCGGCCTGGATAGCCGACCAGAAGCTGATGCTCGATATGGCGGTGCTGCTGAGTATCGACGTGGCACTCACGATGCTTTTCTGTGTGCATCACGTTGATCTGAAGACTTCGGAACATGTGAGTCGCCGCAAATGGATGTTCTTCATCTTCCTGAAGTTCTTCCCGGGTTTGCTGGTTTTCCCAGTGCTGTTCAGTGTTCTGGTGATGACCATCTTCCTGCTTCCCGGCGTATCGTTCCAGGTAGTGGCCTGGGTGCTTGCCGTAGTGCTGCTGGTCTTGACTCCGGTATTCACCTACGGTTTGAGATGGCTCTTGCCGGAGCGACCAATCCGCTTGGAACTGCTCTTCCTGGTAGAGGTGCTGCTCGGATTGATGGGCATCATCGGTACGGTGAATGGCAGGACAGCCGTGGCAGGATTCAACAGTTTCGATGCCCTCTCGCTTTTCGGCGTCATCGCCATCGTCATCGTGGGAATGGCTATCGGATGGGGCTGCTATCGCATCAAGATGCAACGCTTATCCCAAAAGTTATAAAGGCGCAAGCCCCAACTTAACATTTAACATTCAACACTTAACATTATAAAATAAAGATGAATTACATCTCAGACGTATTGTTTTGGATTTCCACAGGCATGCTCGTTCCTGTGATTATTTTGTTGATTTTCTTCTTCCTCAGAGCCTTGCTGCTCCTCGGAGGTTTCTTCGGACAGTATCTTGTAAAGCGCAAGACGGGTGCGGAGATTCGTGAACAGATGAACACCCTGACACTCGATAACATCGATACCCTGGGCGATCGCTTGCCGAAGAACAAGCAGGCTGTCATCGTTTCCTATATGAAGAAACTCGTGGACAACCGCCAGAGCAAGGCGCAGGTGAACCGTATCCTCGACCAGTATGCCCAGTTTGTTGAGAAGGATCTTTCTCTTCCATCTACTCTTCTGAAGATGGGTCCGATGCTCGGACTGATGGGTACCTTGATTCCGATGGGTCCAGCCCTGGTAGGTCTTTCTACCGGTGATATAGCTTCGATGGCTTACAATATGCAGGTGGCTTTCGCTACCACCGTAGTGGGATTGTTCTCTGCAGCCATCGGTTTCGTGACCAAGCAGACCAAGAACCGCTGGTACACCGAGGATATGAGCAACCTCGAGTTTATGGCAGACCTTGTAAGTGAAGAGTGAAGAAACGAAGAGTGAAGAATGCAATAGTAATAATTTATGAGACAAAGACGTAGAAGTCGTCTCTCGCATGATGGCGAGGATGATGATCCGATGAGCGTAGTGAGCAACCTCTTCGATGTGGCGATGGTATTTGCCCTCGCCCTGATGGTAGCCCTCGTTTCGCGCTATAATATGACGGAAATGTTCAGCAAGGATAACTTCACGATGGTGAAGAACCCTGGCAAGGAGAATATGGAAATCATTACCAAGGATGGACAGAAGATCAATCGCTATACTCCTTCTGAAGACCAGAGCAATAAATCTGGCAACAAAGGAAAGAAGGTGGGCATCGCTTACCAGCTGGAGAATGGTGAAATCATCTATGTTCCGGAAGATAAATAAACGGGGATAGCAAATCCCATCAAACAGAAAAAATTATTGTAACTAAATAAAAAAAAGAAAAGAAAAATGAAAAAGTTTAAGACAATGATGGCCATGATGTTGGCTTTGGTTTCTATGTGTGTAGTATTCAGCTCTTGCAGCAGCGATGATGATGAAACAGTGGCAGCTGCCAAGGAGATTGCCGGTTCATACACCAGCTCTCTGGATATGACCGTAATGGGCGAGGTTTCTACATACGATCATGTTACTATGAAGATTGAGGCTGTTGATGATGCTACAGTCAAGATTACCTTACCTGCTTGTGGCGAGGGCATGATGGCTCTTCCTGCCCTGGTGGTTCCTGCTGTAAAGGTTTCTGGTTCCAATGGTGCTTATGCATTCGCTCAGGAAAATTATGCTGGTACTGTTACCGTGAAAGGTGCAGAGAAGAACTACACTGTAACCTTGCAGGGTACTTTGAAGGACAAGACTCTGACCGTCAACTATTCTGTTCAGTATGGCAAGATGCCTATGCCGATGATTGCTAAGTTTGTTTGTACAAAATAAAAGGATTGTTTCAGGATAAGTTTTGATATAACTCGATGAAACAAAAGATATTCGCACTATTCCTGATCCTTTGCGGATTGTGCCTGAATCTGAAAGCCGAAACCCAGGGCGATGTCGTGGGTAGAGTGCTCGATGATTCGGGCGCACCGCTGGCGGGTGCTACCGTCCAAATTTTGCATTCAAAGGGTGGGGTAATAACTGATGAAAACGGATATTTCCGCATTCCTTACAGCAAGGATGGAGCGGTGAGAGTGAAGGTGAGCTTTGTGGGCTATCAGACTCAGACTTTCGTACTGAAAGCGGATGAGAGAAAAGGTGAGCAGCATGTGCTTCGTCTTCAGCCGGATGCTACTGCCCTCGATCAGGTGGTAGTTACTGCAACCCGTACTCCGAAGGCTTTGAAGGAAGCTCCTGTGGTAACCCGTCTGATTACTGCCAATGATATCAAGATTGCCGATGCTACCAATGTCCAGGACCTCCTCACCGAGCAGATGCCGGGTCTGGAATTCGGTTATGCCATGAATCAGGAGACTTCTCTCAATATGAATGGTTTCGGCGGAAACGCCGTGCTCTTCCTCGTAGATGGCGAGCGATTGGCTGGTGAAACCATGGATAATGTAGATTATAGTCGTCTGAACTTGGATAATGTAGGACGTATCGAGATAGTAAAGGGTGCTGCTTCGGCACTCTATGGTGCCAATGCCGTAGCCGGAGTCATCAACATCATCTCCCGTGAAAACAGCGAGCCTTGGACTGCCAATGTCAATACCCGCTACAACAACTTCAACAAGGAGTGGCGCCACGGTGGAAGCTTCAGCTTCAATGCCGGAAAGTGGAATTCGCAGACCAGCATCCAGCGCACCACATCGGATGAGGTGCAGCTCACCAGTCCTTTCGATACAGAGTCCAACATCCTCCATATTTATGGTGGCGAGACCTTCAATGTGAAGGAGCGACTTTCCTACAAGCTCTCTGACAAGGTGAAGCTGATAGGTCGTGGCGGCTATTTCGCCCGTGTCAGCAATCGCGGCAACTACGATGACCACTATAAGGATTATTCTGCCGGACTGAAGACCGTGATGAATCTCTCGGAGAATGATAATCTGGAGATTTCATACGGCTTCGACCAGTATGACAAGGCCCGGTTTGTGAATAATGAGCGCACTCACGATCACGATTATACCAATCGTCAGAACACCGTCCGTGCCCTCTATTCCCATATCTTCGGCAAGAATACATTGACGGCAGGTGCTGATTTCCTGAACGATTATCTCACCACCTATCAGTTTGTCAACAATGGCTCCAAGACTCAGAATTCATACGATGCCTTCGCCCAGTTCGATTACAATCCTTTGCAGTGGTTGAACATCGTGGCAAGTCTTCGCCATGATTACTTCTCAGCATCCAGCCAGCATGCCACCACCGGTCGTCTGGCTCTGATGACCAAGTGGAAGGGCTTTTCCATCCGTGCCAACTATGCCGGTGGATTCCGTGCCCCAACCCTCAAGGAGATGTATATGAACTTTGATATGGCGGGTATGCAGATGATTTATGGCAATCCGGATCTGAAGCCGGAGAAGAGCAACAACTTCAACCTGGCGCTGGAGCATACCGGCAGAGTGAAGAATGCAGGCTTCTTGACCGGTCAGTATAGTCTTACCCTCATGGGCTATTATAATAAGTATGATAAGCGCATCACTACCGAGGATTATGCCGATTATACCCCGGGAACCGGTCAGCCGGATGTGGCTTCCCGTTATTGCAACGATGATGGAGTAGAGGTGAGCGGCATCGACTTCAGTGCCCAGTACCGTTCGGATATGGGGTTAGGTGTGAAACTCGACTACAGCTATCTCCATGTGGGTGGCAGAAGCGTAGATTCCCAGTTCTCCCAGCCTCGTCCTCATACCGCCACCTGGCGTCTCGACTACGATCGCCAGCTCTGTTCGTTCTATCGTATCAATGCCGCTCTGTCAGGCAGATGCCTGTCCTCTCCAGATACGGACATCGAGAAGCATGACCAGGCATATCAGTTGTGGAAGTTCACGCTTCAGCAGCGATTCCTGGATGCCGTCAATCTGAATTTCACGGTAGATAATCTTTTCGATTATACACCAGAGAAGTATTATTGGAGTTCGGCGATGACCACCGGTCGCACCTTCTCTGTGGGACTTTCGGTTGACATCGATCGCATCGTGAATCTCTTCTAGAAACCGCCATCTGGCAGTCGCCAGGCCCCAAATAGGTTAAAAAGCCATAGTGAAGGATGCTTTTCTTCAAATAATGCCGTATTTTCGGTATAAAATCGTAATTTTGCAGTGATTTAAAACCTATTCATTCAAAATTATGATACGAAGAATCATTCTAACTATGGCTTTTTTTGGCTAGCCTTTCATTATCAGCCAAGGATGTGAACATGGGCAGTTGGAGTAGGGAAGTTGTCTGGGCGGATGGCCTACCGCTTCACGAGGTGGCCGAACTGCGTGAGGTGGATGTGAAATCCTTAATGTAACATGTAACAATGTAACAATGGTGGCTGCATCTCCCCATGGTGAGATTTCTTATAAACCCCGCTTTCGAACCTCCCGTCCATTGGGTTCTAATCTCGATGCTTGTCGTCTGCCGCAAAGGCGCCAACGGTATCGCTCTCATTTGCACTTTGAATTTCAGTAATATCTTGCGTCTTTTTCCATTCTATGTGCATCATACGGTTTCTCAGGTCATGTTCCTCACCAAGCAACATACTACGGAAAAAGTTTACCAAATAGATGGTTGTCTCTGTAATACCTTGAGTCAAGTCGCTGTAGTTTGCACGAACCAAAGCATTACGAAAGTACCATGAGTTATCGGCAAACACATCGTTCACTACGTTAAACCCTAATGTGCGAAGATACTTAATCATAAACACAGCCGTTGTTCGGGTGTTTCCCTCACAGAAAGGATGTATCTGCCAGATATTGGCGCAGAAGCGTGCTAAATGGGATATAGCATCATCCACATTTAGGTTTGCATAATCAAAAGCACGTTCTTGCCCCATGTCGTAATCGAGTGTTTCGCTGATCGTATCGGCACTTGCGTAATATACGGTTTTACCACCCAGCACCCACTCGTTTTTGGTGATATTATAGTCACGAATTCTGCCAGCTTGCTTGTAAATGCCCTCAAACAGCCTACGGTGAATGGAGGTAAGCTGGGCTGGAGTGAAAGAGAAAGTTTTCTCTGCCAGTATCTCCGTGATACGGGCAGATACTTTGTCAGCCTCCTCCGTCCGGTCGTTCTCCACTTCTTTACGTCCAGCAGCAGACTTGTAGTAGGAGTCAATGAGCATCTTGGCTTCACCAATACTGATGTCGCCTTCAATGTGTCTCTTGGCTGTGTCAAGTAGATACTCAGAGGGAGTCAGGCCATCCACTTGTTGCAAGCCGATAGCCACCTTCCAAGTCTCGCCACGCTCACGCTGCTGCGGTTCTCCTTGGCGGATATATTCCTCCAGTCCTTGTATCGTATATTTCTGTTCGTCGCTCATATAATTCTACTTTATCTTTTTCTTGTTCTGTCATATTTTTGACTTCTATTTGTGGTGTTAATAGCTGCTATTTTTCCGATTTTGGGGGATGATAGCGACTGCCGAGGCCCAGTCTTTGCCCCCGCAGATGCAGTCGCTGACCCTACAAAGGTACGCATTTTTTTTGAATCCAACGCGCTTCTCCCTGTTTTTTTGAGCGGAGGAGAGCAGGGAAGGGATCAATTTATTTTGTTAACGAAGGTGAATACGCAAGCGGGTTGGAGACGAAATAGGGCTTGTGATGGGTGGTTTTGTTGTTGCAATATGTTGAGTAATAGCAGTTTGCGTGGTAATTGGGGATTGTTAATAGATGTTCATGGTGTTTTGGGGGATTGCTACTTTGTTACATTGTTACATGTTACATGTTACATTAAGAGATATGCAATTCGCGAAAAGGAGGAGAAAAACTGGTCAAAGAATAGTATATATAAAATATATTTTA
>ULKE01003158.1_pt1 | contig 13742 bp, 10 predicted proteins | sample 1951051 | NCBI WGS metagenome assembly ULKE01 (sample SAMEA4835490, study PRJEB28245) | human gut metagenome | biome: gut microbiome; material: fecal sample | place: Denmark | collected 2008 | reverse complement strand
ATCTCACCAACCTCCATATCATAAACCACCTTTCCAATTTCCTGAGGCAACTCTTGCATCTCGAACTTAGGGGTTCCCATATTCGAGCTCTCATAATCCTGGTTCACCATCAATCCCTTGTTATTACGCGTATCCTTGTCAGCGGACAAGAAAGTCGCCGCCTCGTCAAAAGTAAATTTCTCCTCTTTCAAGTCATTATACAAAGTATCCATCTTGGCCATCGCCGCATTTAACTCTGTCTCGGAGATTTTCGGTTTCAACAAGATATGGCGGCAATTAATACGGTCACCACGCTTCTCGATCAACTGGATAATATGGAAACCATACTCTGTCTGGACAATCTGTGAAACACGCTTGGAATCTTTCAAGTTAAACGCCACGTTCGCGAACTCAGGCAACAGACCTGTCTTACTCATGAAACCCAGCTCACCACCACGAGCCGCCGAACCCGGATCCTCCGAATAAAGGCGGGCAAGAGTCGAGAACTCCATCTTACCACTGTTCACCTGTTCCGTGAACTCACGCAAACGAGCCTTGATCGCGTCCGTTTCCTCAAATGGAATCTTCGGTTCCATCGTGATGATCTGAACCTCTACCGTAGTCGGCACATTAGGCAAACTATCCTGCGATAAAGTACTGTAATATTTCCGGACCTCAGAGGGCGTCAATTTAATCTCGCCAATCAATTGCTGCTGCATTTGCTGAACGATCTGCTGCTCACGTACAGTCTCTTTTCGCTCATCCTTGATCTGAGAATATTTCTTACCAAAATACTCCTCCAATTTCTCCCGGGAACCGATCTGGTTTACGGCCATATTCATCCATTGCTCCACATTCTGGAGAACCTGGCTCTCGTTAGCCGTAATACTGTCGAGCTCCGCCTGATTCAAATAAAGTTTCTGGATGGCCATCTGCTCCGGAATAACACAATAAGGATCGCCATCCAAACGCTGTCCCTCATTTTGCATATAAAGCCGTTGCGTCTCAATATCGGAGCGCAAGATAGCGTCATCACCCACGACCCAAACGATCTCATCAATCACATTGTCTTGCGCGAAAGCGAAACAAGAACAACACGCCAATAACATTAAACTAAAAAATCTCCTCATCATGAAAACAAAAATTATCCAACCAACAAACACCGGCCAACTCAAGGAAATATCTTCACTTCACCAGATTGAACCGCGTCATCATATAACTCATCCTCAAAAGTACGCAGGAACTCCATCTTCCGCTGATTGACCAGCAACTCCTGAATCCGGGCACTGGCATACTCATACGGCTCGATTCCCTCGGGCAACAGGTAATCACCAATATTCAACAAATAGCAAAAACTACTGTCCGACTCCTCAATAAACCGATGGGATCTCAAATAAGCGGCCGGATTCGGGACATTGGATGGCATATTATCCAACACGTCCTCAAAATTAACCCACTTATCATAGAAGAACTCGTAGATCGCCGCATTCTGGACACTGTATTTCTCGATCCTCTCCAAGTCATCCTCATCAGTTGAACGATACCATTTCTTCAAGTCCGAAAGACCGGGCGCATCAACCGGGACTTTCAAGAACAGTCCCTTGATCAAACATTTATTCAAAGCGAACTTATCCTGATTCGCGTCATAATAAGCTCTTTTCTCCGACTCCGAGACCTCCAAAGAAACTTTCTCGTTCACCAATCGCTCTTGATAACGATTACGGACCAATGCCTTACGGTACTCTTCCACCAAATGATCGATAGCCTCCTTATCATCAATATTCCTCAAGGCCACCTCATAAACCAATTGATCCTTAACCCACCGTTTCACCAAGTGTTCCGCCATCAACAAGCTATCACTTGACGCAAGCCCATAAGGAATCGAAGAGGCAACCTCCTGTCGCTTCAGTTCCCGTTGTCCAACTTGAGCCAAGATTTTATTATCGGGATGATTACCTGAACCGGCACAACCCGATAAAACAATCGCAAATATAAGGAACATAAAGGATAACCGCATAAGTCCTTCCCTATTTTTTCAGTTTTTTCAAAACCTTCCAATTAATCTCTACCGGATATTTTTTATTCAACTCCTCAAGCCAGAGCTTTTCGGCCTCAGGTTGCTCCTCGACAGGCTTGTTCCACAACTTCTGGTTGCTGATATTGAAGAGAAGCATACCATCCCGATACTCACCAATCAGGAATGCGTATTCCGGATGTCGCTGGTCAAAATTCGTTTTCTCCAACGTCGTCATGACATCACGCACGAACAGGTCAAAGACCTCATCCATAAAATCCCCTGAATAGGCCTTCGTTGAGAAAGGCGCCACTCTCAAATAATAGGCGAACTCCTTTTGAGGATGTGTCTCTCCATTGATACGTACCAAAGGCTTGTCCATATCCTTCGCTTTGGAGTAAAACGCTTCGCTGGTCGGCAGAGACTCATCACATAAAGCCCGCAATTCCCGATAAGCCTCCGGGTAGAACTCATAATCGTAGGCAGACTTCAACTGCTCATCATGCGCCTTATATAACTCGAAATTACGCTCACCTTGCCCCATGACGCGGATCATGGCCGTTTTTTCCTGCTCGAATGAGGGACGATCACGCCGCTCCAACAATTTCAAGATATGTATTCCATAAGGAGTCTCCACCAAGCCCGACAACTCTCCCGGCTCATGCAAGGCAAAAGCGGCATTCTCAAAAGCCCAAGTCATCTCACCTGGTCCAAAAAGTGGCAAAAGTCCACCAGCTTTAGCCGATTGGGGATCATCAGAGTTTTCCTTCGCCAAAGTAGAGAAATCAGCTCCCGCACGGAGGGCTTGATATAAAGAGTCCGCCTTGGCCCGTACCTCCTCACGGGATGGTCCAACGGAGTCTTTCGAGAAAGCGATCAAGATATGAGCGAACCGGACACGCCCAGGATTAGGACGACGGCCATTAACCTTAATCAGATGAAAACCCAATGAGGAGCGGACAGGAATGGAAACAGAACCGTCCGACAAGGAATAAGCGGCATTCTCAAAAACTTTCAAAGCTCGCATCGGCACAAAACTCCGCACCCGATCAAAAAGAACCCGCTTATTCACCGATGTATCCGCCATGGCAAGACCTACCGCGTCAAAATCCTCACCAGAACGAATCTTATTATAAACCGATAGCGCATCCTTATAAACGGCTAATGTATCGTTCGACACATATTGAGCCGGTAAACGGAACAGGATCTGGCTAATATCCAGAACCTCATTTCCCCGGTCATAGATCGATCGGGCATAAGCCTCTTCCGCCGTTTGATCCGACAACAAACTATGTTTTAATTGAGCCTGATATTTCTCCAATTCCTCCCGGAAATCCCGTCCACGATCCAAGCCTTCCTCTTCTGCCTCATGAACCTTCAACTTGAAGTTCTTGTACAGTTCCACATATTCGTTTAAGGCCTTCTTATCGGAAAAATCAACATTACCGTTCTTCTTGGCCATAAAAACAAATTCCGGTAGCGACACAGGCTTACCGGCAACGACCATAGCCACTGAATCAGGCAACTTCGCGGCGTTTGCCATGAATGCCAAACCCAATCCCACTAACATCAAGATTTTTCTCATCTAACTCTTTCCTCTCATTAATGCTAACGCGAAAATAACATATATCCTATGGAAAAAATCCATAAAAAAACGCATATCGGTTAAATTAGAGTTTTTTATAAATAGAATATTCCATTGCAGTGTATTGAGAGTTTCACTGCAGTGCGTTAGAATTTTCACTGCAGTGAAATTCTTATCGCCTAAAATGGAATCAAAAAAAACGCATGGCTAATATCCAAATTAGCCATGCGCTCACCCACGAATTTACCCGGGCAAAATCAGTTCGCCATTTCAGAAAGGAACTTGATCCGGATTAAGCGAATCTCCTCCTCCGTATAGTCACTACCCAACTCCTCGATCGCACTTTCGAGATCGTCAGTTTCCGACTCCTTGAAATAAGCATAAATATCTTCAACATGATCCTCATCCATAACGTCGTTCACGAAATAATCGATGTTAATTCGTGTACCGGAATAAACGATCGTCTCAATCTCATCCAGAAGCTCCCCAAATTCCAAACCATTCGTCAAAGCGATCTCGTCCAAGGCCACTTTCCTGTCTATCCGCTGGATAATGGAAACCTTCAACTTTGATTTGTTCGCCACCGTACGTACCCGAAGATCCTCTGGCCGCTCAATCTCATTTTCCTCAACATGACGTTTGATCAATTCGACAAACTCCTTACCATAACGCTTAGCCTTGCCCGCTCCAACTCCCGGAATATTTTGCAATTCCTCGATAGTAATCGGATAAGTCGTAGCCATCGCCTCCAACGAAGGATCCTGGAAAATCACGAAAGGTGGCACATCCAACCGTTTCGACAACTTCTTCCGGAGATCTTTCATCATAGAATAAAGTACAGGATCAACCGCGCACGAAGCACCACCCTTGATCTGGACCTCCTCTTCCTCCTCATCAAACTCATTATCCTCCGTTATCTTGAAAGATACCGGTTTGTTCATGAAGTCCTTACCTTTTTTAGAGATCTTCAGTAAACCATAATTCTCTATGTCTTTTTCCAGATAACCCGCGATCAGTCCCTGCCGGATCACCGCATTCCAGATCTTCTCATCCTCATCCTGACCGGAACCAAAAACTTCCAACTCATTATGTTTAAAACTCTGGATCTCAGCAGTCTCATTACCGATCAAAATATTGACGACATAATCAGACTTAAATTTCTCTTTCAAAGCGCTGACCACTTCCAGGACAGCCACTAGTAACTCTTTAGCTTCCACTTGTTTTCTTGGGTTCAAACAATTATCACAGTTTCCACAATTCTCTACCGTATATTCCTCGCCGAAATAATGCAAAAGTACTTTCCGACGACAAACGGAAGTTTCCGCATAAGCGGCGGTCTCCAAAAGCAACTGCTTTCTAATTTCTTGCTCGGCGACCGGCTTACCCTGCATGAACTTCTCTAACTTTTGCAGGTCTTTATAGGCATAAAAAGCGATGCATTGCCCCTCGCCACCATCCCTTCCGGCACGACCAGTCTCCTGGTAATAGCCTTCCAGGCTCTTGGGAATATCGTAATGGATCACATAACGGACATCTGGCTTATCAATTCCCATACCGAAAGCGATTGTCGCCACGATCACGTCGACCTCCTCCATCAGGAAAGCATCCTGATTGGCGGAACGCATCTGGGCATCCATTCCCGCATGATAAGGTAAAGCCCGTATTCCGTTCGCCTTCAAAATATCGGCGAACTCCTCGACCTTCTTTCGGCTCAAGCAATAAATAATACCTGATTTACCTTCGTTGGCCTTAATGTACTTGATAATCTCCTTATCAATATCCGCCCCTTTTTGCCGTACCTCATAGTACAGATTCGGACGTTTGAATGAGGACTTGAACACCACCGCATCAATCATACCCAGATTCTTCTGGATATCATGCTGAACCTTCGGTGTGGCAGTAGCCGTCAACGCGATCAGCGGCCTTTTTCCTATCTCATTGATGATCGGCCTGATCCGTCGATATTCCGGGCGGAAATCATGTCCCCACTCTGAAATACAATGGGCCTCGTCAATCGCGTAAAATGAGATTTTCACCTGCCTCAAGAACTCAACATTCTCCTCTTTCGTCAACGATTCCGGAGCGACATACAACAACTTCGTTATCCCGGATAAGATGTCCGACTTCACCTGATCGACCGCCGACTTGTTCAACGAGGAGTTAATGAAATGGGCTACCCCATCTTCCTCACTGAAATTACGCATCGCGTCAACCTGGTTCTTCATCAAGGCGATCAACGGAGATATCACGATCGCTGTTCCTTCCATCAACAACGATGGCAATTGATAACAAAGTGACTTTCCACCACCGGTCGGCATCAAGACAAAAGTATCTTTACCGGCCAGCACATTTTCAATAATCGCTTTTTGATTGCCTTTAAAGGCATCAAAGCCAAAATGTCGCTTTAGTTCTTCTGTTAAATGATCCTTTTTTGCCATATTCTCCGTATTATATTTCGTTCGAGCCGCCTAAGCCCCTAAGAGACCTGAAGACGGTTCACGTCTGATTTCTCAAACTCATCCTTAGCGTATGCCAAAGTAACATGAAGCGCCTTCTCATCTTTCGAAGGCAAGCTATACATCGCGTTCATCATGATCGCCTCGACAATCGAGCGTAAGCCACGAGCACCCAGCTTAAACTCAAGTGCCTTATCGACAATGAACTCATAAACCTCCTCATCAAAGGACAACTTGATACCATCCATCTCAAACAGTTTTATATACTGTTTTATAATCGAGTTTTTCGGTTCTGTCAAGATATTCCTTAAAGCGGAACGGTCCAGAGGATTCAAATAGGTCAGGATCGGCAAACGACCGATAATCTCAGGAATCAAGCCAAACGACTTCAAGTCGGTCGGCGTAATATATTTCAAGAAATTATTCCGGTCAACCTTTGCTGTCTCCAAATTCGCAGAATAACCAACAACCCTTGCGTTCAAACGTTGCGCGATCTTCTTCTCGATTCCATCAAAAGCTCCACCGCAAATGAACAGAATATTTTTAGTATCCACCGGAATCATTTTTTGCTCCGGATGTTTACGTCCACCCTGAGGCGGCACATTTACGACCGAGCCCTCAAGAAGTTTCAGCAAACCTTGCTGTACACCCTCACCGCTGACATCGCGAGTAATTGAAGGATTATCTCCCTTACGAGCGATCTTATCGATCTCATCTATAAACACGATACCACGCTGAGCGGCATCCACATCATAATCCGCCGCCTGCAAAAGCCGTGTCAAGATACTTTCTATATCCTCACCAACATATCCTGCCTCAGTCAAGACAGTCGCGTCAACAATAGCGAAAGGCACATGAAGCAATTTAGCGATCGTTCTCGCAAGCAAAGTCTTACCAGTACCTGTCGCGCCAACCATGATGATATTTGACTTCTCGATCTCCACATCATCTTTAGTCAGGTCTTGCAACAAACGCTTATAGTGGTTGTAAACCGAAACCGCCAAATAACGCTTCGCATCATCTTGCCCAATCACATACTGGTCAAGGAATGCCTTAATCTCCTCCGGCTTGGGTAACTCATCCTTGTTTAATCCCAAATCCTTCTTGCGCTTAGCGACATTCTCCTTTACGATCTCGTACGCCTGCTCCGCACATTGGTCACAAATACATGCCGAGATCCCGTTGATCAACAAATTAACGTCCCGGCTACTGCGACCACAAAATGAGCAACAATCCCCGTTGTTTGTTTTGGCCATACCGATCTTATTTACGTTTTAGGATATCATCAATCATTCCATACTCTTTCGCCTCTTGAGCGGTCATCCAGAAGTCACGGTCACTGTCACGCTCAACCTCCTCGAATGATTTTCCTGAGTGATTGGAAATGATGGTATACAATTCTTTCTTAACTTTCAGGATCTCACGAGCTGTAATCTCGATATCAGAAGCTTGACCTTGCACACCTCCTAACGGCTGATGAATCATGACACGAGAATGCTGCAAAGCAAAACGTTTCCCTTTCGTTCCGGCCACCAACAAAACCGACGCCATGGATGCTGCCATACCCGTACAGATAGTCGACACATCGCTTGATATGAATTGCATCGTGTCATAAATACCATATCCGGCATAAACAGAACCACCAGGAGAATTGATATATATTGAGATGTCCTTTCCCGGATCGCTGGAATCCAAGTACAACAACTGGGCCTGAATAACATTTGCCGTATAATCATCTATTTGGGTTCCCAAAAAGATAATACGGTCCATCATCAAACGAGAGAACACGTCCATCTGAGCTACATTCAACTGTCTCTCCTCGATAATCGTCGGAGAAATATAGCTACTGGTTATATTCATGTAACTATCCAAGGCCGTACCACTCATCCCCAGATGCTTTGTCGCGTAGTTCCTAAAATCTTTCATATTTTCCGTTTAATATTCATAGTTCCCGATAAGACATAAAAAGGGGGTTTCTCCCTAAGACTTTACGGATAAACAAAGTTATAAATAAATTTCTGAATGAAACAATTTATTTCTTCGTCCGAAAAAGCTTTTTCAGGTAAAAACCCCCTTTTCCGATCTATTTTATATTGCTCTCGATAATCGCTTACTCGAACAATTTACCAAATTCCTCAGCTGAAACTTCCTTAACCTCCAGCTCAACTTGCTCTTTCAACCAAGCAGCCAACTTCTCCTCTACCGCACGATCCATGACATTCTGGAGAGTTTGCTTGTTCTTCAACATATCCTTAGCATAGTTATTCAATACATCCTCCGGAACAGACAACATGCCATATTGAGCGAACTGAGCCTTAGCGACACGCTTAGCGAACTCCTCTACATCGTGCTCCTCGATCTTCAGGTCGTTCTTCTTAACCAAGTTATCCTTTACCAATTGGTACTTCAAATCCTGGATCAATTTCGGGAAGTCCTCATCAAGCTTCTCTGGAGTTGTTTTGTTGTTTGTTGACAGCAACCAACGTTTCAACAAATCCTCAGCGAATTTCAACTCACCAGCTCTCTCAACCAAAAGGTCACGGATATCAGTCAAGAACTTAAAGTCGCTCTGAGGAGTAAACTGCTCTGACAAAGCCTCCTTGATACGATTACGGAAATCCTCCTCGCTTGTTACTTCGCCCTCACCAAAGACCTTATCGAACAACTCTTGGTTCATCTCCGCATCTTTATGACGAGTGATCTCCTTGATCTCGAAGCTAAAGTCACCTGTAGTCTCAGCAACTTTCTCCTTGTCGATCTTCAGGAACGCAGCGATCTCAGCCTCAGCACCCTCATAAGCCTTGTTCGGGTTGAACACGACAACAGAGTTAACCTTAGCGCCAATAAATTTAGCCTTCTCCTCTTCGTTCTTGATATACATTGGCATCAATACGGCATTCTCAACCACGATACCACCCTCTTTTGGAGAGCCATTCTCCAACTCAGCGACAGTACCTTTTACCAAGTCCTTCTCCTCGACCTCTTCAGCCTTGTCATAAGAACCGAAGTTCGAGCGATAGCTATTAACCTGACTATCGATCATCTCGTCGTCAATCTTCACCTGATAGTAAGGAACTTTATCTGCCTTACTTACCTCCAAAGTAAACTCCGGTGCCAAAGCGACATCAAAGCAGAACTCAAAATCCTCGTCTTTCTCGAAGTTCAACGGCTTCTGCTCAGTCTCATTTGGCATCGGCTCACCCAAAATATGCAAGTTATTCTCTTGGATGTACTTATATAAGTTTTCTGAGACAAGCTTATTGATCTCCTCAACCAGCACGTGTGTCCCATACATTTTCTTAATCATGCCCATCGGCACCATACCTTTACGGAAACCCGGCATATTGGCCTTTTGGCGCAAGCTTTTCAAGCTCTTCTCCACGAGATCCGCATAATCGGCTTTCACGATTTCCAATTTCAAGATACCGCTAGTGGTATCGTTGTTCTTTAGCGAAACGTTCATTCTGAATGATTTATTTAGTTAATTTAGTTCTATCGAAATTTAGGATGCAAAAGTAGAGTTATTCTTTCAATCAAACAAATTTTACTTTGTTTTTATTAGTTAAGGGGTTGATGAAAAAAGTTCTGACTATCTTTGGCACCAATCGAAGAAACGGCCTATTCGGCCCTGTTAAATTTGACTTCTTATGATAACGAAAGGTTTTTTCCAACAATATTCAGCGGGAACGCAAGCGCTCCTGCTTATTTTCCTTTTTTGTGGTGGCGCCGTAATAGCCACGTTAATCACCATGCTGATAAGCCTCTTCACCGGCATCTCCGGGATGGATATGAGCATGACAAGAGTTATCCAAACGATTTCCTCACTCGGGTTATTCTTGTTACCCGCCATTGGCATGGCCCTATTCTGCGACGCCTCTCCTCGCCATTACCTTTTTCTTCACAAGGTTAACGATGAGCGAGTCTGGCTGCTTGTCCTGGCCAGCATGTTCCTTATCGCGGCGCCAATCAACTTTATCGCCATGCTTAACCAGCAAATGGAATTGCCAACATTCATGGCGCCTGTCGAACAATGGATGCGCTCGCAAGAGGACTTAGCCCAGCAACTAACCCAGAATATGATCGGTGATGGCACGCCTCAACTATTGGCTATAAACTTGATCGTAATGGCCCTTTGCCCAGCGATCACGGAAGAATTCTTTTTCAGGGGAGCCTTACAACGCCTTATCGGGAAATGGAACTCCAACCCGCATTTTGTTATCTGGAGTGCCGCCATCCTGTTCAGTGCTTTCCATTTGCAATTCTACGGATTCATTCCCCGTATGCTCTTAGGCGCCTACCTCGGTTTTTTACTCCTTTGGACAAGAAGTATCTGGATCCCGGTATTCGCCCATTTCATCAATAACGCAACTGCGGTAATTGGCATGTCGGACAAAAACTTGCGTGAAAGCGCACTTGTAACAGGAGAGATTCCAACTGACCAAATATTTCAATATGGAATAGCGGCAGCCATATCTCTCATCTTATTCATCTTCTTAAACCAGTATCTCAAAAAGATCCTAAAGGGACAATCAGAAAAGTCATAGGTCTTTTTTCCGCAGGACAAAATCCTTTCCGAGGTATTTTTCACGAACGATCTCGTTTTCCGCCAATTGCTCGGCAGTTCCTTGGAAAAGGACCTTACCCTCAAACAAGAGGTATGCCCGATCACAAATACTCAAGGTCTCATAGACATTATGGTCAGTAATCAGGATTCCGATATTCTTATGTTTCAATCGGGCGACAATTGTCTGGATATCTTGTACGGCAATAGGATCGACTCCCGCGAAAGGCTCATCAAGCATGATAAACTTCGGGTCGATCGCCAAACAGCGGGCGATCTCCGCCCGTCGACGTTCACCACCGGATAGTTGGTCACCCAAGTTCTTTCGGACCTTACCTAAACCGAATTCAGAGATCAAACTCTCCAATTTCTCTTTTTGATAAGCAGCATCACGCCCCGTCATCTCTAACACGGAACGGATATTGTCCTCGACAGTCATTTTCCGGAAGATGGAGGCCTCTTGGGCAAGATAACCAATACCATTTCGGGCACGCATATAGACCGGATACTTGGTGATTTCCATGTCATTCAAGAATATCTTTCCCTCATTAGGCGTAACCAGTCCGACAGTCATATAGAAAGTTGTGGTTTTCCCTGCGCCATTCGGTCCAAGGAGTCCGACAATCTCGCCCTGTTTGACATCAATCGAAACATGATTCACGACCGTACGTGTCCGATATTTCTTCACCAGGTCTTCCGTTCGAAGTATCATCCGTTCCATTTCCATCTTCCCTCTTTCTGAATAGTTAATTTAGCGCGAATTAAATGATTAAATCCGGAATCTCCTTATCTTCGCGAGACGAAATAATTCAAAACAAGAAAATTCAGAACCAAAAATCATAATGAACAAAGCGTTGCAAAGACTAGGAGAATACACGCTCCTGATGATGAAAAGCATCACGATTCCCGACCGCTGGAGTATGTTTTTTAAGCAGCTCAGCAAAGAGATCTACAAGCTTGGAGTGGATTCCCTTTGGATTGTCATCATCATATCCGTCTTTATCGGTACGGTTATCGCAATCCAAATATCCTTGAATATCAGCTCGCCTCTTATTCCTAAATTCACGATTGGATATACGACACGCGAGATCATACTTCTTGAGTTTTCCTCCTCCATCATGTGTTTGATCCTGGCTGGAAAAGTCGGCAGTAATATTGCCTCCGAGATCGGCACCATGCGAGTGACGGAACAGATTGACGCTATGGAAATCATGGGTGTCAATTCAGCGAACTTCCTGATCCTTCCGAAGATGGTCGGTTTGATGCTCTTCACTCCTGTTCTGGTGATATTCAGTATGTTCACCGGTATTTTGGGTGGTATCATGGCCAGCTATACCGCCGGCAACGGAATGACGCCCTCGTCATTCGAGTATGGCTTGCAATTCTATTTCAATGAGTTCTATATTTGGTACTCCATCATCAAGTCTGTCGTCTATGCGTTCATCATCTCTTCCATTGCCGCATATTTCGGCTATAACGTAAAGGGTGGCGCACTGGAGGTCGGTAAGGCCAGTACAAACGCGGTCGTGATGAGCAGCATCATGATCCTGCTGGCGGATGTCGTATTAACCCACTTAATGTTGACATAACCATGATTGAGGTAAAGCATTTATTCAAATCGTTTGAGGGCCGCATGGTACTCAAAGATATCAATACCATATTTGAGGCAGGCAAAACCAACCTCATCATCGGCCGAAGCGGTTCAGGCAAGACGGTCATGATCAAGAATATCATCGGCTTAATGCGCCCTGATTCAGGACAAATCCTCTATGATGGACGTGATCTCCTGGCCATGAACAAGGCAGAGTTGAATCTATTACGTAAAGAGATGGGTATGCTATTCCAGGGATCAGCCCTTTTCGACAGCATGACTGTCCTGGAGAATGTCATGTTCCCTCTCGATATGTTCTCTAAAGATAGCTATAAAGAACGGAGAAAGCGGGCGGAGTTTTGTCTTGACCGAGTTAACCTGTCGGACGCAGGTGATCTTTATCCCTCGGAGATCAGTGGTGGTATGATGAAACGTGCGGCGATCGCACGAGCCATTGCCCTCAACCCGAAATATCTTTTCTGCGACGAGCCAAACTCTGGTCTTGACCCCAAAACCTCTTTGATCATTGATGCCCTGATCCATGATATCACAGTGGAATACAAGATGACAACCGTCATTAACACCCACGATATGAACTCGGTCATCAATATTGGAGAGAACATTATCTTCATTAAGGAAGGTATCAAGGAATGGCAAGGAAACAAAAGTCAGGTCATCTCTTCCAACAACCAGGCACTGAATGATTTCATCTTCGCTTCCGACCTATTCAGGAAAGTCAAGGAGGTCGAGATGCAACAGGAAGAGGGATAACAGCTAAAAAGAAACGCCATGAGGAAAACGATATTATCAATCTTATTGGCCAGTAGCCAAATGTTCCTCCTGGCCCAAACTGCCTCGGATCCTATTCCGATGGTGAATATCCCCGCCGGCTCGTTTTATATGGGTGGCACCGGAGAAGGTGAGGATTTCGACGAGAAACCAATCCACAAGGTTATCCTGACCTCCGGCTTTCGGATGAGCGCAACCGAGATTACCAACGCGCAATACGAGGCGTTTGATCCATCACACAAAGCATTGAGAGGCAAAAACGGCTTCTCAAAAGAGGACGACGAGGCTGTGGTCTATGTTAACTATCATGAGGCCATGGCCTTCTGTAAATGGTTGAGCGAAAAAGAAGGCAAGAATTATCGGTTGCCAACCGAGGCGGAATGGGAATATGCGTGCCATGCGGGCAATTATTTCCCGTTTCACACCGGTGACGGATTACCGGCCATCTTCCACAAGAACCAACAGACCGCACGCAACCTGAAAGAGGTCTCGCTCAAGGTGGGCCAAACACCGCCCAACGCGTTCGGTCTCTACGATATGCACGGAAATGTCGAGGAATGGTGCCTGGATTGGTATGGCCCTTACCTGCCCAATACGCAAGTCGATCCCATCGGTTACGAGGAGGGACTTTATCGGGTCACACGTGGAGGAAGCCATAACACTCCCGAAAAATATCTGCGGACAACCAATCGGATGGCCATGATCCCCGAGGACAAGCATGCCCAAACCGGCTTCCGGATTGTCGAGGCGGAATACTCCAAAACAAA
>ULKE01028733.1_pt1 | contig 15049 bp, 10 predicted proteins | sample 1951051 | NCBI WGS metagenome assembly ULKE01 (sample SAMEA4835490, study PRJEB28245) | human gut metagenome | biome: gut microbiome; material: fecal sample | place: Denmark | collected 2008 | reverse complement strand
GGTGAAGACGACCAGCGGGCGCGGGTTGAGGGCACGCACGAAGTCCAGGCCGTTGAGGTCAGGTATGCTGATGTCGCAGAAGATGGCGTCAACGGACTCCTTCTGCATCAGCGTGTGGGCGTCGATGGCGCTCTGGCATTCGCCGACCAGTTCCAGGTAGGGTATCTTTTTGATATAGGCGGCCAGCTGCTGCAGGGCGAGCGGCTCGTCGTCAATGGCTAATGTTCGTATCATGACCTTTCTCTACATATATAAATAGTGGGAAATCGACATTCTGTCCAGGCGGAGACTTGTGGTCTCGCCGTGGAGGGTGTGGCAAGGTCCCTTGCCTGCTCCTGCTAAAGAATGAGAAAAGCATGGAACTTGTGCCATGACGATGGCCGTGGCACAAGCTCCATGAGCGAAGGGTGATTACAGATGGAGGTCGTGACCCATGCGGTCGCGCTTGGTCTTGAGGTATCTGTAGTCGTATTCCGTGGCCGGCACCTCGATAGGCACGTTCTCGACGATTTCCAGTCCGTAGGCCTCCAGTCCCACGCGCTTCTTCGGGTTGTTGGTCATGAGGCGCATCTTGTGCACGCCAAGGTGGCGGAGCATCTGCGCGCCGCAGCCATAGTCGCGCTCGTCGGGTTTGAATCCGAGGTGAGTGTTGGCATCGACGGTGTCGTAGCCCTCCTCCTGCTGAAGCTTGTAGGCGGCAATCTTGTTCATCAGTCCGATGCCGCGCCCCTCCTGCTGCATGTAGATGAGCACGCCCTTGCCCTCCTTGTCGATCATCTCCATGGCCTTGTGGAGCTGGTCGCCGCAGTCGCAGCGCTTCGATCCGAGGATGTCGCCCGTGGCGCAGGAGGAGTGGACGCGTACGAGGATCGGCTCTTCTTCGTTCCATTCACCCTTGATGAGCGCCATGTGCTCCAGTCCGTTGCTCTGCTGGCGGAACGGGATGAGGTGGAAGTTGCCATAGCGGGTGGGCAGCTCCACTTCCTCCCCGACCTCGATGAGGCACTCTCGCTTCAGGCGGTAGGCGATGAGGTCGCGGATGGAGATGATCTTCATGCCCCACTCCTTGGCTTTCTTCTGGAGCTGCGGCATGCGTGCCATCGTGCCGTCCTCGTTCATGATCTCCATCAGGGCCGCCACGGGGCGAAGGCCGGCCAGTTTGCAGAGGTCGATGGAGGCCTCCGTGTGGCCGCTACGGCGCAGCACACCGTTGTCCTGAGCGTAGAGCGGGTTGATGTGGCCTGGGCGACCGAAGGTCTGCGGTGTGGACTCGGGGTCGGCCAGGGCCAGGATAGTGGCCGCACGGTCTGCTGCCGACACACCCGTGGAGCAACCCTCGAGTTTGTCGACGGTGACCGTAAACGGCGTGCCGAGCATCGACGTGTTGTCCTGTACCTGGTGTGGCAAGTCCAGTTCCTCGCAACGGCTCAGCGTCACGGGTGCACAGAGCACGCCGCGCGCGTTCTTGAGCATGAAGTTCACCTTCTCGGGTGTGATCTTCTCGGCGGCAATGATGAGGTCTCCCTCGTTCTCGCGGTCCTCGTCATCGACGACAATCACGAACTTACCCTCCTTGAAGTCTTCCAGCGCAGCCTCAATGCTGCTGAGTTTGAAATCTTCCATTTCTATCTTTTCTTTATTTATGATTCTTATAAGTGTTCACATTCGTATTCACGTCCTCACGCGTTCATCTTCCCCACCTCCTGCACGATCATCTCGTTGGCAGATCGTATGGCCTGCAGGTCGTGGTGCAGTCTGAGGCGGAAACTCCACATCCTGCAGTAGAGGAAGAGGCCCACGGGCACGACGACTGCTGCCGCGATGTTCATCCACTTGTGCTCGAAGGGCCGCGTATGGGCCTTGACGGCGAGGATGGGGTAGCGGTTGAGGGCCGTGAGGATGATGCGGTTGCGCGTGTTGCCCAGGTCTTCGATGACCTGCTCCATCTCCTCGCTGATGCGCTCTATCTCGTGGTCGGGCTGGTAGTGGAAAAACGTCTTGATCACGTTGGGCGGCGACTTGAGTCGGTGCTTGCGCTCGTATTCGACTATCTCGCCGTTCATGCGCGTGAGGCGCTCGGCGTCGGACGTGTAGTCGGGCGTCTCGATGATGACCTCCTTGCCGCTGACGTGGCGCTGCTCCCTGAGGCCCAGCAGCCGCATGAAGAGGCTGCGGTAGGCGTCGAAGTTGAAGACCGTGGAGTCTTTGTTGGCCTTGTAGGTGATAAACAGGGCCGTCGGTATCAGCACGGCGGGCGAGAGCCCCTTGCCAAACCATATCGCCCACGATCCTTGGCGCGCCATGCGGTAGCCCGTGTTGTCGAGGATGTAGAAGATGATATAGACCACGACGGCCACGATGATAGGGATGCCCAGTCCGCCCTTGCGGATGATGGCTCCCAGGGGCGCGCCGATGAAGAAGAATATGATGCATACCAGGGCGAGCGAGAACTTGTTGATATACTCTATCTCGTGCTGGCGTATGTCTTTGTCCAGGTCGCTCGTGATCATACTCTTGAACTGCAGGTCGGTCAGTTCGGCCTGCACGGTGCTCAGCGCCCTGTCCACGCACATGCGGCGTGCGTCTTGGCTCTGGCGTGCGAAGAGCGTATCGAAGTCCATTGTCTTGGCTGCCGCCTCTTGCTGCGCCATCTTCAGCAGGTGGGGTGTGAGGGGACGTCCCTCATAGTAGAAGTTCTCTGCGTCGCGGAGGTACATCTTGCCGATGCTGTCGCCCGAGAGGTTGAGCGAGTCGATGTCGGTCTGTATCTGCTGCAGGCTCTTCGTGCGCGCGTTGCCTGCCAACCCTGCCGCGTCGGTCAGGCTGAAGTCGCCGTCGAAGTCCATGATGAGGCGTTTGTGGACGAACGTCTCGCGACGGTAGGGCACGGCTGCGCTTCCCGAGAGCTCCTCGGACCGCATGTTCTCAAACCACTCTCCGCTGTAGAGGTTCATCACGAGGTGCTTCTTCTCGGCGGTGGATTGGAGCATGCCGGAGTCGGCCAGGATGATGGCCTGGTCCTCGTACGACTCGGTCATGCGGTAGATCATGATGTTGTAGAGTTTGCCCGTCTGCAGGTCTTTCTTTCCCACGTAGATGTTGGTCTGGGGGATGCCGTCGTAGAAGATGCCCTCCGGTATCTCCAGCTCCGGACTTTTCTGCTTCATCGACAGCATGAGCTGGGCGAGCTTCAGCTGGGCGTTGGGGGCGACGTTGTTCTGGAAATAGAACGAGACGAAGGCGATGCAGACGCTCACGACGATCAGTCCGCGCATCGACTGGAGCAGGGAGATGCCTGCCGCCTTGATGGCTGTCAGCTCGCTGCTCTCGCCCAGGTTGCCGTAGGTGATGAGCGAACTGAGCAGGATGGCCAGGGGGAGGGCCTGCGGCACCATGATCAGGGCCATGTACCAGAAAAACTCCGCCAGCACATCGACGGAGAGACCCTTGCCGATAAGCGTATCGACATAGCGCCACAGAAACTGCATCATCAGCACGAAGAGGCTGATGAAGAACGTGCCGGCAAACAGTTGGCCGAACTGGCGGGCGATGAATAGGTCTAATTTCTTGATCCGAAACATATCGTTGGTGGTCGCCCGTGAGCGTGGGCCGCCCCCGCAAAGGGGGTGGCGGCATGGCGCAAGGCGGTTACGAAATGCAAAATTACGAAAAATATTCGACGTGTGCTTCTTTTTTCGTTTTTTTAATCCCAAATCGCTCGTTGAGGCCTTCTTGCGTTTTTGGTTGTCACATTTTTGGTTCTTAATCGCTTTTCTTCATGGCCTATATGGCCAGACCTTTGCCTGGCGAAAACGAAGAAGTAGGAGGCTGGCGCCGTGGTGGTGCTTGCCTCCTACTCCGATAGGTTGTGTGTCCTCGTCTTTAATGAGGACTTTATCGCTTCAGTACCTTCTTGCCATTGACGATGTTGATGCCCTGCTGCAGCGAGCGCAGTCTCTGGCCCTGAAGGTTGAAGATGCCCTCCCGAGGAGTGGTGGCGGTCTGGTCGGCTACGCCCTGGATGGACGTGGCGGGCAGCACCTTGGCCTTGGCGGCCTGCACGATTTCTCCCGTCGCGCCGTCTATGAGCAGGACGGCGGCCCAGAGGTTGTCGTCCTCGTCGTGGTAGGGAGCGTCGATGGAGTAGGCGTGCTCATAGGCTTGCTCCGCCTCGATGGTCTGCGGGAGCACGTCCTCCATGCCCTCCGGCGAGGGGTAGATGCCGAGTGCCACGTCGTCCACCTTGATCTCCGCCTTCTTGGGCAGATCCTCGAAACCGCCCATCTCGCCATTCTCGCCGCCCGCATAGTAGTTGTTCTGCGTGATGGGCAACTGGTCCTCACAGACGACGTAGGCCATACGATAGTTACTCTCCTGCTTGGTGGTAAGGAACGTCGTGGTGGTATGGAAACTAATGGTGCCGTCGGCCAACTGTGCCGTGAACTGGATGTCGCACTCTGCCTTCTCGTCCATCGCCTTCAGACGGCGCTCCAGGTTGGCGGCCTCGGGGATGAAGGCCTTGCCGCTGCGGTTGGCGAGGCAGTTGGGATAGCCGTCGAAATATTTCGCCAGCCAGGTCTTGTAGTTGTTGACCGTGTACATGTCGCCGTTGTGTACGGCAATGCCGATGAATTGGTCGGGATAGGTCACGTTCATGTAGCGCAGGCCCACGATGCCCTTCACGCACCATCCGCACCAGGCGCCCGTTCCCTCTTCCACTACCATGCGGCGGGTGTAGAACGACTCGGCGCGCGTGATGTTGGCGTAGGAGGCGCTGCAGGCCGTCTTCAGAGGTTGGGCCTCGTCGATGAGTTCCAGTTCCAGACGGATCGCTCCCTTCTTGGCGTCCTCGCCCAACACCTTGTCGAGGTCAGCGGCAGAGATGTGGATGGCCACGGTCTGCTGGTCCAGCCCCTTCAGGCCGTTGGTCAGCACCGTCTTGCCCACCAGCTTCCCGTTCCATGTGCAGACGACGGCGGGGCGCGCCATCATGGTCTGCGACTGGTTGGCGATGGTGGCATAGAGGACGGCGTCCTCGTCGAGGTGCAGCAGCGAGGTCTCGGCTTGGGCGGCAAGGATCTTGGCTCCCTCTGCTTCGCCTGCCTGGATGAGGCTGGCAGCCGTCTGGTTATCGCGATATCCTGCGTCCGATCCGCCCGTATGGGCAAGGGCGGTCTGTCCTCCTATGCCCAGGAGGAACGTGAGGAACAATGTGGCGTAAATGCTTTTTCTGTTCATGATCTTGATAAATTGATGAATATTGTGATCGATTTGTTTGGTAATGGTGTCTTGGTACTGCTTGGCGGGCGCAACAAGGGATTCCCCTCCTATGGGGCCGCGTGCAGCTTGATTTATTCGCTTGCAAAGGTATTGTTTTTTCTCCAACCTATGAAATTATGCCGAGATATTTTTGCGCGTGCGCCATCGCGTCGCTTTAGAATACTTGATGACGAGCGGGAAGTATTCACGATTCGTTCACGATTCGTTCGGGATGGTCTCGGGATGCGTTCGGGATGGCGAAACCCTCGAAAGGGGTGCTTTTGTGCTTCTCTGAGGGCGGCAAAAGCAACAAAAATGGCTTCTTGGATAAAAAATCATGCGGAAAATTTGGACGGTTCGTTTTTTCTTCGTAACTTTGCACTCGCTTTTGAAAATCATCCACTAGGGTGAGAGTTGTAGAAGCAATGTTGGCGGGATAGCTCAGCTGGTTAGAGCGTCGGATTCATAATCCGGAGGTCGAGGGATCGTGACCCCCTCCCGCTACATTTTAAGGAGAGTTGTGCTTTGCACGACTCTTTTTTTCTTTATCTCCCCCTACAGTCTTCAGAGTCGATCCCAAGTATTGCAAGAGGCAAAAAATCAATCTTTGCAAGTGGAACGTTTCGATACTCATTTGGTGAACTTGTACTATGCGTTTTTGTCAAAATGGTAAAAATATTCCTCCTTTATTTGTTGTGTTTGTTTACAATCGAAATCCGCCATGGGGCGCATATCGTGACGGCAGGCGTCGTCGGAAGTATCTGCTTGCTTTTGGGCAGAATTGTAGGGGAGAATATGGAAAAAGGCAATAATGGACAGTTTTTGGCTGATGCGGCCTTTGTTAAACGGATACGGAGAAAAAGTTAATGGGTCGTTAATTCATGCTAATCGTCTTGCTTTTGGCAGGGTGTGGGATTATCTTTGTATAGTTGCTGCGCCCTGACCATTGATGTGTCAGTCATCTTTGCATGAAAGATGGGGTGTAGTGAGTAAATAAAATGTAAAATATAATACAAGGGAATATTGATGAAAAAGTTAAATATCTTGTTAAAAACCTCAGTTGGGAGTCGTCTCGTATCATTCTCGTATCAATCCCGTATTGATCCCGTATTGATCCCGTATCGTTCTCGTATCGTTCTCCTATCGTCCTCCTATCGTTCTCGCTTCCGGAAGCGGAAACAATACGGAAACGATACGTAAACGATATTTGTTCGAAGGGAGGATGATACGTGGTTGATACGTGGTTGATACGTAGGGGATACGTGGAGGCAGGGTTCCTGGGGCCCTGACTATCACTGCCAAGGTAGCAGGTATGGTGTCTCAGCTCACAGCGGCAAGAGAGTGTTTACCAACCTAACGATCGAAAGTAGTGGGCATTCTTCGCTTATTGAGCAGTGAGAATTTCCTCCAAATAGGGCTGCAGGACGCTGGCCCAGATGCGGTAGCCCGCCTCGTTGATGTGGAGCCCGTCTGTGGTGAGATCTGCTCGCATGGTGAGTCCGTCCTCGGTAGTGAAGAGCGGGTGGAGGTTGATGAAGGTCAGCTGCTGCCGCTCGCAGTAGTCCTGCAACCGGTGGTTGATATCGACGATCTTCGCCTCCTGTCCCTCCAGTATCTTCCACAACTTCACCTCCAGGTTCACGGGCAGCAGACTCTGCACCAGGAGACGCGTCTGTGGGGTCTGCGTGCGGATGGCGTCGATTACGCTGCGGCATTTCTCGAAGATTTCCTCGTCGGTCTCCTCGCCCGTCACGTCGTTGGTGCCGACCATCAGAAAGATAGCCTTCGGGTGGTGGGGTGTGATCTGATAGAGTCGGCGGAGCATTCCCTGGGTGTTGTCGCCCATGATGCCGTAGTTGACGATGCCGGGCCTTCCCAGTTTTTCGCTCCAGTCGCCTCCAAACTCGGTCAGGCTGTTGCCCAGCATGACGATGGTGGAGGTGTCGATATCGTTGCGGTTCTCAAATTGTGTTACCATGTTCGTATAGTGTTCTGACGGTCTCCACGCGTCCGATTGCGCTGACAATGAGAGGTGGGAGGCCAGGAGAATGGCGATGGAGAGGAATAGCTGTTTTGTTAGAATCATGTTGACTACATTATGACGGCCCGTCCTTGTGCGATCATCCGAGTGGGGTGGGGGCGAGGGTGCCTGTCGGCTCGCTGCCTTGTGGCAACCTGGCGAATCTTTGCCCTGTGTGGCTACCTGATGGTTCTCTGCCCCGTTGCATATCGGGCGTGGCCGCTAAAACGAGGGGCAAAGTTACGTTTTTTTTTCTGTATTATCTCCCCCTTCCGCGAGGTTTTTGTCCCTTTATTGGCAAATTGCGCCTAAATTTACCTCTTGCATAATTCTTTAAAGTCAAAAAATATAGCTAACTTTGCACCCGCAAATGCGCTTGTGGCGGAATTGGTAGACGCGCCAGACTTAGGATCTGGTGTCTCCCGACGTGCAGGTTCGAGTCCTGTCAGGCGCACCAATAAGAATCCTAACTACTTGATAATAAGTGGTTGGGGTTTTTGCTTTTATATTTTTGCCGAGTTATTAAGAGATTACCTGTATAAGCCTCGGCAAAAGTGTCATAATATCTATTTCAACATATTATTTTCACACATAAAAGAGAAAACTACCCTACAGTTGTGCTTTCTCATTAAAATCAGTTATCTTTGTAGGCGAAATGGCAATAGCCAAATATAAATGGTACAAAGCGAAATACGTCTAAGATGATAAAGGAAACAATATCTCCTGTTCGAAATAAAGGAGCACAAATGAGCCAAGAAGAAAAACCTTGGTTTAACCATTCGCAGATGATAGCCAATATCATGTCAGCAAGAATGAAGGAACTTGGAATGACTCAAAAGATGTTGGCAGAGAAAATGAATTGTACCCAACAGTACATTTCAAAAATATTAAAAGGGCGTGAGAATCTTTCGCTTGAAGCCATAAGCAAAATAGAGAATGCCTTGGATATTTATTTTCTACAAATGAATGAATAGCCATGCTCTAATTAAGTGTAACGATAAAAAGATAAGATATGTCTGTACAAAGTGAAGCTGCTCTCGAAAACGGACTTATTGCAACTCTTCAAAAGATGAACTACGAGTATGTTCATATTGAAGAGGAGAAGAACCTGTCTGCCAATTTCAAAAGGCAGTTGGAGAAACACAACAAGAAGAAATTGGAGGAACTTGGACGCACAGAGTTTACGGAGTCTGAGTTTGAAAAGATACTTATCTATCTTGAAGGTGGCACTCGCTTTGAAAAGGCAAAGAAACTGCGTGACCTATTTCCGCTTGAACTGGAAAACGGCGAACGTCTGTGGGTGGAGTTCTTGAACCGCACTCACTGGTGTCAGAACGAGTTTCAAGTTTCCAATCAAATCACGGTTGAGGGCAGAAAGAAATGCCGTTACGATGTGACTATACTTATCAATGGTCTGCCTTTGGTTCAAATAGAACTGAAGCGTAGGGGTGTGGAACTGAAACAGGCATACAACCAGATACAACGCTATCACAAGACTTCTTTCCATGGACTGTTTGACTACATCCAGTTGTTTGTCATATCTAATGGTGTAAACACTCGCTATTTCGCCAACAACCCGAATAGTGGCTATAAGTTCACATTCAACTGGACGGATGCCGCCAACGTGCCGTTCAACGACTTGGAGAAGTTTGCCACAGTGTTCTTCGACAAGTGTACGTTGGGTAAGATTATCGGCAAGTACATAGTATTGCATGAGGGAGACAAATGCTTGATGGTGCTTCGCCCTTATCAGTTCTATGCGGTGGAGAAGATTCTTGACCGTGTGGAAAACTCCAACGACAACGGCTATATTTGGCATACTACAGGTGCTGGCAAGACCTTGACATCATTCAAGGCAGCCCAACTCGTATCCGAGTCGGACGATGTGGATAAGGTGATGTTTGTGGTTGACCGCCACGACCTTGACACGCAGACACAAGCCGAATACGAGGCTTTTGAGCCTGGTGCCGTTGACAGTACCGACAACACAGACGAATTGGTGAAGCGTCTGCACAGCAATTCAAAGATTATTATTACCACCATTCAGAAACTTAATGCAGCTGTCAGCAAGCAGTGGTATAGCAGTCGTATAGAAGAAATACGCCATTCTCGCATCGTGATGATCTTCGATGAGTGTCACCGAAGCCATTTCGGCGATTGCCACAAAAATATCGTCAAGTTCTTCGACAATACTCAGATATTCGGTTTTACAGGCACCCCTATCTTTGTCCAAAATGCTGTTGACGGACATACCACAAAGGAAATCTTCGGCAACTGTCTTCACAAGTATCTTATCAAGGATGCCATTGCTGACGAGAATGTGCTAGGCTTCCTTGTGGAGTATTACCACGGCAATGAGGATGTGGATAATGCCGACCAAGGCCGCATGACAGAGATTGCCAAATTCATCCTTAATAATTTCAATAAGTCAACATTTGAAGGAGAGTTTGACGCATTGTTTGCCGTGCAGTCCGTGCCTATGCTCATCCGTTACTACAAGATATTCAAGGGCCTCCATCCGAAGATTAGGATTGGAGCCGTGTTCACATACGCAGCCAACAGCAGCCAGGACGACGCCTTGACTGGCATGAACGCTGGCCGCTATGTGAGCGAGAGCACGGGCGAGGCCGATGATCTTCAAGCCATCATGGATGACTATAATGATATGTATGGCACAAGTTTTACTACTGAGAACTTCCGTGCGTATTATGATGACATCAACCTCCGCATGAAGAAAAAGAAGGCAGATATGAAGCCTCTTGACCTCTGCTTGGTTGTCGGTATGTTCCTTACAGGCTTTGACAGCAAGAAACTCAATACGCTCTATGTTGACAAGAACATGGAGTATCACGGCTTGTTGCAAGCGTTTAGCCGTACCAACCGTGTGTTGAACGAGAAGAAGCGTTTCGGTAAGGTAGTTTGTTTCCGTGACTTGAAAAGCAAGGTGGACGAGTCTATCAAACTTTTCAGCAACAGCAATAATCTTGAAGAAATTGTGCGCCCACCATTTGATGATGTCAAAACCCACTATCAAAAACTGACAAAGGACTTCTTGGAGCATTATCCCGAACCGCACTATGTGGACTATTTGCAGAGTGAGAACGACAAGAAGCAGTTTATCCTCGCTTTCCGTGACATCATCAAAAAACACGCAGAGATACAAGTGTATGATGAGTTTGAGGAGGATGCTCCCGACCTCGGAATGACAGAACAACAGTTTATGGACTTCCGCAGCAAGTATCTTGACATATACGATTCGTTTGCTGTGCAAAACAAAGAGCAGCCAACGACATACCAAGTACCAGAGGACAATCCTGGCATGGTTGGAGAACCAGACCCTCATGAAGAAGTCGCAACTGGTATGGGCGATATTGATTTTTGCTTGGAACTCCTGCATAGCGATATTATCAATGTTGCTTATATCTTGGAGTTGATTGCCGATCTCAATCCTTATAGTGAGGACTACGAAGAGAGGCGTAAGCACATCATCGACACCATGATAAAGGATGCCGAACTTCGCAGTAAAGCAAAACTCATTGACGGATTTATCCAAAAGAATGTTGATGATGACCGTGATAACTTCATGGCTCGCAAACAAAAGGCTGATGGTACAAGCGACCTTGAAGAACGGTTGAACAACTACATTATCACGGAACGTAACAATGCTGTCAATACGCTTGCAAAGGATGAGGATTTGGATGTATCCGTGCTCAATCACTATCTCTCTGAATATGACTACTTGCAAAAGGAACAGCCTGAAATCATACAAGAGGCATTGAAGGAGAAACACTTAGGACTGATCAAAAAACGCAAGGCATTAACAAGAATACTTGATAAATTGCGTTCAATAATTAGAATATTTAGTTGGGAATAACAAAGTAACAATGATTAAGATTATAAAAGATTTAGATATAACGGCTTTGGGGGTTAGTGTATTTAACCGCAAGTGGCAACCTGTCCATTTACAACAAGGAGAAATGGATGGGGCTTGTGCCGTATATTCTATGATGATGAACCTGCTTATACTAAAGGTTCTTACTCGTAATCAAGTTGTCAACTTGAATACAACATTTAAGGGTAATACCGCAAAAGGGAGACTCTTCAAAGAGTTCTTTGTGACAGAAGGACTGTGCCGTGATGGATTTTATTTTTCCGAAATAAAAGAAAAGCTATCCCACTCTTTTGCTAAAGAGGTTACATCTTCGGCTCTTCAATATACAGCATCTTTATCAGACCAAACTTCTTTTGTAGAAGAACTTAGGACTGCAATAGATAGCGACACGCCTTTGATAACCGCTCTGTCTTTTAAAGGTGGCGCACATGCTGTACTTGCTATTGGGTATGAAGAACAAAAAGACGTTGTCAAGAAAATATTCTGTTTAGACCCAAGCTATGCTATAAGTCCGACATCCTTTTGGAATGGTGTAATAATCCTAAATGAAGGAGAAGGAAAGTACAGCCATCAGTATATAACAGATAAAGACGAAGACTATATCAATGTCTGTGAATCATTGAATATAAAAAAGAAATAACGATATGTCTGAAGAGTTACAGCAAAATCTAAGAAATCAACTTTGGGAAGTTGCTAACAAACTGCGTGGCAATATGTCGGCAAGTGACTTTATGTACTTCACCCTTGGCTTTATCTTCTACAAGTATTTGTCGGAGAAGATAGAGAAACACGCCAATGATGCATTGGTGGACGATGAAGTCACGTTCAAGGAACTGTGGGCAATGGAGAAAGATGCTGATGTGGAAGAATTGCAGGAAGGTGTAAAAACCGAATGTCTGGAGAATATCGGCTACTTCATTGAGCCAAACTTCCTGTTCTCGTCTGTCATTGAGAGCATTAAGAGAAAGGAGAATATTCTGCCGATGCTCGAACGCTCATTGAAGCGCATAGAGGACAGTACCCTCGGACAGGACAGCGAAGAAGACTTTGGAGGTCTATTCTCTGACATTGACCTTGCTTCACCCAAGTTGGGCAAGACTGCCGATGACAAGAATACTTTGGTCAGCAATGTTCTTCTTGCACTTGATGATATTGACTTTGGTGTGGAAGCATCGCAAGAGATTGATATTCTCGGTGATGCCTACGAGTATATGATTAGCCAGTTTGCCGCAGGTGCTGGCAAGAAAGCTGGTGAGTTCTACACTCCTCAGGAAGTGAGCCGTATCTTGGCAGAGATTGTGACCATCGGTCACGCTCGTCTGCGCAATGTCTATGACCCAACTTGTGGTAGTGGTTCGCTGTTGCTCCGTGCAGCAAGCATCGGTCATGCCAACGAGATTTTCGGACAGGAAAAGAACCCTACGACCTACAACTTGGCTCGTATGAATATGCTTCTTCATGGCATAAAGTTTAGCAACTTCCGCATAGAGAATGGCGATACTTTGGAGGCCGATGCTTTTGGCGATACACAGTTTGACGCTGTGGTAGCAAATCCTCCTTTCTCTGCCGAATGGAGTGCTGCCGATAAGTTCAACAACGATGATCGTTTCAGCAAGGCAGGACGCTTGGCACCACGCAAGACAGCCGACTATGCCTTTATTCTCCACATGATTTACCACCTTAATGAGGGTGGCACAATGGCTTGTGTCGCTCCTCATGGTGTGTTGTTCCGTGGCAATGCCGAGGGCGTCATTCGCCGTTTCCTCATAGAGAAGAAGAACTATGTGGATGCCATCATCGGTCTGCCTGCCAACATCTTCTATGGCACAAGTATCCCAACATGTATCTTGGTGTTCAAGAAATGCCGTAAGGAGGATGACAACATTCTGTTTATTGATGCCAGCAAGGAGTTTGAAAAGGTCAAGACCCAGAACAAACTCCGTCCGCAGCATATCAAGAAGATTGTTGATACTTATCGTGAGCGCAAGGAGATAGAAAAGTACAGCCATCTCGCCACACTGCAAGAAGTGGCTGAGAACGACTACAATCTCAACATTCCTCGTTACGTTGATACTTTCGAGGAAGAAGAACCTATCGACATTCACGCTGTCATGAAGGAAATCAAGGAGCTGGAAGCCAAACGAGCCGACCTTGACAAGGAGATTGAAGGCTATCTGAAAGAGTTGGGATTGGTGGAATGAATTTTTTGTACCAGGTTGGGACAATTTTAGAAGAACGTTTTATATGGCTGAGAAAGATAATATACCAGAAATGCGTCCTACGTTTGATGCTATCCGCAGGACTGACGAAAACAACAAGGAATATTGGAGTTCGCGCGACCTTTGTAATGCTATGGGATATTCTACTAACTGGAAATTCAAAAATGTCATAAATAAGGCAATTGCCGTAGCCGATCAAAAAGGCATGAAGATTGATGACCATTTCAACCAAACGGTTGATATGGTCAAGCTCGGTAGTGGTGCATATAGAAAGGTGAACATATTCCGTTTGTCTCGTATGGCGTGCATGATTATAGCTGAAAATGCAGACGGAAAGAAGCCTCTGGTGCAACAAGCAAGAGAATATTTTTCGCAGTCCGTTTCTACCACAGAACTTATCCAAAACTCACTGGAATCCAACATATTGCTGTATAAAACGGCACAAGGTGAAACCCGCATTGAAGTGATATTCAACAACGAGACATTTTGGATGTCGCAAAAACGCATGGCAGATTTGTTTGGCGTAGACCGAGCAACGATTGCTTATCACCTTTCTCAAATTTATGAAAGTGGAGAACTTGCAAAAGAGGCAACTTGTAGAAAAATTCAACAAGTTCAACTTGAGGGTGAGCGTGATGTGGAACGTACTCCTTTGTTCTACAACCTTGATGCCATTATTGCCGTAGGTTACCGTGTGAACAGCTATCAAGCAACTCAATTTCGTATATGGGCAACTTCTGTGTTGAAGGAGTTTATCATCAAGGGGTATGTACTTGATGACGAACGCTTGAAACAAGGCAAGCATTTCGGCAAGGACTACTTTGATGACTTGCTGGAACGCATCCGTGAGATACGGACGTCTGAACGTCGCTACTATCAGAAGATAACGGATGTATATGCAGAGTGTAGTGCTGATTATGATGCAAAATCAGAAAGTACCAAATTGTTCTTCAAGATGGTGCAGAATATGATGCACTTGGCTGTCACACATCATACCGCAGCAGAGATTGTCTTTAACAGAGCTGATGCCGAACAACCACACATGGGGCTTACCACATGGAAAAAAGCACCTAACGGACGAGTACAAAAGTCGGACACAATTGTAGCCAAGAACTATTTGTCGGATACCGAACTTAAACAACTCAATGGCATAACTACTTCATTCCTTGACTTTGCTGAGACTCGTGCCCAACGCCATATCATTACAACAATGGAAGATTGGCGAAAGCGACTTGCCCAGTTCCTTGCGGCAATGGACTATGAGGCAAACCCTTCGGCAGGAACTGTTTCGCAAGATGAAGCAAGAGCAAAGGCTTATGGAGAATATGAGAAATATAAGCTCATCCAAGACCGTTCATATATTTCTGATTTCGACAGATTTAATAATGGTGATGACGATATGCCTCTGCTTCCTTTCGACCTCAATCCAAAGGAGAACTGAAATCTTCCACAACTTGTGGAAATTTTAGGGAAATAATTTGTCCACCAAGCTGATGGACTATTTCAGAACGATCAAATTAAGGATTAAAAATGACAACGACAAAAAATAACGAACATAAGAAACTCAATTTTTCGAGTGAGCGAGAGCAGAGCCAAGCTTGCTTGAACTCTGCCGAGCATGAGAAAAATCAAGGACGAAAAGTCCTTAATGTCCCAAAT
>ULKE01006505.1_pt1 | contig 15948 bp, 10 predicted proteins | sample 1951051 | NCBI WGS metagenome assembly ULKE01 (sample SAMEA4835490, study PRJEB28245) | human gut metagenome | biome: gut microbiome; material: fecal sample | place: Denmark | collected 2008 | reverse complement strand
AACCGACGGGAAAAGTTTATCACTCTTGCCCGTCTGCTTCCTCATGTCGAAAATAACTTCAACTTTATGGAACTTGGTCCTAAAGGAACCGGAAAGTCTCACGTATTCCAAGAATTGTCACCTTACGGAGTACTTGTATCTGGTGGAGATGTGACCAGTGCACGATTATTCGTAAGGATGTCTGGGAAAAGAGAAGAACTTGGTCTTGTTGGATATTGGGATGTTGTTGCTTGGGATGAGTTTGAACAACAAAAAGGGCGTTCTGTGGATGCTGTACTTATAGACACCATGCAGAACTATTTAGCAAATAAATCCTTTAATCGAGGTAAAGGCACACACGAAGCAAGTGCCTCTATGGTTTTTGTTGGAAATACCAAACATACTGTTCCCTTCATGTTGAAGAACACGCACCTTTTTGAATCTATACCGACATCCTTCATTAAAGGTGCTTTTCTTGACAGAATCCATCTGTATAACCCTGGTTGGGAAATCAAGATGCTGAAAAAAGACAGCTTTTCCAAAGGCTATGGACTCATCACTGATTACATAGCTGCAGTATTACATGCTATGCGCAACGATGATCGCACCGCGGTATTGAAGGACTATGCCAAGTTTGACGGTTCTCTTTCTGAACGTGATCATTTAGCAATCCGTAAGACATTTTCCGGAATGATGAAACTTCTCTACCCAGATGGAAAAATGACCGACCAGGAAGCATACGAATTGGTTGATTTTGCAGCAGAAAGTAGGAAACGAGTAAAAGACCAACTTTATGTAATAGATGAAACATTTAAATCTGAGCCCGCACTATTCAAGTATATCAATTTAAAAACTGGTATTGAAATGAATGTCGAGACATTGGAAAAAGTTAGCAATCCTCTTATAATCCCAATAAACTCTATTACAGGTACAGTTACTGGGGAGTTAACTGATGCAGATGCTCAGCCTTTGAATGAAGGGATTTCAGAAAAATGTTTCGCTGAGGAGGAAACATCGGCCAGTCAAGCTGCAAAGCGCCCCCGTATTCATAAACTACAAGAAAAGAGTATGACGTTCAGAATGGGACAAACGGGAGTTAGCTATGAGAAATTGTTTGCTTCATATATGGCGAGTGCTAACGAAATAACTGTGGAGGATCCATATATACGTGCTCCATGGCAAATTAAGAATTTTATAGAGTTTGCACTGATGCTCATTAATACGCGTCCGGTTGATGACTTAAAGCTCAATCTTATTACCAACGAGGAGGACGATAAGCTTCCAGAACTTATAGACAGGCTTGATGACATTAAGGATGACCTCGCTACATACGGCATAGACTTTGAATATAAATTCAGAGATTTTCATGACAGATGCATCAAAACAGACACCGGCTGGACAATCTCGCTTGGACGTGGGTTGGATATGTTTGAAAAATACAATACCTTTTCTATCGCCTCGTCAAGACAGGATATGCGTAAGTGTAAAGAATTTACCGTAACTTTTATGAAAACAAAAAATGCATAAGATATGTCTAAACTAAGCAATAAAGCCTTTGCCATTATGGCTATGTGTGAGACAACAAAGGAACATTTTGGTATTACAGTTGATCCTCGTAATGGATGTTTTGCTTTCACTTGGGCTTTTAAAATAAAGAAAGAACAAGCAAAAAAAGAAGGATACGAGCAAACTCATGTTAGTGGTAAAGTAATGTATGATAAAGATTTCAATGGTTGTCCCTATTGTGGCTCTAAAAAGTTCTATATTTGTAACAGGTGCGGGAAAGTTGTATGCTATCATGATCAAGAAGTTGTGACATGTCCAAACTGTGGTTCTTCGAGCAGCTTACAAGCAACAGAAAATGTAAATTTATCAGGTGGTGATTTTTAAAAATACAAACAGATATGATTGAATTAAAGAATGGTGAAAGTGTCAGTTTGACTAACGGTTCTCAGGCCAAAGTAATCAAGGAACTCGGCCGTGGTGGACAAGGAATAGTTTATCTTGTTGAAGTTGGAGGACAAAAGATGGCCTTGAAATGGTATTTCAACAATATGGGGAATTGGTTTTACAGCAATCTGGAAGAGAATATCTCCAAGGGTGCACCTTCGGAAGCATTCCTATGGCCAGAGTACCTAACAACAAAACAAAAAGGAACTTACGGTTACGTGATGAAATTAAGGCCAAAAGACTATTATGAATTCGGACAATACTTGCTGGCAAGAGCAAAATTCAAGAGTTTTGAGGCTATGGTTAATGCGGCTATGAAAATTTGTGAAGGTTTCAAAGCACTTCATCTATCTGGACTTAGTTATCAGGATTTAAATGATGGAAACTTTTTCATACATCCTGAAACAGGTGATGTCTTAATCTGTGACAATGATAATGTGGCACCAGAAGGAGTAACCTCTGGAATTCTTGGCAAGGCCAGGTACATGGCTCCGGAAGTGGTGACCGGAAAAACTATGCCTAATAAATATACAGACAGATACTCACTTTCCGTCGTACTGTTTTTGCTTTTCTATGCAAACCATCCATTAGAAGGAGCACGTGTTCTTGCTTGCCCATGTATGACTGAGACATATGAAAAGAAATTCTACGGCAGTGAGCCTATCTTTATTTACGATAAAAATAATTCAGAGAACAGACCTGTTCGTGGTGTACACAATAATGTATTGCGCAGATGGAATGCTTTTCCTGCTTTACTTAGAGATACTTTTATACAGGAGTTTAGCTCTGTTTGTTTGCATGATCAAAGCAAAAGAAAACTCGAAAGACAGTGGCAAAATATTATCCAGCAACTTCGTGATATGCTTGTAGTATGTCCTAGATGTAAAGAAGAAACCTTCGTAGAGAACCCTAACGCTGCTCAATGCATGTGTTGCGGTAAGCCATTTACAATATCAGGAATTATGAAGATAAACGACCGTAAAATACTCCTAACTCCTGAAAAAAAAGTATATATTGATATGGACAACAAGCCTGATATTCAAGTAATATCAATACCAGGAGACCGTTATCCAGTCCAATTGAAAAATATCACTACAAATAATTGGGTTGTAGAAACTCCTTCAGGCAAAATAAAACCAATTGAGCCCAATAAAGCTATGCCTGTAAAAGTAGGGTTAAAGGTTAGCCTCACAGGTGCTATCAAGGGTGAAATCATATAATAATTCAATGTTTAACATATAAATATTTTTTAAGTTATGGGACTTTTAGACAACGAAAGCATTCCAAGAAGAAAGATGATTCTATTTTTTGTAATCGACACTTCTGGTAGTATGATTGGTAAAAAGATTGGAAGTGTAAATGATGCCATCGAAAATGTATTGCCAATGATTGGCGAAATTTCTGATGAAAATCCTGATGCAGAAATTAATGTTGCAGCACTTGAGTTCTCAACAGGTACCCGCTGGCTTTATGATGAACCTAAAGAGGCAAAGGATTTTATTTGGCAAAAAGTAGAAGCGGACGGCCTAACATCTCTTGGTGAGGCTTGTGAAGAATTGAACAAAAAGCTATCTCGTTCTGGAGGCTTTATGCCAACATCAAGCGGAAGCGGATATTTCTCCCCTGCTATCATTCTTCTTTCAGATGGTGGACCGACAGATAACTTTGAAGGTGGATTGAAAACGCTTCAGGGTAATAGTTGGTTTAAGCATGCTATCAAGATTGCTATTGCCATAGGTGACGATGCTGACAAAGAAGTTTTAAAACAATTTACAGGCTCTTCTGAAGCAGTCATCACCGTTCATAATATTGAAGCGCTCAAAAAGATGATTCGAATTATTGCTGTTACATCTTCTCAGATAGGAAGTCAAAGTTCATCAGCTATAGATTCGACAAAACAGCAGCAGGTAATTGAAAAGGTTAATGAGGCAGCAGCAGATGTAGCTGGTGCTGAGACTGCAACGTCACCTTCCCCTGCTGGTACTGATAGTTATGACGAATGGGACTAATAAATTCTATGTTATATTGATGGACAGTATATATTCATTCTGCGAAGGAGAGAGTCATAGACTCTGCAATAAACCTTGTCAGGACTATGCGTATGCAGATAGTTCAGAGGGCCTTTCCATGGCTATTGTTTCAGATGGCCATGGAGGGGAACGCTATTTTAGAAGCGATATAGGTTCCAAGTTCATCGTCAATATAGCAAAAGAAGCTATCCGCTCTTTTGTTGAGACAGTAACTAAAGAAAGACAATCTGTATTTCATGGCGAACCATTTACGCAATATACAAAAGAGTCAGCCACAGACAGCCAGATAAACTCTATTTCCCACAAGATGCTTACCTGGTTATTTTCATCAATTATAAGCCAGTGGAACGTTGCTGTAGCAAAACATGCGCGAGAGAATGATTTGACAGAATGGGAACTTTCCAATGTTGACCAAAAATATAAAGATGAGTTTCTCGATATGCGCAATAACCCAGAAGCTACATTCGAGAAAACATACGGATGTACACTCATGGCATACGTGCAAACTCAGACTTTTTGGTTTGCATTTCATATAGGTGATGGGAAACTTGTACGCATGAGCATAGTTAACAACAAGATTGAATTTGATCAACCTGTTCCTTGGGACAACAGATGTTTTTTAAACAAAACGACATCAATATGTGATTCTAATGCACTTGAAGAGTTCAGATATTGTTATCAAGGAGCTGATTCATTTCCAATCGCTGTATTTCTTGGATCCGACGGATTAGATGACTCTTATGGGGATGGTAATCAACTATATAACTTCTATGCAAATCTTTATAAACAGATTGCTAAATCTGGTAGAAAAGAAGCTCAAAATGTTTTAAAACGCGCATTACCTAAAATCAGTAAGATAGCCAGTAAAGATGACATGTCGGTAGCTTGTGTATATGATGACTTAAATATTAATGAAAACTTTTATTTAGTTACCGCCTATCAACGGGAAATATTGGCAAATAAAATGACTCTTCTATTAGATGAAAATCAAAAACTTGACGAAAAAATTAACAGTTTTGGATTAGAAGAGACTCTGAATAATAAAGAGAGGATAGATTTACAGTATGCTAAGAATGACTGCGACAAAGTTGACAAGAAAATAAAAAGGGTTAAGGCAAAACTTAAAGAACTCGAAAATGAAGAGTATGCATTCAATAACAAAAACCATCCTCCAAAACAATCTACAAAAACAAGAGTTAAGAATAGCAGGACATTAGCAAAATTAAAAAAAATAAAAAAATAGGCTATGGGAACTTGTAAATATTGCGGTAATGATGCCGGTTGGTTTTCTCATTCACATAGGGAATGTAAGGAGAAACATGAACAGGGTGTGAATGATTTTTGCACCATTGTAAGCTCATACTTTACATTGCGTACAACGGCCGGAAATGTTCAACAATCAAGACTACGTCTTAAGAAAGACGCATATCTTTCTGATGATGACATATGCAATGTAGCAGATGCAGAAATCAGACGCTATACTGCAAGTCTCCATCGTCCTTATTCTCCATCATCTGTAAAATTAGTGGATGAGTTTTTAATTGCTATTGGTGTAAGTTATAGTCAGGTCAATAAGAATGGAGCTGTTGATGAATTTACCAAGAAAATAATGCGGGGTTTTATGGTAGAATATTTTACTGATAAACTAACACTACCTGTAGCACATCAGCGTTGTGAAAAAATGCTTAGTAAATTTCCTATGGTACAGTCAAACATAGAAGATGCCTATCTATATGTTCTTAATAAAGCAGCTATTAATTTTATGAAAAATGGCTCGCTTTCTAATGCTGAACAACAAAAGATAGATGATTATATCAATTACCTCCACCTGCCAGTCAACAATCTTCCTGTCCAGTATCAAAACAGCGAGATTAGCAAACTTGGCCAGATGAGCATACTTAGTAAACTTCAAAATGGTATTCTTCCTTCTAGTAATACACCCGCTCCTATCATGTTAGGAAGAGGTGAAACTATTATCTGGACATATAATGGTGTTACTATGTATCAAGAAAAGACTGTAAAAGAATATGGTGGAAGAAGAAGCGGATGGTCAATTCGTGTAATGAAAGGTTTAACGTATCATATTGGTGGTACTAAAATAAGACCAATTGAGCACAGTTATATGGATAATAAGGGAACAGGTACACTCTATATAACCAATAAACATATTATTTTCCAAAGTCCAACTTCAGCTCAGAAGGTGCCTTATTCAAAGATGATAGGTGTCACTCCTTATAGTGATGGTATTGAAATACACCGTGACGGTGCCAATGCAAAACGTCTTACCTTTCAAGGTTTCGATAGTTGGTTTTTAATGAATATCATTTCACTAACAGCAAATATGTAAAATGAGAAAAGAACTACATGAATACTTTTCAGAAGCAATAAGGACATTCGGTTGTGAAATACTAACAGAGAAGCGTATCTCAAATGTCTTATCTGACATTGGCGCATTAACTGACTTTTACTGGACAGATACTGTGGTGTATGCAGCAAACAAGAATGGTCTGATTTCTAAGCTAATAAAAAAGAAAAGTAGTATTGAAAAACTATCAAGCGAAGAAGTAAAAAAATATGCATACATATTATCTTCACGCAATGCTATTTGGCTTGATGTATCAGAATATGTGGTATCATCAATTGCATATTCTCTTGGTTTATTATCTAAACCATTTGTTTTAAATGATTTTTCAAAAGAATATAAGCTTGATAATCAATTTTGTGGTCATTGGATTTTTAGATATAATAAATCTAAAATAAAGGAAACAGATTTGGTAATCCTAAATGATGGTACCGCTTATACAAATGAAGGAAAAACTAAATACTCATGGAACTTATTAGATCCAGATACAATTAACTTATCGTTAGAAAAAAACACTTTCTATCAAGGAAAATTTGATTCTAATGGAAATCTTAGTGGATTTGCACATAATGGTATTTTACATTGGGAATGGGAAGCTATAAGGATCTATAACGGTTTAGATAAACAAAGCCTAATCAATGGGAAATGGATTATATTAAATAATGATCCTGATCTAGAAAATAATATAGTAACATTCCTGCCAAATGGAGCTTTGGAATCGTCATTGTATGGAAAAGGCAGTTGGAAACTCTCGAATAATGAGCTTGAGCTAATAACTGCAAACGGTTTCATTAAGTATACAGCTCAATACCATAATAAGGGAATAGTAGGTTATGCAATCAACCGTATAGGCAACCGTTGGGATTTTAAAATGATAAAATATAAAGAAAATGAATGAACAGTACGAACAATATTTGAAAGAATGCCATAGTTCAAATGCTGGCAACATTTCTATAAGAAACATTATAGAAATACTTGACGCTCCAGAAAACTATCCTTTATGGACAAGCAAGGGAATAGCCGGAGGATATAAGTGGAGATCGTTGACTACAGTATTCTCACCAGAATTACATTTTATCGATTCAAAAAAAAGAAAAATAAATGATTTATTTGCGACGTTGATTTCTCAGTCGGGATTACATATGATGTCACATTTAGTTAGATCTATAGAAGCAGATAATGAATATTCACATCTGCTAAATGATAGCAATCTTTTAATTGCCAATAGTGATGTATTATTTGCTGGTGGTAATCTTGAATATGAAAGAGGACTTGCAATAGGTATGCGTGAATATTTACGTCAAAATATAACGTTAAACGATGATAATTGCCTCTTTTTAGACAACAGCCACCTCAAATTGATTGACGAGAATATAAAAGATACGAACATATTATTTCCTTTACCTATTCTTATGAAAGGCAGATTAAATTTTTTTGCAACAATCTCAAAAGCATTATGTATGAGAGGAGCAAAAACTGTTTATGGAGTATTCCTATCTTATAGCGTGCCTACGGCCAATGGCGAAGAACCAGGTAAATACCCCAATATTCCACCTATACAAGGAATGTCTTTTAGTGATTTTGCGAATATGTTTTAATAAAAAATAACGAATTATGACTGACAAAGAAATAGAAGAAGAAATCTTCAAGGCCCTAGTGAGCGGAGACGCCAAATTAGTTCCAGCTTCAGAATTAGGATATGATGAAGAATATATTATAAGCCAGAATATAGAGAAAATTAATGATGCATTATATGAGTCATATTGTGCAATGTGCCACGCTATCGAAGAAATGCCAGATAAGTCTATTGAATCATATCTTCCGGTTGAAAGTCTAGATGAAAATTATTTATCGTGCACCGGTCAATACGGAATGCTAAAATGGTACAGCATGAGTATCTTTTTTGACAAAAGATTACATACTATTGATAACGAAAAACAATTGTACAATGAACATCATGACGACACAGCTGGTGATGATTTACTTGATGGACCTAGTGAACATCTAGCAATAGCGATTAATAATACCCCTGAATTAATCAATATATTACGTAATCCCTTTGTTATAGATTGTTCTACTCTATTTGGGGAGGACGAGTATATAGATATTGAAAATCAAATGAATCTTGAAACATCACTTAAGAACTTTGTAGGCAATGATATATTCTCTGACACTTCATTAAAGTATAGTGATAATAATGAAATAATTATCACAAATAAAGAAACAATAAAATCTAAAGACGTAGTGATTCCTTTCTTGATTTGTTGTCAGAAATCTATACAAATTCTTGCTAAAGCATCAAAAGTTATAATGGAAAATGGTGCAAATACTGTAGTCCTTATATTTGCTACAAGATTGGTACCTTCGAAGGACGGTAGAGAAGTTATGGACCTTCCTTCTGGACATACTATAGCTTCATTTGGACCTCGATTTACAATTAATCTTTAAAATATACTTGTGTATTAATATATGGCCTGGGATAAAGTTAAAATAAAAAGAGATAATGGAGAAATTGTTGAAGCGCAAGCTCCTATTATCGTATCCGCAAGCAGAAGTACTGATTTACCAGCATTCTATGCGGATTGGTTCTTCAAGCGTTTAGATATAGGATATTCTGCATGGACGAATCCTTTTAACGGTGTACCATTATATGTAAGCTATGAGAAAACCAGGTTTATAGTATTTTGGTCTAAGAATCCACGTCCTTTAATTCCATATCTTCAATTTCTGAAGGATAGACATATTGGTTGCTATATTCAGTTTACATTGAATGATTATGAAAGAGAAGGACTTGAAAAAGGAGTGCCTGAATTAAGCGAGAGAATCAATACATTCAAAGAACTTGTAAACATTCTTGGAAAGGGTCACGTTATTTGGCGGTTTGACCCACTTATCCTGACTGACTCTATCAGAGTCACTGACTTACTTCATAAAATTGAATACATTGGGGATCAACTTAAAGGTTATACAGAAAAGCTTGTATTCAGTTTTGCTGACATCGCTGAATATAAAAAAGTAAAAAGGAATTTGGAGACAAACAATATTCATTATGAGGAGTTTAACGAGTCTACAATGTATGAAATTGCATCAGGACTTGCTGAACTAAACAAAAAATGGGGATATGAGCTTGCTACATGTAGTGAAAAAATACCATTAGAGCAATTTGGTATTCAGCACAATCGTTGCATTGATGATACTCTGATTGCCCAAATAGCATATAATGATTCCGCACTCATGAAGTTTCTTGGTTATGAGGTTGTTTCACACTTTGGAAAAGAATTCGGAGCTATTATACCAGATGGAGCTCTTGAAATCACAGATACAATGTATCTATGTAAGAAGAAAGATAATAAAGACAAAGGACAGCGGCAATTTTGCGGTTGCATTGTCAGTAAAGATATTGGACAATACAATACTTGTCCACATTTATGTGAATATTGTTATGCAAATTCCAGTAAGGCTACAGCTGTAAGGAACTGGAACAAACATAAGTTAGACCCATTTAATGAAAACATCTTAGGAAAAGGAATCGAATGAATTACATTGATACCATAAAGTCTATAACTCCACTGTCTTTAGATGATATAATAAAGACAGCCAAACAACACGTACCTGCTCAATATCGACAAACTCCATGGAATTATCCCGGACTTGCTCATGGAACTGCTATTCTTCAGGATGAAGAGCAGTTATGCTGTTATCTTGCTTCTTATGGTGAAATGCACCAAGGTAAACTTGCTTGTGCTTTCACAAAGTTTCCATATCTCAATATGGACAAAAATATTGAAATAATAGATTGGGGATGTGGACAAGGTTTGGCAAGTATTTACTTTATTGACAATTTAAGACAGTACAATCTCTTAGAAAAGCTCCAAAAGGTAACTTTGATTGAACCATCATATGCTGCACTTTCCCGTGCCGAATTACACCTACGGCAGGCTGTGGGAGATTCCATTTACATTGAAACCCTAAACTACTATCTGCCATCAACTGTCGAATCACTTAAAGCCAATGCAATTGGAGGCATACATATTGAAGAGCCTATTTGTATACATCTCTTTTCCAATATTCTTGATATTCCGCAGATTGACTTAAAAGAGCTTGCATATCTTGTAAGTTCATCAGGCTATCGTCACTATTTTGTTTGTGTTGGTCCGGTAAACTTTGGAAATGAAAGACTTTCTGCCTTTCCACGATATTTCAATATTCCAAATGATGCTTACTTCATTGATTTCAAATCAGGTCAGTATAAGCAACTTTCTAATGGTAAATGGTATGGATGTATTGCAAAAGGATTCCAAGTTATTCGTGAAGAAGGTAAACCATTTCTTGTTTCCCTTTCGTTTTATCCACCAAAACAATTCCATTGTGCTTTCAGACTTGATACCATTGAGGATATTGACAGGAATAATTCGGATGCACAGAAATATTGGAATGAGTATTCAGCTTTTGAAGTGCTAGCACCCTTTGATATTGGAGCAAATATATATGAAGACATAGATTCCGTTTTAGCGGTTCTAAGTAATATAATTTCACGAGGATTACCTACTAAGTGTTCACCTTTCATTGAGAAGAAGCTTAATAATGCTTTAGATTTTTCAGAGGAAACAGAAAAATATGGTACAATAAGATACGTTAAAAAAGCTGGCACTAAGCTTGCCAACGAACAGTTACTACGTGAAATACCAATTGCAGTTGCCAGAATAGAAAAGGTTATAATAGAGGCAGTCCTTACTGGCCACATATCACTAGATAAAGAAACATGGGATGTTATTGTTAAGGAAAATGACGTTCCATGTTCTGCCATTGCTTTTGCTGATTTAGCAGAAATGTATAATCATCTTACAGCTCTTTCATCGGACTTTACAGACAGGACATTTCCGAAGATAAATTTATATGTTATCTCTGAGTCATACTCATCTTCACCGCTCCATCTTGGAAGTACTGTCTATTCATATAATAAGCAGGCTAATAGAGAAAAAACCTATGATATGGTTATCGATATTGCCATACATGAGAAAGTAGATGCTGTAAATGTTCAATTTTCGGAATTCAAGGCTAATAATGATTGCTATTTCAACGTACGTTCGTCAAATACAATCTATACCTCTCGTGAAATTTACACTACAGACCGAATTCTTTACCAACCTGTAACGACCATTAATGTAAATGGTGGGCATACAGTAATAAAAGAGACTGCCGAACATTTGGAATATTTCTTGCAACTAATGTTCCGAAAAAGGGAATTTAGACCGGGGCAGTTACCTATTCTCAATAAAGCTCTCCAAATAAAAGGGGTAATAGGACTCTTGCCAACAGGTGGAGGAAAATCACTTACTTACCAACTTGCAGCAATGTTACAACCAGGAGTTACTGTTGTTATTGATCCATTGAAATCTTTAATGCAAGATCAATATGATGGTTTACTTGCTGTGGGAATAGATTGCTGTACATATATTAATAGCGAACTCTCTACAGAAGAACGGGCTTCTCATGAACTTATGATGGAGTCTTCTCAGGTGATATTTACATTTATGTCACCAGAAAGATTATGCATATTTGAATTTAGAGAAAGACTAAAGAACATGGAAGACCTTCACGTTTATTTCTCCTACGGTGTTATAGATGAAGTCCACTGCGTTTCAGAGTGGGGACAGGATTTCCGTTTTTCGTACCTTCATCTTGGACGCAATCTTTACAATCATGTAAAAGCAAAAAATGGAACAATCTCTTTGTTCGGTTTAACAGCAACCGCCTCTTTTGATGTCCTTTCTGACGTAGAGCGTGAACTTTCAGGAAATAATTCATTTACATTAGATCCTGATACAATTGTTCGTTATGAGAATAGTAACCGCCTTGAGCTGCAATATAAAGTTGAAAAGATTGAGGTTGAGTATAAAAAAGATCAGTTCTATGATAAAGAAGGACGATTGAGTAATTATCCAAGTGCAGTTAATATTGGAGATGTCTGGAGTACAAATGAGCAAAAAGCCAAATTCTTGTCAACATACATATATCGTATTCCTGATTATATTCGTCAACTTCAAACTAAAGACTCAATTGACAGAATATTAGAAAGATTTCACGAGAGAGAGAACCTTGAAGAAGTTGATGGTCAGCATTTACTCGTTGATATGCCAGACGACTTCTACTCACAAAAAAGTGATTACGAGCAAGCAGGTATTATCTTCTGTCCTCATGTAAATAGCAGTGGGATAAGTGTTTCTGTCAATTCAAAAAATCTCTCTGAAATATGTGAAGTAGGAACATTCTCTGGTTCTGCACAAGATGGTGTAACACAAGGGAATGATTCAATGGAGAATATGAAAAGATTCAGAGAAAATAAGCTGCCAATAATGGTTGCCACGAAAGCTTTTGGCATGGGTATCGATAAGCCAAATGTAAGATTTACAGTGAACATGAATTACTCCAGTTCTTTAGAAAGCTATGTTCAAGAAGCTGGCCGTGCTGGTCGTGATCGAAAAATGGCTCTTTCTGTCATACTTTTATCTGATTATAATCTTGCTCGAATCAACCCCAAATATCCTAATTGGAGTTTTCCACTTGACATCATCAAAGGGAAATGGTTTAAGGAAGAAGATCTTCATCATATTCTTGAAGATTTTGGTCTTAGCATTGAACCAAGATTTATAGATTATTGTACACCACTGTCTGATATAGTTAAATTGAAGTGCAATACAGATAATGTCGTTGTTAAAGAAGATGGAACAGAAATCAAGCAGACATGGCGCTGTTCTGAAAAATGCTCAAAATACAAAAACTGCCAATTACGACATGTTGATAAAAGTATGAGAGGATGGCAATTTCATCAAGATCTTAGAGACTATCTCAGAACTGAGCAAATAAGAATTCCAAAAGAGAATATTGAATATCAAGGAGCTGACTATAATACAGTCATGTATTTCTTTGACAATAACTTTAAAGGTGAGTTCGAAGAGAAGAAAAAGATGTATTATCTGTTGAGTCAGGTGGATCTTGAATATTTCATCGGTAACGACAAAAAAGACAAGCCAACGGAACATATCCATGCAAATGGTTTTCTTGAAACAGTTCTAAATTCTGAAATTGGAACAGAAGTAGTCTCCATTATTTCATATCAAGATGATAGTTATGCTGATATAGCAAAGGCTATTTACCGTATGTGTATAATTGGTCTAATAGATGATTTTACTCAAGATTATAGTAAACACTCATTCAGAATTCTTTCAACAAGAAAAAAGAACGGATCCTACTATCTACGTTTAAAAGAATTTCTGATGAGATATTACTCTGAAGAAAGAGCTGAAAATGAAGTCGAAAAGGCCAGCGTCAGAAAAGGACTTAATGAGATTCATAAATGCCTAGGTTATCTGACAGAATTCATATATGATAAAGTTGCCCTCAAAAGGAAACGTGCTATAGATGATATTCGTAATTTCTGCAACATTGGAATTGATACGTCAAAGGACTGGAAGGAAATCAACGAAGATTTGAAAGATGAAATATACTATTATTTCAACTCTAAATATGCACGTGAAGGATATATGACAGATAATAATGAGAGTTTTTCACTTTTGGATGACACAGACCGTGGAAAAAAATCCTCCGCAGAAATATTATTTAAATACATGCGTGTGGTTGATTCTGATGTGATAGGAGCCTCCGGCTCGCCAAAAGATAACATAAAACATCTTCAAGGTGCTGTCAGACTTATCCGTAGAGGAACTACAGACTCTAATGCAACTCTCAGTTTGCTTAACGTATTCTGCCTGCTTGCTTTAAAAGTCGGTAATAATAAGAATCTAATGAACGAGCTTGATAAAAGCTATATTGAAGGTTATCAAGAATTGAAAAATGAGATAAAAAGCCATGATGACTTCGCCAGTTGTATTTCTCAGTTTAAGACAAATCTTAATATTCACAATCGAAATTTAGCAATAGACGAAGATATAAAACATCTTGATGATTTAGAGATTATAGCAGAGTTAGGTTATCACAATTCATGGATGGATATTTTCACAAATAAGTATATAAAATAAATTCCCAATATGGAAGCACAAGATATTCTTAAAATGCTCAACAACTTAGAGCAAAGTCTTCAGAATGTTGAATCTGCAAGACAACAAGTTACTAATACTGTAAATGCATATGAAGGTACAAAAGCACAACTTCACGCATTAACTGTGGAGTTTAAAGAGGTTTCTTCTGAATTAAACAAAGTTTATAATGCTATAAAAGAGAATGTTGACTCTATTGATGAAACACTCAAAATAAAGATTGATTCTGTATTTAAGAGCATAAGTAAAAAAGTGGATACACTTGATGCAGTTGCGGAAAAAATTCAGTCTTCATTTGAAAAGTCATGTAACAATTCTGTCAATACTATTGAGAATTCAGTACATAATAGCATAGGAAAACTTAACAATGAAGTTGATCAATCCATATCCAAGTTTAATGAAAAGGTCAAACTTGAACTAGATGGCATATCTTCTACCTTTTCAAACTTAAAATCGTGTACGAAAGAAATTCAGGACAGTTTCCGAAATTCTAATACTGCTTTTACGTCCGACTTAAAGGTTATGCTTAAAAATATTGCAGATAATTTCAAAGCGTCTGTAGAACAGCATATTTTATCTTTTACTTCATTAAAGGATGAGCTTAAAAGTATTATTGATGGTTATGAAGAGAAAAGCAAAACCGTTGTAAGTAAAGTAGACAATATAGAAAGTATAATAAAATCCGAAACAACTATTTTAAAATCAAAAATAGAAGTTATTGGTACAAATCAAAAGAATCAACATGATGAAATTGTCAGTAAATTAAAATCTCTCCATGAAGGGCATATTAAAGCTGCTGATAATTTGTCGGAACGATTTAATACTGTTGATACAACACTCAGGACGTTGTCATCTTCAATATCAGAATTAAAGACACAGTTTGATTCTAAAGAAAAAGATCTTTATAATACAATAAACGCCCTAAAAGAAGAAGTTACCAGTTCTAAGAGGTTACTTACATTCTGCTTTATAGCAATCATCATGTCTTTACTATTAAACTTTATTGCATTTATAAAATAATGAGACTTTATATTTTACTTGATACATCTGGCAGCATGGATGGCTCAAAAATCAGTGCGTTGAATGACTCAATGGAAAATATTATTATTGATTTGCAGGAAAAGGCGTTTAACGGCAAAAAAATTGATATTGTCGTCTTATCCTTTGCTAGGGATGTCACTTGGATGTATGATAAGCCTATTAATATTTTAGATTTTAATTGGAAGCCATTAACCGCAAGTGGGATGACCTCTTTAGGTAAAGCATGCTGTGAGTTGGCAAAAAACATAAGTACATATCCAGCTAATAATGAAAATACTGCCATAGTACTTCTTAGTGATGGCTGTCCAACCGATGACTATGATGAGGGAATAATGGAATTGCATAATTTACAAATATTTAATAATGCAGATAAGTTTGCAATAGCTTTAGGAGACAATGCTGATTTACAGACTTTAATCAGATTTGTGGATGTTCAAGAAAATATTTTTATAGAAAATAAAGCCGATAGATTGATTGATGCTCTAAACACAATAATGGAAAATATCACCAATTACACTTCAACACCTTT
>ULKE01011813.1_pt1 | contig 16511 bp, 9 predicted proteins | sample 1951051 | NCBI WGS metagenome assembly ULKE01 (sample SAMEA4835490, study PRJEB28245) | human gut metagenome | biome: gut microbiome; material: fecal sample | place: Denmark | collected 2008 | reverse complement strand
CGAACCCAGGTGTTGATTTCATGCCGTTGCAAGTAGAATACAAGGAAAAATATTCCGCCTGTGGCCGCTTCCCTGGAGGTTTCACAAAGAGAGAGGGAAAGGCTTCCGACTATGAGATCTTGACAGCACGATTGGTTGACCGTGCACTCCGTCCGCTTTTCCCGGACAATTACCATGCGGAAGTTTACGTAAATATCATTTTGTTCTCCGCTGACGGCGAAGATATGCCTGACGCTTTAGCCGGTTTGGCTGCTTCTGCGGCTTTGGCCGTTTCCGACATTCCTTTCAACGGTCCTATCTCGGAAGTTCGTGTCGCTCGCGTCGATGGCAAATTTGTCATCAACCCGACGTTCGCTGAATTGGAGAAAGCGGATATCGATATCATGGTAGGCGCAACCCTCGACAATATCATGATGGTCGAGGGTGAGATGAACGAAGTACAGGAGTCTGAGATGCTCGACGCTATCAAGTTCGCTCACGAGGCAATCAAAGCACAATGCCAGGCACAGATCGAATTGTCAGAGGCTTGTGGTAAGACCGTTAAACGTGAGTACTGTCATGAGGTGAATGACGACGAGTTGCGTAAGGACGTACACGACAAGTGCTACGACAAAGCTTATGCGATCGCCGTATCAGGAACCGGCAAGCAAGAACGTACAGAAGCATTCGAGAAGATCGTTGAGGACTATAAGGCTCAGTTCACCGAAGAAGAGCTGACAGACGAGAAGGTCGAGATGATCGCACGCTACTATCATGACGTAGAGAAAGAAGCGATGCGTCGGGCCATCCTGGATGAGGGCAAACGTCTTGACGGTCGTAAGACAACCGAAATCCGCCCGATCTGGATAGAGACAGACTGCCTGCCCGGTCCTCACGGATCTGCTATCTTTACACGTGGTGAGACACAATCATTGTCGACCGCTACATTAGGCACAAAGGCAGACGAGAAAATCATTGACGACGTACTGAACCATGGCAAGGAACGTTTCCTCCTTCATTATAATTTTCCCCCGTTCTCAACAGGAGAGGCAAAAGCCTCTCGTGGTGTAGGACGCCGTGAGATTGGTCACGGACACTTGGCTTGGCGTGCGCTGAAACGTATGATCCCCGATAATTATCCCTATGTCGTACGTGTTATCTCCGATATCTTGGAATCAAACGGTTCCTCATCAATGGCTACGGTTTGCGCCGGCACATTAGCTTTGAGAGACGCAGGTATTCCTATGAAAAAACCGGTATCAGGTATCGCAATGGGCTTGATCTCCGAGAACCACGGAACCAACTATGCGATCTTGTCCGATATCCTTGGTGATGAGGATCACTTGGGCGATATGGACTTCAAGGTTACCGGAACAAAAGATGGCATCACGGCAACACAGATGGATATCAAGGTCGACGGTTTGTCGTATGAGATCCTGGAAAGAGCGTTGGCACAAGCCCGCGAAGGCCGTATGTATATCTTAGGTAAGATCCTGGAGGCACAACCGGAAGCTCGTCCATCACTGAAGCCACACGCTCCGCGCATCGAGTCCATGACGATCAGCAAGGAGTTCATCGGTGCTGTCATTGGCCCGGGCGGAAAGATCATTCAGGGTATCCAAGAGAAAACTGGCGCTGTTATCACGATCGAGGAAGTCGATGGTGTTGGACAGATCGAGATCTCTGGCCCGAACGAGGAGACGATCACACAGGCTATCAAAGCAATCAAGGCTATTGTTGCCGTGCCTGAGATCGGCGAGGTTTACGAAGGAAAGATCTCCTCAATCATGCCTTACGGCGCATTCGTTGAGTTCATGCCGGGTAAGGATGGCCTGCTCCACATCTCAGAGATCGACTGGAAACGTTTGGATACAGTTGAACAAGCTGGTCTGAAAGAGGGTGATCCTATCACTGTTAAGTTGGTTGATATTGATCCGAAGACAGGCAAGTTCAAGTTATCACGCCGTGCGTTACTTCCGAAACCTGAAGGCTTTGAGGAGCGCCCCGCACGCCCGAACCGTGGACCACGTCCGGAAAGAGGACCACGTAAATAAATGTTGATAATCTCTCAAACAAAAGAATTTCAACAATAAATAAAGTAGGAGGAAAACGAGTTCGTTTTCCTCCTACTTTCGTTTTCTGATCTAACCTGTTTCATTTTCTGTTTTTTCCGCTCGAGAAATATTCAACAAGACACATTAGTCACTCATTACCAATATGATTTAAGGCCTCTTAAATGAACAGTTATTCACTTGTCAAGTCGCTAACTGTTCACTAGGGGTAGTGAATAACTTACGGCTTGGTAAAGGAATAACTGTTCACTTGAAAAGGGAATAACCAGTGACTCCCTAATACACTGCAATGAAATGAGAAAATTCACAATTATACGCCCTTCACTACATAATACATATTGAGAACGGTGTTTCAAATCGTCTTTCGGAAAATATAACGATTAAAGGACGACGCGGATGTGAGGATGAGGAGTTACGCTACTGAAGATATACTTAATTTACCATTGAAGATATACTTCGGTTGCTATCGAAGATATACTTCGTGTCTTTTCCTGATTTTACTAGACACTATTTTAATTGATAAACTAATTCAGTAGACACTTCCCCGGATAGTGTACTGCATAAGTAGACACATTATTCTTAGAAGTGATGCTGTTTTAGTAGTCAGATAATCCGGACATGCGGAACCTGATCTTGTTGTTTAGCAAAATCAGATGCCCTTCGACGGGGTATTCTATTTTGGTCAGGCTGTCTTTTCCCAATTTTACCGCATTCCAAATACCTCTGTATTAAAAAAGTGAGGCCATTTCTTCTATCAGAAACGACCCCACACAAATAGGTCCCTTTTTTATAAAAAACGACTAAGACCTATTCCTATTAACCTATAAAGTGAACTATAGAAGAGACCTTTCTTCCAAAAAATGATCTATCACTTGCGTTGTTTTTTCATAACTGACTTTCAATAATGTTTTTACATCCATTGTTGCCCAATAATTCTTATTAAACAATTCAACCGACAAACATCCTCTGAATCCCGTCGTATACAAAAACGATAAAGCTTGATCAAAAGGACAAATTCCATCACCAGGAAATACCCTATCCGAATCCTTCAAATTTTCTCGAGGCGGACTCGCAGGATAATCATTAATATGGAATATAGGTAAAGAATCCCCACCAACTAAACGAAGCCCATCAAATGAATTTCCACCACGAAACAAATGATAAAAATCCAACAACAAACTTGCCTTAGGATGAGAAGTTCCTATAGCAATCGCAACCGCATCAGCAAGTCGACAAACAGGTCCAGCCCCCCAAAGTTCCAAAATAGGAGTAACCCCATATTCATCGCCTAAATCCAATATTGTCCGGTAACGATTCATATAATCCGGTAAACATGCATAATCAAATTTATTTACACCTTGAACTGGAGCAGCGATATAATGCCCACCCAAAGAAGAAACAATTTCCATATCATGCCGAATCTGACGTAATCCTTCCTCACGTTTTCCAGGATCATCCGCACACCACGTTGAGAAACTAATCATATTCTCCAACAATATTCCTGTTTGGTCAAGCAATCCTCTCAACTCATCATGTTTACCTCCTTGCTTCACAAAAGCATCCACATCCCTTATCCACAACTCAACCCCATCAAAACCCGCTTCTGAGCACAATTCAATCTGTTCAGGAACAGATAAACTATAAGCTGATATTGTCGAGGCATTCATACCAATCCTAAACGGTCGCTTAACAGGTAATTTCTCCTTTTCAGTTCGTCCTCCTGAAGAACAACCCATTACCGTAGAAAATAAACTTCCTGCTAATGCAAAACCGGAGCTCTTGAGCATTTGTCTACGTGAGATTTTATTTCCCAGCATATATTATCACCTCCTTCCTTAAGTTAAACATCCTCAAATGATAATCGAGCCTCACGGTCCGGATCATTCTTTACTTCACAAGTATTATCCAAAATCATAACTTCGCCTTTTTCTTTAGAATACATAGGCCACATCGGTAAATCCCCTCCATTTGGATCGCCCGTACGCATGAAGTTCAACAATGCCGAAGACATCTTATCCGACAAGACTCTCGGATTCCGGCCTCCACCCGTATGCGTAAACATTCTATCCGTATTCTTAAACCAGAAACAAATATCCAAACAATGGAATGCTCTCATTCGGCCATTAAACAATGGAGGACACCATCCAAACCAAGCCAAGTAGACCGGCTGTGATTGTTCCAACTTCGCGTTGGCCGCTTCCACAACACGAACACGGGAAGAAAGAATCATTGCCCATAACTCTACCGGACGTTTATCAGGGAAACATTTTTCATAAGCATTTACTATCGCGGTAGCTTTCTGACCATATTGAGCTTTGATCTTCTCAATAACTTCCTCTTTAGTTATATTTTCTAAAGAGGCATCTCCCCTATTTGGATTCCATTCATGAAATGTCGTACAAAAAATCATAGGAATTTGTGGCAAACTCTCACGATTCTTATCAGAGAAGAAACGTCCTAAAGGAATGTTACGTCCATCCGCAACTGGCCCAAATGTTCGTCTTTGGCTAAAACCGTTCTCTTCCCAACATTTCTCACAGGCACGATTAGCTAATTTCAAATATTCCGGCCAAGGAATATCTTGTAATTTATCGATATCCCCAGCAGACAAACCCGCCTCTTTTAAAATATATTCTCCAACCTTTTGGGTAATCCGCTGATCTGACGCTCCAATTGTTGATCCACTTAAAGCTACAGCCTTATGTACTAGACCTTTTGCCGCAGGCATTGAAACTACTGTACAGACCTTTGAACCACCCCCTGACTGTCCCATGATTGTTACATTCCCTGGGTCACCACCGAAATTCTCAATATTATCATGTACCCATTGTAAAGCCGCAATAATATCTAACATCCCAACATTTCCTGAATCCTTATATTTCTCACCGCCAACAGATGAAAGATCAGAAAAACCAATTGGCCCTAGTCGATGATTAATCGAACAAAAAAACGATATCACCTGCACGACTGATATTCTCTCCATGATAACCATCCTGTTCTATTCCACTTCCATTCGTAAAGCCACCACCATGTAGCCAAACTAAAACCGGCCGTTTCTTTCCATCAGCAATTGCAGGAGTCCAAATATTCAAGTACAAACAATCCTCACTAACATCCCAGTAATTCCAGTGGTCCGCAAATGTACCATAGTTATTCGGCCATCTATTTTCCATTTCTTGAGGGGCAGTGTTACCATAAAAAACAGCTGGGCGAACTCCCTCCCACGGACTAGGTTTTTGTGGAGGCATAAATCGGTTCTTTCCCGAAGTATCCGCACCATAAGGAATACCTAAAAAGGTATATACATTATTTAATAAATAACCTTGAACCTTTCCGTATTCTGTTTGCGCAATCGCAATATCATCTCCTATAAAAAGATACTGTTCATCAGAGGGATCTTTCGATCCCTCTACAACGCCACCCTTGAAGGTGCAGGAGGGAATTATCCCTCCTGTTCCTACAATAGCAGTACCAAAACCAATATTCTTAACAAATTGACGCCTATCCATATTATTATATTTATATATTAATAACCAGGATTTTGCTCCCATGTTTGATTCTTTGTAATCTGATCATAAGGGATAGGGAATAGATCTCTTGTATTATCTCCTAAAGGATCTTTAAATGTCCACGAACCCTTAGAAAAACGATCCCACCGAATCAAGTCTTGTCGACGCCATCCTTCCCAAGCAAATTCACGTCCTCTCTCATCGATCATTTCATCAAGAGTCAATGTCTCTGTCGTATAAACCGGAACATTTGCTCTTTGACGAATCAATTGAAAATTGGCATCAGCACACAATGAAGATAATGAACCCGAGCCTCCCCGTAAAATAGCCTCTGCTTTCATATAATAAACATCCGCTAAACGGTATACAACAAAATCATTATTCATATTTCCGGTCATACCCTGTTCATATTCATACTTTTGTATTCTTGCGCCCTCCCAACGATAAGCCGCACTAATAGAAGATACATTTTCTGTTAATTCCAATTGCTTTCCTGGATTATCATCATCCATTACAGGTTCACCTGTTTGCTTATCATAAATCAAACCATAAATAAATGTCGCCTTTTTTCTAGAATCCTCAGGACTATACAGTTTCAAGAAGTCAGGAGTCGCACACCCTCCATTCCATCCTCCAACATTAATGCCCCACATCTGACGGGACTTTGGATGACCTGAAAACTTATGAAAATGAAATTCATAATCACCATTAGAATTAATGCCATTCTGCATTGGAATGACAAAAATATTCTCTTTGCAAGATTCATTCGAAACCAAAAATGGTTCCGAAAAATTGGCCGCAATTTCATAATAACCTGAATTAATCACTTTATCACAATACTCGATCACTTTATCCATATCGCTCGTAGAAAATGAGGCTTCTGATTTAAAGACCTTTGCATTTAAATACAATTTCGCTAACATGACATAAGCCATTTGCTTCGTGCAACGCCCATAATTCTCGGCAGAAGGGGCCTCATCCAGATAATCAATATTCTCAAGAACACAATCAACTATTTTTTGATACAGCTCTGCTCTTGGCGTTTGAGGTGAAGAGGTAATCTCATTTTCATACGTATCAATATAAGGAACGTTTCCAAACAAATCTACCATAAGAGAATAATAGAAACAACGCAAAATAATGGCCTCTGCCCGATATTTCTGGTAAACAGACTCTTCCATTTCCTCCTTATACGTATCCAAGTCATTCACCACCCGGTTGCAGGTTGTTATTCCAGAGAATACAGAAATCCAAACATTATTTAAGGCATCCAAATTATATTGCCACTGATGGCGATGAAAATCCTGCCATACACCACCATCATACCAATCATTTCCAGGTGTACGTGTAGGAACAACGCACTCATCCGAAGAAACTGTTTGTAATCCCCAAACGCCCCAATGGTTTTGATAAGCTTGTAATTCCGTATAAGCTGCACCTACAGCCTGGGGAATCAAGGATGGATCCGCATAAAAATCACTCGAAACCATTTGGCCCGTCGTATCTTCGTCCATATCCACACATGAACCAAACAAGCCTAATGAACAAATCATTACTAATACATAAATATATTTACTTTTCATAACGGTTATCTTTAATTTTATACATTAAAATGTCACATTCACACCTAAGATAAACGATCTACTAGCAGGATAATAACGCGTTCTCTCAATACCCATATTATCTAATCCCACCATATCAACTTCCGGATCAATGCCAGAATAACCTGTAATTGTAAAAAGATTTTGGCCAGTAAAATATATTCTTAAATCTTTCATAAAATCAAGATTCTTAACCGGCACATTATATCCTAATGTAATATTATCCAACTTCAAGAATGAGCCATCTTCCAAATAATAATTAGAAGCTTGTGCCGCATCCTGCAACGGAGAATCAAGCACAGACACTAACATATTTTTTTCTTTACCAGCAACATTGCGATTTTCCAAAGCCATTCGACTTACATTATATACATCGTTTCCGACTACTGCTCTGAAAGTGAAAGAAAGATCAAAATTCCGATATCTTAACTCATTAGTCCAACCAGCAATAAAATCAGGTTGAGCATTACCGACGATTTCGCGATCCTCGTTATATGTGAAATCACCACTATTATCCACATCCTTAAATATCCATTTTCCGTCCTCAGTAAAACCTTCAAAAACAGGCAAATAAAAATCACCTACTTTTCCTCCCGGCACCAAACGGATCAATGGGGTAGAGTTCATGCCACCTAAATCACCATCCGACAAGTAACCAGTCTCAATCCAATCTGTCTGGAATGTTTCATTGCTCAACTTATCCAGACGATTCGTATTGAATGAAAAATTAATGGAACTCGTCCATGAGAAGTCTTTCAATTGGACTGGCGTACCGGAAACAGAAAACTCCAATCCCTTACTTGTCGCATCACCCACATTGGCCAACATCGTCGAATATTGATAAGGAGGCGTTGGCACTTTATATTCATATAATAAATCTGACACTTTACGTTTATATATATCTACTGTTACGTTCAAGCGACTATTAAATGCGGAAAAATCGACACCCAAGTTCCATTCACCCTTTCTTTCCCATTTCAAATTTTCGTTCTGGTTCTGGGTAGGCCCATAAGCGTTGATCCATCTTTGAGTACTGTGGTCATAAAAACGTCCCACAACTCCCATCATTGGCAACGAAAGATAATTATCTGTCGGCATATTTCCTGTCACGCCATATCCAATACGCAACTTCAATTCATCCACCCAGTCCGCATCTTCCATAAATGGCTCATTCGCCAAAGACCAACCTGCACTAAACGCAGGGAACGTACCCCATTTATAATCCGCACCCAAACGAGTGGAGGCTTCCCGACGAACAGAAGCTGATAATAAATAACGATTCGAAAAATTATAATTAACTCGAGCAAAAAACGAAACCAGATTATCCTGAGATACGGTTCCTTCCATCATGCTTTGCTTAGGATTATTAATCAAATCACTACCTGCGCCTAAATTATAATAGGAATAAACATCTGAATCAAAGTTTGTATTCTCCATCGAGAAACCTTCACGATAATTATGCTCAAAACTATAACCTCCTAAAAAGACGAAATGGTGATCACCAAATGATTTTACATAATCAACTGTTGCCTCTAAAGTTCAATTCATCCTTGTATTAAAATCCCGAGAAGCAAAACCATATTGAGACGTATTGAAAACTTCTCTCGAAGTATAAGAACCTTTATGGATATCATAATACTTTAAAGAGCCAAACATTTGAGCTTTCAAACCTTCGACAATATTCCAAGTTAGACGAGCAGATCCTTGAAAAAGACCTCCTTTTGTCCGCCTATCTCGTTGCATAATATAGGCAACAGGATTCTGATAACCTTGAATATCTAAGGCATAAAATCCTCCCGCATCTATAGTGCCCGTTTCATCATAAACAGGTGCTGTTGGATTATAATAATAAGCATGTTTAAAAGCTGAATAATCATCATAACTAGAATTCTCTCCTTCTCTATCAAAACGGCGATATGTCGCATCATATGCTATCTGCAACTTTTTATTAAATAGATTTTGATTCGCAGAAAATCGCCCAATAATTTCATTAAATCCTGATTTTAAAGCAATTCCTTTGCTACTCCTATATGAAATTGATGTTCTATAATTAAAATCATTAGTTCCACCTGTTAAAGCTACATTATGTGAATGAGAAACTGGTGTTCTTGTTATTTCATCCATCCAATTCGTATTATATCCTCGATCATTACCTCCATTTGCAATAAATTGTTCACGATCCATAACCTCTAACTCATTAGCAATCGTAGAAATAGATACATAACCATTATAAGAAACACTTGTTCTTCCTGCATTACCTCGTTTTGTCGTAACCAAAATAACACCATTCGTTCCACGAGTACCATAAATTGCAGCGGCTGAACCATCCTTTAAAACATCAATACTTTCTATATCATCTTGAGGAATCGCCGATAGCTCACCCTGAGGAATACCATCAATAACAATCAATGGAGATGTATTTCCTGTCAAAGAAGAAGTTCCTCTTAACTGGAACTTATATTCGCCATTTGGGTCTCCTGAATTTGGCTTCGATACATTCAGACCTGCGACTTTTCCCTGAATCATACCTAAAGGGTCCGATTGAACGCCTTTTATCAAATCTGCTTCTTTCAAACCCGCAACTGATCCCGTAATTACCTTTTTCTTTTGAGAACCATAGCCAATTGCTACAACTTCCTGAAGGCCGATACTTTCTTCCTCCAGACTTACATTAATTGTCGTTTTTCCATTTATAGGTATTTCCTGCGTCTTATAACCAATATAAGAAATCACTAAAATTCCTTTAGAATCAACATCTTGAATCGTATAAGCTCCATCAATATCCGATATTGTTCCAAGTGTAGTCCCTTTTATAGCTACATTTGCCCCAATAATAGGCTCTTTTGATACAGATTCTTTAACCATTCCTTTAATGGTTATCGTTTGAGCAGATAGAGGTATACTTATTGCTAAGTAAACCATCAAAACTAGAATCCTTTGAAAGTTTCTTACATGTTTCATAATTGATTAATTTAAAGTTAATAAATAAAAGGCGGTTTCAAGGATAAAGAAATTCACCTTAAATCCTTATTAAAATATCAAATAACAATTCTGCTAAAAATTTCTTCTCTATAAAACCGCCTTACAATTTTCCACGAAATCAAACTTTAGGAAAAACCCACGGTTCCCGATATGTCTTCGACAGGTATTTATTTGCCGCCGGATTATCTACAAATCGACGACTTTGAGGATCATAAACCACCTTTGTCCCTGTCAGATAAGAAATATTTGCCATATGGGCCAGTATGGTTGCGAATGCTCCTTTCTCTATTGGACTATTTGTCTCTATGGATTTGTTTACAATACATTCACACCAATTAGTGGCATGTGCTTCTACGCCACCATCCTCAAACTTTCCAACCAACTGAGATTTATCCGTCAATAAATTCCCTTCACGATCCTTCTCAGGGATCAATTCATACCCTTCTCTATTGCAAACTAAAGTCGCCTTATTTCCAATCCAGGCAACACCTTGATTACGATTATATAGATACGCAACTTGTTGAGCCCATTCAATATGGAATTTTTTATATTGGAAAATCGTAGTCTGACAACTCGGTGTTTCATTAAAAGAAGTAGGATCCTTATAGGCTGTTGAGTAAACAGCATCTGGATATTCACGATCACACAAACCCAAAGCCTTTAAACCATCAAATGCTGAATCAATCCAATGAACTCCCCAGTCTGTTTGTTGACCACCACCATAATCCCAAAAGCCTCGCCAACCTCTAAATCGATAATTATTAAAAGGCCGTTCGGGAGCCGGACCTAACCACATATTATAATCCAATGTAGATGGTGGCTCAGAATCCGCTACCGAAGGCCGAGGATCTGTTGTTTGACATAGCCATATCTGAACTTTATAGACATCACCCAATACACCCGATTTCAAAATCTCATTAGCTGCCCGGAAATAACGCTGACTTGTTTGCCACAAACCGGTTGTAACCACTCCTTTATACTTCTTTTGGAAATCCATCATTGCATTACACTCAGCTATAGAATTTGCCACAGGTTTCTCGACGTAAATAGCCTTCCCGGACTTTAATGCCTCCGCAAAAATATAAGTATGCCAATGGTCCGGTGTCCCGATAATGACCCCATCAATATCCTTGTTCGCCAGTACCTCCCTGAAATCCGAGTAAGCCTTGACCTCCTTGGTCTGGTCCGGGAACTCTTTCTTGAAAGCCGCTATTTGACTTTCCAAACGTTCCTTATTGACATCGCACATGCCAACACAATGTACCCACGGGTTATCCCGCAATGCACCTTGCATATCCCGACAGCCCATCCCGACACCAATAACGGCCAAATTCACTTTCTTGCCTGGATCATAGGCAGAAGGAGCGTTTTCGTTTTTCATATTAGAGGCGAATAGGGAACTTGTCCCCAGACTTGCGGCCAATAAAGTTGAATTCCTCAAAAAATTTCTTCGTGTTACCATAATTATTATATTTAAGATTAAACTATGAAATTGGATTAATTATAAGTTACGGATCCAGATATTCCGGAAGGCGACCTCTACGCCATGATCTTGCAACGAGAGTGGCATTCGTCCATGAGCCTTATACTTAGGTAATCCGGTATAAGGTGTCGTTCCCTTAAGTACATAATTATTTTGGACTACAACACCATTTAAGACAACCGTAATCATTGCGGGAGATTCCAACTCATCATTTGTTCCAAAGCGAGGAGCCTTCCAATAGATATCATAAACTTGCCACTTATCTGTTCCAGTAAACGCATTTACCAAAGGCGCACTTTGCTTATATATACTACCCACATAACCATTTACATAAGTAGGATTATCCTCACAATCCAATACTTGAACTTCATAACGACTCTGCAGCATAATACCGCTATTCCCTTTCATCTGAAGAACATTATCCTTTCCAGGGATTGGCGTTTTGAATTCAATATGCAATTGACAATCGCCAAAATACTCCTTTGTACGAATAGATCCCGCACCTGGCAAAACTATCAACTCGCCATCCTTAACTGTCCATTTAGCCGGACCACCCTCTTTTGAAGCCGATTCCCATTTTGATAAGTCACTGCCATCAAAAAGAACGATTGCATCTGAAGGAGCCTTTGTTCCCACACCAGGCTCTACTTTTGGAGGTACTGGTGAATACCATTCTGTACTTTCCGGTTTCCACCTTTCTGATTCTCTTTCTTGTGCATTTACATTAAAGCTTAAAGCAAGACACACACAACCTACCGCTATTAACTCTTTTCTCATAATCACAATTTTTTTAAATGCACCGCAATGTACGAATAGATATATTTTACATTCTTCAAAAACAATTCAACTTCTTTTCAAACAATATTTAATCTTCATTATGACACAATTTTTAAAATCCATGAAAGCACAAATGAAAATCCAACAATCACTCCTTACAATAAAAACTTTTCATAACAACACAATCTAAAATGAGGATTAAGGCCGTTTACCGTTAGTGATTGAAAAAACAACTAGCATAATACAGTAATCTTCTGTCTAGACACAAGTATAAATCATTAATAAACAGATATATAAATCACATCCCATTATGATATGATAAATTTTCAAAAGATACTTCAATAAAAAATGATCAGGATCAATAAAACTATAAAGAGACAGAATAGCAAAAAACAAAGACTCATAAATAAATCTCAAGACGGAGAGAAGCAACAAACATAATATGCTATACAGCAACACTATGCAAAAAAGTATAAAAAAAACTGAGACAGGAATGAAAAGTTTTTCTGCCTCATACAATATCAATATCACATTTTTTTTAGATATTAGCAAAACATCTTTTTACAATATTATTATGAATAAAACAAGATCTATAATAAACATCATCTTCATCCTAATTTCAAACGTTTACCTTTCAGCTGTAAATGTAAATGTCAATTTCTTATCTTATGAAGTTGAAAACGGACTCAGCAGCAATAGAACCAGCTGCTGCACACAAGACAGTTATGGTTATATCTGGATTGGGACCCGAGACGGATTAAACAAATTTGATGGCTACACCTTCGAAATCTTCCGAAGACAAGAAAATGATACAACTTCCCTTTTAAGTAATTGGATAACCACCATATCATTAAATTCTGATAGCATTCTACATATCGGGACCAACAAAGGAATACAGAAATTTGATTACTCAAAAAAAACTTTTCATGCAATACCTGCATTTAATGACATTCTTTGTAAAAAGGTTTTATTTGATTCCCAAAACCATCTCTTTGCCTTAACAGATAAAGGACATTTATTAGAATATGACGAAATAACCAAAGAACTTATCTCAATAAATCCTCCTAATATGGAAATACAAACCTTCGATATATCAGATCAGGACAAGATTTATGCGGCTAGTAATAACAATGATCTCTTTATTTACGACATAAAAAAAGAATCTTTTGAACTAATTCGTAACCATAGTATAAAAAACATTACAATCGTTAAGATTGATTCCAAAAATCAACGCCTTAATTATTGGGACAACCAGCAAGGCCTACATTTTTGATTTAAAAAAGCAAGAGTCAACTTGCATCTTAGACAATCAAACCCAAAGGAATCACGATGAACGATTGGATATCAGGGATATTACCATTCTCAACAATACCATATGGTTCTCAACATTCAACGGAATATATATATACAATAGCTGGACACATAGCCTGAAAAGGTTAACCCACAGTGTTTTCGACAACTCCTCGCTTTCTAGTAATGCCATAAAACAAATAACCATAGACATGGACAACGGAATTTGGATATGCAATGACAACAACGGTATAAATTATGGAGCCCCCTATAGACCATTCCGTTATATCAAAGATACAGGAGAAAATAATTTTAAGGGGAATATCATACATGATATCCATATTTCCCAAGATTCCATCATCTATATCGGAACAGAAGACAAAGGATTAAATGAAATCTCCAATATTGAAAAGAATATTTTATTCAAACACTGGGATAACAATCATGGTCTATCACAGAACAGCATACATGGCCTAACTAGTACCAAAGATGCTGTATGGGTTGGGACAATCAATAAAGGTATTGATGTGATCAATAAAAAAGACGGCAAGATCATCAAACATTATGATTTTAAAGGAAATACACAAAAATATAAAAATGATGATATTGTCTGTTTATATCAAACAAAAGACAACACAATTTATGCAGGAACCAGCTATGGCTTATACCAATACGATAGAAAACTAGACCAATTCACCTACCTATCCAATATGCCAAATTCAAGGATACAATGTTTATTAGAAGATCATTCAGGTACACTTTGGATAGCGACATTTGGTGCCGGAGTTTATTATTGTAAAAAAAATAGCGAATATGCTGAGAGACTCAATACAAAAAACCTTTTTTCATTTGGGCACGAAAAAGCGGTTAATTCTATCTTCGAGGATTCAAATAACAACATATGGTTTGCCACAGGTAGTGGATTATACAAACTAAATCCAGCCACTATGGAATTCAAGTCTTACACAACAACTAATGGATTGCCAAGCAATGTTACCTTTAGAATAGAAGAAGACGACAGAAACAGATTATGGATATCCTCTTCCAACGGATTAATACTGTTCATCCCTGAAAATGACAGTATAGCCGCAATTTTCAAACACGAACATGGATTAATCTCAAACCATTTCAATTATAATTCTTCCGCAAGAGATAACAAAGGGAATTTCTATTTTGGCACAATTAAAGGCTTGGTCTATTTTAACGCAAACACAATTGAAACCTCCAGCATTAAACCTAAAATCTATATTGATAAGATCAAATTCACTCAATCCGAGACCAACGATAATTCTGAAATGAATGTTTTCATGCAAGATAAACTAACGCTCAAGCACGATCAATCTTCTTTTTCCATCAATTATTGTGCTCTCAACTATCAAGGTGCACAATTCACTAAATATGCTTGGAAAATGGAGGGAATCAGTGACAAATGGAATTATGTTATTGGTGAAACAAAAGCATATTTCACCCAACTCACACCTGGCAAATATGTATTCAAGATCAAAGCCGCCAATATTTCGGGAATCTGGAGTGAAGAACCCGCAACTATAAGTATCACCATTTTACCTCCATGGTGGCGTTCTACACTTGCCTATGCCATCTATTTCACCATATGTGCAATATTCATATTTTTTTCTATCCACAAATATCATAGAATAAATAAAAGAAAAATAGGACAGGAACTAAAAGAGAAAGAAAATAAAAAAGAAAAAGAGTTATTTGAATCCAAAATTAATTTTTTCACAAATATTGCTCATGAAATCAGGACACCTCTGACCCTGATCAAAGTTCCCTTCGACAAAATCAAAAATGAGATTGACTCTAATGATAAGAATTATAAGTATTTTCATACCATCGAGAATAATATTAATCGCTTATTAGAACTTATCAATCAATTACTTGATTTCCGGAAAGCTGAGAAAGATCAATATCAACTCAACTTTACTCAAGTAAACATCATCGAGACTCTTAATAAAATATGTGACCGATTCCGTAATTCAGCAGAGAGTAGTCAGCTCCGCATGAACATAGATACATCTAATGCGAAAGCTAACTTGATTCCTGCTTTACTTTATCTAGACAAAGAAGCTTTTACTAAAATAACCAGTAATCTATTAAGCAATGCAATCAAATACGCACAAAGTAATATTGATATAAGTATCTACTTATCAGACAATCAAAAATTCATAATCGTTGACATATCCAACGATGGAGAACTCATTGCCAAAGAAGATCAACATCGAATCTTCGAGCCGTTTTTCCGTCGAAATGAAGCAAAACCAGGAACAGGCATAGGTCTGCCTTTAGCAAGATCATTAGCAGAAATGCATAATGGTTCATTAGTTCTATTGCCTGACACGGATAAAGTCATTTTCAGACTAACGCTACCTGTCATCATCTCATTAAACAATTCCACAAATGACACAAAAGTTCTGGATATCAAGACATCGGCGTCTCTTATCCAGCAATATTCTTTCGATGAAAACAGATGTACGATACTCATAGTAGAAGATAATCCTGAACTATTAAGCTTACTAGGTGAAGAGTTAAACCATCGATACAACATTATAACCGCCACTAATGGCCAACAGGCTATTGAGCAAGTAAATAAGTCAAACATTCAGCTTATAATAAGCGACATTATGATGCCTATAATGGATGGCTTTGAATTAATACGAAAACTCAAATCAAATCCTGAAACGAGCCATATTCCTGTTATTCTATTAACAGCAAAAAATACACTTCAAACGAAACTTGAAGGATTAGAACTTGGCGCAGACGCATATATAGAAAAACCTTTCGAATTTGATCTATTATC
>ULKE01014947.1_pt1 | contig 16767 bp, 11 predicted proteins | sample 1951051 | NCBI WGS metagenome assembly ULKE01 (sample SAMEA4835490, study PRJEB28245) | human gut metagenome | biome: gut microbiome; material: fecal sample | place: Denmark | collected 2008 | reverse complement strand
TGGAGAAATGTAACCAAGGATGATCAGCTCTGTGCTTCGGGTGATGCTTATACCTCTATTGATTTCCCGTTGTTCCGCACCGCCGATGCCTACCTGATGGCTGCCGAAGCTATCTTGCGTGGCGCAAATGGTACGGAAACGGAAGCATTAGGCTACGTCAATGAAGTCCGGTCCAGAGCGTATATGTCCGGTAAATACGCGAAGAGCGGTGTCCGTTCGGATGTTTCAGGAGAAATCGGCCTCAATGAACTTTCTTTGAACTTTATCCTGAGCGAGCGTCAGAAAGAACTGGCATCCGAGCTGACCAGGCGCACTGACCTGATCCGTTTCGGTAAATATACGAAAGGCAATAACTGGGACTGGAAGAACGGTATCCGTCTGGGAGGAGATGTGGACGACAAGTATCAACTGTTCCCGATACCGGAAAGCGAATTGACCAACAACCCGGCGTTGAATCAGAATGACGGTTATAAACAATAAATGAAGAATAGAATGAGACTGAAACAATTACTGTTATGTGGTATGATGTGGATGTGCTGTGTTCCTCTTGGAGCGCAGACATCCAAAGAAGAAATGTTTTCTACTATTGAGAAAACGGGTGGAGTCTATTGGGCCTATCCACTTGATTTTGCACCGCAAACCCGGGCTCCCAAAGGATATAAACCATTCTACGTAAGCCACTATGGACGGCATGGTTCCCGTTATCTGATTGGCGACCGTGATTATAAATGGCTGGTAGACCTTTTTGAAGAAGCGCATCGTGAGGGTGCACTTTCCGACTTGGGAGAAGATGCCCGGCAGCGTTTGCTGAAGGTGTGGGAAGAAGCGGAAGGCCATGGAGGTGATCTGACCCCATTAGGTGTCCGTCAGCATCGTGGAATTGCAGAAAGAATGTATGCCGCATTTCCCGAAGCCTTTAAGGGCAATCCTTCCATTTCTGCCCGTTCTACGGTTGTGCTGCGTTGTGCGATGAGTATGGTGGCTTTTGGTGATCGTTTGAAGGAACTGAATCCCAATCTGCGCATTTCTTATGAAGCCAGCCATAAGTATATGGACTACTTGAATTACCATACGGACGAGTCCAATCGCTTTACTTCTTCCACTGACGGTCCGTGGGCTGAAGAATACAGAAAGTTTGAAGATGTTCACACCAATCCCGACCGGTTGATTGCTTCTTTATTTAAGGACAAGCGTTTCATACTGAAGAAAGTGAATCCGAAGGAAGTGATGTGGGGTATGTACTGGGTGGCGAGTGATATGCAGAATGCAGAGACGAAGGTTTCCTTCTATGATTTGTTTCAGCCCCAGGAGCTGTTTGATTTGTGGCAGTGCATCAATTATCGTTTTTATGTGGGCAATGCAAATCATGCCGACGGGAAAGGGATTGTTGTAGCCAATGCGAAATCATTGTTACGGAATATTCTGGATAGCGCCGATGAGGCTATTCAGAAAGGAGGCATAGCCGCTACCCTTCGCTTCGGGCATGATGGCAATGTGATTCCTTTGGTGGCATTGATGCAGATAGAGAATTGTAACGTTGCCGTAGATGATCCTTACGAGGTGTATAAAGTGTGGAGTGACTTTAAGGTAGTCCCTATGGCGGCTAATGTGCAGATTGCCTTCTTCCGGAATGAAAAAGGAAGTGCGGATGATATTCTGGTTAAGATTCTGCATAATGAGCATGAAGTACATATTCCGGTACAGACCGACCAGTTTCCTTTCTATAAATGGAGCGATGTGGAGAGTTACTACCGGAACTTATTGAAATAAAGCACAGTTTTAAAGTTAACAATATTGAAACTACTAAATGGGAAGTGTGCCGATGGGATATCGGTACACTTCTTTTGCTAATATAATGTTAATGCTTTCCTGTTTATATGCTATTTCATAAGAAAACCTTTATCTTTGCACCCGAAAATGAAATGTGGAAAGATTTGAGTAGCTTGCAACCACAGAAAAAAATGCTAAAACACATCCTTTTCTGACGATGCTCCGAGCATCGGGATATGCATGTCTACTCACCACCAGATCCCCGCTTTTCATTCTTTAATTATTCATTCTTTAATTTAGAAGTATGGGATATTTATTCACATCCGAATCGGTGTCAGAAGGACACCCCGACAAAGTGGCCGATCAAATATCGGACGCTGTGCTTGACAAACTGTTGGCCTACGACCCCAGTTCGAAAGTAGCTTGCGAAACCCTGGTGACTACCGGTCAGGTAGTGCTGGCTGGAGAAGTGAAAACCAAAGCGTACGTTGATCTGCAACTCATTGCGCGCGAAGTAATTCAGAAAATCGGCTATACCAAAGGCGAGTACATGTTCGAAAGTAACTCGTGCGGTGTATTGTCCGCCATTCATGAGCAAAGCCCCGACATTAACCGTGGTGTAGAACGTCAGGACCCTATGGAGCAGGGTGCAGGCGACCAAGGCATGATGTTCGGCTATGCTACTAACGAAACAGAAAACTACATGCCTCTTTCGCTCGACCTGGCACATCGCATCTTGCAAGTGTTGGCCGACATCCGTCGCGAAGGTAAAGAAATGACTTATCTCCGTCCGGACGCCAAGAGTCAGGTAACTATTGAATACGATGATAACGGTACGCCTGTCCGCATCGATACAATTGTAGTTTCTACCCAGCATGATGATTTCGTCCAGCCTGCCGACGACAGCGAAGCTGCCCAGCTGAAAGCGGATGAAGAAATGCTTGCCACTATCCGTCAGGATGTCATCAATATCCTGATGCCACGTGTCATTGCTTCTATTCATGCAGAGAAAGTACTTGCATTGTTCAATGACCATATCACCTATCATGTTAATCCTACCGGAAAGTTCGTTATCGGCGGACCTCACGGAGATACCGGTCTGACGGGACGCAAGATTATCGTAGATACCTACGGTGGTAAAGGTGCTCACGGTGGTGGCGCTTTCTCCGGTAAGGACCCCAGTAAGGTAGACCGTAGTGCCGCTTATGCAGCCCGTCATATTGCCAAGAACCTGGTGGCAGCCGGTGTGGCTGACGAAATGCTGGTGCAGGTGTCTTATGCTATTGGTGTGGCTCGTCCCATCAATATCTATGTCAATACTTATGGCCGCGGCCATGTAAACATGAGCGATGGTGAGATTGCGAAGAAGATAGATGAACTTTTTGATCTTCGTCCGAAGGCTATTGAAGATCGCCTGAAGCTTCGTAATCCGATTTATCAGGAGACTGCCGCTTATGGCCATCTGGGTCGTGAGCCACAGATTGTTACCAAGCACTTCAAGTCTCGTTACGAAGGTAACAAGGATGTAGAGGTGGAACTCTTCACTTGGGAGAAACTGGATTACGTGGACAAGGTGAAAGCCGCTTTCGGTCTGTAATCTTTCTCTGGTTTTGTAATCAGCGTAGCTTTACAAGCTATTTATATAGAAGCCGTCCTGCTTCCTTTCGTGTGGCGAAAGGAGGGGACGGCTTTTTATTGGTTCTATGATAGTAATAAATTGATTCTTATTTATTGATATCTTAATCAAATTGATGCTATTTCTTTGTTTTATGTAACTGTGGACGTTTGTCAACCTTGCATTATAGGATATCCTGTGAATAAATAAGGAATATAAATTCGTTATTTGTGCATATTCTTACATGTTTCCGGGCTTCTTATGCAGAAAAGGGTTACTACTTACGGGTGAAAGGGTTACTACTTATAGGTGATATCATTATTACTTACGGTCAAAAGGGTTACTACTTACTAGTAATATGTTCGTTTGTTGTACTGATTTTCACTTATAGATGCTTTTAGGGGATATTTGCGCTCTATAATAAATGTAAGTATTTCGATATCATGTTAATAATCCGCTGTTTACTGATATACGTTCGCATATTTCTGTTCTTATATGATATGGGGCGGAAACAGCGCATTCTCGGCTCACTAAATATACAAATTGTCAAAAGGATAAATCTGCGATACCTATACTTTAATTGCATCTTTTCTGAATGAACTTTTCGGGATTTGTTGTTATCTTTGTGAATATAGAAAAATAAAATAATCATGAGAAAACTATTACCTGCCTTATTATCCTTTATGTTGTTTACCTTATTGTTGGGTTCATGCGGAAAGCATTCTTATGAGAACAGTTCGATCCTGATATTAGCTGATTCTTTGATGCAAACATACCCTGACAGTGCATTGCAGCTGTTGGAAGAAATATCTGTACCGCAGAAAATGGGGAAAGCTAACCGGGCATGGTATGCGCTACTATTGACGCAGGCGAGATATAAGAATTATGTACCGTTGAAGGATGATTCTTTGATACGGACTGCTGTTGATTATTACGAGAATGGCAGGAGTAAGGAGAGGTTGGCGAAATCTTATTTTTATTGGGGGTGCGTATATCGTGGGCAGGAAGATATACCTAGTGCCATAGACTGCTATTTGAAGTCATTAAGGATTATGCCGCAAGAATGTGATTCGGTATTTTGGGCCATGACGTATAATCATTTGGGAGATTGTTATAATGAGCGGAGCATGGAAGAAACAGCGCGGGGGATGTATAGAGACGCCTATGCTATAAATTTAGATGTTCATGATACCCTGCGGGCATTCCATAATCTGCGGGGAATTGGAATTACTTTTCTTCTTGAACTCCAATTTGATAGTGCGGCATATTATTATAAACGGGCGTTGGAAATGGCGCTTTCGTTGGATTATCCGGTATTGTCGGGCATCATATATAAAGATTTGTCCGGAGTTTATAGTGAGCAGAGAGAATATGAACTGGCTTATGCGTATATTTCAAAAGCCATATCCGGCTTGTCGGATATAGAAAGTTTGGCTTCTGCATATTCAATGAAAGGCGATGTATTGTATAATATGAATATGAAAGATTCAGCTCTTTATTATTGGCGTCTAAGTAAAGAATCTCCTGATATTTATACAAAGACTTCAAATTATTATAATATATATCGCGTAAACAAGGAACTCTCTGATTGGGAAAATGCGGTTTTATATGCAGATTCTTTTATTGTTTGTTATGATTCGATTCAGGCAATGAATGACCGTGCAGAAATAGACAAGTTAATGGACGATCATTTATTGGAGCTCCATAAATATGAGTTGTCTGTTGAGCAAAAACGAACTACTAATCTTTTGCTTGTATCATTCTTATTTTTTGTTTTAGGACTGATTTTCCTCTTTATGTGGAGAGACAGGCACAGAAAGAACAGATATATCACTTTGCAGAAACAGTTGATGGATAATCGGGCAGAAACGCTGTCATTGAATGAACAAGAAATTTGCGGAGAAGACAAGAATAATAAACTGCATGAACTGAAAGAAGCGAAAGCCGGCATTTGTATTTCCTTATTTAAGTCTACAGAAGGATATAAAAGACTGGATGAATTACAGAAAGCAAAGCCCAAAGAACGTACCAAGATTATAAAGAATTATAGAAAACTGATAATAATTGATATCAAGAGAACCTTTGTAGATGTCATGGAAGATTTAAGTGGTTCTTGCTCTTCTTTAACTGCTGACGATTTACTGTATTGCATTTTAATATTGCTTCATTGCCCGAAGGAGATCGTTATGGATGTGATGAATGTCACTTCCGATGCAATAAAAACCCGTAAAAGCAGGATTAAGAATAAAATGGATAAGGAACTGTTTGATGATATCTTTGGAGATTGATAATCTGCAATTTACATTAGGTTTGTTATCTGCCGAGATTTGCCTGTTACCATTGTTACCACATATTATTTTGTTTTTATATGAAAATAGCGTTCATTCGAAACGTCATTTAAAAATTTTATATCGTATGAAAACAACATTTTTACTTTCGTTGCTATTGGCATTTTTCTCCTTGAATGTTTTTGCGGAACAGGCAGAAACAATAAAACGAATTCATTTGAATAAAACTAAGACTACTCCTAAAGTATTACCCGGTACGCGTTCCGTACAACTATTGTATGTTTCCGCCTATTTAAGTTCGGATAATAGTGCTTTAGTGGTTGATTTTTTTAGGGAGTATGATGAAGTGCAAATCCTTGTAAAAAGTGCTTTGACCGGTGAAATGATTTACTCGGATTCATACACCACTCCAACCAATGTTGTCATTGCCATGCCGGAAATGGAGAAAGGAAGGGAATATTTGTTGGAAATATCTTTAGGAGAGACCATTTTATCGGGAGAATTCAGTATCGAATAAACACTACGCGCTATGAGAAATAACAAGCGAACGCTTAAACGGATAGCTGCTATATTCATGCTGTTCATGGTTTTATCTGTGTGGGCAGGTGCTAATGTGTGTGCTCAAAATAAAATCAAGTATACTTATGACGATGCCGGGAATCGACTGACACGCAAGAAAGAAATTGTGGTACAAACAAGAGGAGCTTTAAATAATGGAGAAGAACCATCGGTATACGAAGAAGAACTTTCGGAAACGAAAGTAACTATTTATCCCAATCCGACAAAGGGAATGCTCAAAGTTGATATTTCTGGAGTTGAACAGTTTGAGAACGCCCAAATATCTCTCTATGATCTTACCGGAAAGCTGTTGCAGCAGTGGGCGGGTATATCCCAGTCCAATACAATTGATTTATCCGAACGGACTCCGGGAATGTATATCATGCAGGTTGCCTACAATGGTAAGATTAGCAGCTGGAAAATAATTAAAGAATAAGATAACCTTAAAACACACTCCTCCATGAAAACACATTTATCATTGATATTTTTTATCGTGTTGTTCTCATCCTCTGTTCATGCACAACAGGGAAATACTAGATCATATCCAATTGAAGTTGGGACTTATAATTCTGAATTTGATTATTCTGATTCACAAAACACGGAAGATTTTACAAACAATTATACGGGGCGACCTTCCAATGATGTTTTTTATAAATTTACTATAAATACTAGGATGAAGGTCATCATGAAGCATTGCGAATCAGAGCTTTCTGATACCTATTTGAGCCTTTTGGATGCTTCCGGAAAATTAATTGACTATAACGATGATGCTGACTTCTCCATGGGCTGTGGCGGTGGTGCTGGAGAGGCTTATTTATCAAAGATACTGGATGCCGGCACGTACTACGTCGTGGCAGAAGGATATGAAGAGAACGGAGTTATTACTACTCAAATAACCGGGATATTTTTATCTTCAGAAGGGGATAGTCGACAGAGTGCTATTGACACCGGCACTTACAGCAAGAGTTTTGACTATTCTGATACACAGAATATGAGTCTTTTTTCTAATCAGTATGCAGCCGGAGAACAAGAGGACGTTTTCTATAAGTTCACATTAACCCGTAAAATGGCTGTAATAATAACTCATTGCGGATCAATGGTCTATGAAACTTGCGCCTATCTGTTGAATGCCGCGGGAGGTGTTATCGCTTCCAATGATTATTACTCAGATGATGGTCGCTGTTCTTCATCCTCTCATGCCTTTATACAGAGAACTTTAGAACCGGGCACCTATTATATAGTATCGGAAGGATATGATACAGCAGAACTTATTACCACCAATATTACCGGATATGCCTCGGAAGATTTTGATTATCCGGACATTCCCAACACATATAGTGCGGAACCGGAAGCCGTTGGCTCTCTTGGTGGAACTTTTGATGTATCGGCTACTGGAGCTGCTACGTATTCAATTCCTATTAAAATTCCGCAAGGTGTAGGAGGTATGCAACCTACGCTTGTTATCGTTTATAATAGTCAGGCGGGAAATGGAATGTTGGGTTGGGGATGTAATTTGTCGGGAATGTCAGTTATAACTCGCGGTCCGAAGGATATGTATCATGACGGTACAGCCAAGGCATTGACTTTCTCCGCCGATGAGGCCTATTATCTGGACGGCAAACGCTTGGTTTATTCTTCTGGCACTATAGGGCAAGAGGGAGCCGTATATTATCCGGAATCCGATCCTTTTACTAAAGTGATTGTTCATGGCACATACACTACTTCTACAGCTAATACATGGTTTGAAGTACAATCTTCTACCGGGCAGATATGTTATTATGGAAATACAACCGGTGCCCGACAAAGCTACACAGCCGGTAATTCCCCCAGAATCTATGCATGGTATCTGGATTACGTGGAAGATCCGTTGGGTAATTACATGAATTATACCTATAATAAGTGGAGTTACTGCATGTACCCCAACACTATAATGTATGGAAATAATAAGAATGGGAGTACCGGTTTACAGAATACGGTTACTTTCAGTTATGAAACTCGCTCCAATGATCCACAGCTATTTGTTATTGAAGGCGTAAAAGGAACCATGGATCGTAGACTGAAAACCATTACAAGCAAAACGGGAAGTTCGGTTTACCGTGTTTATGACTTGCAATACAATACCACCGGTGATGCTTCCGGTACTAAATATTCACGTCTGACAAGTGTTACGGAGAGGAATGGCGCCGGCGATGTTATGCAACCTGTTAAGTTAAACTGGTCTTATTTGCCTTCCCTATATAGTATTCCTGTTTCTCCTCAGGTGAATGCTGCTTCTGTTTATCCAGCAGTCGCATTTTCTGAACAGCAATTTATTGCTGGTGATTTCAATGGAGATGGTTTGACGGATATGATGGGAATCTCTCCTGTAAAGATACCGACAGGTACGAATTCTTGGACTTATGATACTTACGCTTATATATATTGGGCTTCGCTGGACTCTTCTGGAAATGTCCGATTTGTCGATGGAACGAATTATCGTCTTGGAGCAAGTTTTCAATTGTCTGACATGCAAGAGTACAAAGCGGGATCGTCCGTCATCGATTTTGATGGAGACGGTCTGAATGAATTTGTAGTACCACATGTAAGCATCAATGATCATTGGAAGCAAATAGCTTTTTATGTTTATGGAAACACGGTTCAGGGGGCTTTCGGATATAACTTACAATACAGCAGCGAAATGCCCGCCTATGCTACTGGTGATTTAAATAATGACGGAAAAGGAGATATTGTTTTCATAGAAAAGGGACATAGTGGTAACAGGTATCCGGGTGAAATTATTGGGCATAATTCAGGAACATCTTTATATCGCACGGCATTTAATTTGACTTTACCTTCTAGTCCTGATAAGGTATTTGTATCTGATCTCAACGGCAACGGGTTGGAAGATATGATGGTAATTTATAGTGGAGGTTATACCATCTTTTGGAATCAGGGTAACGGAATAACAGGAACCACCTTTTCGGATGCTAAGAAAACTACGGGAACCAATGTTTCTAAAGTGTGGATGATTCGTTCCGGTGATTTCAATGGCGATGGTTTAATGGATATCCTAATGAACAGTACCGGTGAAAGTAGTTGGTATTTTGCTTTGAATAATGGCAATGGAACTTTTACTAAGTCGCAGGCATGCACATTGGGGCTTTACGATCAGAGCTTTACTTCAAAAGATGATTCAAGGTTTGATTGCCTTATATATGATTTCGATCTTGACGGGAAATCGGATGTGGTGATAACCAAGGCCATGTATGATAAGAAGAGCGCTATATTTCAAGGTTCTTGGGGCGAATTCAATAAAACTTATACCTATTGGATGCATTCTACAGGAAGCGCGCTTACCATAGTGCGTTCGGCGACTTCTAACAGAGATGAAGATGCCCTCTCATCCCGTTATCTGGTGGGCGACTTCAACGGTGACGGTCAGGTGGAACTGATGAATTATGGTTACAATTGTTATAATAGTAGCGATGCAAACAGAGACCCTGTATGGCGATTATACCCTAATAGTAGTTACAATACAGACAAAGGTAAGGTAACTTCTGTTACCGGTGACTATGGCAGTGTGACGAATATTACTTATACCTCCCTTGTCAATGGCGGTATCTATACCAAAGGTACGGGTAGCAGTTATCCTGTTGCCGATTATACTTTGCCTTTGCATGTAGTAAAGAAAGTAAATTCGGATAATGGTGCGGCAGGCAGAACAATGACAACTAACTATCGCTACAGTGGCCTTAAAATGCATTTGCAAGGAAAAGGGTTGTTGGGAATGTCTTCCATGATAGCTGAGAATACGACGTTGGGAACGGTTTCTGAATCTGGTGTAAAAGCATGGAATACTTCCTTCTATATACCATCTGCTACCTATACTAAAAATACCATAGACGGCAGTACGGCTGAAACTAACACTACGCTGACTATTGTGGATAAAGGCTCCAGGAAATACTTTGCTTACCCTTCATCTACTACAGAGAAGGATCTGGATGGCAATATGATTACTACCACCCGTCAGTTCAATACTACCTATGGTTACATGACCCAGGAAAAGGCAGACTATGGTAATAACATGTATCGCACTGTTCAATATGGCAACTATACCCTTGCCGGAAAAACCTATCAGCCCCAGCTGATCACAAAGGTACAGAAGCATACGGACGACTCGTCGACTTTCACGCAGAAGATGGAAATCACGTATGATACCTCTAAAGGATATAAAACGAAGACTGTTGAAAATTATGGTTCCTCTTTGCCTTTAACTACTGAATTCACCTACGATACTTGGGGAAACGTGAAGACGGAGAAAATCAGTGGCTCTGGAGTTTCCGCCCTTACCAGCAACTATGATTATGATACAACGAAACGTTTTATCGCTAAAACTTCTACTAATCCGTTGTCATCCATTATTGCTTATACATATGATACTTGGGGAAATGTCCTGACGGAAACTGACGAAAGTGATACTTCCAATAAGTTAACAACTAGGCATACGTATGATGGATGGGGGAACAGACTGTCTACTCTTTTTCCCGACGGTACTAAAAGAAGTTATCTGAGTGGTTGGAATGTCAATTCAAGTAAACGATTCTTTATGCTTGCCCAAGCTACGGGAGAGCCCTGGGTAAAAACCTGGTACGACAATCAGGGGCGTGAGGTATTGGTAGAAACAATCGGTCCCCAAAGTATGTCCATTAAAGAGGCTACGGCTTATAACAACAAAGGGCTGATCACTCAGAAAAAGATAGAAACTGGCAATCTTACCACGACGGAGAACTATACGTATGATGCTCGTGGGCGAGTGCTGACCCAAACAAGCAGTGCAGGGAGGTCAGTTTCTTATGCTTATGGGAACCGTACAGTATCGAGTACCACAAACGGGAAAACTTATACCCAAGTTTATGATCCTTGGGGTGGAGTGAAATCCGTGACCGATCCGGTTTCCAGCATTGCCTATACTTATAAGTCACTGGGAAAACCTCAAAAGATAGTCACAGGTGGGGCTACTTTCACTATGACCTATTATGACACGGGCAAGCAAAAGACGCTGACCGATCCCAATGCAGGTACCATAACCTATACGTATGACGCTGCCGGACGATTGAAAACTCAGGTTGACGGGAAGGGTATAACGACTAAGAATACTTATGATGTTTGGGGACGGTTGGCTTCTTCCACAACGGATATTGTAACTACTGGCTATACTTATGGATACTCCGGTAACGGTCTGCTCCGTTTGATTAAAAAACAGATAGGTAGTAATTACATAGCCTACACGTATGATAATTATGGTCGTACGAGAACTGAAACACGCCATATAGAAGGCACGGGGGATTTAATGTTTACTTACTCTTATAATTCACAAGGGCAATTGAGTAGTATCGCCTATCCTGGGCCTTTAACTGTAAATCGTAGTTATGATGCTTATGGTAATCTACAACAGGTGCTTGCAGGTACACAAGTCGTCTGGGAACTGACGGGAACCACCGGAACTGTCAATACTACTAAACTTGGCGGCACATTGGTTTCTACCGAAACCCGTAATTCGCAAGGTTTACTTAGTAACTTGAAGACGGTGAAGGGAAATATGACTTTGCATAATATGAATTTTGTATTCGATGGTGCTACTGGTAACCTAACTTCGCGTACAGGTATGATCCCGCAGGTCGAATCATTCGTCTATGATGCTGCTGACCGTCTGATAACCGTCCGGCAGAATAGTTCTGCGATAATGGGTATTAGTTATCACGCTAATGGTAATATTACTTCTAAAACAGGTGCAGGTTCATATACTTATGATGATAGACCTCATGCGGTAAGTATGGTGAGTAATAATGATGGCTATATTTCTGAGAATAACCAGACCATCACATATACTACTTTCGATAAGGTTTCTTCTATTAGTGAAACAGCTGGTTCCAGTAATTATTTTTTGAACGTTATTTACGGTCCAGATCGTCAACGATGGAAATCAACATTGAAGACAAACAATGCCGTCACGCGTACGATAGTTTATGCGGGTGATTATGAAACGGTCACCGAAGGCGGTGTGACGAAGCAATTGTATTATCTTGGCGGTAATAAAGGATTAGCAGCTGTTTATGTAAAACAATCTGGCCAATCGGACAAGATTTATTATGCGCATAAAGACCATTTGGGTAGTATTGTAAAGTTAACCGATAATACTGGTACTGAGGTTTTCAAGGCTCAATATGATGCTTGGGGACAGCGTGCTGTACTTAACAACACCTTCAAGTTTCACCGTGGCTATACGGGACATGAACATCTAGACGAATTTAAACTGATAGATATGAATGGCCGTATGTACGACCCATTGCTGGCTCGTTTCTTGAGCCCTGATCCGTTTATTCAGATGCCTGATTTCTCACAAAATTTCAATCGATATACTTATTGCTTAAATAATCCGTTAATATATACGGATCCCAGTGGAGGATTATTCGTAATTGACGATATTATTTTTGCAGCATGTATTGGAGCAATGATAAATCTGACAATACAAGGAATGTCAGGAAATGTTGATAGTGTAAGAAGCTTTTTGGGGGCTATGGGTATTGGTGCTTTATCTGGTGTTGCTGGAAGTTTTGCTGGGCAGGCAGTAGCTGGAGCTTTAGGAACAGCGACAACTTTAGGAGGGTCTATGGCAAATGGTTTTATTGCTGGAGCATCCGGTGGATTTACCGGTGGTTTCATTGGAGGAGCTGGTAATGCTTGGATGAATGGAGCAAATTTTGGTACTGGAATGAAACAAGGCCTAATTGGTGCTGGAGTAGGAGCTGTAATAGGTGGTGGTATTGGTGCAATTTCAGAAGGAATCCAATATCAAAAACAAAACTCCATTTTCCAAAAAGGTTGTGCTGGTCTTGGAGTAAATGAAGGAGAACCTGTCCCCGCAACAGATAAGTTCTTATTAGATGCCCAAAAATCATGGTATAAAGATGCGCCAATGGATAAAATTAAAGCTTTTAGTGTTGAGAATGTACCTGAAAAATATGTAAAATCATTAATTAATAACAATGCTAATGGTGTAACTATTCCACTTTCACAGAGAGGAATTTTAAGTGGAAATTCTTTGGTGTATTTTAATAAAGCTACAGCATTTAGTAGTGCAAGGCAATTGTTTTTTACTATGGGGCATGAGTTTATTCACGTGTCGCAATTTGCTGCATTGGCTGGTCAATCTTCGGGTATTTTAACACGAGACTTCATGTCAATGCTGGATTTTCACGCCTACAGTTATGGGGCTTCATTAGGTGCTTCTAATTTAAGCAGTTTTACACGAGACGAGATTTTAATGTGGGCTAAAATGTATCCACAGTTTCAGACAATGGGCTTTGCTAGTTTTCCTTGGACATCAAATCACTCATTTAAATATCCGTTTTAGTATGAAAACTATAATTAATGTAATCATTTTCGTGTTGTTCTTCAATAATTTCCCAGTCATAGCACAATTCAATGCCGTGGAATTTATTGAGAAGGTGCAAACTTTTCAGGACTCTATAAAAGTAGAATATAATAAAGATACAAAAAGGAATCAGCTTGTTTGCTTTGATTTCAACAAGTATATGCAAATGTTTAATGCCCTAAAAATAAAAGATTCGCACTATATATTTGATTACTTTTATTTTAGTGAGGGCTTGTCTGGAATCCCCTTTATTTACGTAAGAAAACCGACCTTTGATTTACTAAGCCATTTCAAGGCAACAATGAAGAATCCGGAAGACGACTCGGAGGGGATGTCACTTGTACAGATGCTGAATTGTATTCTTATTGATTCTATCATCCCGAAAAATACAGAAAGGATGTCCCCTTTTGATAGAATATTGTATTTTCTTAATGATTCTATCCTTTGGACAGATACAGAATGGATGTCGCTTGATCAGAAAGTATTTAACTTTCTCACCGATTCGGTAAACAAGGCTTGTAATAGCATAATTCCGGAAGATACAGAAGAAGGATATATGCAATATCTATTCTTTCATGAATTTGGAGAGCAATTTGCACTATCGGGCCGTGTGAATTACAAGAAAAGGGCAATTGTTTGCTCTGAGATTGAGATGAAAGAGATTGTTAAACAATGTACTGAAATGAATTGTGATAAAGGTGCTCCGAATGATGCTGAAAGGCCAGTAGAGGAATGTTTTGAGTGTAATAGCATTGCTTTAGCTGAAATGTTAAAGACTGGTGTCAGTCCAATAATAGAGATGCAAGAGAATTGTTGTTTCATTACTTTATACGAAAAGAATATGAGTGGTGTTTTTAAAGAAACATTTCAAGTAATGCGTTCGGAACCTTATGAAGTTATTTTAAGAGATAAAAAAGAAATCGTTTCTATAATTGGCGGTTATATCTTTTAATTAATCATATTGCAGATAAGCACGTCCAGCCGAATATATCATCCGGCCGTTTCGGAGATTAGGATCTTCAATCCTCTCTCTCGCTCTTTGACATCTTGTACAATTATTATTCTAAACTGCCTATGCAGTATTAAAATATCCCTGCACGGTTTATGATTCCGTAAGCTATAATTGTTGGAGATTGGCAGGGAACAGAATAATTCTTTCGCTAATGATAATGCGGATTACCTGACTGCTGTGAAGCAAGGTAGTTCTACAGTCATGAATATGGGTTATCATGCCAATGGCAATATTGTTTCTAAAACAGGCTTGGGTTCATACAGTTATGACAAACCTCATGCGGTAAGTACCGTTGACAATACCGGTGGCCTGATTTCCGAGAATAACCAGACTATTGCGTATACTGCATTTGATAAAGTTTCCTCCATCAGTGAAACGGTCGGTTCGAACAATTACCTGATGAACATCATGTATGGTCCTGATCGCTAACGTTGGAAATCCACGTTGAAGACGAACAATGCGGTTGCACGTACGACTGTATATGCGGGCGATTATGAGATGGTCACCGAAAGCGGTGTAACAAACAATTATATTATCTTGGTGGCAATAGCGGTTTGGTAGCGGTATATGTGAAATAATCCGGCTAGTCGGACAAGATTTATTATGCGCATAAAGACCATTTGGGTAGTATTGTGAAGTTGACTGATAATGTGGGTACTGAGGTTTTCAAGGCTTCGTATGATGTCTGGGGCAGACGTACGGTAGCTAATAATACCTTCAAGTTCCACCGTGGCTATACGGGACATGAACATCTGGACGAGTTTAAGCTGATAGACATGAACGGTCGTATGTACGATCCGTTGCTGGCTCGTTTCTTGAGTCCTGATCCGTTTGTTCAGATGCCTGATTTCTCACAAAATTTCAATCGATATACTTATTGCTTAAATAATCCGTTAATATATACGGACCCGGATGGGGAGTTCTGGCATATAGTTATTGGTGCTGTTATTGGAGGAGCGATAAATTGGATTGCCAATGGTGCGGATTTAAGCTGGGAAGGATTGTCCTATTTTGCTACAGGTGCCGCTTCCGGTGCATTGACTGCCGCTTTTCCAGGTGCCGCTATTGGTATTGCCGCTGGTACTGGTGCCGCAAACTCTGCGATTGGTCAAGGTTTTAGCAATGGGTGGAAGAATATCAACCTGCAACAAGTTGCGTTTGATGGCATAATGGCTGGTACGATGGCTTACGTCGGTGGTGAGATAGCCGGCAAGTTTGCCGCCCCCATTCAAAAAATGACGGATAATATATCGTCTCCGATGCTTCGGGAACTGATAGTGCATGAAGCTTCCGGTCTACCTTTCGGTACAGTGATGGGTGGGATAATGGCTGTAGCTGATGATGACCCCAATACCTCCTTCTTGGACGGAATGTGGAGCGGTGCCAAAAAGAGCTTCGTGACAAGCGGATTATCGGCAGTTGGGAGTGCGGCGAATTATTCTTTGGATAACAAAGTGGGCATGCTTACAGGGATTCCCAAAGGAGGCGAGGTAAGGGTTGGACGTTGGATGTCTGAAAATGAGTATAATATAATGAAGAAAACGGGACGTATGGTGGAAGGACCGGAGGGATTGACATTTGTCGCACTGGAGGATCTGATGCTTTTCAAGGAGCCAAAGTAGGTTCTGTATATGTTGAGTTTAAAGTACCTAAGAATAGTCTAATACAAGGCGGAAAACCTAATTGGTATAAAACTGTTGGTCCCAGTGCTAAGGGAAGTCAAATACGTGCTTTAAACAAACAAGGTGGTCAAATGTTGCCTAAAGTACGTAGTTTATCACCGATATTGAAAATTAAATAATAAGACAATGAAAGATTTAGGATGGGTTCAGAAAAATCTGATTCCACATTTAATAGATTATACTATTGAATGTAACTATTATAGCGAAGGCGATTTTGGTTCTCTTTATGCGATTACCTTTGAATCATCCCAAAAAGGAGGATATATTCATTTTTGGGGTTCAGGTTGGTTTGGAGTCGATGTTTATGATTATGAAAAAGATGAAGAGGTTCTTAATGTTTTATTAGAAGATAATGAAATAGAGGAACAGGATCAACTTCTTGAAAAACTGAAGAAAATATTATTACCAGACATGGAATAATATAGGTT
>ULKE01001074.1_pt1 | contig 17218 bp, 11 predicted proteins | sample 1951051 | NCBI WGS metagenome assembly ULKE01 (sample SAMEA4835490, study PRJEB28245) | human gut metagenome | biome: gut microbiome; material: fecal sample | place: Denmark | collected 2008 | reverse complement strand
CTCTTGCAAGTTATATGGCTGGAGACGAAGGTATTCACGCTATTGATACTGCTAAACAGGACGCCGCTACATTGAAAAATGCTGTTGCTAATTCCGATGCTCAACCTATTCCAGAAGATACCCGCATCAACCCTGCTGCCGCTTCGTCTGTATTCTATGAAGCCGCAAGCAGCGGAAACTGCAACCTTGAAAGCTTGTCGAAAGCTGCTCAGAACGGAGATATTGAAGTTTATCCCGCAGAAAGCGTTGTAGATGGCAAACCTTGTGCCCAGATTATTTATCGTGACCCCAATACCGGACTCAAAACTGAGGTAGGGGGCTGCTTGGAATACAAAGACGGTAAGGTTTCTGTCACCACAACATCTGCACCTATGGCAACGCAGTCTCAGGCTCAGGTTGAAAAAGACATGCAGGAAATGACCACGGCTATGATGACTTCTGCAAATACCGGAGACGGAAATGCTGACCGTGACACATTGATTCACCAGCAGGAAGCGTACGATAAATTCACCGGTGCAAACAATGCCAACTATTCTGGACCTATTGGCGCAGCAGCTATGGCAAAGACTGCAGGCGTAAATACAGAAGGATATGTTCCTACAGCATCGTTTATTACTGGTCAAGACGCAACCCTTGTTCTTGAAAAAAGCGTTCCTATCCCGGAAGATAAAAAGCAGGATGTGATGCAGTGCAAGGAATACACCTTTATGAAAGCCAGTGGCAGCCCTGAAATGAAAGAGGCCGAGAAAGTTACTGTTTCTAATGGTGTTGGCGGTGTCATGCGTTTCGATATGCAAAACGGAGATACGTTCGAAGTCTTTGGTATCAACACTGAAACAGGAACTTGCAGTGCAAGAAAGCGTTCCAAAGACAGTGATGGCTTTGGCGAAACGGTTGCCCTGAATCTCGGAAAGGGCAAAGCAACAGAAGAAAATATCCTTCGGTCTTTTATGGCTGCAAAAGCAAAAACACAAGAGAGCGATATCGATACTTTCTTCGGAAAAGAAAATTTCGACAATTTGCCCAGCAAAAAAAGAAATGCTCAAAAGAGCAAAGGAAAAGGCAGAAAAAAGTCTGACAACAAGTAAACGGTAAAATACCATGTCAGAAGTCATTCGTGGCTTCTGGCATGGGAACTGCACAAAACCAACAGCCTTCACGCGGCGTGCAGTGAGCAACGTATAGTTTTATACGGCCAATGTTGAAATAACAGAAAGGTGGAATGGTTAACATGGCGCAACAACAATATGGCGACAGTATGGCACAGGATGCATCTAGTGTAGCAAATGCGGCTGTACAAACAGCAAAAGATGTAAAAACTGTTGCTGCTGTTGCCGGAAATGTCGCAGCGGGCAATGTTGTCGGTGCTGTAAAAGAAGTCATAAAGAACCCGGAATTCCTTAAAAAATTACTATGTGTCGCACTGGTAATTGGATTTTTCCAATTTATGCTTATCGCAGGGCCTTTTATCGTAGCAATCGCTATGCCCGGAAGTATTTTTTCCGCTGTAAAAGATGCTTTTAATCATAAAGAAGAGAACGTCTTGGAAGGATGGGACATGAGCGATGCAGATGATTCCTTAAAAACAACAGCAAACGGGTTTTATGATTACCTATCAAGCGAAGGAACCGAGTCAGAACAGTCATTTTTTACATCGAACACGGCAGATTACGGAGACAGCCCTTCAACAGATGCTTTTTGGGGGGAATCTAATCTCCAAATAACAGCTTTGGATAAGTATTTTAGAAAGTCTTATAAAAATGCTGCAACCAGAGCAAACAATAAATATAATGACTTGGTAGATGAAAATGCTCTTACACAACAAGCACTCGATGATGGAATTGAAAGTGCCGATTATGTTAAGTTTGTCACCAATAATATGACAACCGATGATAATAAAGGATTCCAGAGAGTTTCCTTTTATATCATGGCATTGGACTCTTATAAGTACACAACAAGCAATGATGAAACACAAGAAGATGCTGATACAGAACGCTTAAAACGAATGATAAAAAAAGCAAAAGAAATCAGCCCTAATGGTCTTCTTGATGATGCCATTACGGCACTTTCTGCATTGGGTATCAATATTGATTTGGGTAGCGATAAACTGTGGGTCGTAAGCACAGACACTACATATGATGATGTACAAGATGTTGTCGGTTACGAAACAATCAAAGATTGGGTCGTAGATGAATACGACAAAAATGGTAAACCAGTAAGGGGCCACGAAGAAGATACAGGTGAACTAGACCCCCAGCGTCCCATTATGAAAATGGTTCGTACATACACCACAACAATATCTCTTGAGCTGAACTCAAATATCAGAAATTCGCTTTATGAGAGCTATGGAATTGACCCAGCAGAAAACATTGGCGACCACAGTAATGCTTTTAAAAGCACAGAAGACCCCAACTATACAACAACAGAAGACTTGAATGGAAAAGTCATGACCGCTGCTGACATTATCGAACAGCAGGTAGAACAGTATATGGAAGTATATAAGGTTCCCAGAACAGCAGGAGGAACTGGTACGGAAATCGGAACGATTGGCCCCGGTGGTTCTGGTCAGGTCAGTAATATGTCCGACGAAGAAATCCAAGCAATCTTGGCAGCGCTCAATAGCGGTGATTATACGCCCAAACAGCAAGCGCTCGTAAGTAAATTGCAGGACGCATTAAACAGCCCTCTCGGTCTGACAGGATATATGAAGAGTATTGGTTGTACCGTTGCTACAAATATGTGTCAGGCTTTCGTTGCAGACTTTTATTCTAAGTGCGGGCAAGCGCGTATCAGTTTTGGTTCCGCAATCAACGCGTATAATACAAGTGCTGTTTGCAAGAAAGGACAACAGGGTTACGATACACCTCCTGATGGTGCGTCTGTTTATATCGGTGCGAACCATGTTGGCATTTACATCGGCGGTTGTGTCATCGACAGCGTCTATGGACAGATTCAGGTAATGCCGTTTGAAAAGTGGAAGAGTCAAAAATACTACCAAAGTGGTGGCGGCTACTTAGGATGGGGCTTTAATGGATGGGATGTTTCTTCCTAAAATTGACCAAAACGCAAAAATGTGGTATAATATATACACAGGAAGGAAGTGAGTACGCGATAATTCGCGTAAAATTATGAAAAAAAGAACAAATCCTATTGCGATTGTTGCAGCAATCATCGCAGTTATCGTTATTATTCTTGTTTTCGTTGGCATGAATCGTCACAAAGATGATACCAATCATCAGAATAATGAGTCCGTTACGTCGTCCGCAGAAAGCGAAAACGACGGTTCAGACATGGCAAGTGCTGAAACTGCAAGTGGCATTGATAACAGTGACATTTCTACCTCGCTCCCCGGAAATATTGTAAAAGAAGTTTTAAAGTCTGATGATACGAAAGATTCTGAGCGTGCGAAGGCGAATGTAGTTGCAGAAGCAACCAATATCCCGAACGGAAGCGACGCTTCTTTCGTAGAGTTCTCGTATGAAAATCCGGAAAGTTCTGATGTATTTCGATACGATAAAAGATACGTGCATATGCTGGACAAATCGTACTTTGATTTACAAAAAGAACGGCAAGAGAAATACAACCTAACATTGGCATCGTCCAGTGACGGAAATCCATACATGGTTTTTGGCGGGAATTGCTACGTTTATGACGGAACAGATGAAAATGGCAATGCAAAAAAATACATCATTTCCGGTGCCGATGTGGTCGAATATGATGGAACATTGAATCCGTTTAATACACATCCAATTCTTCGCAAAGAAAACACCTGTGAACGCATTTATCTTTTCGACGATGAAACAAAGAAAAACGAGTTCTTGGAACGCCGCGCACAAGGAAAAGAATTTCTTCAAAACGGTTCAACTGACAATGAGTGGAAAGTCATTTTGAACGGAGAATATCTGCCTGATGCGTACCCCATTATCGATGATAACGGGAATTTAAACCTATCTTTGGTACAACTGGCAACTGCCTACAATCCCCTGTTTACAAGAATAGATAAGAATTACGTTTATGTGGCTACTGATTGGGGGCTGTATTCTGTGCCTAGCACAGAGTCCGACCAAGCTGCAAAGGGAAGCTGTGACTTCTCTAAAGATGAAGACGGCAATGATGTCTATTACGTCACCGATATGGGATTTGGCGGAGTATCTGGCTCGTATGGTGTGGCAGCTAAAGCACCCAAAACGAGAGAGTATTATTGGGTCACGCCGGATGATTTAAACACAATTCTTGGCTGGACAGTTTCCATTAAGGGTCGTGTTATCAGCGTGTGCAGCAATCCGCTTGATGATTCTGACTTAACAGGTGTTATTCAGAAAGTTTCTAAAACATACTACGACCTCAACGGAAACATCATCACTGACCAAGAATAAGACAAAACATAAAACGTCGTTTCTGTGAAAAAATCTATTCGTTATTTCGTAAAGAAAAACATATAGCAATTCAAAATCATTCGATATATACTTATTATAAGCGAATAGTATATAAACACATTTCCCCCTCGGAGTAATTTGAGGGGGATTTTTTGTTGTTTTTTACAGCAAGAATGTGTTTACGGCATCAAATGAGGATTACCAAATGAGTAGTTATATGTTGATTCACGGAGATTGCATGGATTCATTCGGGTTGATTCATGACCATTCTGTCAATCTCGTTCTGGCTGACCCGCCATACGGAATAACGCAAAACACATGGGATGTTGTGCTGCCGTTCGATGATTTTATCAAATGCGACGGAAAAAATCTCAATTATGAGAAATATTTACTGCATTGCTTCAAAAAGAACATTCCCTACAAGGACGCTAACGAGGAATGGAATAAAAGAAAGCAACAGGGAATTTGGTCACAACTGGACAGAATCCTTGCCGATAGAGGAGTGGTGATTCTTTTCTCGGCCGGGATTTACACGAAAACATTGATGGAGTCCACTACGATTCCTTGGAGATACAATCTTATCTGGCAGAAGACGACTCCGGTTGGATTTCTTAATGCAAACCGAATGCCACTTCGAGCACATGAAGACATTCTTGTTTTCTACAAGAAACTGCCGACCTATAATCCTCAAAAGACAACAGGACATCCGAGAAAGGTCTCAACGGTCGAACATAAACGAAATTCTAAGATGACAGAGGATTACGGGAAATACACAGCAAGAGGTTATGACAGCACCGAACGATTTCCCACGAGCGTGCTGACATTCGCTACTGATAAACAGAAATATGCAGCGCACGGCACACAGAAACCGGTGGCATTGTGTGAGTGGCTCATCAAAAGCTACACAAACAAAGATGATACCGTTTTCGATTTCTGTATGGGAAGCGGCTCGACAGGCGTAGCAGCGAACAATACGAAAAGGAATTTTATCGGCATCGAAAAGGATGCCGATTTTTTTGACATTGCAAAAAAGCGGATAGAGCTTTGAGGAACGATTATGAGCTTTGATATACTTGGCAAAGACATTGCTGTATTATTCATATTGGCAGTAATATTTGGCGTTGCTACATATTTTTATGTGTTGCACAAAGGGAAAAAGGAAAAAAGAACAGCAAGCATAGAGGATAAAATTATTCTTGGTTTCGAAGTTCTTGCATTTTCTTTTACATTTTTTATCTTTTTTCCTTTAGTAGTCGAAGATGTGTTTGATGCAAATGGAAGCAATTCTGCCTTATGGCATAATCTCGCCGCAATAATTAGCTATGGTGGTGCAGCGTTTTATCTTTTCTGTGGTCAAATTAGTGGCGACTATTTTACAATGCAAGAGTTTTTGAAAAAACATAAAAAACATAAAACAAGAGCTCAAAAAAAGAGATGGAAACAAAAAAAATAAGTCGAAAGCATTCTGTGCATTTAAAAATTAAAGCCGAGCAGTAAAGAAAAAGAAATATTCGACTCCTCCGATGTTACAGCATTGGAGGTTTATTTTTTAGGGTATTGTAAAAATGGATGATTTGAATAAAACCATCTGGTTTTACAAGTATCCGGGATATCGAAACCCTAAACGCAATTTCCCCGGCTGTGCGCATAAGAGGTGAAAAATGCAAACTGCACTGACTTTTGTGGCAATACTTACCATGGTGATGCGGCTCCTTTGCGGAACTCGGCCTACAGTCATCCTTTTAGCGGTTCTTGCTGTAGTATCAGCAGTCTGCTGCATTGAGGCTTCTTATATTTTGCGAAAGAAAACTGACGAAAAGAACGCAAAAGATGCAGCACTGCAAAAGAGAATCACGAATTGGCGTAAAATCCGGCGTAGGCAGCTCAAAGAAGATGCCAAAAGCAAAGAAGAGTACGACGATATGTTCGATGCCGGTGGTGTAACACTAGACCTGCAGCTGGCGTCGGAAGAGGATGAGCAATTTTTTAAGGAAAAGCACGAAATAGAAGAGCTGAAAACTCAAATCAGCTTGTGGAAACGAATCGAAGATGCTTTCAACCATCTGCTGAATAGCTGCGTAATCCTTATTTATCTCTTAAAGCTTTCGTCTTTCGTCGCTTTTGCATATAGATATGTATACCATTTGTGGGGATAAAGGAGCTATACATAATAGCATTTTAAATGCACGCGTACGTTCGATAAATGTACGCGTGCGTTTTTTGTGCATTTCCGCGTATTTATCGCTCATTTTTTGTGAGGAGGAGAGTCAGTGACTCAACCGATTCAGTCTGTTCAGATTTATTATGAGCATCCATTTGGTGCTGAAAGAGAAGTGTTAAGAGAGTTCTTCTCCTTTGCTGGCTGCTTAGTAAAAACGACTATGATGCCGGTAGAAACTATGCTGGAGAAGCACAAATCACTCGTTAATTCGGGAAGTGGGCGAATCACGCATCTGTTCCTTACGGACCGACAGCCGAAAAGTATCGTACTATCAAAAAATGAGATGTGGTGCAGTTTTCGTATCTCAAAGCGAGAGCTGACGATAAACAGGAAGGCAATTCTGCGCAATGAGGACCAGAAGATTTCTACTGAACAATTCGAGAAGGCAGCGCTTGATGTGATTATCCGCCGTATTTGGAAGGATGAGGAAGCAGAGACCCAAAGTCTTTTGTACATCAACGCGGCTTTCTGGCAGTTCGACCTGTTTGAGTTCCTGCAAATCAAAAGCACATTCCAAGCACTCAAGATGGGCGAGTTGATGACTCTTCCCATGAGAGGTCACTACTATCTACCGGAAGCTGTTTACCTCAACAAGATGGCGGACGCTTTCATCAATATGGCAAAACAGTGCAGTGTTGGACCGAGCAGTATCTATGCGGTCTATGCCTATGTAAATGCACAGCGACATTTACGAGAACTCCTTGCATCGTTGGAAGCACATGCTCCGCTGCGCATAAAGCTGTATGCCGCTGTAAAGCCGGTACAAGAACTCCTTTCGGAGCTGAATAAAATATACCGTGCAGACCCAGACTTCGTTTCCATGTACTGCTTGGCAGCAACATTATGCGAAGGACAGGCACAGTTTGCACTCGATGCACGCCCATATCTTAGAGATGCAATAGAGCACTCGCCGGAAGAATTAAAACCTTTCACAGCAGGAATATACCTGCGATATGGAGTGTCTGAAAAACAGATGCATCCAGATAACGAAAGAGCATTACAATGTTTCAAAAAAGCGCTGCAACTGAACGAGAACTATTATCCTGCAATATTCCAGATAGCTTGTCTTTGTGCGATAGATAAGAAGTATACGGAAGCAAAAATCGGATTTAGGAAAGTGACTCTTCTCATTCAAGGAAATTACAACCACCGCGATTGGCGGGACTTTTCTTTGGAAGAAATCCTCTATGTGTTTCGATGCTACATCTGGCTCGCCAAACTCGCACTGATAGAAGGCGGGGAGAGTTCCATTGGTGTTTCCATAGCGTTGGCTAAGAATACCGCTATTGTGTTTGCAAAAACGCTCATTCTTGAGAAATGCTGCGATATTGAACACTATGGAAAAGCAAAGAACTATCACCAAGGCAGCATCACAGTAAGAGCAGTTTTGGCAGTGCTGCGAGATATGGCGGGCGACTCGAAAATTAACAGGGACCTGCAGGAAGAGATAGGCGACTTAATCAGAATAAGTAACAAGACATCCGATGCGGAGTAATTCTGCATCGGATTTTTTATCGAGAGTGCTGTAATACCCCTTGCTTTAGCTACTACATGAGTGATTTGATTCCGGTGCCTGACGAGATGGCAGGGAAATACCGGTATGTGACCAGCCTCGATGAGTTGCTGGCGATTCTGAACGATAAATGATTGTTTTTATGCCTCCGATGTTACGGCATCTGGGGTTTTGTTTTTGGGAGGACACGAAGATGGCAAAGAGCATTGAACCAGAAGTAAAAAATTGGTTTGCGCAGGCGTTGAGCCAGCACAAGACCAAATATTGCATTGAGCAGAGGACGCTCAATGTCGAGATTGAAAACGCCCTTAAAGCCGCACCGTCCAAGAGCGGTGGAAACGGTTATGGCAGACCGGATTTTCAGTTGATGGTAAAAGACCCGACTACACTGAAAAATATACCTGTCATGGTGGAAGCTAAGGGTACAAAAGGAAAACTACTGAAACTCACCAAGCTGGGTGAAGTGGAGCTTACAACGGTATATCCAAAAAACTCTAAGGAAGGTGCCACCAATCCACATAAGGCAGGGGATACCTGCTATACCACTATTCAAAACTATGCGGTAAATGGTGCTGTCTTTTATGCACAGAACATCATCAAATATTCAAATAGCTACGACGCTGCCATTGCGGTTGGCATCAACGGCTACGATGACACAACTGAACGTAAGTATCAGTGCGAGATTTACTATATTTCTAAAGAAAATGCTTTCGTCCCGAAAAAGCTGGGTGATGACATTCAATTACTGTTCGAAGAAAACATCCATACCCTGATGAGAGCTGTAAACAGTGCTACTCTCACGGACGCAGAAAAAGAACGACTGACCAAAAACGCAGAAACTCAGATTGACGATAATCTGAAAAGGCTCAACCAGATGATGCACGATGGACTTCATATTGAAGCAAACTCTCGCGTTCACCTGATGGCAGGCATGATTATGGCGGGGCTTGGCGTTGAAGGTAAGGTTGCTGCTCTGGAGCTATCTGACCTACATGGGTATACTACTGCATCTGGTCACGATGGCAGAGTGTTTATGAATCGCATTACAGACTTTTTGCGTGAACGTGGCTTACCGGAAGAAAAGCGCGAAATCGTTCTGAATAAGCTCAGCACTGTTTTCGTCAACGCACAAGGTCTGTGGATGCCGGAAAACGGAGTAAGCCGTCTGAAAACTTTGTATGCAGAAGTACAGCGCACGATTTTGCCGTATGCAAGAACAAAAGGCAGCCAGTATCTTGACTTTACCGGGCGGCTTTTCAATGTTCTTACCGACTGGGTCACTATCCCGGACGGAGATAAAAATGACGTTGTCCTTACACCACGCTACATCACGAATCTGATGGCTCGTCTGTGCGAAGTAGACCGCGATAGCTATGTTTGGGACTATGCTACAGGTACGGCCGGATTCCTTGTTTCTTCTATGCGCCTGATGATTGAAGATGCGGATGCGCATATTGCGGACCTCCAAGAGCGCGAAATCAAGAAACGTGACATCCGCTGCAAGCAACTTCTTGGCATTGAGCTTCGCGATGACATTTACCTGTTGGCTGTACTAAACATGATTTTGATGGGCGATGGAAGCACCAACATTATCATGGGAGATTCCCTTAAATACGACGGAACCTATCAGCAGGGCGATATGAAAGGAAAGAAATTCCCGGCAAACAAGTTCTTGCTCAATCCGCCTTATAGCGCTCCCGGTAAAGGCTTTAACTTTGTCAAAAAGGCTCTTTCCAACATGACTACCGGAAAAGCCGCTGTGCTGATTCAGGAAAATGCCGGAAGTGGTCAGGGTCTGCCTTTTACAAAAGAAATTCTCGAAAGTAACACGCTGCTCGCCAGCATCCACTGTGCCGATATCTTCTGTGGCAAGGCGGGCGTTCAGACGGCAATTTATCTGTTTGAGGTTGGCAAGCCTCACGATGTCGATAAGGAAGTTGTCTTCATTGATATGAGCAATGACGGCTACGCACGTCAGAATCGAAAGAAAGCCTCATCCGATAAGAACCTCCAGAATAAAGACCACGCAGTAGAACGCTACAACGAAATCGTCGATATTATCCTCGATAAGCGTAAGAAGACCGATTACTACCGTGAAGGACAGGAAGTTATTCGTGATACTATCTCGCTGAATGGCGATGACTGGACCTTTGCAAACCACAAAAAGATTGATACCACTCCGACCGAGGAAGATTTCAAAGCCGTTGTCGCTGCGTATCTTTCTTACCGTGTCAAATGCCTGATGGAAAACAAGTGATTTTGGGGGTACATATATGCAGATGAAAGAATATAGGATTTCTGACCTCTTTGAAAAAGTAGAGGTGCAGAAAATCCAAGGGAAAGCCAATGATTTCCCGACACAGAAAGACAACGCACATAACATCCCGTTGCTTACGTCCACCGGAAGCAATCAAGGCTTTTCGAGATACGCGGCAAAAGAAGATTGCCCGACAATCCTCCAGAACGTCATTTCCATTGCTTCAAATGGGGACGCTGGCGCTACATTCTATCAGGCCGAGCCGTTCGCGGTTCTGCAGGACGCATACGCTATCCAGCTCAAAGCGCACAAAATGACTGAAACAATCGGTTTGTACCTTGCTGCTACCATTCGTAAAGCCATCTATGACACCCATGATTGGGTAAACAAGGCTGGATGGAACAACATCAAAGACAACATCATCACGCTTCCTTCTGTCACCCACATTGTCCCTGACTGGGCAATGATGGCTCAAATTGGGGGGGGTGGCAAGATGAATAATTTCGACACCTCTACGTGGAAAGAGTTCAAAATCGGTGACGTTCTGGACATTCGGCGTTCCAACGGAATCTTCCACGCAAACGCCATAAATATTTCCGACCGACCGTTTGAAGGCTCGCATCCTTATGTAGTACGTTCTTCGAAGAACAATGGTATTCGCGGCTACATCAAAGATGACGAAGCCGCTTTGAATCCGGCAAGAACCATCTCTTTCGCACAAGATACGGCGGAGATGTTCTATCAAGAAGAAGCCTATTTTACTGGAAACAACGTAAAAGTCGCTTCTATTAAAGATGGTACTCCTCTGAATGAGATGAGCGCATTGTTTATTATTACAGCACTTCGAAAGAGTATGTCGGCTTTTCATTGGGGAATGTCATTTGAATTAGAGAAAATCAAAGACATAACAATTACTTTGCCCGCGACAGAAACCCATGAGCCGGACTGGAACTATATGCAGGAACGCATTGCCGAGTTGGAGCAGGAACGCATTGCCGAGTTGGAGCAGTATCTGATTGCCACAGGGCTGAATGATTACGAATTGACTGAAGAGGACAAGCAGATTCTGACAACAAAGCTGACCGATGGGGGAGCATCACGAAGCTCGGAATCTGGAAATGGTTACTGGAAAGAAGCAAAATTGTTTAATATCAAGGATTTATTTAAATTACAAGATGGTATAAAGAAATTAACCAAAGATAATATCCAGCCCAATGCGAGTTATCCAGTTTATTCATCATCTTCAGATGGAATTGTTGGTTATACAAATCATGCAGATATTGTTTGTACAAGTGATATCCCTGTGTATGTGGTATTTGGAGAACATACTTGTACATTCAGTATAGTAAGAGAGTGTTTTTCTGTCCTTGACAACGTCAAGGTGCTGATACCGCTATTTACAAATGATGTTGCCTCTCTACTGTACATTACATCTGTTTGGAAAAAATCAATACCAAATTTAGGGTATGCTAGGCATTGGAAAGTTGCCCAAAAATGCAAGTTGTTAATTCCAGTCAATTCAATTGGAAAACCAGATTCAGATTTCATGAGTAAGTATATCCACGCTATCGAAAAGGCGGTTATCGCAGATGTAGTAAAGTATAAAGATGAAGTTATCGCGAATACGAAAATTGTAACGCAATAAAGGAGAATAAACAGGAAAAATGAATGAAATGTCAAAAAAAGAGATTATTGAGTTATTCATAAAAACGTTATTCAATTGGTTTTCGGAATTTATTGAAAACAAAAAGAAACCACGGATAAAGGATGTAAACAAAATAAAAGAATATCCAATTATTTCTGCTAGAGTCGATGAAAAAACAAGAAGATTATTGACATATAATAAGGAATTAGAAAATGTACCATATATTATCAATATTATAAATCACACAAATCATCCAATCGAAAATATAAAAATCCACTTTACTGATGATAGACTTCCATTTGCTTCAATTTCTGTTCTCAAAGCAAAAGAAGTATATCCATTTGAAGTAGGATTTATAACAGTAGAAGAACAAAAATCACCAAATGGAACACTTAGTTACAAAACGGATGCCTTAGTTGGAATCAACAAAAACCGCTTAAAAGATTTTACTCCGAATATAATAAAAGGAGAAAATAAATATATTATTGATTTAACCGATATACCACTACACTTTGATTACAATATAAAATAAATCTCCTTAATATATTTAATATTCTATAATGTATTTAGACGCTGCACCATGCAAAATCTTTCAAGAATAAATAGTAACCACATTTCCAATTATTTAAAACATAGAAAATCACACATTTTTTAATTTAATATTGACAACTGTATCAATATTATTATAATTTAAAATCATAATAAATTTAAAAGCCTACTATTGCAAATCTCATTGCAATAGTAGGCTTTTTGTTTTGTAGGCTATATAAGGAGCTGACGAAATGAATTGCACCGACATTCTTGCTTTCCTAAAATCTGGAGGAGACGCATTGGAAAAAGAAAACTACTTAAGCGCATTGTGTATTGCTTTAATACTACCAAGTATGTGCTCAAGATTAGAATATAAAAGCAAAAACCCATCTGATAAAAAGAATTATATTAGCTGGTGCAACACTTATATTACTCAAAATGAATGGCTTAAAGATTTTTTTGGAAATAATTATTCGGAAATTCTATATAAATTGCGATGCGGAATAATTCACGAAGGATATGCAGAAATAAATAATGATGGAAAAACATATATTTATCTTACGGGAATAATTGTGCATATGCAACATTCGAAAAACAAAAAGTAATAAGTGTAGAATTGCTATGCAAATCAATATTTCAATGTGTAAACCTGTGGTGTCAAGCAAATATGGCATTATACAATAAAGAGTCGTCTTTTATTCTTAATATGAAAAATCCAAATGACAGCCTTTTTTTAACAAAATTGTATATTGAAGAATTAGATGAAAAAGCAAAATCATTAGAAGAATAATCAAAATACATATAATACATAACCTTGTTTTATGAAAAAATCTATTCGATTTTTCGTAAAGAAAACTATATAGCATAGCGCAAAAATCAGTATATAATGAATATAAAGATAAGTGTACTCAGAAACACTTATCTCCGCAAAGTCTTGTTCGAGTTCACACATCGGACAAGGCTTATTTTTTATGTTCAGAAAGGAGTGTGGGAGAAACATGGTGATGATTTGTTTCTCTTTCATCGCACACAGGAGGTGTTGACGCGTGAAAGAAAAGATAACAAAACTCAAAGACTGGTATAACAGTCTGAATTCCACAAAGCAAAAGCTGGTCAAGTACGGTATTATCGCTTTTCTGAGCTCGTTCCTTGGCGGATACTTTGCAGAAAGTGCTTATAGAGTATCTACGAACGGGTTACTGGGAGCTGATAATGCCAGCATCAATTTTCTGCTTTGCCCAATCTACGCACTTATCAGAGCGAACGGTCTGATTTACACCCTCATTATTACGTTAGCCATTTCCGGCTTCCTATTTATAATGGAGTTCAGAAACCAAGACCTTGCGAAGGAAGCGCATGAGGATGACAGAGGTGTTGCGGTCGCCGCGAATCCTCTGTACGGTTCCGCTGACTGGATGCAGCCGGAAGAAATCCATAAGCATTTCGAAATCGGCCCGGTCAAAGATGTGGAGGGAATTATTCTCGGCCAGTTGGATAAAGAAGGCAAGGAAGCCATTTGTTTGGCAAACAACTCTCCCGGCAACAGAAACATCATGATTTTCGGTTCTCCCGGTTCCGGTAAGTCCTACGGCTTTGTTCGGTCTGCTGTATTCCAGTCAGTTAAGAATCAAGCCTCAATGGTAATTACTGACCCCAAGGGCGAAATTCACAATGATATGCGCAAGTTCCTTTTGGATAACGGATACGAAGTAAAGCTGTTCGACCTTGTTGACCTGCTGTATTCCGATTCTTGGGACTGCGTATCCGAAATCATTGACCCCAAAACAGGCAATGCAAACGAACTGCGTATTGCCGAATTTGCAGATGCTATCATGAAGAACTCCGGTGAAGGCGATGAGTTCTGGGACGGCGGCGAAGCCAACCTTTTGAAAGCTATCATCTTCTATCAGGCATATCGAAATGAAAGCGCCAAAGTAGAAAAGTTCACCAAGTCTATTATTGAACTCTGTAAAGACCTCTCTATCGACAGCAATGACTGCCAGCAATTCATTACTATCATTCAAGATGAATCTACTATTATGAATGATAAGTATTACTGCGTAAGAGAACTTGCAAAGAGAAAGGCCGAACAAGACCTCGAAAACGGGCAGCGCGACAGCGCTATCGATGCCTCGTTGACCGGCGATGAATATGTATCGGCATGGGTCGAAAAGTACATTGCAGACATCGATGACTGGGTAGACCGCCGCGCACCGCTTCATATCGATGAAATTTATCGTCTGCTTTTGAACAACGACCTTGCAAAATGGGAAGAGTGTTTCAAGGACATTCCTCTGGATAATCCCGCACAGCTTGCATGGTCAATCTTCAAGCAGAACTCTGATAACGCAAGACCTCAGTTCATCACAGGACTTGGTCAGCGTATGCAGCTGTTCCAGATGCGCGATTTGCGCCGTATTCTTCGCAACAAAGATATCGACCTTGCTTCGATTGGCGACCATCCTTCTAAAAAGAAGACGGCCTTGTTCTGCGTTATGTCTGATAAGAGTGCAGCCATGAAGCCTATTACTTCTTTGCTGTTCAACTTCCTGTTCAAGGATATTTCCGACGCAGCAGATACCTATGGTCCAAAGACCCGCAATACAGTAAACATGATTCTGGACGAGTTCGTTAACATCGGTATGATTCCGAACTTTGAAGTTCTGATTTCTACCGTTCGTTCTCGTAAAATCGGTATCTTTATGATTTGCCAGACATACTCACAGCTGCAGGAGACCTACGGTGAGACAAATGCCGAGACCATTATCGGTTGCTGTGATACTTTGTTGTGCCTTGGCGTTAACGATAAAACGACTGCTGATTTCATTTCTTATAAGAGTGGTGTCATGACAGTCGTATCCAAGAGCGTCAAGGATAATCGTCCTACGGTTCTTGGCTATCGTCCTATGAATCAGGGCTATTCCTTATCTCTTGGCGAAGGCAAGCGTAATGTCATCAACCCTGATGAAGTTATGGCGATGCCTTTTGAGAATGTTTTGCTTTTCAGACAGCACGCAAAAGTGCTAAAAGCCAACAAGTTTGGCTATAACCTACATCCGATGTTCAAGGAGTTTGCCGTCAAGAACGAAAAGGGCGAACTCGAACTTGAACAGATGCCTATCATCAGCCTTCTGCCAAGCCGCAAGAAATATGCAGCGACAGAAGACAGAGACGCATTCAGTGCCGGTACCAACAAAGTCAAGACTGGTGCCGATTTCTTGAGTGTGGCAGCAAGCAATCAGGAAATTGCTTCTACACAGAGCACGGAGAGATTCCGTCAACAGCAGAAGCGTACCGAGATTCCGTCTGCTGCCGATATGATGAGCAGTACCGTAAAGACCGAAACGAACACAGCAGGGAAGGGGACTGCTGCTCAGTCCAAGAAGAAAAACAAGTTTGGCATCTAATCCCCTTATATAACGCGCAAGACCTTATCCGTTTTTTGGGTAAGGTCTTTTTCTTTTGTTATTACCGTCCCCACACGGTAATGTATATAAATTTCTATTTACAGAAAGGTAAAGTTTATCATGGAAGATACTATGAATCTGAATACTCCCGAAGTGGCTGAGGCTGCTGTCGAGACCCCCGTTGACGAAGAGGCCGCTTTCGCCAATCCCGCCGAAGAGGTTGCTGCCAATCCCGATTTCGTTGCCGCCGACACCGCTTCCAATAAAGAAGACGGTGATGCTAAGACTGAGGCTGCTGACGAAGATGCTCCCGAGGAGGACGCAGAAGCTGCTCCTGAGCGCCGTCTTCCCAAACTGGGCCGTTATGTCGATTCCGGCAACGACCTGATTGAAGCACAGATGCCCGATATGGTTCAGGCTTCCGATGAAGACGAAATGCGTCGTGCTATCCGTCAGCATCGCGTTCTGTATGCAAAGGTCGTTGCTATCGAGCCCATGGGCGATGGCATCAAGATTGTTGCAAAGCGCAATACCATGCGTGTCGTGTTCGTCCCCGAAGATTTCTTCAAGTACAGCCTGATGAAGGATATGGATGGTCTGAGCAACGAAGAGAAGACCATTCGCTACAAGCGCAAGGCCAACCGCATGCTCGGCGCTGTCATTTCCTTCATCCCCCGCGATGTCGGTTACTTCACCGATGATTTCGGCACTCGCATTCCTTTTGCCGTTGGTTCTCGCGCCGATGCTCTGGCTCAGCTGCAGAATCGCTACTTCTTCCGCGCCACTCCTCAGACTCGTGTCGAGGTCGGCCGCACCACTCCCGCCAGCGTTCTGTCCTGTGGTCCTCGCTATGTCATCGTCGAGGCTTTTGGCGTTGAAGTGAGCATGGGTACCGGCGCACTGTCTGCATTCGAGTATATCGAAGATGCCTCCAAGAGCTTCAAGGTCGGCATGGGTATTCCTGTTGCCGTCGAGGCACTGGAAGTAGATACTCGCGCAAAGACTGTCAACATCCGCGTCAGCCATTCTCTGCTGGAGCGTATGTCTGCCAAGGTTGAGGGTGTCAGCGAATCTATGATTGGCGGCCGTTATCTGGCTACCATCGTCAACGTCACCGACAAATACTACCATGTGGTTCTCGATGGCCTGAAGATTCGCGGCGTTATCCCCAAGACCCAGAACATCTCCAACGAGATGCTGATGATTGGCGATAAGGTTTCTATGCTGGTTCGCTACATCAACAAGGAGCAGGCGCTGGTCATCGGCGG
>ULKE01014629.1_pt1 | contig 17901 bp, 17 predicted proteins | sample 1951051 | NCBI WGS metagenome assembly ULKE01 (sample SAMEA4835490, study PRJEB28245) | human gut metagenome | biome: gut microbiome; material: fecal sample | place: Denmark | collected 2008 | reverse complement strand
CGAGAACGGTCTTTTCCGACTCCCAACCGAAGATGTTGATAAGAAATTTAACTTTTTCGTCATCGTTTCTTTTGATTATATTTTACATTTTAACCACTCGGCGCACCCTGCGATTCATGCGATTGATGGCTGGCTTGCAAATTGCCATGGCGCAGCCACTATACAAAAATAACCTTCCGTCCAGCCAAGTGCAAGCCGATTAGCATGAATTAACGCCCCATTAACTATTTCTCCGTATCCATTTAACAAAATCAGAATCAGGCAAAAAGCCCTTGCTGCGTCCATCTTCTTCGCCCTTTCCCGCATTTCTGTCAATGAGAAGGCCGCTTCGTCCGTCTTCTGCGTGTTGTCATAATACGTGGCTTTAGATGAGTCTTTGTGGTAAACAAAGCCAACAAAGTGTTTTTTGTGATATCATGCACTTGAGGTCGTGATGGTTCTCCAAGCCTCCTTTTCATGACAAGCTATATTGCCGTTGTCTATCCTGTATTATTAAAATGACATTTTATATTTTGCCACAAAAGTTTAAAATGCCATTTTAATAAGCGAGTAGTTTTCTTCATCTTGCTTTGTTGTTTTGTCGTCTGTGTTGGGCTCGTGGTGAAGCTTGGTACAGATGCTTGCAAAATTAAATATTTTTTTGGGGGAGAAAGGAGACGTTGACGAAAAGAGGCGAGATTTTAAGGACTTTTAGCCACCCGTATGGCAGCGGAACGGAATAAATTTCGTAATTTTGCAGCGTTTAATATATATAATGATGAAGCTGGATACATTGACCGCCATTTCTCCTATTGACGGACGCTACAGAGGCAAGACCGAGCCCCTGGCCGACTATTACTCAGAGTTTGCGCTGATACGTTATCGCGTCCGCGTGGAAATCGAATACTTTATCACGCTCGTGGAGCTCCCCCTGCCGCAGCTCAAGGGCTTCGACACGGCTCTCTTCGACCGTCTTCGCAGCATCTACCGCGACTTCACGGAGGAGGATGCCGCCCGCGTGAAGGACATCGAGAAGGTGACCAACCATGACGTCAAGGCCGTGGAGTATTTCATCAAGGAGCAGTTTGACGCCATCGGCGGACTGGATGCCTACAAGGAGTTTATCCATTTCGGACTCACCTCGCAGGACATCAACAACACGAGCGTGCCCTTGTCCATCAAGGAGTCGCTCCTGGAGGTCTATTCTCCCCAGGTCGAGGAGCTCATCGACCAGCTTCAGGCTTATGCCGAGGAGTGGAAGGACGTGCCGATGCTCGCCAAGACCCATGGCCAGCCCGCCTCGCCGACGCGCCTGGGCAAGGAAATCGAGGTCTATGTCTATCGCCTGCGCGAGCAGCTCGACGCCCTCAAGGCCTGCAAGTTCACGGCAAAGTTTGGTGGCGCCACGGGCAATTTCAACGCCCACCACGTCGCCTACCCCGAGTATGACTGGCGCGCCTTCGCCAACCGCTTCGTCTCCGAGAAACTCGGGCTGGAGCGCGAGCAATGGACCACGCAGATCAGCAACTACGACCACCTGGGCAGCATCTTCGATGCCATCCGCCGCATCAACACCATCATGATCGATCTCGACCGCGACGTCTGGATGTATATCTCGATGGAGTATTTCCACCAGAAGATCAAGAAGGGTGAAGTCGGTTCGAGCGCCATGCCCCACAAGGTCAACCCCATCGATTTCGAGAACAGCGAGGGCAACCTCGGCGTGGCCAACGCCGTGCTGCAGTTCCTCGCCGCCAAGCTGCCCGTGAGCCGTCTGCAGCGCGACCTGACCGACAGCACCGTGCTGCGCAACGTAGGCGTGCCCGTGGCCCACAGCATCATCGCCATCCAGAGCACCCTCAAGGGACTTCGCAAACTTATATTAAATAAGGAGAAAATCGCACAGGACCTCGACAATATGTGGCCCGTCGTGGCTGAGGCCATCCAGACCATCTTGCGCCGCGAGGCTTACCCGCATCCCTACGAGGCCCTGAAGCAGCTTACCCGCGGCAATGAGAAGGTGACGGAGCAGACCATCCACGACTTCATCGCCACGCTCAACGTCAGCGACGAGGTGCGCAAGGAACTGCTCGCCATCACGCCGCACAACTACACAGGTATCTAATCAAGACAATTTTATATATTACTTGGCCGTGAGGCCATATCTATCATTCAAAACAATACTGTTATGGCAGAAGAATTAGAGAACAAACAGGAACCCGTTTACGGACAGGATGAGCGTGGCCGCGAGGCCAACTCTTCTGAGAGTCAGGGTAATAGTGAGCAGAAGGGTTATCGCTCATCGCGGCCTCAGCGTCCGCGCATCCACTCGCAGCGCGCTTACAGCAGCGACCGCAGCAACCAAGGTGGCGAGGGCGGTTTCCGTCCAGAAGGCTTCGGAGCAGGACTCCAGGGCGCGCAGGGCGGACAGTATCAGGGCGGCTATCGCCCGAGAAACAATTATCAGGGTGGCTACCAGCAGCGTCAGCAGGGTGGCTATCAGCCCCGTCAGCGTCAGCAGGGCGGCTATCAGCAGCGCCAGCAGGGTGGCTACCAGCAGCGCCAGCAGGGCGGCTACCAGCAGCGCCAGCAGCAGGGCGGTTATCAGCCGCGTCAGCAGCAGGAGGGCTATCAGCCGCGTCAGCAGCAGGAAGGCTATCAGCCGCGTCAGCAGCAGGGCGGCTATCAGCAGCGTCAGCAGGGTGGCTATCAGCAGCGCCAGCAGGGTGGCTACCAGCAGCGTCAGCAGGGTGGCTACCAGCAGCGTCAGCAGGGCGGCTACCAGCAGCGCCAGCAGGGTGGCTATCAGCAGCGCGGCTATCAGCAGCGGGGCTACCAGCAGGGCGGCTATCAGCAGGAGGGCTTCCAGCAGGGCGGCTACCAGCAGCGTGGCGGCTACGGACAGCCCCGCAGGCAGCATACGCCGGGCTACAATCCCAACGCGAAGTATTCGCTCAAGAAGCGTATCGAATATAAGGAGGAGAACATCGATCCCAACGAGCCGATTCGCCTGAACAAGTATCTGGCCAACGCCGGAGTTTGCTCTCGCCGTGAGGCCGACGAATATATCCAGGCTGGTGCCGTGCTGGTCAATGGCACGGTAGTCACAGAGCTTGGCACGAAGGTCTTGCGCTCCGACGAGGTGAAGTTCCGCGACCAGCCCGTCACGATGGAGAAGAAGGTCTATGTGCTGCTCAACAAGCCGAAGGACTATGTCACCACGAGCGACGATCCGCAGCAGCGCAAGACCGTCATGGACCTGGTGAAGAACGCTTGCGAGGAGCGTATCTACCCCGTAGGACGCCTCGACCGCAACACCACGGGTGTGCTGCTTCTGACCAACGATGGCGACTTGGCCAGCAAGCTGACCCATCCGAAGTTCCTCAAGAAGAAGGTCTATCACGTCTATCTCGACAAGCCTGTCACGGCCACGGACCTGCAGAAGATCGCCGAGGGCATCGAGCTGGAGGACGGCGAGGTGCATGCTGACGCCATCGAGTATGCCAGCCCGACGGACGAGAAGCAGGTCGGCATCGAGATCCACAGCGGCAAGAACCGCATCGTGCGCCGCATCTTCGAGAGCCTTGGCTATCGTGTGGTGAAGCTCGATCGCGTGCAGTTTGCCGGTTTGACGAAGAAGAATCTGCGCCGCGGCGACTGGCGTTTCCTCACCCAGAAGGAGGTGGAGATGCTGCGTATGGGCGCATTCGAATAAGTACTCATCTCACAACACCCTCATCCCGTCTTCTCCTTAAATATATATAGGGCCTCGGGGAGCCGTGCGGATTGTAGTTCCGCATGAACACTACCAGCGCTCTGTGGAGAATTGGGGGATGGGGATGCTTGTAGAGAGCAACAATCTTCAAACAACACAAGAGATGAAAAGAACAAAAGTGGTCGATGCACTCAAGTGTACCGACTTCGGAAAAGACATAAATGTGAAGGGCTGGGTGCGCTCGCATCGCAGCAGCAAGGCTGTAGATTTCATTGCCCTCAACGATGGCTCGACGATCAATAACATCCAGGTGGTGGTAGATCCGGCCACGGTGGATGCCGAGACGCTCAAGAGCATCACCACGGGAGCCTGCCTCAGCGTGGTCGGCACGCTCGTGGAGAGTCAGGGCAAGGGGCAGACCAGCGAGATCCAATGTAAGGAAATCGAGGTCTATGGTCTTTGCCCGGCCGACTACCCCATGCAGAAGAAGGGTCAGAGCTTCGAGTACATGCGCAAGTATGCCCATCTGCGCCTGCGCACCAACACCTTTGGCGCCGTCTTCCGCATCCGCCACAACATGGCCATCGCCATCCATAAGTACTTCCACGATCATGGATTCTACTATTTCCACACGCCGATCGTGACGGCCAGCGACTGCGAGGGCGCGGGCAACATGTTCCAGGTGACGACGCTCGACCTCGACCGTGTCGCCAAGGCGGGAGAGGTGGACTACTCCAAGGACTTCTTTGGAACGAAGACCAGTCTCACCGTGAGCGGCCAGCTCGAGGGTGAGCTTGGAGCCACGGCCCTCGGCGCTATCTATACTTTCGGACCGACCTTCCGTGCCGAGAACAGTAACACGCCGCGCCACCTGGCCGAGTTCTGGATGGTGGAGCCAGAGGTGGCCTTCCTCGACCAGGAGGGACTGATGGACCTCGAGGAGGACTTCATCAAGTATTGCGTCAACTGGGCCCTGGACAACTGCCGCGACGACCTGGAGTTCCTCAACAAGATGATCGACAAGCAGCTCATCGCCACGCTCGAGTCGGTAGTCAAGGAGGACTTCGTCCGACTGACCTACACCGAGGGTATCAACATCCTGGAGGAGGCGGTCAAGAACGGTCGCAAGTTTGAGTTCCCCATCACGGGTTGGGGTATGGACCTGTCGAGCGAGCACGAGCGCTACTTGGTGGAGGAGCACTTCAAGCGCCCCGTCATCATGACCGACTATCCGAAGGAGATCAAGGCTTTCTATATGAAGAAGAATGCCGACGACAAGACCATGCAGGGCACGGACGTCCTCTTCCCGCGCATCGGCGAGATCATCGGTGGATCCGTGCGCGAGGAGAACTACGACAAGCTCGTGGCCGAGATTGAGGCCCGCGGCATGAAGGCCAGCTCCTACGACTGGTATCTCGACACGCGTCGCTATGGCTCCTGCCCCCACGGCGGTTTCGGACTGGGCTTCGAGCGCCTTATCCTCTTCGTCACGGGTATGCAGAACATCCGCGACGTCATACCCTTCGCACGCACGCCGAAGAACGCCGAGTTCTAAAGACCGCGGAGCTCTCAAGTTTCCCGAGGGGTCTCAAGAAAGCAGATCTCTCAGGTTTCCCGAGGGTCTCAAGAACGCCGAAGGTTGATCCGCATGGCGCGCTCCTCGCAACATGACGAAGAGCCGCGTCGTCTGCGGCAACAGATACTAAAGACCAAGGCCATCTCTCCTCCCGCAAGGGCAGGCGAGGTGGCCTTGACTTCTTTTCCACCCCATGGGAAAAGGGAAATGCTGGTGGGGTAAGAATTTTTGTGGGCTTTTTCTGCCTTTTTGTTTGGCACTCCCCATTTTTTTTCTTAACTTTGCATACCAGAACATATCAATACTAACGAAAAAATAACAAGACAATGGACAACAACCAGAAGCCGCAGCAGCAAGGCTTGCAGATCGACCTCAGCCCCGAGGTATCTAAGGGCATATATTCTAACTTCGCCATCATCTCTCACTCGAAGAACGAGTTTGTAGCTGATTTCGCCATGTTGCTTCCGGGCATGCCGAAGGCACAGGTGGGTTCGCGCGTGATCCTCGCTCCGGAGCACGCCAAGCGTCTGCTCGCAGCCCTCAACGACAACATCACTCGCTACGAGAAGGAGTTTGGCAAAATTGAATTGCCGCAGCAGGGTGGTGCTCGCACCGTCGCCCCGTTCGGTACGCCGAAGGGCGAGGCTTAAGCCAGGCTAAGTGTTTTAAATTTTCATAATGTGAAGTTTTTGGCATCCGGTCCTCTTCATCGAGGGCAGGGTGCCTTTTTTGTGATAGTATTTCCAATCCTTGCGGGGCGGATATACTGTACTTGTTGTTTGCTTCATAAGCAGGCTGTATTGAAAGAACGCTAACCACCCCAGCCGGATGAGCATAAAAAAGCGCACCCATCGGAATGTCGTGCCATAGTTTGACCATTCCAATGCGTGCGCGGTCGTTTGGGTAATCGACTAAACTATTGCTTGTTGCCGCCTCCTGTCGAGATGCCGCCCACTATGTCGTCGTTCTCGATGGTGCGGTCCACGGACTTCACACCTCCGCGGAGCGAACCAAAGCGCCACGAGATGCTGATGCCTACATGTCGTTGTGAGCCCAGCCATGTCTGGGTGCCACGGAAGTCGCCCTGGACGGTGTGGGAGGGATAGGAGCGCAGGTCTGGGCCAAAGAGGTTGCCTGCCGACAGGCGTACCGACAGACGGTCTTCCTTGAGGAAGGAACGGCTGAGCGAGGCATACCAGTAGTGGGAAGGCTCGGAGTAGGCATAGACGCTCTCCACCTCTTTGCCGATATTGAAACCTCCGTTGAGGCCGAAGGTGAGTTTCCAGGGCAGTTTCTGGGTGAAGTTGATGGTGTTCCAGCTGCTCCATCTGCTGTGCTCAAGCCCCGTCTGGCTGTCCTTCTTGGTGAGATAGAAAATGTTGGGACCTCCACCCAGGCTGGCGCCTCGCCAAAGGGCGGTCTGCACGTAGGCCCAGAGCATCCAGCTACGGCTGTGGAGAAGGTCGCCATAGGTCGTGACGGAGAGGCCGTTTTGGTCAAACCACAACTGTCCGATCTGGTTGTTGCAGAACGTATGGCTGACGCCACCCATCCAGGTAGCCTTGGTCGTGATGTAGTTGTACTCCAGTTGCAGGTTGTAGTTGCGCGAGCTGTTCAGCCCCGGGTTGCCATAGCTCAGGGAGTTGGGGTTTCTTTCCTCGGCGGGGTTGAGATAGTCGATGCCCGGGCGGTTGATGTTGGATGAGAACGAGAGCTTCAGCGACTGTGCGTCCGTTAGGGCGTAGCGCACGGAGGCCGAGGGGACCCAGTCGTTGAGCCGCTTGTGGAAGTCAGACTGCGATCCGTCGGGGTATTCTGCCTTCAAGAAACTATATTCATAGCGCAAGCCTACTCGTGTCTGGATCTTGCTGCCCGAGTAGAGCCACTCCGTGTAGGCTGCTGCTATCTGGGTGTTGTGCTGGAAGAGGGAGTGCTGGTTCATCTCCTCCGCCCCCGTATAGGTCAGCCATACGTCCGACTCACTCGTGCGGAAGATGTATTTCGCACCCGCATTCCACTTGAACCATTTCCCTAGCGGGCGTACGTAGTCGAGCTGGAAGGTATGCTCGTCAAACTGCGTGCGGCTGTTGTTTTCGTAGCCTGTGTAGCTGACGGGCAGGTTGAAGATGTTCAGGTATTGCTCGGTCTTGTCCTGGTGGGAACGGGTGGTCTGCAACTGATAGGATGCGGTGAACACCTCTCCCACCTTGCGGGTCTTGTGCTGGTAGTCCAGTCGTCCTCCGAAGTTGTAGGCGTAGTAGGTCGGGAGCTGGGCGTTGACGTTGTAGAAGTAGGCCAACTGTCCGTCGCCATTGGTCATACGCTCGTATCCGTTCACGCTTCCGATGCCCGCATTGTAGTAGTAGCCACCAAAGTTGAGAGTCAGAAGGTTGAGCGAATCGACCTCGTAGCTTGCGCTGATGTTGCCGTAATGGACGTTGGTCATCGTGGTATTGCGTAAGCGCGACTCCATCGTCTGGTCCGTTTTCAGGTATTGGCGGGTCGCGTCGTTGCCTTGGTCTTTCTTGTCGTGCTGGTATCCATAGTTGATGGACGTGGCCAATTTGCCCTTCTGTATCGTCAGCATAGTACCCATGCCCGGCCCTTGGCGCAAGGGGTTGTAGTTGGCCGACACCGTGCCCGTCACGCCTGCCAGGTGGGAGTTGTTCTGCATGACGAGGTTGAGGATATATTGTGTGCCCTCGGCGTCCTCTTTGGCGCCTGGGTCGGTGATGACCTCCACCTTTTTAATCTGTGAGGCAGGGATCGACTTGAGCACGTCCTTGAGGTTTTGTGAGGAGAGGGTGGGGTCGGGGTGGCCGTTGCGATAGACCTTGAACGAGGGCGATCCCTTGATGCTGATGTTTTCTTGACCGTCTATGGTCACGAGGGGCACGGAACGGAGCATGTCAAGCGTGTTCTTGGTGCGTGCCGTCTCGTCGTTGGCCACGTCGTAGGTCAGCTTGTCGATGTCGTTCTTGACGAGTTTGCGCTGGGCCGTCACCGTGACGTCTCCCAGGTCGTAGGACATCGTGTCGATGGTCAGCGAGTCGGGCTCAGCTGCCGTGGCTGGAAGGGCGGCCATGGCGAGGCTGGCAGCCATCCCTCTCCATGACAAATAGTGGAGGATTGTCCTCTGTATTTTGCCTTTGGTGTTGTCTCTTCCCATGATGAATCGTTCTTTGTCGTCTTTAATATCTCTTGTTGCGTCTCCTCCCCTCCCGATCGGAGAGGGGAGGAGGCGGGTATTATTCCCTTTTGCTTTCTTCCCACTTTTGGGCTACTTCATCGATACCGATGTTGAGCAGCCGCATCTGGCGGAACAGTTCGGGCAGGGTGGTCTCCATAAACTCCTCCTGCCGTCTTTGGGCGATGTGGTGGCGTGCATCCTCGGCGACAAAATAGCCCATGCCCCGCTTGTTGAAGATGATTCCCTCGCGGGCGAGCAGTTCGTAGCCTTTGATGGCGGTATTGGTATTGACCTGTAGCAGAGCCGCATACTCTCGGACGCTGGGTATCCGTCCGCCAGGCGGATAGTTCTCCGCCATGATCTCGTCGGCCAGACGGTCGGCTATTTGCTCGAAAATGGCCTTGTTATTCGTGAAACTCATAACTGTAGTCCTTTCCTTGCTTGAGATTAGCGACCAATGGTCAGTTTTTCTTCCTTGACGTTGCTGCCCGTGCCGACGTTCTTCGTCAGCGAGCGGATCGTGCCTGAGAGGTCCACGTTGCTCGCCCCGCTGGCCGAGAGGAGGGCTGTGCCGCAGTTGTTGAACTTCAAGTCGGCCTCGCTAGCGCCGCTAAGGTCTGCCTTGATGGTCTCCACGCCCGTGAGGGAAGCCTCCAGTTCGCTCGCTCCGCCCAGCCTTGCGTTGAGCTCGCGACTTTCTACGTTCTTCAGCTGAATGTCGCTGGCGCCTGATGATTGCAAATTGACTTCGCCGCAAGCGATGTGATCAATATCGATATCGGATGCGCCATCAGCCTCTATATGGGTCTTGGCACAACGGAGCGTGCCCAGTTCCAGGTCGCTTGCCCCACTGGCCTTGAGCTTGAAGTCGTCGGCTGTCTGGATGTGCTTGGCCTTCAGGTCGCAGGCGCCGCTCATCTCTACGCGTCGAAGCGACTTCGACTGGATGGTGATCGTGATCAGGTCGATCGGGTTTTTGCCAATCCTCGGACCCTTGTTGGGCAAAGGCTTGCAACTGAAGTAGAGTCGCTTGCCCTTTTGTACTACCTTTACGTAGCCGATCAGTTTCTCCGGGCCTTCTACCGTCACCTTGGGGGTAGTGCCTTCGGCATAGACGACCTGGAGGCCGCCTGAGAGGTCTATTTCGTCGAAGTCGGTCACGGCGACGTTCTGCTTGCGGCTGGGGCCAAACTCCTCTTGGGTGGAGTGGATCCTACAACTACTGGTCACCAGGATGGTGACAAGGGCGATGAGTTTGATGCAAATGGTTTTCATATTCTTGTCCCTTTCTTTTATGGGGGATAGCATGTTTTGCACCTGCCGCTCTTTCCTATATACGCAGCAAAATGCAGTTTTGTGACATAAGCCCCCTAATCTTTAATGATATTTACCAATTGAAGAAGCGATTGTTAATGACCTGCAAGCGCTTGAAGATGCGAAATGACAACCAGTAGTTTAGCACGGTCAGCAGCAGGAAGAGGATGGACGTGCCGTGCATGAGGGCGTCTCCAGCCCACGGCACGAACTCGATACTGTAATCGCTGTCCTTCAGCGTGTCGAGGAATAGGAAGCCACCGATGGCGATGGATAACGTCGTCAAGGTGGCAAGGGCGCCCAGGGTGATGGTGGCCGATAGCCAGCGCAGTTTTTTGAAGAATAGGCCGCTTAGAAGATAGAACGAGTGGAGCCAGAGGATGTTCGGAAGTCCGGCCCATGCTATCTGTGCGTTCTTGCCAAAAAACTTGCTTAGCAGGTCGAGGGTGTCGGAGAAGGCGAGCGGGGTGAGCAGCAATGCTTGCTTGTGGTCGGTCAAGAGCGAGATGAGCCATTGCACCACGTCGGCCACAAAGAAGGAGACGAGGGGAACGACAAAGGCTGTGAGCAAAACGCCGATATAGCTGGTGAGGAATTTCTCGGCATTGGAGGCCGGCAGCATGAGGAGCGACGTGCGCTCTTGCTTGCTTAGCAGGTTGGGGAACACTTGGACGCCGCAGAAGGCGAAGCAGCCTATCCACAACAGGGTGAGGTCGTCGCTCTGCGTCTGGAGGTCTCTATGGGAGACATACTTGACGAAGAGGAACATGAGGATGAATGCGGATGTGGCTACGCCCGTAATCTTTAGCAGGGTGGCACGATGAGTGGCAAGCTGCCATTGGGCGTATTGCTTCATGCGCTGTATATTGAACTGGGTCATACTGTTTCTTTTGTTGGGTTCTACAATTTACATTTGAATCTTGCCTAAGGTGACGGCCGAGAAGAACATCTCCAAGTTGAGTTGTGTCTCCGGCTCGTTGGCTGCATGGGGGACGATCACGTTGTTGCCTTGGAGAGATGGTTCGGCATAGAGCACGTCGTTGCTCATCTCGTTGGCCTGTCGGGTCTCAAAGCTGTAGCGCTGCGTGATCTCGCCCACGCTTGCGTCGCAAAGCAGACGCGACTGGTCGAGGATGACGACGTGATCTATCAGCTGCTCTACGTCGTGAACCTGGTGGGTGGAGATGATGAGTGTCGTGTCGTCCGACAAGTTCTTTGCCACTACTTGACGAAACGTGGCTTTCGAGGGAATGTCCAGGCCGTTGGTAGGCTCGTCCATCAACAGCCATTCTGTGCCTGCGGCAAGGGCGACGCTCATAAACACTTTCTTCTTCTGACCCATCGAGAGCTGGCGCAGGTCGCGGACGTCGGGCAGTTCGAAGGCCGAGAGGCAGTCGTTGAGCACCTGCTCGTTGAAGCGGGGGTAGAAGGGACGGATGAGCGAGACGTATTTAGCAAGCGACATCTCGGGCAGCGAAAACTCTTCCGGCACGAGGAAGATGCGGCTGAGCATCAACGGATCGCGCTGGGCCGATTCCATGCCGTCGATATAGAGATGGCCCTTCTTCGGGCGGAGTAGTCCCGAGGCGAGGTAGAGTAGGGTACTCTTGCCCGTTCCGTTGCGCCCCAAGAGGCCATAGGTGTGGCCCGATTCGAGCTTAAGCTGGAACCCGTCGAACACCTTGCTTGAGGCTCCCGGGTAGGAAAAGCTGAGGTTCTGTACTTCAATCATATCCTTGTCTGTTTTTGGTTTTTATTCGTTATTGTTCTTTTGTTATAGTGTACTACATAAATAGTACACTGCAAAAGTATGTGTTTTCTCTTTCCGGTGCAAGTTTTGGCATAAAAAAATGCGCGTGAACACCAAATTAGTAAGAAAAGTTGTCAAATATGCCGTTAGCTGGCCTTGTCCTTGCTCTTTATCCATGCTTTTTTCTCGGTTTCAGTTTGTTATCCTTCTTCTATTCTTCTGCCATGTGCTTATAGATAGGCGATTTGCTTGCGCGCGTACATTATATAGTATATAAAGTGACGGAACCTCGGAGGTGATCCTTCATCATACTAATAACCCCTTTTGTATTGTGGTTTTGTGAGGTGCCGTCATCGTCTTATTCGTTGTGGTTTGCTGGATTTTCACTTCTGCTACAGAGGATCGCTAAGAGTTTATGCTGGTTAAAAAATACAAATGGATATTATTTGTTGCTAATATTTTCTGGTCCTCAAAATTTTCCCCTCTATATAGTTAGGTCATTTCGGGAAATCTTCGTACCTTTGCACCTCGAAATTGCATAGTGGTAAAATGTCCTTTTGGGACGATACGCTGCGATTCGCAAAACGTTGATAATAAACAAAATAAATATAAATAAAAAAGTAAAACAATGCCTACTATTTCGCAATTAGTAAGAAAAGGCAGACAGGTAATCGTGGACAAGAGCAAGTCTCCCGCGCTGGACAACTGTCCTCAGCGTCGTGGTGTTTGTGTTCGTGTCTATACGACGACCCCTAAGAAGCCTAACTCGGCAATGCGTAAGGTTGCCCGTGTGCGTTTGACCAATCAGAAGGAGGTCAACTCCTACATCCCCGGAGAGGGTCACAATCTTCAGGAGCACAGCATCGTGCTGGTTCGTGGCGGTCGTGTGAAGGATCTCCCTGGTGTGCGCTATCACATCGTCCGTGGTACGCTCGATACGGCTGGTGTAGCCAACCGTACGCAGCGCCGCTCTAAGTACGGTGCAAAGCGTCCTAAGGCTAAGAAGTAAAATTCTCCCGTTCTGCGAGGGCCGAGTAGTTTCTGGTAGAGACAAGGACTTGACCCTCGCGGAATAAACAGCCACCCCAACCCCTAACCGAAGATAACAGGCGGAGATGTCTGGTATCAAGGTGTAAGAGCTAAAAATCGAAAGAAACATCGTTTTGCTGGAGAATGGAAATCAATAAGGTTGAGTAAACGCCCAAGTGTGGGTATTGAAGAACGCAAAGACGACAGCCTCCGCAGAATAGAATTTCAAATAATAAAATGAGAAAAGCAAAACCAAAGAAGCATGTGATCCTCCCGGATCCGAAGTTCAATGACCAGAAGGTCACCAAGTTTGTCAACCACCTGATGTACGACGGTAAGAAGAATACCTCTTATGAGATCTTCTATACTGCCCTCGAGCTCGTAGGCGCCAAGGTGAAGAGCGAGGAGAAGACCCCGCTTGAGGTTTGGAAGCAGGCCCTCGACAACATCACTCCGCAGGTGGAGGTGAAGAGCCGCCGTATCGGTGGTGCTACGTTCCAGGTTCCTACTGAGATTCGTCCCGACCGCAAGGAGAGTGTCTCCATGAAGAATATGATCGCCTTCGCACGCAAGCGCGGTGGCAAGAGCATGGCCGAGAAGTTGGCCGCTGAGATCATGGACGCATTCAACAACCAGGGTGGTGCGTTCAAGCGTAAGGAGGATATGCACCGCATGGCTGAGGCCAACCGTGCTTTCGCACACTTCAGATTCTAATCTTTTCACACATTAAGGACAAGGTAATAAGACAATGGCAAATCGCGATTTACATTTGACCCGTAACATCGGTATCATGGCTCACATCGATGCCGGTAAGACGACCACATCAGAGCGCATCCTGTTCTACACAGGTAAGACGCACAAGATTGGCGAGGTACACGATGGTGCGGCCACAATGGACTGGATGGCGCAGGAGCAGGAGCGTGGTATCACTATTACTTCCGCTGCCACCACATGCTCTTGGGAGTATAACAAGAATAAGTATAAGATCAACCTGATCGATACTCCGGGTCACGTCGATTTCACGGCCGAGGTAGAGCGCTCGCTGCGTGTGCTCGACGGAGCTGTTGCTACCTATTCCGCTGCTGACGGCGTTCAGCCGCAGTCAGAGACTGTGTGGCGTCAGGCTGACAAGTACAACGTGCCGCGTATCGGTTATGTCAACAAGATGGACCGTTCGGGTGCCGACTTCTTTGAGACCGTGCAGCAGATGAAGGATATCCTGGGTGCCAATCCGGTTGCTATCCAGATTCCTATCGGTGCTGAGGAGAACTTCAAGGGTGTCGTGGACCTCATCAAGATGAAGGCCATCCTGTGGCACGATGAGACGATGGGTGCCGAGTACGACATCGAGGAGATTCCCGCTGACCTCGTTGACGAGGCTGAGGAGTGGCGTGAGAAGTTGCTCGATGCTGCCTCAAGCTTTGACGATGAGCTGATGGAGCTCTACCTTGATGGTAAGGATATTCCCGAGGAGATGATCATCGCTGCTATCCGCAAGGGTTGTATCTCTATGGAGTGCACGCCGATGCTGCTCGGTTCTTCTTACAAGAACAAGGGTGTCCAGCCGCTTCTCGACTATGTTTGCGCCTTCCTTCCCTCTCCGCTCGACACGGAGGCTATCGTGGGCACGAACCCCGATACTGAGGAGGATGAGGATCGCAAGCCGAGCGAGAATGAGCCGACTGCAGCTTTGGCCTTCAAGATCGCTACCGATCCGTTCATGGGTCGTCTGGTGTTCTTCCGCGTTTATTCCGGTAAGGTCGAGGCTGGTTCTTATGTCTATAACCCGCGCTCGGGCAAAAAGGAGCGTATCAGCCGCCTCTTCCAGATGAACTCCAACAAGGAGATCCCCATGCAGTCTATCGACGCTGGTGACATCGGCGCTGGTGTGGGCTTCAAGGATATCCGCACGGGTGATACCCTCTGCTCTGAGGAGCATCCGATCGTGCTGGAGTCTATGAGCTTCCCTGACACGGTGCTTTCCATCGCCGTGGAGCCGAAGAGCCAGGCAGACATCGCCAAGCTCGACAACGGTCTTGCCAAGCTGGCCGAGGAGGATCCGACGTTCACCGTCCGCACGGACGAGCAGAGCGGCCAGACGATTATCTCTGGTATGGGTGAGCTTCACCTCGATATCATCATCGACCGCTTGAAGCGCGAGTTCAAGGTGGAGTGCAACCAGGGTAAGCCGCAGGTTAACTATAAGGAGGCGATCTCACGTGCCGCTCAGAGCCGCGAGACCTTCAAGAAGCAGTCTGGTGGTCGTGGTAAGTTCGCTTGTATCGACGTCACCATCGAGCCGAAGGATGAGGACTTCAAGGAGGGCGACTTGCAGTTTGTCAATGTCGTCAAGGGTGGTAACGTGCCTAAGGAGTTTATCCCCTCTGTTGAGAAGGGCTTCCGCGACTGCCTCTCCAATGGTGTGCTCGGTGGCTTCCCGATGACGGGCCTGAAGGTCACGCTCACCGATGGTAGCTTCCACCCGGTCGACTCCGATCAGCTCTCCTTCGAGTTGGTCGCTCACCAGGCCTTCAAGAAGCTCTGCCCGATGGCTGGTCCGGTCCTCATGGAGCCGATCATGCGTGTAGAGGTTGTTACGCCGGAGGAGAACATGGGTGACGTTATCGGCGACTTGAACAAGCGTCGTGGTCTGGTTCAGGGTATGGACGAGGCTCGTAGCGGTGCTCGTATCGTCAAGGCTATGGTTCCGTTGTCGGAGATGTTCGGCTATGTGACCGCCCTGCGTACCATCACCTCTGGTCGTGCTACTTCTTCTATGGAGTACGATCACCACTCACCGGTTTCCTCTGCTCTTGCCAAGGAGATCTTGACGGAGCTCAATGGCCATCCCGAGTTGGTGAAGTAAAATGAATCTTAACTGTCCCGGGAGGGAGCTTTCTCTCCCGGGATGGTATGAGATATAAAGGATGGTGGACGCCAGCATAGCGAATGACTCTTATGAGGGCGTATCCCCGTCTTTTTCAAGAACAAAATTATTTTATTCAATTAATTATTTTAAAACGACATGAGTCAAAAAATTCGCATCAAGCTGAAGTCTTACGACCATCAGCTCGTTGACAAGTCGGCCGAGAAGATTGTCAAGGCTGTCAAGGCTACGGGTGCTATCGTCAGCGGCCCGATTCCATTGCCTACGCACAAGCGTATCTACACGGTCAACCGTTCGACCTTCGTAAACAAGAAGTCCCGCGAGCAGTTCCAGCTCTCCGATTACAAGCGTCTCATCGACATCTACAGCTCTACCGCCAAGACGGTGGACGCGCTGATGAAGTTGGAGCTTCCGTCGGGTGTTGAGGTCGAGATTAAGGTTTAATGCCTACGTTTTATCTATTCAAGTCATTTAGAAACACATTATTGAAATGCCAGGATTATTAGGAAAGAAAATCGGAATGACATCCGTTTTCAGTGCCGACGGCAAGAACGTGCCGTGCACTGTTATCGAAGCTGGTCCTTGTGTTGTAACCCAGATTAAGACCGTTGAGAAGGATGGTTACAAGGCTGTTCAGTTGGGTTTCGGCGAGGCTAAGGAGAAGAATACCTCCAAGCCGATGCAGGGACACTACAAGAAGGCCGGCACAACGCCCAAGAAGCACTTGGCCGAGTTCAAGTTTGATGAGGACTACAACCTCGGTGATACCATTACGGTGGAGCTGTTCAACGACGCTCAGTTTGTAGATGTCGTCGGTACCTCCAAGGGTAAGGGTTTCCAGGGTGTTATGAAGCGTCACGGATTCGGTGGCGTCGGTCAGTCTACCCACGGTCAGGATGACCGTGCTCGCAAGCCGGGATCTATCGGTGCCTGCTCCTACCCCGCTAAGGTGTTCAAGGGTATGCGCATGGGCGGCCAGATGGGAGGCGACCGGGTTACTACCCAGAACCTCAAAGTGTTAAAGGTAATTCCAGAGCACAATCTGCTCCTCGTAAAGGGCAGCGTGGCTGGATGCATTGGTTCAACCGTAATCATCAACAAGTAATGGATATTAACGTATTGGATATCAAAGGTCAGGAGACCGGCCGTAAGGTGACTCTCAGCGAGAGCGTCTTCGGTATCGAACCAAACGATCACGTTATCTACCTTGATGTGAAGCAGTACATGGCTGACCAACGCCAGGGTACGCACAAGAGCAAGGAGAGAAGCGAGGTTTCTGGTTCAACCCGCAAGCTCGGACGTCAGAAGGGTGGCGGTGGTGCTCGCCGTGGCGACATCAACTCACCGGTCCTCGTAGGTGGTGGTCGTGTCTTTGGACCGAAGCCCCGCGATTATCGTTTCAAGCTCAACAAAAAAGTAAAGAATCTTGCTCGTAGATCAGCACTCTCCTACAAGGCTCAGGAGCAGGCTATCCTCGTGGTAGAAGATTTCAACTTTGAGGCTCCGAAGACGAAAGATTTCGTAAATATTGCTAAAAATCTTAAAGTAGACAGCAAGAAGCTCCTTCTTCTTTTGCCGGAAGCAAATAAAAATGTATTTTTGTCTGCTCGCAACCTCCAAAAGGCTCATGTGATGGTAGCAAAAGACGTCAATACGTACAAGATTTTGGATGCTGACGTGCTCATCGTCACGGAGAATTCGCTGAAGGCAGTTGAGGGTATCTTGAACAAGTAAAACAAAAAAGGAGACATAAAACATGGGATATATCATTAAGCCAATCGTCACTGAGAAGATGTCGAAGCTGACGGACAAGTCTTCTTTGGACAAGACCCGCACGAAGAAGGGCGAGAAGTACACTATTCCGGCACAGCCGAAGTATGGCTTCATCGTCAAGCCCGAGGCCGACAAGGTAGACATCAAGAAAGAGGTCGAGGCTCTGTACGGCGTCAAAGTGTTGGCTGTCAACACAATGTGCTATGCAGGCAAGCGCATGTCGCGCTACACGAAGCAGGGTCTTGTGAAAGGCCAGCGCAATGCCTTCAAGAAGGCAATCGTCACCCTCAAGAACGGTGATGCTATTGATTTTTACAGCAACATTAAATAAAAAATGGCAGTACGTAAGTTAAACCCGGTCACTCCGGGTCAAAGACACAAGGTTATTGGCACGTTCGAGGATATTACTGCATCCGTGCCAGAGAAGTCTCTCGTTTACGGCAAACGTTCTACCGGTGGTCGAAACAACACCGGTAAGATGACTGTCCGCTACATCGGCGGTGGTCACAAGAAGAAGTTCCGTCTGGTCGACTTCAAGCGAGAGAAGGATGGTGTTCCAGCTGTAGTGAAGTCAATCGAGTACGATCCTAACCGTTCGGCTCGCATTGCTTTGCTCTTCTACGCTGATGGTGAAAAACGTTACATTATTGCTCCTAATGGACTGCAGGTAGGTGCTACGCTGCTTTCT
>ULKE01002561.1_pt1 | contig 18494 bp, 10 predicted proteins | sample 1951051 | NCBI WGS metagenome assembly ULKE01 (sample SAMEA4835490, study PRJEB28245) | human gut metagenome | biome: gut microbiome; material: fecal sample | place: Denmark | collected 2008 | reverse complement strand
ATGCCAAGGCGTGTTTCTTCAATAAACCAACGTTGCACTGTATTAATGGCTTCAGCATGCTTACTGAAAGGGTACGAATATTGAGTCTTTACAAGCCCATTGAGATGTTCATCGATATTGGCAATGCCATCTTTCCATAACTCCTGTTTCCAGGCAGGAGTGGGCAATTCGTCTTTAGCGACTCTCTTATATCCATATAAGGTAGCTAATTGACAGGTTTTCTCCTCAACGGTCATCTGCGAAAGCAAATCGGCAATGCGGGCTTCGATAGGAGCTGTCGGAGTTTCGTAGATGTCTTTCTTCCCGTTTTTATTCAGATCTATCCAGTCTTTATGATAGATCGTTTTAGACTTTTGCGCCAGTACCGGTTGAGATACAAAGGCACTTAGAAAACAAGCGATACTTATTATAATCAGTTTCTCAGTAGGTGTTCTCATAGACTTATTTATTGTTTTTATTTTCGGCAAAGATATGGGGGAGAGGGACTTGCTACTCCCCCAATTCATCTAAAAAGGTGCACTATTCATCATTTTATGGTAAACAACTCCCTTTGCAGGTCAATATCACGGGAAGAATTCCCGATCATAACCTCGAACTCACCTTTTTCCACACCATAGTTCATATCGATATCGTAAAAACTAAGTTCTTTGGCGGTGATATTAAAAGTGACTGTCTGGCTTTCTCCGGGTTGCAAAGTAATTTTATGAAAGCCTTTGAGCTCTTTCAATGGACGTACTACCGAACTGTAGCAATCGCGTATATACATCTGTACCACTTCCGTTCCGGCTCTTTCACCTATATTCCGGACTTCAACAGAAGCACGCAAGGTATCCTGTTCATTCATCGACCTGGCAGATAACTTCACAGGGCTGAATTCAAAAGAAGCATAATTCAATCCATATCCAAACTCAAACAGATTAGTACTTTTTCCCGTACCGTACGGGAACCATTTGCTCGTTTGCTTGTGGTTATAATAAGTCTGAACCTGACCGGCAGAACGGGGAATAGTGATGGGAAGCTTTGCTTCAGGGTTCACTTTCCCGTATAAAATTTCCGCAACAGCCTGTCCGCCAAATGAACCGGGCTCCCAGGCCTCAACCAATGCAGGAATATTTTCAGCAATCCACTCAGTGCTTAACGGACGACCGTTGACCAATACGACAATAGTGGGAACTCCCGTAGCATAAATCTCCTCTACCAACTGTTGTTGCAAACCTACCAATGACAATTCATAACGGTCCACATTCTCACCGCAAGTTTTGTCTTTCCACATATAACGCATGGAGTTCTCCCCCACCACTACAATAGCCAGATCGGCTTTTCGGGCTCTGTCTTTCGCCTGCAACACACGAGACATCTCCATAGTGCGCAAATTGGTGGCAAAAGGGAAGAAATCAAAGTCAGTCTGGGGAGAAACCATTCGCAATCCCTCAATGACTGTAGTCACGCAGGAGTCCGGCTGTTCAAAAGCCCAGTCACCCAAAATAGTCTGGTTGTCAGCATTGGGGCCGGTTACAAAAACCTTTTTATAACGGTCGCCATCCAAAGGAAGCAGATTATTATCATTCTTCAGAAGCACAATACTTTTTCTCGCCATTTCGAGTGCTGTTTCACGATGTTCGGCACTGAACAGAACTTGGGAGACTTTCTTTTCATCTATATAAGGATTCTCAAACAAGCCCAGTTTGAATTTGGCAGTCAGTATCTTGCTGACGGCATCATCTACACGGCTCATGGGGAGTTCCTTTTCATTAACCAATTCTATAATGGCATCCGCAAACTCGGGACCATGCATGTGCATATCCATTCCATTCTTTACGCTTTGCAGATACGCGTCTTTCAGTGTAGCGGCGGTGCAATGCTTTTCGTGCACTTGCTCAATATCCATCCAGTCGCTCACTATAAACCCGTTGAATTTCCAGGCATCTCTCAGGATATCCTTCATCAGGTATTTACTGGTATGACAGGGCACTCCGTTAAGTTCATTATGTGCCATCATGAAAGTATATGTGCCCGCATCCAGACAATCTTTAAAAGGAGGCATGAAAACCTCGTGCAATGTACGGTCGGAGATATCGCAAGGAGCACCATTGATACCATTGACAGGTTGGCTTCCACCGATAAAGTGTTTGGTACAGGCCAGTACTTTATCCTGTCCCGTAAAGTCACTTGTCTGAAGTCCTCTGACGGTAGCTGCTCCCATCTGTCCTACAAGAAAAGGGTCTTCGCCAAAGGTCTCTCCCACCCGTCCCCAACGGGCATCACGAGCCACTTCTACATTGGGAGTAAATGCCCAATGGGTACCGGTGGCACGCATTTCAAGAGCAGTCTGGCGAGAAGCTTTTTCAGCCAGTTCCGGTTCGAAGGTTGCAGCCTGTCCGATGGGAGTAGGATAAATGGTAGCTCCTCTGTAGAGTCCGGTACCATGAATGGCATCAATGCCGATAAGTAAAGGGATTTTAAGGCGCGATTGCATGGCATATGATTGTAATCGATTGGCTTCTTCACTGGTAATTACATGCAGAAAAGATCCGATAAGCCCTTGTTTGGTCATTTCAATCAGTTCGGTAGAATGCAGATCAGGATAAAATCCTTTGGCATGGCTTTTCTTCATTTCCTCCACCGTCATGTCTTTTTCGGCAGCTTTCATGTGTTCTATACCAACGTATTGTGACATCTGTGCTACTTTCTCCTGCAATGTCATACGATTCATCAAATCATTCACCCTTTTCTCCACAGGTTGGGAAGCATCCAGATAAAGCGGATCTTTATCCTTATCAGAGCACCCTGAAAAGAAAATCGGAAGCATCATAACTAATAAATAAATTCTCATATATAATAAAGGTATTAAATTTATCCGGCCTTACATAAGCCATTCGATTTATAGTTGCAAATGTAGCGGGAAAGGGAAAAAAAGAGGTACATTATACGTCATTCCAGGTGCACAGATGTTCATATATTGCCTTCTACAAGGCTTATATGACACAAAAAGCGGTGTAACCATTAAGATCACACCGCATTTTTATTTCTTTTATTCAGTAGCGTTACTTATTCTCTTTTTGCCAGATACTCTTTGGGAGATACACCATAAAATTCCTTGAAAATACGACTAAAGTATTTCGGATTGTCAATTCCCACCTTAAAAGCAACATCCGTCACCGAATACTCTCCCGAAAGGAGAAGCGCAGCCGCCTGCTTGAGCCGGAAAATCCGGATAAATTCAGTGGGAGACTTACCGGTCAGTTGGGTAATCTTATTATATAGCAACGTACGGCTCATGGCGAGTTCACTGCACATCATCTGAATATTTAATTCCGGATTATCTATATTAGTCTCTATCAACTTCAAAAGCTTTTCCATAAATTCATTGTCCGCCTTGTTCGACAATTCCACGGCATTGTTGTTTTTCAGTTCTTCCAGACATTGCCTTTGGGCAGCTTGCCGCAATTCAAAGATATTGGCTATTTTGCTTCGCAATACTTCTTTGTCGAAGGGCTTGGCAATATAGTCGATAGCTCCCAGACGCATACCTTCCAGTATGCTTTTCTTATCCGTAACTCCCGTAAGCAGCAGGAATGGAATATGAGAAGTCTTTATATTACCTTTCACCTTCTGGCAGAACTCAAACCCCGTCATTCCCGGCATCAACACATCCGAAATAATAAGTTGAGGTGAGAAAGCATCTATGCCATCCAAAGCTTCAACGGCATTATTGAAGGTCTTTACATGATAGACATCACTCAGCGACATCTCAATGTAACGGGACATTTCGGGATCGTCTTCCACCACCATAACGCGATTTACGTGAGGATCGCTAACAGAGACGTCATGACCAAGTGGAACATTCTCACTATTTTCCGAATGATCCACTGCATTCTCGTATGTCAAAGGAAAGGACAAAAAGAATTCCGTACCTTCATCCACTTTGCTTCGGAAAGAGATTTTACCCTGATGCAGTTTAACAAGCGCTCCTACCAACTTCAATCCGATACCACTGCCTATTTCACCGGAATTTATTGCATTATCCGCTCTGAAGATATGTTTGAAGATATGCTTCTGTTCGCGGGCGGAGATTCCGATACCGGTATCTTTGATGCGCAAATACCACTTATGCTCGTCTACCGATGCTTCAATACTAATCTTTCCTCCATAAGGAGTATATTTGATTGCATTGGATAGAAGATTATCCAATATACGCGTTATCTTCTCCTTATCGAACCAGATTTCCTGCCGGGTAGAATCTTCCAGTTTGTTTTCTATATGAATATACTTGTTTCCTGCTACTAATTTAAAGGAATCCAGTCGATGACGCAGGAAAACCTCAAGCATTTGTTTGGAAACGACCAATCGGCTTGCATTCAGTGATACACGCTGAAAGTCCAGTAGTTTCTCCACATAATGCGCCAACTTGGATGAATTATTCAAGGCCATTTGCAACAACTGAGCGCCTTGTCCCGAAGGCGGAATCTCATTCTCCAAGTCCTTCAATGGAGCCTGTATCAGGTTGAGCGGTGTCAACAGATCATGAGCCGTGGTGACAAAGAAATCTATTTTGACTTCTGTATTCCTCTTCTCCTGCTTCTGTTTGATCATCCTGTAAATATAAAAAAGAAACAGGGAAAACAAAGCCAGATAGACCAAGCGTGCCCAAATCGTATTCCACCACGGTTCAGCCACCGTAACATAAATTATCCGCTCCTTCTGATCCACTCCATCTATCACCGATTTTACATGGAAGACGTAACTGCCCGGTGCCACCTTAGAATACGTAGCCACATGAGTCGAAGCCGGAACCGACCACGAAATATCATGCCCTTCCAGATAATAAGAATACTGTGTCTTTTGCGGTGTCTGATAATTAGGTGTAACAAAATGGAAAGAGAAGAAATTCCTGTTGTAAGGCAATTCTATCCGGTCCGTCTTATAGATCGGTTCACGCAACAGATTTGATGCATCCGTACAATATACCGGTTCGTTGAACACATCAAACTGATAAACAATTGTCTCGTAATCTGTGGGAAGCTTCGTCTTTCTTATCTCATCCGGCTTGAACAAAATAGCCCCGTCGGTACTTCCCAACAGTATATCTCCGTTACGGCAAACCCAACAAGCCGACTTATTGAACTGATTGGATGGCAAACCGTCCTGTTTGTCGAATACTTCGATAACACCCGTATCAGGAGACAGTTTATTCAGACCATTTTCCGTGGCAATCCACAAATGACCTTCCGCATCGGGAGCTATCCCATAAATATAGTTAGATGAAAGATGGTCGTCCATTGTGTACTGGCGTATGGAATCGTTTTCCATATCATAATAATACAGTCCATAGTTTCTTGTTCCCACCCAGTAGGCTCCATCCCTGATCCGATAGATAGTTGTTACTTCTTTGGTGATAGCTGTTGATTTTATCTCACTGGTTTCTTTGTTGAGAATAAAAAGTCCGCTATACAATCCCATCACCAGCAGTCGGTCCGACTGTCTTTCAAACTGATTCACCTTACTTATATTATACTTATTTACCAGCCCGGTCTTTATATTCAGTGAAGTGATATCTCCCATAATTCCTCCAAACCACAACAGATCACCATCCGGATAAATGGAGTAAATATAATTGGTGGAGATAATAGGATTCCGGTCCTCAACGTGATATCTTTTCACATCTCCCTTTTTCCAGTCGATGCAGGCAACACCGAAAGAGTATCCTCCCGCCCATATACGTCCTTGCGAATCTTCGGCAATGGTGAGTATCGCGTTTCCTTTTTCACCGGAAATATTCCTGTTAAAGTAATGCGTCCAGATGTGCGTGTGCACTGAGAGCATACTGACACCACTATTCGTTCCAAACCAGAAATTACCTGAAGAATCTTCCAGCACTGCATTCACCACATCATTTCCGATGCTTTGCGAATCACCTGTCCGATGCTGGAAATAGTCAAAGTTCAATTTGTAAGAGTCTTGAAAAGAGATTCCCCCGTGATAAGTTGCTACCCACAGATTGAACTGATTATCGACAAAAAGTCCCCGCACATTATTCGTAAAGATAGAAGTGGAAGACGTTTCATTGTAGGCATATTGTTTATCTATTGTCAAGTTAGCCTTATCTATGACAAAGACACCTTCCAAATCCACTCCTACGGCAATTTTATCCGGTGTATAGGAAACAATGGAGCGTATGGGCTTCGTAATTGGCAGAGGCAATTTCTGTAAGTCCTCCATTTCTAAGGAACGGCTATACAGACCTGCATCCAGGGTACCGATCAGTATTCTGCGATTTTCCATATCCACATAGGTCGATAATACATTTTTCCCTTCCAGACAACGGAAGCGTACTTCCATAGGACCGGTTTTGGGGAAGATGCTTATATAAAGTCCGTCACGGGTAGAAATATAATATCGGTCATCATTCTTGTTCACTTGATTTACAGACAACTCTTCGGTTCCGGGAAGCAGTAAAGCCATTCTGTCCGGCAAGTTCAACTTCAAAACCCCTTTGGAGGTTGACAAGAAAGCTGTTTCAGGGGAATCGAACATAACATCATTCAGAATAATAGAATGATTATTGAAGAAGTCACGTACAGCATATATCAGTTCAAACTCATCCTTCCGTTCGTCATATTGAAAAAGAAGCCCTGCTTCGCTAAATACCCAGAGTGTACTATCCGGTGAACAACGCAGATAATTTACCCCTATCCGGTTATACCCCTGGTCGGGAAATAGATTCAAAGGATAATGCCTGAAGTTTTTCCCATCAAACCGGTCTACCCCCAGTTTGGTAGAAATCCACATAAAGCCATGCTTATCTTGCTGGACAGAGAAACACCTTCTATTACTCAGACCGTCATCTTCTGCTATCCGGTGGAAAAAATCAGAAGAAAAAACGGAGGTAATGCAGGATAGGAGTAGAATAAGTAGAATGAATCGTTGCGTTCTGATTTTGTATGTTCTCATATTTAAAGATTAATGCCACAAATATACAATACCCTGAGAGCGATATCAAATGTTTCGGCTATTATTTTAAAGAACCCGTCAGAAGTCTTATACCTCATCCGCCAAAGATAGAACAACCGTAAAACGACTTCCTTTTCCTACTTCAGACCGTACCTCTATACGTCCGCAAAGCTTCTCAATAATGACTTTACAGATAGAAAGTCCAAGTCCGCTCCCTTGTTCAAACTCGTCAGTCTTATAAAAACGGTCAAAGATCATCATGAGTTCTTTCTCATCAATACCTTTCCCGGTATCCTGTACATACACACTGACCTTCCGGTCTTTTTTATCCACTTTGCATCCTAATGTAATAGAACCACTCCGGGTAAACTTATCCGCATTGCCCAGGAAATTGGAAATGACCTGAATAAAACGCATACGATCTATATTGACAGGCAAAGAGAGATTTTCATCCAAAGCCAGATGAAACTGCAACGAGGGCTTGATTAATGCCTGATAAGCCATATAAATCTCTTTCACAACCGTTGCCATATCCCATTCTTTTATTTCGAGATCCATGTTGCCGGAATCCAGACGTGATATTTCCACCACATCATTGACCAATTTCAAGAGTAATTCGTTGTTACGGTTAATGATCTCAAGCATGGCCTTCTTCTCATCCGGTTCAATCTCATCGCCACCCTCGCCAACCAACAAATTGGTGAAACCGACAATGGCATTCAGCGGAGTACGGATTTCATGGCTCATATTATTCAGGAAAGATTGTTTCAACTCAGCATTTTCAGCCATCTGCTTAGCCTGAATAAGCTGTTCTTCATGCTCTACCTGTATCTGAATATCCTGCATAATGCCCGCCAGCATTATCCTTCCCTTTGCATCTTTCAGACTGCGACACCGAAGTTCATACCAACGATAATCTTCTTCACTGAAAGAGAAACGTACACGCCGAACCTGCATATCCGTAGATTGATGCAGCGTTTCGTACAATGAATTCAGAAGAGGTACATCATCAGGATATGCATACTTCAAGAAATCGGTTCGTACAAATGTTCTCTGTTCCATTCCCACCAAACGCGTATAATTTTCATCAAACTCGATATTCTCTCCCTGTATATCCCAAAGTGAAATCCGCCCTCCATCTGTAGAAAGCATCAACCGCCTATGAGTTTCCTCAAGCATCTCCATATTCTTACGTTCCACACGCGAACGTCGGCGCATACGCAGCAGACTGATCAATACCAGAATAAAAGTAAGGATAAACAATCCGGTCAGGAAATAAAGCTCCTTCCGATACCGGTCATAGAAGGAGTAATTGATAATACGGACATCTTCAGGTACATTTTTCACATCAAAGTCCGTATAGGATGAAAAATAGGTCCAATCCAGTACATACTCCTTTTCCATATCCCTGATTTTCGGCATACCAATCTTCTCCTTATTCATCAGACGAACAGAAAAATCAGCCGCAGTACGCGCAGAAATCTCATCAGTAGCCATGTAGCCGCCCACAATCTTGGCATCCTCCCCAAATCCCTGGCGGATGCAACTAAAAGAGGGAATATTTAAAGCTTTAGTGATCGGAAGCGACATCTGATCAAACTTATCCAACAGAAAAAACTCTCTCCTCTGTCCGCTTTTTGATTTTTCCATGTCTACAAACAAAGAAGTCCCTTTGGTATAACGGAAAGGGCAAAGACTAATGGTTAACTCATCCTTTTCAATATGATTGTTTACCTCAGCAGGCATCAAATTATAATGCTCAACCATTTCCTGCAATTTTCTGTATTCAGATTCCACAGAAAAGGCAGACTCATAGCCTAAAAGCCTAATTTCCTTTCTATCAGCAAACCGGGTTAACAAATCAAACGATTTATATCCAAGAGGAGTCAGATCAATATTATAAATGACATCTATCCCTACATGTGGTTGTAAAGCCCTTATAAAATCAATGTTACGCTTAAAATCCGGTGCATCACGCAGCACATATACCTTTCTACGCTCATATTCTTTTATAAGTTTCTCATCGGGAAAATGTACGTTGCAAGCTACTACAGGAATAGAAGAAAGTAGCCGATGGCGGGTAGAAAACAAAGCAGACGCAGCTTGATCGCCCACAGTGAGCATCAGTGCTATCGGTTTATCTCTAATTACCTCAAGATATACCTCCATATTTTTTATCCCATCTTCCGGCGTAACCGTATTGAAATCCAGATAGAACTTTTCAAATATCGGTTCTATGCCTTGTTTTCTGAACTCCTTCACCAAGAGTTCTTCAAAGTTTCCGTAACAATCATACTGGGGAGAGGAAGAATAAACAAGAGAAATCATTTTTTCTATCCGGTGGTTAATAGTGTACCACCGTTTAAAATTGACTCCGCACCAAAAAGCACACAGCAAAAAGATAAAGGCTAAAACATATTTTAGTTTGTCGGTTTTCATTGTATCACTTATATTGAGCAAAAGTAGCATAATATCTATAAAAAAAGAAGATTTTATGACGAAAACTCTCTAATTTTGTGACTGCCATAAAAAGACAGACATGAACGTGCACAAAATCTGGTTACTATTGCTATTCTTACTGATTCCGACTATTCTATTCGCCCAAAAAACAAGGACAGTCAAAGGACTGGTGTGCACTACATCAGAGACAAAAAAAGGAGAAGAACCTCTTCCCTATGCAAGTCTTGTTATCCTGGAAGGCAAAGATTCCACCTTTGTAAAAGGAGTTGCAAGCGATGCGGACGGTCGTTTCAATCTCCAGTTCACTCCTCAAAAAGGAACGCAATATTTACTGAAAGCCTCTTATACGGGAATGCAGTCTGTCTTCCGCAAACTGGACAGCAACGCTTCAACAATCAACCTGGGCAGCATTTTACTGGAAGAAGGTATCGAATTGGGCGAAGTGACAGTAAACGCCCGGATGCGCGACGTAGACCAGGTGGGAGATACCACCGTCATCAATGCAGCAGCTTACAAAACACCGGAAGGTTCGTATCTGGAGACACTTGTCAAACGTATTCCCGGAATGGAATACGACAGCGAAACCAAAACACTGAAATACAACGGACTGCCTATTAACGAAATCAACGTAAACGGTGAAGCTTTCTTCTCAGGTGACAACAAGATGGCATTGGAAAATCTTCCTGTGGAGTTAATCAGCAAAATAAAAGTATACGATAAGAAAAGCAAGCTGGAAAAGCTGACGGGTGTCAGCACGGGGAAAGAGAACTATGTGCTCGACCTGCAAACCAAAGAAGAATTCAATGGTACCCTTCTTGCATCGGGAAAAGCCGGATACGGCAATAACAACAAAAAGGATTTCAACCTGCAAGGCAACTACTTCAAAAATAACGGAAACAATTTCTCAGTCATCGCCAATTCCGGTAACCTCCATATGCGGACCAGCTACAAGGACAACATACAGGAGAACGTTGCCATAAATTTCACCCAAAAGTACAATCAGAAACTAACACTCAACGGAAATGTATCCTATCACCACAACGAGCAGGGCAATATTTCGACATCCTACAACGAGCAATATCTGACAAGTGGCAATAAGTACCAGTATTCTGCCGGCAACAATACGAACCGCAATCGCAATATGAATTCATCATTGGGCTTAAACTGGCAGGTCGATACCCTGACTTTTGTCAATTTCTTCGGTAATTTCAGCTTTGTCCGGAATAATAATGCCAATAATAACCGCCAAGCCACATTCAATGAAAATCCTCATCTGGATATCCTCGATCCTTTCAGTCATATCAACAATGCACCCGATGAGCTGAGAATCAATGACATCGCCATGGGATCACTAATGCAAGGAGAGCAACACCGATATTCCTTCCATGCAAATATCATGCGCCGGATCAATAAAAAAGGAAGTTCTATCGGCCTGACTGCGCAATACAATGATAGCAAGAATGACAACAATAACTTCTCTATCTCATCAACCACATATTATCAACTGAAAAACAGTGCAGGAAACGACTCCATACTCTACCGTAACCAATACTCGTCGAACCTGTCCCCCAATCGTCAACAGGGCATCGGGCTGATGTTCAGCCATCCTTTTTCCAAGAAGCTGCACGCACAGATTTCATATAACCTCAACTACAGTAAGCAGAAGAATGATCGTAATACCTACGACCTGTCCGGCTTTATGGAAGAAACCGCAGTACAACCCGGCTATCTGCCCGAAGGATATGAGGCGAGCTACATCGACAGTCTGAGTAACCGGAGCCATAGCAGTACCCTGCAACACGGAATCAACCTGCACTTTAATTATTCCGACACCATTTGGAACATCAATGCCGGAATATCCGTACAACCCGAGCGGCGCAGCCTGAACCAGAAAACAGGTCTGCATAGAGCTGATACCACCCTCCACTCAGTCGGCTTTCAGCCCATGCTCTTCATCTCATGGCAGAAAAAGAAAAACAGGATAACCCTGAATTATTATGGAAATACCTGGCAACCATCATTATACGATCTGATCTCACCAACCAACAACAGTGATCCGCTCAACATCACGCGGAGCAATCCTAATCTGAAGCCTACTTACAATCAGTCTGTACGATTGGAAGCACAAAATACGAAGGAAGGACTTTTTGCCACACTGAACTGGAACAACAGAATCAATAGTCAGACCCGTGCAGTGATCTACAACCAGCAAACCGGTGGACGTGAAACTTATCCGGTAAATATTAACGGCAACTGGAACATAAGCGGTGTGCTCCGGTATCAGAAGCGCATCAAGGACTTTAATCTGAGTGCAAATGCCGGAGGTTCCTTTGCACAGGATGTCAACCTCATCAACGAAAACCAGAGCGAGCAACCTGAACGCAGTGCCACGCATAACACCGGCCTCAACAGTGACCTGCGCCTATCCTACCAACCTAAATGGGGTAATCTGGACTTAAACGGTAGGTGGAACTTCCAACATTCTTCCAACTCACTTTTAGAGACGGATACATACACACGCAATTATACCTTCGGATTGAACGGTTTTGCCGATTTGCCGGGAGGTATACAACTAAGAACAGACGCAAATTATTCCTTCCGAAACGGTACGAACATAAAAAAGGGAGAAGACGACCAGATTGTCTGGAACGCAAGTATCACATGGCGATTCCTGAAAAAGAAACAGGCTGAGATATCAGCCAACTGGGTGGATATACTCAGCCAACAAAAGAATTATTTCCGAGGCACAATGGCCGACGGACTTTATGAAAACCATACGCAACAGATAGGCAGCTACTTCATTGTCTCAGTGAAGTATCGCTTCAACCAGCCTCTTCACAAATAGTTTGCGTTTCTTGTGGAGGAACAGACTGCACTGAACGTAGGCCACGGGGTGAAGTCCCGAAATTCTTCTTGCAGAAGTTAGAGAAGTGAGGCAAAGACTCGAAACCATATTTATAACAGATCTCAGAAATAGTGGCATCCGTATAGCGGAGTTCGTAAACAATGTTCTCTTTACGTTTCTCCATCATCCATTCATAAACGGGTTTATGGAATACAGAATTGAAGATACGCCGGAAGGTAACAACAGTGTATCCGCCTAATTGGGCTAATTCTTCTACCGTCTTCACTTTCAGATGATTTTGCAGGACAAAATACTCAAAGCTGGACGTATAACGGGAAAGAGTATGTACCAGTATCGAGAGATCATAATCGGAGTAATATTCTCCTAAAAGAAAGGCAAGTTCTTTTCGTTTGAACGAAAGCAGTTCCCGGCAAATCTTCTCTTTCGCCAGATAGGCTTTGGAAGCGTCCAGAAAGAAACGCAATTCCGGAATAATCTTTAATGGGGTGAATATCAGCGGTGGAGTTATTTCTCTCATAATGTATTTATAACGTTCCTCACAGAAAAACTCCGGCTGATTAAAACGATAACAAACACATTCCACATCCGTCAGAGCAAGGATCTCATATTTTGAACCAATGGCTTGAAGAATGAATTCCCCCGCACGCAGTATGGTTCCGGCATACTCCTGGCTATTGACAAGTGCTTCTCCTTCTAATAAAAAAATCATTATATTTTCTTCGCACTTTTGAGCTGGAAGGTGGAAGCCTCTTGAATGAGAGGCATAAATGATAGCATTACCCACAGCCTTAGGGCACTGCTGGCACGATATAGCCGCACCACATGCAGAGTAAGTTTGCATTGCAGATTGAATGTTTTTTTGTTTGTTTTGTGCAGCAAAAGTAAGAATATTCCGGGAAGAAACAAAAAAATCCCCGAAGACTTTGTGGGAAGAAAGGCTTCGGGGAAAGGATTTATAGGATTAAGAAAGATTATTCAGTGGGAGTAACAGGAGTATCAGGAGTAACTTCATTACCTCCTTCGTTGACATCTTCAACCTGAGTACTAACTTTTATCTCTTCAGCTCCAAGCGGTAAAGTAAGTTTGTAGCGAATATTTTTGCCTGCTTCCCACTTAGCACCCGCAGGTAAAGTAACAGTCTTAGTTCCACTAAAGTAAGTATAATTACTATCTGCTGTTGTATATGTTATTGTTATAGTCTTATTCGCAACATCTTGAGGCAATAAAACCAATGCTCCATCCGCTTTACCCAAAGGATAAAAATCACCATCAGTTTCCTTTACAGGATTATCAATAAGAGGATATTCATAAGTAACATTTGAATTGTTACCTGCACTCCAAGGAGTTGCTGCATTATATGTATATGTAGCGGTTCCACCAGAAACATCATTAATCTTTATTTCTGTTATAGTATAGGTATATCCCCCTTTTTCGGGTTTATAGGAGAAATTGATACGCGTAAGAACATGTTTAAAGGTCAAAGCTAATGTATTTCCGCTAGGTATATTATCAACAACTTTTGCATAAGCCACAACTAAATCTTTCTGCTCGTCCGCAGTGGCTCCTACTGTAAAACTCAAAGTTGGATTACCTTTATTTGTATCTGAATAACTCATTTTAGGGTTAGTCGTAGGATAAGCAAAGAAATGCATTTCTTTAAGTTTCTGCGTAGTATTATCTAAAGGCCAATAAAAAGTTCCACTCGAAGTTGTCCATTTACTTTGACCTCCTGTATAATCAGCATCCATATAAACTGTGCCAAGCCCTGAAGTTGCAATATTAGCTTCTTCAACTACATAAGCTTTTACAGTAAAGGCATTAAAATTATCATTGTCAGTTACAACAGCCTTTGTTCCTGTTTTCACCACCGTCCCAACGTTAATCTCCGCCTTTTCACCAGCCTTCTCAATCTCTTCATTCTGTGAGCAACCTACGATTGCCAACGCAGCAACTGCTGCCAATAAAATCTTCTTCATAATCGTTTGTTTTATAAGTTAATATTTTGTTCGTTTTACTTTTCAATTTACAGGTAACTCAACATTCGTTTCGTCGTCCCAGTCTCCTACATCACCGCCAATACCTCCGCCTCCACCGGGAGGAACTTCCACATCCTCCACTTCAATTTCCTCTTCAATCGGTATCTCGATATCCGTTACCGGATCTTCTTCTTCCTCGGGTGGGGGAGGAACTACAGCCGCCGTGATGTCAACCTTGGTTTCTTGAACCGTATTATCCACCTTAACTAGCAATAGCTTCATTACCACCCCTCCGGTAAAACGTGTATTCGCAGACTCCGATACAGAAAAAGCAGAGAAACTACCACGTATCACATCCTCTCCTTTATGAGCCTCCACATAGATAGGAGCAATGCTTGCCGTACATGAGCCATTACTTACGCAATATGCCCCATTCATTCCATCCACATTACAAACAATGCTTGCCACGTTCTTCAATCCTTTCACCTTTATTTCAAAAGAATAGTTCTTGACTACCAGCTTCGGTTGAAACTCCATCAAAAGCACATCTTCACTCTTTTCTATCCTCATATCATTCATACTTACTACATATAGAGGGTCCGGTGACCACACCATCTTCTCACTTGTTTCAAGCCCTTTGCAATAATCAGTATAAGCCTCAATCGTCTCATACGCATCATCATTGCGAATCAACACACTCTCCGTATTGTAATTGTAGATCACCATGTCATAACGTCCGGGCGGCACTTTCACCTCTCCCCCTTCCACCGAGAGATAACTCTCCACCTTTCTACCTTCTTCACTCTTCGGGTAGAAAATCACCCTCATCCCTTCGGGCAACTTATCCACTCCCTTCCAGTTAAACTTTATCTTTACTCCGCTGACGGGATAATCATCCAGTATGTCTCTGAAATCACATCCTGCTAACAGCACCGACAGCACGAACAGAAGTAAAAGAAACACATATTGCGTACACCTCATAGCTATCGCCTCCTTCCCTTAATGAGCCACACCAAAGAGATTTTGGCTTTTGTAGGCCCCATAAAATGATAGCGTCCGCTGCTCGTCCATATCAAATCGCCTTCGTAAGTGGTGTATTTGCGGTATTCTGTTGCCAGATAACCAATGCCCAAACTAAATTCAAGAGCCAGATGTCGTGCCAGCTGATGACTATATCCATACGTCAGACCGGAAGCTGCATAGTAGTTTCCCCGATATCCTTTGTCTTTGTCAAATTGAAAATCGTACACTCCCCCTTCGGCATATATTCCCAGAAAATGTCCTGTCAGCCGCTCACGATTCTTGCGTTTTCCAAGCCAGCAACGTGCCTCAACGCCTCCCGAAAGAAGCTGGTAACAAAAGCCATGCTTGCTGTTCGACCACCAGGGACATTTATATTCCATATTCAAAGACCACCGCTGCCCTACGGGCAATTCCACCTCCACATTCGGAGCCAAAGCTAAATCATAAAGTATATTGTTCTTCAATGCAAGCACTGTTCTGTTCGGGGTTTCCCGCTTACTTTCCACTTCAAGCCAAGGAGCGAAAGCTATAGTTTCCAATTGCTCCTCCGGCAAAGTATTCGCAGGCAATGTTAATGCAGCTACCGGCAAACTGTCTTTCATCTTCCCTGTCCGTTCTATCTTCCGGAACTGATGTTCCGATAAATAAGCGTAAGGTCTGCCACCATCCAAATAGCGCAACAGCTTTCTCAGCTTTTCAAAGTTCCCGAAGTGATACCGGATCAACATCAACACATCTTCTTTATCCGGCACTTGCGGGTCGTCCATCACCCATTGGTAAATTTTGCTCCAGGTTTCCGGCTGATTCATCCGGTCCGATACTCTACAAGTATCTCCTTTCGCCGCATATCTTCCAGCCCGCGCCTCTTCTTTGCCTGATATCAAAAGAAAGAGTATCAAAAGTATATATAAACCGACGCGAACCTTCATAACTTTGCTTTGTATGGAGGCAAATATATATTATTATAATTGAAGAAATTACACGTTTTACAACTCTTTTCGGGGGGTGAAAGGTTCTGTGAAACGAATGAAACAGATTTGCAACTTTTCCCTTTCCTTCATACCCTTCCACACCCCCGTATTTCCTTATCCATCAGCCTTAGCGGGTGGAAGGGTATATCCACATACTTTCTGCAACATTGCCAACGGATATTTTTCAATCACAGGTCATTAGCTATTCAACTAATCTATAATACATTATATTATTTTGCATAGGACATCCATAGCGTTTGATTACTGTCAGTAAGTTTACTGACAGTAATCAGCATGCTTGCTGACAATAGTCAAACGACTTACCGACAGTAATCAACATGCGATTATCCATATAGCAAAATAAACGTATCTTATACATGTATGTCACCTATGTACTATGGTTATTCCCCTTTCCGCCCGATAATCATTTAGCCACTATCCACCCCTATATTATCTCAAAAAGACAGTTCGTGTGCGAAAACAGTGAATATCCGTGAAAGAATTATAAAAGGAATATCAAACACTAACAGATATTTGGAGGGAATAGGATGAACCCCTATATTTGTCATGTGATTTTTTTCATAGTATTAGATTTAAGGTTAACAAAGGTTGGAGTACAGCGGTACTCCTTTTTTTATGCCCATACCTTAACCGTAGTCATTTGAAAACTATATAAGAGTCTTATCAGTGTGTTTCTGACAGGTAAGGACAGCAAAAATCAAACAAATAGATTATTTCATTTTTGTACACTTTTGCTACAAACAGGTTCTATTAATCAGCATCTTACAAAGGAAAAGTGTACAAAAATAAAGCTGTATAAAATAGCATTTAGATACCAAGCCATACGGTTACAAGCCACCAACAAATCAAAAAGAAATCCCGCTATTCGGTAATTCCGGAAATTATTAATAATATTGCAACCTGTTACGTAAGCACAAGGCATACCTTTGAAGCCTAAATCAATAATATATGATTGCAAACGAAAATAGAAGTGAATTGCTACAATCACTGAAGGAGGGTTCTTTTTCTGCATTCGAGAAGTTATACAATCTGTATAGCGGCAAACTCTATAACTTTATAATGCGTCTCTCTTCCGGCAATCAGTATATGGCCGAAGAAGTAGTGCAGCAGACATTTATCCGCCTGTGGGAAGTGCGTGAGAAAGTGGATCCTACCGAAAATTTCGTTTCTTACCTCTGCACCATAGCCCGTAATCTGTCGATGAATATGTACCAGCATCAGACAGTGGAATACATCTATACCGAATACCTGCTGAAAAGCAATCCCGACCGGGATCATCAGACAGAAGAAAGCACAGACCTGCGCTTCCTGAACGACTATATCGATTCGCTGGCCGAAGAACTGCCCCCTTCGCGCAAGAAAATCTTTCTGCTCAGCAAACGTCAGGGCTATACCAATAAAGAAATAGCTGAGAAGATGGGTATTTCAGAAAGTACAGTCGCCACGCAACTGTCACTTGCCGTGAAATTCATGCGCGAGCAATTTGCAAAGCATTATGATAAGCTGATTCTTGTCTTATGGGCCTTTTTTGTTAACGAAATGCAATAATGCCCGATACGTTTGGATACGAAAACAAGGATAACTGTATACTATATAAATCAGTAAGAAGATGGAGAAAGAATATTATAAGAACTTAGCCGAGAAATATTTCGCAGGAGACATCACAGAAGCGGAAATCAGCGAACTGGCCGGATGGATACGCAACAACGTGCAACTGTCCGACTGGTGGGAAGAGGAATTTGAAAAATCCGACACTGACATCCCTCTCGCCCTGCGCGACAAGATGTTCGCACGGATCAAGGCGGAAGTCCTCAATGAACCTGTCCGCATCCCTGATACGAAACCTGCCGGACGTCCTCCGCGAAAAGCTCTCGTTCCCGCTTGGGCAAGATGGGCAGCTATGATCTGCATCCCCATTTTCATCGCTTTCTTCACTTACAATATCCTGAGTATTTCGGACACCGATATCCAATCACCCTTTATTGTGAAAGCCGATAAAGGAGACAAAGCCACAGTAGTATTGCCTGATGGAACGGACGTTATCCTCAACTCCGCTTCCCAGCTCAGCTATCTGAGAGATTTCGGCAAAAACGAACGCCGGGTGCAACTGGACGGTGAAGGCTACTTTAAAGTAGCACACGATACCCGTCATACTTTTATTGTCCAAGTGGGCGAACTGGAAGTAAAGGTCCTGGGCACCGTATTCAACGTCTGCGCTTATCAAGA
>ULKE01020451.1_pt1 | contig 20048 bp, 28 predicted proteins | sample 1951051 | NCBI WGS metagenome assembly ULKE01 (sample SAMEA4835490, study PRJEB28245) | human gut metagenome | biome: gut microbiome; material: fecal sample | place: Denmark | collected 2008 | reverse complement strand
AATCCTGCTGAATAATATCCTTTGATTCCCTCCCATCCGGCAGCAACAACGCCCTTGATACCGCCTCCGTTTTCTTCATAGGCGGTTTTCATGTTCCCCAGTTTTTCCTTTGCCGTTTCGGTCGCTGCCGACATGACATTGTGAACCGTGTCCTTTACGCCGTTGAATACTTTTGAGGCTGCTTGTCCTATGGTGCTGTTTTTTATGCTGTCACCGATTTCCTTGACCTTATTCGTAACCGCCTCTTTCGCTTTCGTAAACGCTCCCGTGATGGTCTCTTTGATTGCATTGAATTTTTCTTTGATATTGCCCCACAATTCGGACAGTTTTTCCTTGACCGTATCCCAGTTTTTATATAGGGCGACACCTGCTGCAATCAGTCCGGCAATCAGTGTCACAATCAGAATAATCGGACACAAATTCATGACTGCGTTCAATGCGGTCTGTGCTGCTGTCATTCCTCCGGTTGTTGCTGTGGCTGCTGTTGTAGCTGCCGTATGTGCTGCCGTGGCTGCTGTTCCTGCCGTATCTGCTGCCGTTCCCGCTGCCGTGGCTGCTGTCTTTGCCGTAATCTTTGCGATTATCTTTGCAGCTCCGGACACAAATTTCTGTCCGGTCGTTACCGTGTCAGAGATTCCCTTTGCCACTTTTCCGAATCCGATTGACAACGGACCGATAGCAGCAACCACGAGACCGACTTTGAGGATTGTTTCTTGCTGTGCCGGAGAAAGCGACGCGAACCACTTTGTCAACTCTTGAATCTTTCCGGTCAGTTTCTCAATCATAGGTGCTGCGGATGTCTGTGCTGTGGATGCTAGTGTCGACAATGCCAGTTTTGCGTTGTTCATCGCAACTTTTGCATTATCAATCGGGTCGAGAGTTCCGTTGTAGGTGTCCTCGACCGTCGTTCCGTATTCCTCCATTGATGACGACAGACTGGTGAGGTCGATTCGATTCTCACGAATCGCCTTTGTCATTTCTGCTGCACCTTTCTTTCCAAACAGTTCCGTTGCAATCTGCATCGCCTCGGTCTCTGTTTTTGCGTTCTTGATGCTGCCGATGGTCTCTGACAACGCCTCGTCCATTGATTTCCCCTCTGATGTGGCGTTCTGTAATGCCTTTTTAAGACCTGCCATCGCTTGAGTGGAATCAACACCGTTTGCATCGAATTGAGCCATCAAATTGATTGCTTGAGGCAATGACAGACCCATTTCTTTGAATGCTGCGTTGTTATCAAGTACATTTGATTCAAGCGTATCAACGGAGATTCCGGTTTCCTGTGCCTTTGCCGTGAGCAATCCTAACAGGTTTCCCGTTTGTGATGCATCGACGTTCCACGCTTTCATGATTTTGTCAACTTGGTCAACTGACTGTGTGACGTTTGTTCCGTTGATTGTTGCAAACTGTATGAACTGTTTTGAAGTCTTTTCAAGTTCCGTTCCTGTTGTATGGAATCTTGTGTTGACCTCTCCGATTGCCTCACCTACCGTTGACATATCCTCCGGCATTGTGCCGAAAACATTATCCGCAGACTTTGTCAATCCCTCAAGTGCCTCTCCGGTTGCTCCGGTCTTTGTCACTATGGTGTCATATCCCTCGTCGAGTTCTTTGAACGCTGCAATAGATGCTGCACCGATGCCCGCAATTCCGGCAGAGACAACCGACATTTTCTTTCCGAAACTTTCCATCTTTGTTCCCGCCGTATCGCAAGCAGTCGCAAATTTTTCAAGTTTATTGTCTTTTAACTGTTCATTAACATTTTTCAGTTCTGCCTCCATATTCATGAGGGCAGTCTTTGACTTTTCTGTCTTTACTGTCTGATTTGCAAGAGCCGTCTCTGTTTTCCCGATTGCTGTTTCATTTGCCTTGTACTCCTGTTCGAGTTTGTCTAATTCCTCTTTTAAGGCTTTTGACTGCTCGGAGTTCTTCCCCGTCTCCTCTGTCGACTTTGCATAGGCTTCTTTCGCAGCGTCAATCTTTCCCTTGAGTTCCTCCTGCTTTGTTTTCTGTTCTGACAGTTTCTTTGTCAACTTTTCCTGCTGCTCACTATTTAACTGCACAATGCCTTTCTGCACCGTGATTTTTTGAGTGAGCGATTCGGCTTTTGCCTTGAGGCTGTCTGTTTCCGAACCGAACAACTTTGCTTTCGTTGCTGCCGTCGTATATTCCGCAGACAGGACTTTCATTTGTGCTGCTGCCGATTTCATTTGTGACTGGTAATCACTTGAATTTGCAGAAATTTTGACGCTTGTATAAGCCATTCGGTCGCCTCCTCTCTTACTGATTTTCGTTGATTGTGTCTAATTCAAAACGCAAGTATTCCAACAACGTGACAATGTTTTCTTTCATGCACTGACTGTATGAGTTTTTCAAAAGCCGAATCGCAATTTTTACAACACGGTCGACAATCTCCCCGCAGACTTTCCATTGATTTTCCTCCGGTTCTTCCGGCTCGTCCTCATACCCGTTTTCACGGTCGTATTCGTCAAATGCGGACTTTTCTTTCTCCACCTGTTCAACCTCGACAATGTTCAATAGTTTCTCTGCAATTATGTTCTGCATCACAAAATGAACCGTCTTGATTGCCGTTAGAAAATCAATCACATCAATCTCCCCGATTTCCGCAAGCGTCAATTCATTTCCGAATAACTCCTGCACTATCTTTGTGTTGAAAAACATCACTCCGGAAATCTTTTCCGTGCTGTTTTTCTCCATGAGACTGATATATTTTTTGTACTGCTCCACTGTTATGGAGTTGATAAAATATCTTTTCCCGCTGCAAGTGACCTCTATTTCCGGTATCACTTGCCACTCTGAAAATTTTTCTCTATCTTCTCCATGCGTTTGGTGAGTTCTTCCCCGATTCCTGCGTCAATGAACTGGAACTCAAGAATCAAACCTGCTGCATCCAGTCCGGTCTCCGGATTCTTTAATTCCTCAACGGTGAACTGGTCTCCGTATGCTTTGCAGACAAACATCGCCATTATTTCAATGTCCTGTTTTGTATATCTCGGATGTGCGTCAATCTGCTCCGCAATATCGAGATACTCCGTGTATGTATCAATCGACATTTTCGGCATTGTGAACTCTTTGTTGCTGATGATGATTTTTCTTTTCATGGTTTATCCTCCTGTTATATATCCCTTGTTACGCTGCTGCGTCGTTCTTTTCCTGCACCTTTGAAAACCAACTCTTGATTGCTTCTGCTGCCTTTGTGTTCTCTTTCACAAGATTTGATTCATCGACCGAAATCTCATACGCATTGTCAAGACTTCTCTCGTAGAATGAACCCTTGATGCTCTTTGTTGTCGGAGACAATTTGCCCTCTTTTGTGCTTGCCTCCTCACTGATTCCCTCTGCAAACTTTCCGGCGTATAACCATTTGAAATCATACTTTCCGTTCAGTTTTCTCTCACGCCATCCGACAGCGACCTCCGGTGCTTTGTCGTCGGCTGTCTTAATGAGGAAACCGTTCTCGTATAACTGCCCGAATAAAATCTGTCTGTCCTGTGGTGCAAGTGCATTGACCTCAAGTTCGACCTCTGTTCCCTCGTATGAGTTGATGACCTCCTCCGTTCCGTCATCGGAGTAAATCTTTTCAGAAGTCCATTTTTCATCAACTTTCGCTTTGATTGCTCTTGCCAGTTTCACCGGAGTTCCCGCAACATATCCTGTTGCATCATTCTGTGTGATTTTTGCGATGTAGAAATCCCTACAACCGCATGTTCTACTTCTAACAATCTGTGATACTGTTTCGCTTAATGGTGTTACTGTTTCAGTCATGTCTATTCCTCCATTTCATAAAATTTTGAAAATCTTTGTGCTTTCATATAGATTCCGTCCTCCGGTTTGGAATCGTCTCCGTTCCTGCCCTCAAACGAAAAGCCTTTTTCTTTCATGAGTTTCTTGATTTCCCTCGCAAGTTCAACCTCGTCACTCTCCGAAAAAATAGTGACCTGCAATGACAGCGTCACTCCCTCCGCATCATCATCCGAAAAGTTCTCGTCGACTTCTCCCAAATCCCACAAGGTCACATGTGTTTCATGGATGTCCTTGTCATACCACCCTTGCATGACAGTGATTCCCCTGTCTGAAATCTGCTGCAACGCATCCGATGCGTCTTTTATGATGTCCGGACTGTTCACGCTATCACCTCATTTCATTGTGTTATCTAAATAGGATTGATACTCCTGTTCTGCGATTTTTTGCAGTTCCGCATCTGCCTCACGCCCTGTCGCATAGATAAATTCTTGAGGCGGTCTGTAAATAGTTCCCCAGTTAATGAATTTCACATAAAAGTGTTCACTATTATCCGACTTTTCCCATCCGACATCCGCTGACGCTCCGGTGTCTTTCACCTTGACCGCCCCCAGTGGAACGCTGTCCGCTGCGTGTGATGTGACCGATGATTTTGAGCCGAATCCTCGACCGCTCAACTTTATATCTGCCGATTTTGGAATCTTCCCCGACATAATGCGTTTCACGACTGGTTCCCCCTGTTCAACAATCTTTTTGTTGACTGCTCGGATGTCCTCGTCGCTTGCTGCATCCTCAAATGCTTTCATGAGTTCTTTCAAGCCTTGAAATTCCATTTCAATTTTCATCGCATCCCTCCGGTGTCAGATTATGACACTATGCTCCCGCTCTACATTTCAACTGGTATTTCCTGTCGTCCGTGAACATTGGAGACGCATCATATATCTTGAACTCAACGCCTTTGTACACCGCATAGAACTCTTTCAAGTTCAGTCGGATTTCTTCCATCTTGTCGCACGTTCGTGTCTCAAAAACGATTGTGTTTTCAAGTCCGGTCTGCAAGGCTGTGTATTTCTCATTTGTTCCCAAACTCTTGACCTCGCACCAACAGGAATAAAACTCCGTTTCCTCCTGCTGCCGTCTGCCATCAACAACGCTCGACACCTTGCGAATTATCTTGATTCTGCCTGTCATTGTGCTGCACCTCCGTATATTTCTTTCAAAAGCATTGAGGAGGCAGCAGAGGCAAGCAGTTTCGTGTCGCTCCGGTATTTGTCACGGTTGTCGTAGAGTTCTTTCACGGATATAAATGCAAGCAGCTTTTGACGGCTTGTGAGGCTGTACTGGTCGAAATTCGGAATCAGTTCCGTCATTTCCTGCATGGTCACATCAAACATCAATTCAAGGATTTCCATGTCGTCATCATAGTCGATGTGACAATATACCTTGCATGTGGCAATCAGACCGTCTCTGTATTTCTCTTTTTCTTCATCCGTCATGTTTTTCACCTGCTTTCAATAGCAGGACGGATTCACCGCCCTGCTGCCTTGTTACCCGTTGACAATCTCTGTGATTTCACCCTTGATGACTGCATCCTTGTCAACAGCCTGCACATCGAAACGGTCACGAACCTTGAGACCTGTCATGTCCTTATCCCATAACCCCGCACCTTTGTCATTGAGGTCGATTGTCAGAACATTTCTGTCAAAAAGTGTGATAGCCTCTTTCAAGTCACCGCAGAAAACAGGGTGCTTGTACCCGTCGATTGTATGACCATCGCTGTTCATAATCGGTGTAGACTTGAGCGTTTTCTTTGACAGTTTCACGATTCTGTATTCCCCGAAAAGCATTTTTCCCTTTGTCTGCTGTGTCGGGTCTTTCTGCAAAATATAGTTTCCATCCTTGTCCTTTAACTTGTCGAGGTAGTTGAAACCGCTCTGATTTGTGATGACGATTGAGGATTCTGCAATCGCAGGGTCTAACTGCTCATTGAAAATATCCTTGAGGCTGTCGAGATTCTCCACTGTGACCTCTTTTCCCTTTGTCATTTCGTTGAGTACCTTGAGAATCATTGCGTTACGGGTTGCCTTTGTCTTTTTCGCAATCCATTTGTTGATGTACGCCATGATGTTGGCTGCTGTGTCCTCAAGCAGTTCAGCGGTCATCTTGAGGATTCCACCTTTTTTCTTGACCTTGTACTCAATCGGTAAAAATTCCGGCTCGTCCATCTCCGGAAAATCCGCAGCCTCATCCACGTTGTCGAACGGTGTTGATTCTGCATCAACCTCAATGTTTCGTGTTCCGGTCTTTGTCACAACCCCCTCAACATTGACATACTGCTCAAGGTTGTCGGATGAGCGACGCAGTTCGATGATGTCTGTTCGGATGTCCTCCGGAATAGTCACGCCGATTCCGACCTCTCCCTCACTTCCTGCGGTTGTGTCGGATGTGAGTGCGTTCTTGTACACCTCAACATCTGCCTCGTCTGCCTCTCTGTGCAGGAATCCCGCTTTTACGATGTTGACGAACGCTTTCACAAGGTTCTTTTTGTCAACCTTTTTCTCACCGCCGACCTGCTTTGCAGTGCCTTTGTTGACCTTGTCCTCAATACTGCCCTGCTCGTCCTCGTCCAAATCATAGAGGAGGTCGAATCTGTTCTGTAACTCCTTGAGTTCTTCCTTTGCTGCCTTTGCCTTGTCGAGTTTTCCGTCGTTCACAAGGCTCTTGACTTCATTTTTCTTGTCGTTAATCTGTTTCAATAACTTCTGTAATTCCTTATTCATGACTTTCTGTCCTCCATTTCTTACATACCGTAAAGGTATAAATCATCGAGAATCTCCCGCTTTTCTGCCTCGATTCTCCGTTCCTCTGCCTGTGTTGCTGCACTGTTTCTCTTTTCCAGTTCTGCAAGCACTGCATCGACAATGTTTTCTTTTTCAGTTCCCTTGAGTGCCTCCGGAATATTGTTGTATTTCTCAAAATAGTCGGATGCACACGCTGCGACTGCTGCCTTTTCTTCGATTTCGACATTGAAATACTGCTGCATCTTCTTACTGTCGAACCATGTCTCATTGCTCATGAGGCTCTGAATCTTGTCTCTTGTGACACCCTCCTGCACATGTTCCATGTAAACGTCAAGGATTGAATCCTCGCAGAGATTCAACTGTTTTATTACTGCCTTGAAATCGTCTGCGTTGCCGTATGCCATGCACAACGGTTTGTGAATCATTGCTTGTGCCCCTGTTGCAAAATGCAGTTCGTCGCAAGCGAACATGATGACCGATGCGATAGATGCAGCCATTCCGTCGACATAGCCGACTTTGTGTCCGTCGTATCGTTTTAACTGGTTATAGATTGCCAGTCCTGCAAATACGTCTCCACCTCCGGAATTGAAATAAATATCAATGTCCTCATAGCCATCTAACTGGTTGAGAAAATCTGCGATGTCCTGCGGGCATCTGTCCTCCTCGTACCACATGGATTCCCATGTTGCCGATACAATGTCACCGTAGAAATACAAGGAACATCTGCTCTGTTCCTCGTCCTGCTCTAAATCCAAATAGCCGACATTTTCGACCTTTCCGCTGCGTTTATTCTTCTTTGTGAAATCAAAACGTCTCTTTGGCATGATTATTCACCTCCCTCCTGTTCATCCTCGTCCTCTGCCTCGTCGGTTTCGTCCGGTTCTGTTGCTGTGTCCGGCTGCTCTGCGTCCGGCTCTGTCTTTTCTTCCGGCTGCTCCGGTTCTTCGGTTTCATCCGGTTCGGATGCACCTTTCAAATATGCTGCTCCCGCCATAGTCAACGGAACGATGCTGCCATTTGCAAGCAGAACATCGCCTCCCTCCGCATCTTCCATGTCGAGTTTACGTCTTGCCTCATTCGGTTTGATAATCATTCCCCCGACACCGTTTCTCAAATATTCCATCTGCGTTTTTGAATCAGTGCGGAACAATACCTTTTCGTTGAATTTGTAATAATATCCGTCGTCTGCATCTTCATCCGGCAGTATTTTGAAATTGATTTCCTCCTCGTACTGCTTGATTATGAACAGTTCTGTGTCAACGTAGAATGATAACTGCTGCATTTCGCTGTTACTGTATGACGACTTTGAATAGTCGTTGATTTGATTCGGTTTCACCCCGAACGCTCCGGCGATTTGCAGTGCATTGTATTTTTTCAGTTCAAAGAACTGCGAATCTGTCAGTTTGATGTCGAGAGGTGTGAGTTTCATCCCCAACGGAACAGGCAGGATTTTTCCTGTATTCTTCGCTCCGCTGCCGAACTCCTCAAACGACTTGACAAGTGCTGTTTTCGCTTTTTCGTTCAGTTCTCCGGTATATTCAAGAGTTGCCTTTGCTGTCAGACCGCTCTCATACAAGTTATTCATGAACGCCTGTGATTCGGATGCACCCGCAACCGTGTCTCTCAATATCTGCTGCACTGGTAGTCCTGTGATTCCGTCAAAACTGAATGATGTTTTGAAGTGCATGACCTCGTCTGTACTGAACACATATTGACGACCGGATGTCGGGTCTGTGTAGACATACCACAAACGCCCAACTCCTGCGAATATTCCCGCATCGTCAACGACTATCTGCACACAATTTGACTGCATAACCCACAAATCAACGATTTTGATTTCACCGCCGTATTTCTTGCGGTCAAACTTCTTTCTTATGTACACATAGGCGTTTCCGTAATGGTTGCGGTTGATTTCAACCGTGTTCCAAAATGTCGTTGGTGTCATAAACGGATTCGGTCTTTTTGAGAGCAGCTTTGATGTGTCCGTCGCCTCTGCCTCAATGATTCCCTTGTCCGTTTTCTGATAATATTTGATAGGCATTTTCGCAAGGGTCTCCGACAGCATCTTGAGACATGTGAAATATGTGACCTCTGATGTCGGTTTCCCTTTTCTTTTCAGTCCTATCCGCTCAAGGAACGACGGTGAGTTCAGTGTCACAACGCCTCCGCTGTCCTGTGGTTCACCTCTCCACCAATTTGAAATTTTCACTCCTAATCTCTGAAACGGATTCATTTATTTCTCACCGCCTTTCTTCATGTATTTTTCAAATTGCTCAAGCCATTCATTGACAGTCTCATTCACATCCGGACGGTACTCCTCTTTCATTGCGTGTTTCCATGCGTCGATGATAGCGTCAATCGGGTCGATTCTCTCTGTCGTGATGTCTTTGTCAATTTTTATTTCGCCGTAGTTGTTTGAGATGGTCTTTGCATTTGCAATAGACCACACAAGCAAACTGTCGACAGGAACAACAATCTTGTTTCCCTCTTTTCCGACCTCCATTCCCTCGATTTCCACATTGCCCGCCAAAATCTCAAGTCTGAAATCAACCGTCGCATCGTTCAACTCTTTCGCTGTCTGTGTGACAGAGATTGAATCGAATCCCAATGCCTCAAGGTCTGATAGGAACGCCGATGCGTTGTGCGGGTCATAACAAATCAACTGCGGTTTGAGGTCGTATTCTTTCACCAAATCCTCAAGATATTTGATGATGTATTTGTAATCTGTCTTTATTCCTCCCAGTGTCTCGGTCACTGTCACAAGACCTTTTTCAATCCATACGTCATAGGGTACTTTGTCGGTCTTGATGTGTTCGTCCACCCTTGAGGACGGAATGAACGAATGTGTGTGTACAAAATATTTCTTTATTCCGTCAATCATGAACGGAATCACGATTGCGATTGATGTCAAGTCGCCTCCGGATGACAGGTCGACCCCGACATAACATTTTGACCCTCTGAAATTCTTGAGCGATTTCAGAACGGCACATGCTTTCCATTTTGCGATGTCCTTGATATACAGTGAATTTGACCACTGCATCCACATGTTTAACTGCTTTACGAGGAAATCTCTCAAGTCCTCCCCGCCCATATCACGGGCGGTATGTGCAATCGGTATGAGGTTTTCAAGAGCATCCCTGTCAAATTCAAGAATCGGGTTCGCTTTTATCCAGTTCTCCGGAACATATCTGTCGTCATGCTCGTCCATCTGTGCGATATATACGAACTGACTGTCGTTTTCAAAAACACCCTTTAACAGATTGCAGCAATATTCATACAATTTATAACAGGGTGATTTGAGGTCGAACCCTGCTGTCGTGATGACCGAAATCAACGCCGACTTGAGTTTCTTAATACCTCCCTCAAGCAGCTTGTACATCTGATTCGTCTTGTGTGCGTGATACTCGTCAACAATTCCCAAATACGCACGGTGTCCGTCAAGTGACTTTGTATCACCGGACAACGCTTTGATTTCTGAATGTGTCAACAGACAGTCAATCGTGTGGTTGTGGTCATGCACTTTGAACCATTCCGACAAATCCTCGTCCGAATTGATGAATTTTGCGACCTCGTCAAAAACAATGTTCGCTTGGTCTTGCTTGGTAGCCGTACAAAAGATTTTTCCGTACTTGTACCCGTCAAAATTCCCGTAATAACATGCCAAAATACCGTTGATGAACGATTTTCCGTTCTGTCTGCCTAATTGCACATAAGACGTTCTGAACCGTCTGTATGATTTTTCCTTTGTTCTCCACCCGTTGAGCGACCCTAAAATAAAGCACTGGAACGGATATGCGGTCACATGCTCGTTTTCTTCGCCCTCTGCAATGGTCAATTCCTCTGCGAAATTGATGATTTCCTCTGACTTTTCAACGTCGAAATAGTATTTGTACGGTGCTGCTTTCGATTTCTCAATGTCGTCGAGGTGTCTTTGACATGCAAGTCGGACATATTCTCCGGCTGTTATCTTGCCCGAAACAACATCAAGGGCGTATTGTGTGCAGCGGTCTTGTGTTTCTCCTGCTTTCGCCATACCTTAATTTGCATATTTCGCAAATTTATTCTCCGGCTTTTGCTGCTGTGGTTTCGGTACGACCAAACGGCAGCGTGAGGAGACTGTCAACCCGAAATCCGATGCTCCCTGTCTGCACTGTTTCATGCAGCGGTCTTGAATAATCATGAGACGCTCACGTTCACCGTTCACGACCTGCCTTGTACCGACCTGCACACGTTCTTTTTCTCCCGTGTCCGGATTCGTCTTTGTCTCATATACCGGAGCATCCTCCATCAATGGAGTTGCTCTGATTTGCTGCGTGATTTCGATGTACTGGTCTTGTGCAATGAGCAATCTCGCCAGTGCATCGCAGTCAACATTCGCAATCAGTTTGATTTCAAGTAATTCTTTCGCAATCTTCCGGAACTTTTTCTTTTGCTCCGGTGTCAAATATGACGGAGGTTTCACTTTGTCGTTCGGTGCTACAACCTCGGCGTTTTTTCGTGCCTCAATTTCTGCTTTTGTGAGGTGTTTTCGCCCGTTCATAACAACCAAATCCGTGGGTTGTCTCTGTCCTGCCATGTAGCAACAAACCCCCTTTCCGTCAACATTTCAGTGATTTTGTGTCACATTCTGACACCCCTTTCGGATGTACCTTTCTGCTGAAATTCCCGTGGGGAGTTTTCTCCAAACAAAAGAGGGGGTGCGACTAGAAATGAATCGCACAAAACTTTTTTATATCCCCCTGCCTCTCGAAAGTGGTACTCAATCAGTGACCTCAACTGTTTCTGTGTTGCTCTCATGCTCGCTTTGCTCTGCTTATACAGAGCAGTGATTGTGTTGTGTGTCTTATGGTTGAGAGGTATGAGGTTGAACGGATTCAAGCGTTGTTCCCAGTCGTCCTCAAGTTCAACTATGTGGTGTACTGGTTCGCATGTGAGTAGTTCATTCTCGACATACAATGCGTATATATCCACGTTGTCATAGACCTCAATGATACGCTCTCGCATCGCCCGCCATTCCTTTGATACATAGAACTCGGCTGCTCTCTTGTCTCGCCGTGTGTTGTTGTATATCATGTGCCTCGACTGCTGCCGTTGCTCACATTCCTCGCACATCTTTACTGACTGTGGAATCAACTTGCCACACCTGCATGATTTCAAAAGCATCTGCGTTCTCCTCTCTTCATTGGTTCTCCTGTCCTGTTATCCACAAGAGGCGGGCAGTTATGCACATTACTGTGTACACTTACCCGCATATAACAGGAGGGCAAACAGGCAAGAAAAAAGCGACTGCATATCTGCAATCGCTCGTCTCAACTGTTCACGCTAACATATTATCACGTTTATTTTGCCTTTTGTTCACCCACTTTTTACCCCTATTTTCACCCTCATTTCACCCTGTTTTCACTCCGTTTTTATCATTTTCAATCGCTTTTGCACCGAATAATTTGATTGACAGGCGTTGAATCATGACCTTGCACCACTTTTTCGGTGAGTTGCGTCCGCATCCTGTCTCCCTCACTATATCCTCGTATGTCTTGCCCTTGATATAGACTGCCTCAAGTGTGTCGTACTTGTACCCCTCACCTGCTGCCTCTGCATCTTCTTTGAGCGATGCAAGAGCCTGTTTGAGATGCTCGAACAGAATGACCGTCTCTGCACGGCACTCTCTGACCGATTGCAGGAACGCTCTTTCTGCTGATATGTTGTATTTGTCTATATCCGGCACTTGAGAGGTCTCTGATACCGCCTCTTTGATGTACCGCTCCATTTCACGATAGTTTTCAAGATATAGCAGGGTTTTGTCAATGACTGTCTGCTCTTTTTCCTCTTTCATGCTTTTTCCTCGCTTTCTGCTTTCTTCTCATAGGCAGACCGTGCATTTTACGCCAGTTATTTGTGTTTTGGCGATTTGTGCATCTTTGCGAATCGCACATTTTCATAATTGCCGTTTTTACCTGCTCCGCTGTGACACCCGTTTGCATGACTGCCTCGACGAACTGTTCTGCCGATGTTTCGACCTTGATTTCCGGTCTTTTATATTCCTTTTTTCTGTAACGCCTTTGTTGACTGTCGCCCTGTCTGCTGCCTGTTCAATCATGCCCGAAATCTCATTTTCTGTCTTTCCGGCTTTTCTGAAATGCTCAATCACGTTTTTCACGATGCTCATAATTCCCATATTATCACGCTCCTCCTTTCCATTTACGCAAAAGGGAGTTGTTCGTCAACACCGTCCGGAATGTTCATGAACCCGTCACCTGCATCCGTATAACCCGCATTTTGCTCCTGTTCTCCCGCTGCTTTCTTGCTTTCTGCAAATTCCTGTTCCTCAATCACAACATCGGTCGTATATATCTTTTGACCGTCTCTGTTGGTGTATGAACCCGTCTGAATCCTGCCCGTAATAGCGATTTTTGTTCCCTGTTTGAAATACTTCTCTGCAAATTCGCCGTTTTTGCCAAATGCAACGCAGGAAATGAAATCCGCTGACTGCTGCCCGTCTCTTGCACCTCTGCGGTCGACTGCCAGTGTGTAACGTGCCACGCACATGGATTCTTGTGAACTGTTCTGCTGTGTATATCTGACATTCGGGTCTCTTGTAAGTCGCCCCATCAATATAACTTTATTCATTCGCCGTTTCCTCCCGTTCTCTCTGCATCACATATTCATTTTGCATTTTCTGCAATCTGACAAGTCCTTTTTTGAACTCAAGGTCATCGCCATTCATGCAAACATCGAATATTTTCTCATAATCAACAATATGGGTCTTGATGAACTCTGCCTCTGCTGCTGTCCTGCTCTCATTGATGAACATTCCCTTGACTGCCTCTTTTATCATTTCGCAATGGGTCTTTTCCTCCTCCGTCTGTGGAGGTGTGCTTGCAATCAAACGGTCATAGGCGTTGTCAATCGCTCCTGCAATCAATTCTCTCCAACCTTTGCCCTTTTCCCCGATTAACTGGTTTTCAATGTCCTCGAATCGGTTTCCGTGTCCTGCTGCCACGATGCGGATGTCCTTTTTGCCCTTTGCTGCAATCAGAATCAAATCGTCATCGTATGCCTCCATGTAATAATCAAATTTCGCATTGAAATTCTCTCTCGGATTGATGATGATTTCCGGCTGACTGCTGCCCTCCGTCTTGATGCTCACTCCGATGTACTTCGCATCCTTGATTTTCGCATTGATAAATTCTGCCTTTAATGTACTTTTGTTCATGCTGCTCCTCCATTCACTAATCTGTTGAGTAACTGTTCATACATGGTCTTGTATGTGTCTCTTTCTGTCTGCAATCTGATTGTCTCCTCTGATGATGCCATTTTTGCGATTTTCTCATTTTTCTCTGTGTTGGCTGTTGCATACTGGTTGACCTGTTCAATCAGTTCTTTGCAGTCTTTTTCCATTTCCTCGATTTCTGTTTTGAGGTGGTCAATTTCCTCCTGTTGCTCTTTGATTGTCTCATTGTATTTCTTCGAGGTTTTCATGTTGCCGTCAAGCTGCAAGGAAATCATGAGAGCGATGTCGATGTTCTCCATCTCTTTGTCTGAACACTCCCCGATATACGTTCCGATGCGTTCTGTTGATACCGAATAGACCTGCTCACATAAAACGGTGCTTGGTCTGCCTGTTGACCTCACTGTTACATGTGTCGGGAGGTCTGTTTTCGGCTGCGTGGTCATATATACAACCTCAACGACATTGCTGTTCTCATTGTTCTTGTCATTGCTTACAACGACCGCCGGACGGTCGGAGTGCTGTTCACTCCCGCTATACGACACCCCCCCTCTGCTGATATAGAACATTTCGCCTCTTTTGATGTTATTCATGTCTTTTCCTCCAATTCTTCAAACTGTATTTGATGATATATGCAAGCTGCATCAAATACGGGTGTCTCTGTTTATAACTCATTCTGTCTCCTCTATGCCACGCCTAAACCGATAACGCACCAACCGTCTGACAGTCCGCTGCATGTGATGTCATCGTCTTTGCAGGTGATTCTCATGTCTGCCGTCTCTCCGGTTGCTTTACCTGCTACAAATACTACTAATTTGACGACATTTCCGACCTTGAATCCGTCGTCTTTTGTTATCATGTACGGTTTCCTATATTCTCCCGTGTATTCCTCGAATTTGTCCTGTGACACTCTGATTGTCTTTATTTCCTCCGGTGCTGTTGATTGGAGTTTCTGCATCTTCTCCTCCTGTTCCATCTCACGGAGTTTTTTCTTTGTCTCACGGTCGATTGCATCCTGCTCCTCTGAATATCTCTGTTCATCGGTCTTGTATGCCTCCGCACGGTTCTTGTACTGGTCGCATGAGGTACATGTTCCGGTCTTAACATTGCAAGTCTCGTATTCGGTGCAGGAATAACAGAGAGATGTGATTCCCTCCGGATGAGGTGTCTCATAATCGTCGCCCGCTCTTGCCTCCGGAGGATTCATGCCGTTTTCTTCCGTGTCGGATTCTGACACCTGCTGCCCTGCTGCTTTCGCCTCTTTCATGTCTTTCACTTCTTTGTGTGTCAGTTCTCCGGTCTCTGAAAATTTCCCCAGTGTCTCACGCTGTTCATCCTCCGTCATTCCGCTCAATTCATAAGCTGCGGAGAATGTGAGGCGTTCTTTCTTGAGTTCCTCTTTCCATTCCGGAATCAGATTGTTATTGATTGCCTCAATCTGTGCAATCTTTGTTTTGCTCACATGCAGCATTGAGGAAATCACATCCCTCAATCGTCCGGATTGCAGGTCATATCCCTTGATTTTCTTTCCTGCTGCTTTCATACGCTCAAGAGATGCCTTGAGGCGTGTTTCCTCCTCAATCATGTCGGAAATGGTCTTTGAACGGTATGAGTTGGCGATGATGATTTCAACCTGCTCCTCGTCATCGTCCTGTGGTGTGGTCAATTTACTGGTTGCAAGTTCAAAATCTTTATACCCCTTTGATACGAGGTATTTGAGAGCCTCCCACCGTCTTTCACCTGCGACGATTCTGTATTCGCCTTTTTCGCACGGTGCATATACAAGTTCGAGGTTCTGTTTCAAACCGGACAGGAGGATGTCTCCTGCCAGTTCTTCGATGTCTGCAACACTATAAAAATTCATGTCGTTGCGGTACATCTTGAAAATCGAAATGTCCTTTGTGCGGAATCTCGCTCTCGGAGATTCGTCAATCCCTGCTTTGCTGTTCTTGTTGAGTGCGTCTTTCACGCTGAATCCTGCTGCCATCTGTTCACCCTCCTGTCATTACTCTGTGAGTTTTTGTTTTTTGTCTCGGTACGTTCGACGTTGATTTCGCCCTTGCTGTTCTGCGAAATAGAGGCTTTCACGCCTCCACGTAGGTTCAACGTGACCTTTGCCAGTCCTCCGGTGTAAATTTCCTCAACTGCTGCCTTGAGAATCTTCACAATTCCCTCTCCGCATCTCTTGTCCGGTGTTGCTGCCTCTCCAAACAGTGCAGCGACGTTCTGCATCGCCTTTTCTTTCCTCTGTTTCTCTTTCTGATACTCAACCGCATCTGTGCAGTTACATGTCATTGTTGCCTGTTCCTCTGCCTGTGCTGCTGTCAGTTCTTCGTCTGCCTCAATCTGCGTCATTTGACCGCAGAATCTGCATTTTGCTGTTTTCACAATATTTCCCATGTGCTTTCCTCCTTTTCCGGTCTTATGCGACCTCATGCAAAATAATTTTTCTGAATATGCTCTCGAATATTGGAACGGCGATGCTGTTTCCTGCTTGGTCATATAATGCTTTGTAATATTTTCCGTTTCTTTCCTGCACTGCTTTCGCCCTGTCGAAATCCTCGTCCGTGTAGCCCATCAATCGCCAACATTCACGCTCGGTCAAATAGCGATAGCGTCCATCGCCTCGGTCGATGACCTGTGCAGGTGTCCGGTCTTGTCTCGTTGTGATGGTATATGCACAATCTTTGATAACCGTTGCCCTGCGGATGCCTTTTTCTCCGATACATGCAAGGACAGACGGTTGTGTCACATCGTAAACATCCGGAACGCTTGCATCGTCCTCAAGAAACTCCTGCAAAGTACGCATCGGCGTTCTTATGAGGTCATCAAATTCAAATTTTTCTCCATTCAGAACAGAAACCGTGAACACCCGCTCTCTTGCCTGTGGCAATCCGAACTCTCTTGCATCCAGTACCTCAAAATTGTTCGTATATCCCAACCGTTCCATTTCAACCATGTATCTGTCAAAATTCGGTCTCATGTACTTTGATTTCACATTCTTCACGTTTTCCCATATCACATAACGAGGTCTCCATTCGCCCATATTCTCAATGATGTGTATTGTCTCCCACATGAGAGAGGAACGTGTTCCGCTCCCCTCGTCTGAACCTTTGCCTCGGTTGATTCTGCCCTCTCCTGTCGCTTTTCCTTGATGTCCTGCAATGCTCATGTCTTGGCAAGGTGAGCCATGAATCAGAATGTCCGGTTTTAGATTCCATCCGACAACCGTTTGTGTTTTATATGCCAATTCCTCACGGAACATCGAATTGTACGAACGCACCGCCTTTTCATTGATTTCCACATAGTCGATTGCTTTCGTTGGAATGTTCAAATTTCTCAAGGCACATCGAGGCGACCCAATCCCTCCGAATAACTCAAGGATTTGTATTGTCTCGTTTTCCATGCCTTACCCCTCCATTTCCTTGAGTAACTCATGCACAACACATCTGTAATCTTGAGACACAATCCCACGCTTTGAAAATTTCGGGAGTGGTATCATTGCCGTTGTTGATTTCTCTGCAACAATGGAACGGCGAACCGGAGTGACAAACATGTCAAATCCGGAATCTGCTTTCAGCCATTCCTCAACCTCAAGAGAGGTCTTGTTTTTCTGTCGCATGGTCATGAGTGCCTTGATTCTCAAATCCGGATTGATGTCTCTCAAGTCCTCAATTTGCTCCTCAAGGTTCTGCAACGCCTCGATTTCATATCCTCCAACCTTTACGGGTGCAATGATTAACTCTGCCGATATGAGGATATTGATGACCACCATGTCAAGCAGTCGACCACAATCACAAATGCAATAATCGTATGCGTCTGCTACCTCCTCCAACGCCTCACGCAATCGTGTGACTTGATTGTCCTCTGACTTGAGCAGCAAATTCATGTCCGTTTTCATGAGATAGCCGTTCGCCGGAATGATGTCAACGTGTGAGTATTCCGTCGGGCGAATCAAATCACCCGTTTTGTATGTACCGCCGACACATTCATGTTTCTCAAGCAGCTCACTCATTCCGATTCCGTCCGGTTCAAATACCCCGAACGTCTTTGATGTATCGCCCTGCGGGTCTCCGTCTAACACAAGCACTCCCTTCCCCTACACCTCGCCCAACATATAGGCGATTGAATCGGATGTCGTCGTTTTTCCGATTCCTCCCTTTGGTGACATTACTGCAATAATTCTCATGTTGTTTCCTCCTGTTATCCTGTTATATTTTTTAGTCCATAAATTCGGACGCTATATCGACCGCAACTGCTGCCACGAATAAAATCACCGCAAGAAATACCATCGCAAGCATGACAACCGCTGCAATACCTAACGCAATCAATACTTTCATCGCTTTTCTCCTCAATTCTTGATTTTCCCGTCCTTGAGGATGCTGTTGTTCGGGATGCTCATGTTCAGATTTCTCTCCATGTGTACCGCATCCGACAAATTCAGATATTCCTCAATGACCTTGATTGCCTCCTCTGCTGAATAGCAGGTTGCAACAAAATGTCCGGCTGCTGCCATATCCGCAAGGAACTCTTTTTGCGTGTCCTGCTGTCTGTTGTTCCCGAATTTCATTTCAACGAATAACCCGCAGTATGAGCCTTTCGGATATGGGAGGCACAAATCAGAAACACCCGCTTTGACACCCATCTGTTTGAATTTGACTGCCTCCTGTTTGTTTCGACTGCCTCCGTTTGGCACATGGAACAACCACTTTAATTCCGGATAACGGTTCATGTTCCATCCCGCCCATGACACGACGTTGATTTGCTCCGTGTCCTCACTTCTCTTTGCATATCTCATGTTCATTCGCTTTCGCCTCCTCTTTGCACATGTCATAATATTCGCAGAACAGACATACATGTTTGCAGTCCTTGACCTTGAGCATGTGTCTGATTCTTTCAATGATTTTTCCTGCCCTCACCTGTCCTGCTCCTCCATTTCTAAAACCATATAGGCATGAATAAAAATGGTTTTCTTTTTCCTGCCGAACTCGTCACGCCCTCCGGACTGCTCCTGCATCCCTGCGATGCTTTTCTTTGCCTCCCACCATCGGCGGGTCTTTCCCTCTCTCGGAATCGGCTTGAAATACACCTTGACCGTGCTTTTCGTGATTGCAAACTGTTCTTTGCTGATTTGCAGGATGTCATCGAATCCTGCTGCCTTGACTGCTGCCTCGGCTTTTCTGAAATACCTGTCTTTTGATTCCGGTCGCCAGTCAAAACTCATTTCCCGACCACCTCCTCAATCTCTTTCATTCTCTGCATGATTGCACTGTTGTATGAATAGACATACACGCCATTGCTCCACAAATGTTCCCTCGCACCCTTTTCACCGTAGTTGTACGCTGCAAGTGCATCCTGCACCGTGCCGTATTTCTTGAGCAGGTACGACAGGAAATCAATCCCGACCCTCACATTTTGATATGGGTTCATGAGGTCGGTGCAGTTCAACCGTTTCATCCGGTCAGTGTGCCATTTCTCATATATCTGCATATATCCCTTTGACTGCCCGCCGTCTCCGACCTTGTCAAATTCATATCCGGATTCATGCTCAATGATTGCCAGTACAAGGGCATAGGGAACGTCATTTTGCTTGCATAGACATCTTGTGTATATCTGCATTTTTTCCGGAAAATAGCCTTTATCCGCATACTGTTCCGGTAACTTATAAAGTACGAATCCCTCAAGGTCATCGCTCCCCCAGTCCTCGGACATACCATCGAAAACCTTGTATTTGCTTTCGGTCTCCTCTGCTGTCTGCACGATTGTTTCCGGATTCTGTACCACTTCCGCATGTGTCGTCTCCGGCTGCTCCTCCTCGGTCTGCTCCGGCTCTTTGATATTCACTATCATCAAGCACAACACCGTCATCAATACCGCAATCATTGTCAAATGGAACGCATCACGTCGTCCTGCATGTCTTGCCCGTCTTTTCCGTCTTTTCACTTTGTAGCCTCCTTTTCCTCATTCGTGCATGTATGTAAAACATGCAGTTAAAATCGTTATAGTACACATTTGCGTTCGTGAAATCCATGTCCGGATACCACTTTTTTAATATCTCCGGTATTGAATCCCTATCTTTGACCATACCGTCAACAAATGACCCTATTTTTTTATAGCTGCCTCCTGCTGCCGGACGTTTGGAGTGTACGACCTTGATTCGTGGGTCTCTCAATCCCTGCGAACTGTTCCATCTCTTTTCCGACGGAACACGGTTCTTTTCTTCGACGATATAGTTCGCCATACCGGACAGACCGTTTTCA
>ULKE01011951.1_pt1 | contig 21242 bp, 17 predicted proteins | sample 1951051 | NCBI WGS metagenome assembly ULKE01 (sample SAMEA4835490, study PRJEB28245) | human gut metagenome | biome: gut microbiome; material: fecal sample | place: Denmark | collected 2008 | reverse complement strand
TTTTTAATGCAAGACATCGGAGGGTTCGAACTCCGGACAACGTAGTTGGTCGGGGCGCTAGACGTCCGGGGGACGTCTGTTTAGCGCGGACCGAAGCGGAGCGTAGACCGCTAGACGTCCGGGGGACGTCTGTTCAGCGCGGACCGAAGCGGAGCGTAGACCGAATCCCCGATGTCTCATTAGAAAAAGAAAACCATCACTCGTAAGAGTGGTGGTTTTCTTTTTCTATTGATATATGGGGAATTGAACTCCGGACAACGTATTTTAATTAGTAAAACTGCACAAAAAATAATTGAAAATTTGTGCATGTTTGTTAACACTTTCAGAGGCCAAGGTGATACTATAATAATCGTAAAAATCCCCCAATACATTATATATTTTTTACTATCCCCATAGTAAAATACCTTCTCCTAAAAGACAGCAGAACGATGGCTGTCTTTTTTTTGCTCTAATTTAAGAAAAAGACAGCCAAATATTTATTATCTATTATTCTTTTGCAAAATCGAAATTCTACAGTTGAAATGCTAAAATTACATTATAAAAATTACACCGTCAGATTTATATTGCTTCCTGCCCGCAGAGATGTGTAGTAATCATCATATGACGAGCTGCTCATCTGGCGTGAGACACGATACAGACTGCTTGTGAAGTCATTGTCATTTCCGAACAGAGAATTAAGAGTGTCTGCGTCGGCCTTTTTGACAAGCTCCTCATTTGCTTTCAGAGTACCGTCCTTGTTTATTGTGATGCCAATGTCCTCCAGCTCGTCGCTGTATTTACTTGCCAGCTTTTTGAGCTGCTTGGCGTAACGCTTCATGGAGCTTGAACTGCTGTTTGAGGCGGAATCAATGGAATTATTGTATGTGTCAACAAGAGCCATGACTGTTCCGCGGATGTTATCTGTATTTTCGTCGTCCGAATACTTGTAGTTCTTTAATTTTTTAGCTGCGCGGTGCAGGGCGGTTGAATCATCGTAAGCGAGCTCTGTAATACTATATTCTTTGCGTTTGGATGATTTCATGGCATCGCGGTTGTTTGAATAAAAATTTCTCATAAAATATGTTGCTGAAAGATTTGTTGCTGAACTTATTCGTGTACTCATGTTAATCCTCTTTATATTTTTAAATTTTAAAGTTTAAAATAATTGAGTTATAACTGCGATTTTAGGTTTTATTTTGAACGTATAATCGCACTTAAATATTTGTTATAAATATTTTATCGGATATTTGCACGAAAAAGTTTACTTATGCGATCAAAAGAAGTAAAATACAAAGGAATGCGTAGAATAAGAAAAACGCGATTATGCAATCAAAATGCTACCAAGCAAAGAGTAACGGAACATAATGTAAAAAGCATAATGTACTAAAACAAAATGTAACAAACATAAAGTTACAAAAAATGCAACAAACATAATGTAACCAAAGGAGGATATGGGGCATGAGTAAAAAAGCTTTCGGTACAACATCAAAAGGAGTGGAGGCATCGCTTTACGAAATCAGCAATGGCGGTGGATTGAGAGTACTTTTGACAGACTATGGCGCTGCAGTTGTATCTATTTTTGTAAAGGACAGGGATGGCGATGAGAGAGATGTCATTTTAGGATATGACAATGTAAAGTCATATGAGAAGGAGTACTGCTATTTTGGTGCTACTGTCGGTAGATATGCAAACAGGATTTCTGATGCAAAGGTTAATATTGATGGAGTGGAATATAAGCTTGAGGCTAATGACAATGAGAACAGTCTTCACAGTGGCTCAAATGGTTTTTCTAAGCGCTTCTGGACTGTTAAGGAGCAGAAGGCAGATGAGATTACCTTTGAGATAGAGGATGCAGATTTGGAGCAGGGCTTCCCTGGAAATGCAGTCGTTGATGTGACATTTAAGGTAACAGAAGAAAATGCTCTCGCTATTATATACAATGCAAAGGCAGATAAGACAACTACCTTTAATATGACAAACCATAGCTATTTCAATCTGAATGGTCATGCATCAGGAAGCGTATACACTCACACATTGCAGATAAATGCTGAGCATTACACACCTGTAAAGGATTCCAAGGCTATTCCTACAGGTGAGATTGCACCGGTTGAGGGTACACCATTTGATTTTACAGAGGCTAAGCCAATCGGAAGAGATATCGAGGCAAATGATACACAGCTTCACTATGGAAGCGGATATGATCACAATTTTGCAATAGACAAGACAGCTCCGGGAGTAGAAAAGGTCGCAACAGCATACTCACCTGAGAGTGGTATACAGATGGAGGTATACACAGACTGTGTCGGAATCCAGCTTTATACTGCCAACTTTATCGTGGGACAGGAAGGCAAGGGCGGAGTCAAATACAATAACCGCGATGCATTCTGCCTCGAGACACAGTTCTATCCAAACTCAATAAATGAGACCAACTTTAGTACACCTGTTACAAAGGCTGGCGATACATACCACACAGAGACAGATTACAAATTTTCTGTGAGATAAAATGCTTCTGTTTGCATGCAAGTATGATGCAGAATATTAAAAGCCCACCATATTGATGAAATTTATCATTAATATGGTGGGCTTTCTTAAGCTTTGTTTAATCAAACACTGATACAGTGGCTTTATTTCCGGAAATGTGGTATAAATATATTTATATTTATATTTATATTTATATTTATATCTATATTTATGTGTATATTTATGTGTATATTTATGTGTACATTTATATGTATATTTATATGTATGAAATACATTGATAAATATAGATAATTATTGAGATGACTTCGCACACGCAAACCTGCATTACCGCTGGCATATGGTGTGTTCCGAAGAAATATATGAACTGCCACAAGGTTCCATTAAACTTCGGTGACGATAAAAAGCAGACTGATAAAACAGACTATCCGGATGCATTTTTTGTGGCTGACTTCATATATTTCTGAGGAATATACCATATGCCGGCGCACCATCACAGCCTGCCGGTGCGAAGTCCCTACCCACAAAAATAAAATCGAATAAATATATAGCATAGAGGAAACAAACCATGAAAATAGTATTTTTAGATTCCAAAACAATTGGTGACGACATTGACCTTTCCGAATATGACAAGCTCGGAGAGGTTGTCAAATATGATTTTTCGACAACAGAGGAAGCAGCGGAGCGCACAAGGGATGCTGATGTGATTGTTTTAAATAAGGTCGAGGTAAATGAAAAATCTATAGGACAGGCAAAAAATTTAAAGCTCGTATGTGTAACTGCAACAGGCACAAACAATCTGGATAAAGAATATCTGGCAAAAAGAGGCATTGAATGGAGAAATGTCGCAGGGTATTCTACAGAGACCGTGGCGCAGCATACGTTTGCACTGCTATTTTATCTGCTTGAGAAGCTGAGATATTATGATGATTATGTGAAGAGCGAGAAATATGTGGGTGATACGTCGTTTACGCATTTTTCCAATGTGTTTCACCAGATTAGCGGTATGACCTGGGGCATCGTGGGGCTTGGAAATATCGGAAGACGCGTGGCTGATATCGCAAAGGCTTTTGGCTGCCATGTGGTTTATTATTCTACCTCAGGAAGAAACTCGCAGCCGGGCTATGAGAGGGTGGATTTTGATACTCTGCTTGCCACGTCTGATATCGTGTCGGTGCATGCACCGCTCACAGATGATACACTTGGTCTGATGGACAAGGCTGCGTTTGAAAAGATGAAAAAATCTGCGATATTTTTAAATCTTGGCAGAGGTCCTATAGTGAATGAAGCGGATCTGGCACAGGCGCTTATGGATGGAGAGTTGGCGGCGGCAGGTCTTGATGTGCTGGCGCAGGAGCCTATGAGTGAGGACAATCCGCTCCGTGCGATAAAGGATTCAAACAAGCTGATTATCACACCGCATATTGCGTGGGCAAGCGTTGAGGCAAGAACAAATCTGATGCACATTATATACAGTCAAATTGAGGACTTCTTTGCTAATTAGGAAATATAATTTAAAATCAAATCGCAACATTAAGAGAAAGCACTAAGAGAAAGCATTAAGAAGCAACATTAAGAAGCATCATTAAGAGGAAGCATTAAGAGGCAATATTAAGAGGCAGAAATGAGCATCAAATTTGAGATAACAAAACAAAATAACATACATTTTGGAATTGCAGCAGTGGCGGCCGCGCTGGTAGGTTACTTTACATCGGCAAGCTGGTGGGTGATTCTTTTGTTTGCGGCAGTATATTTTGGACTTGTAAATGTGAAGCTTGAGCTTCCGGTGAAGCTGTCGTGGCTTTGGGCTGCGATACTGCTTGTTATCGGAGCGATACTATCTGTTTTTTCGGTGCAGTATGTGCTGCTGACTGATGAGGACTTTGTGAAAACCACCGATATGGTATGCGTGGTGAATGTGGTTCTGGCGCTCGCCATATATCTGGTGATACTTTTTATCACAAACAACACGAGGATGACATGTACCATAGCATCAATTGCCATACTCGCGTTTGGATTTATAGATTACTTTGTCTATGAATTCCGTGGCAATGAGTTTACGTATGCGGATTTGAAGTCAGCGGGAACAGGACTTTCCGTCGTGACAAAATACAAATTCGTCATAGACTACAAATTTTTGTATGTGATTCTGGCGGCTGTTTTGTATATCATGCTGGTAAGGCGCATAGAAGTGCAGTTCGAGTCGACTATCCATATGAGAATTATTTCGATTCTTCTCACAATAATATGCGTGCTGTATGTCATCATGAATTCCATGTCACTGAACACCGAGACCTGGGAGAAAAAGGGCACGTACAGAAACGGCTATCTGCTGAACTTTGTGCTCGGCATAAGGGACAGCTTTGTGAAGGCACCTGATGGCTACAGCAAGGCAGCAGTTGACAAGATAGCGGGCAATTTCAAGGAAACGGACAGCTCATATTCGCAGTCTGATGCGAAAAATCCGACAATCATTGTTATCATGAATGAGTCGTTTGCGGATTTGTCGGTGGTGGGAGATTTTGAGACCAACACGCAGGTTACGCCGTTTATGGATTCTCTGAGTGAAAATACGCTTAAAGGCTATGCTCTTTCGTCCGTGTACGGTGCGAAGACGCCAAACTCTGAGTGGGAATTTGAGACAGGAAACTCGATGGCATTTCTGCCGGACGGCTCGGTGGTTTATCAGCAGTATATAAATGATGACCCGACCTCCATAGTCTCAAACCTGAAGAATATCGGCTATACGACGGTTGCGATGCATCCGTACTATGCGACAGGCTGGAGCAGAAACAAGGTTTATCCGCATCTGGGCTATGATGAGACTTACTTTATAGATGATTTTGACCAGACAAAGATACTAAGGGAATATATCACTGACCAGGAGCTCTATGATAAGATCATTGACCGCTACGAGAAAAAGAGCGATGACGAGAAGCTTTACATCATGGGAGTCACGATGCAAAACCACGGTGGCTACGGTGAGAGATATGACAACTTCAACCAGGAGGTTTACAAGGTTGGAGCGTCATACACCGATGCGAACCAGTATCTGTCACTTTTGAATGAGAGTGACAAGGCGCTCGAAAATCTCATCACATACTTTAAGGGTGTGGATGATCCGGTAGAGATTGTGTTTTTTGGAGACCATCAGCCGGGATTATGCAATGATTTTATCAAGCTTTTAAATGGCAAGGGCAATTCCGGACTTACGGAGCAGGAGCTTGAGAATCTGTACAAGGTGCCGTTTTTCATATGGACCAATTACGAGACGGATGCACAGACAGTTGATGTGACGAGCCTCAACTACCTGTCCACACTGACGCTTGAGAGAGCCAACATAGATCTGCCGGCATACAACCGATTCCTCGCAGAGCTGATGGAGAAGATTCCGGCCATAAATTCAAGGGGCTATTATTCGAAAAAGAATGAGTGCTTTATGCATGTGGATGAGGCAACAGGAGACGAGGCAAAATGGATAAAGGCATACAATATCCTGCAGTACAATTCGATGTTTGACGAGAAGGACAGAAGCTCGCTGCTGTTTCCGTACCTGAAATAATGTGATGATTTGAAGCAACCATAAATACACATATGAGAAAATGAATTAATATAACTATTCAGGGAGCTAATAATGAAGCTAAGTGATTTATTACAATTTGATAACATAATTGTGCAATGTCATGATAATCCGGACGCAGATGCACTGGCAAGCGGCTTTGGAGTCTATGAATACCTGAGGATGAATGGAAAAAGTCCCAGACTTGTATACGGAGGCAGGAATATCATACACAAGAGCAATCTGGTGCTTATGGTAGACAGTCTTGGCATACCGATAGAGCATGTGGATTTTTTAGACAATCCGCAGCTGCTTGTGACTGTCGATTGTCAGTACGGTGGTGGGAATGTCACATTTTTCAAGGCAGAAAATGTAGCTGTCATAGATCACCACAGAGTATCGGGAGAGCTTCCTGCTATGAACCGTGTCATGAGCTATATGGGCTCATGTGCGACAATTGTGTGGGATATGCTGCGTGAGGAGGGCGTAGAGATAAATCGAAACCTGGCAACAGCACTGTATTATGGACTTTACACCGACACCGGAGAATTTACCGAGATAACACATTCGCTTGATAGGGACCTGCGCGATGAGGCGGATTTTGACAACACTATAGTGGCCAAATTCCGAAATGCCAACATGTCACTTGAGGAGCTGGACATAGCCGCAACAGCATTGCTGGGGCGCGATTATATAGAGGAATATCGTCTGGCGATCGTAAAGGCAGGGGCATGTGACCCGAATGTACTCGGCATCATAAGCGATTTTGTGCTGGAGGTGGATGCTATTGACATATGTATGGTATTTTCAGTGATTAAGAATGGAGTGAAGCTTTCGTTTAGAAGCTGTATAAAAGAGGTGAGCGCAAGCGAAATGGCGCAGGAAGTGTGCAGGGACATAGGCTCAGGCGGAGGGCATTATTACAAGGCCGGTGGATTTATTCCGATGGATCTGCTGATAGACAGCTATAATGTCTACTGCAGAGAAAAAGACTTGACACCAAGATTTCAGTACAGCAGCGATGGTACACACAAACGTCCTTCGGATTCTGCAATCAAATCATTATTGGAAGAGAGGATTTTTGATTATTTAAACGATACAAAGATAATTTACGGAGAAGATTTTGATACGAGTGGCTTCAAAAAAGTGGATTATAAAAAACGCCCGATACCGATGGGATGTATCATTGCAAAGGATATACTGCCTGTGGGCTGCTGCATGGGAGTGCGGACAGCTAAGGGGGATATCTCCACACCGGTTAGTGAAGATACGGTAGTCATAATAGGAGAAGACGGCAGTGTACGGATTTTAAATCTGGACAGGCTGAACAAAAGCTTCAGGATATACAAGGACTGGCGGTTTACTGTGAAACAGACAGATTATGTCCCGAAGTTCAAGAATAAGGATACGGAGACTATAGTGGATGGAATGGCACATGCCAGAGTGTGCATACCTGTTGAGGAGGATTTTTCAAGAGCATTTGTGCTAAAGCACAAGGTAAAGCTATTTAAGAATAAGGATGACAGCAGTTATATATCAGGCAGACCTGGAGATATTATGGTTCTGCCAAATGATGACAGGAATGAGGTATATATGATAAGCAAGACAGAATTTGAAAAGACACATATAGCAAAGGGTGAGGAGGAAAACCGTAAAAAAGCGGTCGTTTTCGACCTTGATGGAACACTTCTCTATACACTTGAGGATTTAAAAAATGCAACAAACTATGCATTAAAACAAAATGGCATGCCGGAGCGTACACTCGACGAGGTGCGCAGATTTGTGGGAAACGGTGTAAAGCTTCTGATGGAGCGCGCAGTGCCACAGGGGGCAGACAATCCAAAGTTTGAAAAGACATTTTCGGATTTCAAGGAATATTATGAGGCTCATTGCAATGACAATACAGCACCTTATGATGGAATCATGGAGCTTTTAAAGGAGCTTAAATTAAACGGCATAAAGCTTGCTATTGTTTCAAACAAGCTTGACCCGGCGGTAAAGGAGCTCAATCAGCTTTATTTCAAGGAGTATATGACATCGGCAGTCGGCGAGATGGAGGAAGAGGGTATACGCAAAAAGCCGGCACCTGATATGGTGCAGAAGGCACTTAAAGAGCTTCAGGTGAGTGCAGATGAAGCAATCTATGTGGGGGACTCCGATGTGGATATCGCCACAGCGAAAAACTCAGGTCTGGAGTGCGTATCTGTCACATGGGGATTTCGTGATGTAGAGTTTTTGAAGGAGCATGGTGCAACAAATCTGATAGATGAACCGGTCGAATTGTTAAATTACGTATAATCAGGAGAACTTTGATTTATGCTTTCAGAAAAGGGACTATTGATAATTGAAAAGCTGGCAGAGCACAACAATGAGCTTGTCACATCAAAGGCTCTTGCTGCGTCCACAGGTATGTCGGAGCGAAGTGTGAAGACATATCTGAAGGAGGTGGCTGATTTTTGTGAGCAAAACTCTATGACGCTGGACAGAAAGCCGGGCAAAGGCATGAAGCCGTGCTTTAGCGATGCGCAGATAGGAAAGATTCTTGATGTGGCAGGAAGGAGATCGGCAGCAGTATCGCAGAAAAAGAGACAGAACTACATATCGTATATTCTGCTAAGTGGCTGGGATACATACACGTATGCGCTTTTTTCAGAGGAGTTAAATGTCAGCAAAAATGTCATCATGGATGATATAAATGAGCTTGACGCAGAGCTTCTGCTCTTTGGCATTAAGGTGCACAGAACGGCGGGTTACGGAATATATGCGACAGGCAGTGAGCTTGATATCAGAAAAGCCATGAGGCATTTCTGCAGGTATCCAATCAGTGATAAGCAGGTTATCAAGACCGATGACCACAGGCTTTCAAGACGCGCGGCCGAGGTGATAGCCAATAATTTCAGAAGCGTAAATCTGTCGATGGCAGTTGACATGATACATCATGTGGAGAGACGCTTTGATATCATCTTTACGGATTACACATTTCAGATGCTGGCAGAGTATATAGCCATTGCACTTTTCAGGGTGGATGTGGAGAAAGAGCTGAAGCCGGATGAGTTAGATTTGTCAAACCGAATGCGTGATGATGCAAATGATGGGGATGCGGGCACCGAAACAGAGCAGCAGGTACAGAAAAATGGATTCGTAATGACAGAGCATGAGAACATGGCAAAGGAGGCAGCAGGCTTTCTGGACAGACATCACGGCATCAGCCTCTCACAGCCTGAAATCATGTATCTGGCAATGCTTTTTTCCTGTGCCGAGGGACAAAACCGTGTTGTCATGTCCTGTGAGGAGGCACTTAGCATAGAGGATGAGATGATAGTGTATCTGTCAAATCTTCTCGCAGCCAATCTGATTGAAAATGAGCTTCTACGTGAGAGCATGCGTAGCTTTTTACCGGGCTCCATTGCGAGGACTCATTTCGGCATAGAGATAGACAATCCGTTTCTTTCGGATATCACACAATCGTATGCCAGTCTCTTTACGGTATGCTTTACAGTATCGAGATACTACGAAAAGTACACAGGTGCCATGCCGAGCGAGAATGAGATAGCATTTATTGCCTTGCAGGTGGGCGGAGCCCTGCACAGAAATCCTATGACAGTGCGCGCAGTGTTAATCGGTGCAGCAGGCTATGCGACCGGCAGTATAATAGCGGGCAAAATAGAAAACAGGGTGCCGGATGTAAGGATAGTAAGCATTTTGTCGTCAGACCGCATAGAGCATATTGACGAGTATGACTGTGACCTCATACTCTCGACCATAGATACACGGGCAGATATCCACAAGGATATGAGATTTCTGTATGTTTCTCCACTAATCAGTGCGCAGGATGAGAAAAATATCAGAAACAAGTGCTTTGAGCTCATGACAGGCCAGAGCGCGGAGGTCAGCGAGTTTTCACAGATGCTGTCGGAGGAATTTATCATATTTGAGAAAAAGGCGAAAAACCGCAAGGATGTTTTAAAGCGTGCGTGCCAGCTTCTCATAAACAAAGGAATAGTGCAGAGCGAGTTTGCGAGGGATGTACTGGAGCGTGAGAAGGTGGAGGCAACCGCTGTGGGCTGCAATATAGCCATACCGCACGGAAAGCCTGAGCATGTAAACCGCTGCCAGATACTTGTGATACGCCTCGACAAGCCGACAGAGTGGGGCGAGAGAATGGCAGACATGATATTTCTGCTCGCGATAAACTTTGACAGTGTCAACACGACAAAGGCATTTTTCCATGACTTCACAAAGCTTCTGAATGAAAATGGAGCGACGGACAGGCTCAGGGAGGCTGCTTCACCTCATGAGCTTTGTGCAGCTATCCGGAAAGAGCTGGGGTGGAACTGAATATCACATTAATACAAAATTGCACCAGAGATGGTGCAATTTTGCATTTTGGGGAATATTGAAAAAACTCATACCGCACAGTACAATAAAACCATAGAAAGCAACGGACATATGACAGGCTGATGAATAGCAGAGAGCGATACAGTTAATCATATGTGTGAGCGAAATAAACAAACCAATAATTTTAAATTCAGGAGGACAAAACTATGGTAAGCAAGACAATGGTAGTAAAAGCAGCAGAGGGACTTCACATGAGACCTGCAGGAGTTATCGCAAGAGAGGCAGGCAAGTTTGATTCAGATGTAACAATCGTATTCGGCGACAAGAGAATCAACGCAAAGAGCCTTGTAAACATCATCGCAGCATGCATCAAGAAGGATGCAGAGATTACATTCGAGTGTGAGGGAGCTGACGAGGAAGCAGCACTTGCAAAGATGGAAGAGCTCGAGGCAGACAACTTCGGAGATTAATCAACCAGCAAAGTCAATCGGAGGTGTGATATGTACAAAGGAATCGCCGGCTCAGAAGGAATCGGAATCGGAAATGTGGTCATTATCGAAGAGCATGAGATAGTGATTGAGAATAAGAAAATTACAGATACAGACGCTGAAATCGCACGTCTCCAGGGAGCCATTGAGAAATTTGTAAATGATACAAACGCCATGGCAGACAGAATGGAAAAGACAGTCGGAGCAAAGGATGCGGATATCCTTCGCGGACATATCCAGATGCTTCAGGATCCGACCATAGAGGAGCAGATTACAGCGCTCATAGTAAGTGAGAAAATCACGGCAGAGAAGGCGCTCGACCAGGTGCTTGAGCAGACAGCAGAGATATTTGCACAGATACCTGATGAGCTTTTGCAGCAGAGAGCAACAGATTTCAGGGATATCAAAGCCAGAATCCTTAAGATTCTGCTTGGAATCGAGGACTATGATATCTCAGCAGCTCCGGCAGGCACAGTGCTCGTGGCACATGACCTGACACCATCCATGACAGCAGGTATCGTGGCAGAGAATATCGCAGGAATACTCACAGAGGTGGGTGGCAGAACCTCCCACTCAGCAATACTTGCAAGAGCAATGGAAATCCCGGCAGTTCTCAGTATTGATGGAATCTGCACAGCTGTCAAAAATGGTGACAGAGTGGTACTCAACGGAACAAGCGGAGAGGCAATCGTAAACCCTGACGCTGAGACAGAGCAGAAATTCGCTGGGCTGCTTGAGGAATACAAAAAAGAGAAAGAGCTCTTAAAGAAATTTGCGGGTGTGCCGACAGTATCAGCAGACGGCACAAAGGTAGAGCTTGTATGCAATATCGGAAAGCCTGAGGACGCAAAGAAAGCTGTAGAGTGTGACGGAGAGGGAATAGGACTTTTCCGTACAGAGTTCCTTTTCATGGACAGAGATACAATTCCTACAGAGGAAGAGCAGTTTGAGGCATACAAATCAGTAGCAGAGACAATGAAGGGCAAGCCTGTCATCATCCGTACACTTGATATCGGAGGCGACAAGGAAATCCCATATCTGGGCCTTGAGAAAGAGGACAACCCATTCCTAGGTTACAGAGCTATCAGATTCTGTCTCCAGAGAACAGATATCTACAATACACAGCTTCGTGCACTTGTGAGAGCCAGTGCATTCGGCAGGATAAAGATAATGGTTCCGCTTGTGACAGGCGTAGATGAGCTTCGCAGTGTAAAGGCAATGGTAGCTGACATCATGAAAGAGCTTGATGCAGAGGGCATTGCATACAACAAGAACCTCGAAATCGGTATCATGATGGAGACACCGGCAGCCTGCATGATGGCAGATGTGCTTGCAAAAGAGGCAGCCTTCTTCAGTATCGGAACAAACGACCTGACAGGCTACACAATGGCAGTAGACCGTGGAAACTCAAAGGTAGCATACCTTTATTCAGCCTTCAATCCGGCAGTGCTTCGCGCAATCAAGCGTATCATCGAGTGCGGTAAGAAAGAGGGAATCATGGTAGGCATGTGTGGAGAGGCAGCAGCAGATCCAAAGCTCATTCCGCTGTTACTCGCATTCGGACTTGATGAGTTCTCAGTGAGTGCCACAAGTGTGCTCAAGACCAGAAAGACCATCGCAGACAGCAGTATGGCAGAATGCAAGGCATTGGCAGACAAGGTAATGGCATGCGCTACAGAGGCAGAGGTACAGGCAGTGCTTGCACAGCAGTAGATGCTAAATTTAAACAAGTATAAAAGTTAGTAAAAAAGTATAAATAAGAGTAAAATATAAAAGTATAACATTGAAATTTATTATAAAGACGGCTGAACCGGTGGGGACCGGGACGGCCGTCTTTTTTGTGTATACGAAATGAAAGATAAATATTTAGTTATTTACGATTTAGTTATTTATGATTAACTAAATTACGATTGACTAAACCATATATAAGTAATAAAATATTGTGTATAGAAATGGAGGGAGAAGAGCTATGTTTATAGGAAGAGAAAAAGAGCTTGCAACTTTAAACGGATTATATAATTCGGATAAATTTGAATTCGCAGTAATCTACGGCAGACGAAGAGTGGGGAAGACAGCTCTCATAAGCCATTTTATACAGGATAAAAAAGCAATATATTTTATGGGAGTAGAGAGCAACGAAAAGCAGAATCTGGAGAACTTTAGTCAGGCAATCATGGAATATGCTTCAGGAATAATGCCGGGGACTTCATTTGTGTCATTTCAGGCTGCAATAGAATATGTATTTAAATTATGTGAAAATGAAAGACTGGTGCTTGTCATAGATGAGTATCCATATGTGGCAAAAGCTTCGAAAAGCATGGCTTCAACCTTGCAGATGCTTATTGATAAAAATAAAGATAATTCTAAAATGATGCTTATTTTATGTGGCTCATCTATGTCTTACATGGAAGATAATGTGCTGGCGTATAAGGCACCTTTGTATGGCAGAAGAACTGCCCAGATGAAGATACTTCCGTTTGATTTTGAGGATAGCTGCAAATATTTCAACGGATTTTCAGCAGAGGATATGGCTCTGATATATGGTATTGTTGGTGGTACTCCACAATATCTTTTACAGATGAATGACAGCATGAGTGTAGAGGATAATATAAAAAATGTGTTCCTCAACCCAGCATCGGCAATATTTGAGGAACCTGAAAATCTGTTAAAGCAGGAAGTCCGTGAACCTGCTGTATATAATGCAATAATAACAGCAGTAGCAACAGGCAGCTCCCGTATGTCGGAAATCGCAACCAAGATAGGCGAAACGACAAGTGTATGCTCACAGTATATGAAAAATCTGATTAATCTTGGCTTAATACGGAAAGAAACTCCATATGGCGAAAAGGAGTCCAGAAAATCAATATATGCAATAGCTGATAATATGTTTAGATTCTGGTATCGGTTTATACCTGATAATAATTCTATCATTAGCAGAGGTGCAACAGAACTTGCGTATAAAAGAATTGCTCCAAATCTGTCAGATTATATGGGCAGGATATTTGAAGAAATATGTATGCAGTATATGTGGAAATTGCTGCTTGATGGGGAATCACCTGTGGAATTTAGCAATCTTGGACGATGGTGGGGAACAGATCCACAAGAGAGAATACAGACAGAAATTGATATAATGGGTGATCAGGATAAAAGCACTGCATTGTTTGGAGAATGTAAGTGGATAAATGAAAATGTGGATGTAAAAGTGCTCGAAAAGCTGAAAAAGAGAAGCAGATTGTTTAGATATGAGAATGTCCATTTATTTTTATTCGCAAAAAAAGGATTTACCCAAGGGTGTATTGAGGAAGCCGGAAAAATGGGAAATGTATCGCTGGTGACATATGATCAGATATATAGGTATTTAAGCAATATAGATTTATCACAATAGTTAAGTCAACACAATGGACTGGAAATCATTATGTTTTATGACAACAAACAAAAGGTACTTATCTAAAAAATGGAGATATGTTATACTACAGTGAGTCAGGTGGATCTACATATTCATTATCTGTAGGAGTTGCATATGAGATAGGTTCTGTTTCATTAGGAATACCATTGGGGAAAGCATCAGTATATAGTAAGAGTTATGAAACAGTAAGGATAAAGCCAACATTGATTAAACAATAGGGAGGAAGTAGATAATGGAAAAACAGAGAAAACAAGTTATTACCTATGTAGTAGTTGCTGTTTGCGTTTGTGTAATAAGTGTGCTGATTACATATAGCATAATGCAGCAAAAAAATAATGTAACGGTGGGACTTTATTATGGAACTTTTGATTTTTCAGAGTATCAAAATGTGGACAGCACAAAAAAATTAGCTATCATACATGATGACGATGAAATACAAGGTGAGTATGAGATTAACATAGAGAATACTGATAAGGTGGAAACCGGAACATGGAGTTGGAACGATGATGGTTACATTACTTTATATCAGGATAATGATGCTATTGCGAATCTTGTATATGTGGATGGTAAATATCTTTTCTCTGATGCCGATATTGAAATTCAAAAACTTAAAAGGATATCTGAAACGGCAATAGTAAAATAATTGAGAGCATAGGCTTCTTTAGATTTCTTTAGAATTATTTATAATTTTTAAATAATTTTTAAGATAATTCTTTATGTGTATATAGTATTGTAAAACTATAGATGTCTATGACTTTAGTAACTAATATTCATAGTTTTAAGAGCAAAGGAGAAGCCTATGAAAAAATTCAGATTTATTTTAGTACTAGCAATGGCTGTAGTAATTAGTGGCGGAGTTATTTCTACATCAAGAGTTGTAAATGCAGCAACAGATATTAATTTTGGATCAAGGACTGTAGATGCTGGATGTGCACGAAGATGGTTTCCGAAAGGTCAAACAGGATATACATTAACAAATGGACAGAATCAAACCATTTCTGTTACAGTATCAACAAGAGGAAATAATATTGGAATTGGTTTTATGAAATATTCGACAAAAACAAATTATTCATATTATTCAGGAGTGCTTAGTGGAACTTCCGTTACAAAGAAAAAAGCTCTAAGTGGAGCTACTGCAAGTTATCAGCCGTATGTTGAAAACTATAATGATACTGTACAATTAAGGATTAATTCTGGATATGCCAAAATGCAATAATAGAGGAAAATAAAAGACGAAGGAAATGATATTTTATTACATATCATTTCCTTCGATTGGTAGTATTGAGGAGATGGGATATGATAGAAACAGCTCTTATATATATAAAAAGAAATAAAATAAAATCTTTGATTATTATACTAATCATCGCGACAATAATCCTGGGTGAAATTATTGGTCTGCTATTAAACAATGCCTCAGAAAAATCTGAGAGAGATGCATATTTATATAATGGGGCTGCATTAGTAATTGAGGATGATAATGGAGGATTTACCAAGAGTGATTATGATGAAATCAGAAAAGTGAAATATGTAACAGGACTGGGGGCGTGGAGAGAGCTGATTGCAGATCCGGTGGATACAGAGAATGTAAAGGAACATAAAGGAATAGATCCGGAGAATAAAGATGTGCGCAATCGGGCTGACAAAATGGTGATTGTTGCAAATATGGATGTGCAGCAATATAGCCTGTTTTCATGGGAAAAAAATGTATCTCTTATTGAAGGGGAATTTCCAACATATGAAAATAAAGGAATTATTGTAGAACAGCGATATGCGAAAAAAAATAACCTTAAGGTAGGGGATGAAGTTAAATATACTATAGGAGACCAATCGGAGGCAACGTCTTTACAAATATGCGGAATTTATAAAGTGGACAGTGATTTCGAAATATATGATTCAAATGAAGAGGGAACCTCGGTATACATACATAGTCCATATAATTCTATATATGTAGATTATGATTATATTGTAGAGTTACTAGGGTTAGAGTACACAGCGTCAACGGGAAGCGAAGTGTATATTGATAAGATAGAGCATATAGATGCAGTAAAAAAACAATTAAAGAAAATGTATGGAGATAATGTGGAGATATATGATAATACTTCTAATTATCTCGATTCAGAATGTAAAGTCGTAGGATTGATGGGAAAAACATCAAAAATAATTTGCTGGATGATAATTATAATGGGTGAAATTATTTTGTTAATCGTTTTCTCGTTTTATACTATCCAATACCAAAAAGATACAGGACTTTTTATGGTACTCGGAAGGTCAAGAAAATGGTGTATAGGTAGATTTGCATTTATAGGAATGATATATGCAATTAGTGGATTACTTTTGGGTGCGCTATTATACTGTGTGCTTGGCGATTTAATATGTAGCATTATAAGTGGTATAGGTAAGAATGTCATAATTAATAGTACAGACAGAGCTATAGGTGGATATGATATACCAGGAATATTTCAAGGCTTTGAGGTACGTATAGAAATGAGTGCTTTTTTTACTCTGAAAAACATTATAATTCTATTAATAATTTCGTTGGTTAATTGGATTGCATTTATGGTACTGCCTGTTGTAACAACTGTTGAAGAAAATGCAAAGAAACTGTTAAATTCGAAGGGATAGTGGTAAATATGTTGGAAATGATTAATGTATCGTATGCATATAAATCAAAGAAGGAAATTGTGCATGTACTGGATAAAGTTACATACAGATTTGAAATAGGAGAAATGTATGGAATATTTGGTCCGTCAGGTTCAGGAAAGACAACGTGCTTATCGTTACTTGCCGGTTTAGAAAAACCGGATGAAGGGGAAATTTTGCTGGATGGAGAAAATATACAAGACATTGGTGGAAGAAAACTGCGCCAAAATAGTATATCATTGGTTTTTCAGGATTATCAGTTATTTGATTATATGACTTCTCTTGAAAATGTAATGGTTGCAGCCCAGATAAGCTTACCTGATGTACCCAAAAAAGAATTGATAAAAATGTGTAGAGACAGCCTAGTGATGGTTGGACTTGATGATAGTCAGATAACCAGAAAGGTTACGGAATTGTCAGGTGGACAGCAGCAAAGAGTTGCAATAGCGAGGGCGTTGATAACAGATGCAAAATATATTCTGGCAGATGAGCCTACAGGTAATCTGGATAAAGAAAATCGAAGAAAAATTGTCGAATTGTTACAGCAGATAGCTCATGAACAGGACAGATGTGTTATAGTAGTAACCCACTCGGATTATGTAAAGAAAAAATGTGATATTTGCTATGATATGGGAGATGACGATGAGGAATAAATGGTGGCAGGCATGCAAAGAATTATTAGGGAGACCGGGGCGGAATATACTAATTGCTATTTGCATATTTGTACTGACACTGTTTTGCGGAATTGCAACATTTCTAGATTCGGCAATAGAGAGTTTTTACAAATCTTTTGCAGATATGGCGGGATGTTGTGTTCTTGTTGAATTAGACGATTTTTCTACTTTAGATGATTGGAAAGATATTTTAGAATATGCAGATAATAATAAAAATATTGTAGGATATAATAATGCATTTACAAGTGACATTATATGTGAAGCAGTAGATTTTGAAAATGTACCGTATACAGAAAAACAAAGTGATTTTGAGGAAAATAAAATATATGTCAGTGGAAACATAAATACTTCTTACAATGAATATTTCAGTAGCGGTATCTTTAAGATTTCAAAAGGAAAATATCCGATGTCAGGTGATAAAGGGGCAATGATATCAGATAAGCTCGCCTCTGAAAATAACCTGTCAATTGGCAGTAATGTATCTATACAGTATGAAAATAATACAATAAGTATTAAGGTGATTGGAATTTATACTGTAATAAATACGCCAAAGGCACAGGTAAGCGATGGCTACTATAAAGAAGTGGCTGACAGTATAGTATTTACTGATTATAATTCATATGTAGAATTAAACAATGAAGCAAGCTGTTATGGGATAAATTTTTTCAGCACAGATTATAAAAGTACATCACTTTTATATGCTGATATGAGTAAAATGTTTCAAAATGTTCCGAATTCGGCAGTTGTCAATCAGGTTTTGAATGAGGAACTGCAAATGACAGATGTAATATCAATGTTAAAAAGTATGACAAGTGTGACGTTGAGCGTTATGTATATTGTATGTGTTGTGGTTATGTCGTTACTGACCGTTTTATGGCTTAAAGGACACTCAAAAATGATTGCAATATACAATACACTTGGACAGAGAAAATTTAGGACAATTCAAATTCTGTTATATGAGATTTTGATGATAACTGTTCCGGCACTTGTGGGTGCAGGAATATTAACATTGGGACTGCTTAATAGATTTTCTGTCAATATTTTCAAATACTTTGTTGAATTTTGTGAGATTTCAAATTTTCAAAAAAGCTTTTCACTTGATATATGGAACTTTGAAATGAATATCTGGCAATTTGTGTATAGAATCGGTTTTTTGGAAATTAGCATTATTTTAATAACTATGATTGGAAGCTGCATTTATGCTAATAAGGGTTTGCGCACATTAAGGAGTAATTAGGAGCGGTTATGTGGTATAATCTTTTTGATGTAATAAACATGTATAATATGATAGGAGCATATAATGGACAAAATTCTTGTTGTTGAGGATGATAAAACAGTATACAGTGGCATAAAAAAGCTTCTCGAATTGCAGCATTATAGTGTGGTAATTGCACAAAACGGTATGGAGGCTTTGGAAAAAATAGATGAATCGTTCAGCCTTGTAATAATGGATATAATGATGCCGCAGTTGGACGGCATTGAAACCTGCAGGAGAATGCGTGAAAGACACAGTGTTCCGATATTGTTTTTATCAGCAAAATCGGAAGAGCTGGATAAGCTGGAAGGGCTTGAAGTGGGCGGTGACGATTACATGACTAAGCCATTTTCAAACATGGAGCTTATTTCAAAGGTTAAAGCTCTTATCAGACGATATCGGGTATATGACAGTGGAAGTGCAAATCGCACAAACAAGGATGAATCTATAGAGACAGATGGACTTAAACTGTTTACGAATCGAAACAAGGTTGAGTTTAATGATAATGAGATAAAATTAACAGGAAAAGAATATGAGATATTAAAATTGCTGATGAAAAATCCTGACCGGATATATACGATTGAGATGATATACGAGATGGTATGGGATGAGGCTTTTACATATAATGCAAAGAATACTGTTATGGTACACATTAAAAATCTTAGGAATAAGCTTATAAAAGCATGTGGCGATGCATGTATACACACAGAATGGGGAAGAGGATACCGTTTTGAGAGATGATTTAAAGAGAGTAAAACAAAAGCTGTCTTTGACATTTGCAATTGCGATTATAGGCACATGCGTTGTTTTTGGACTATTATACTATCTGGGAATTGATTTGTTGAGCTATTATATTGAAGCTGGATCTTGTATGATATACTATAATGAAAAGCCATATATAGACGAGTTTCAACAGTATGTATCTGATAATGATATAAGTACTACAGATGTCGAGCAATATGATGAATGGATGTCGGAGCATGATGTTGCGTTTTATAGTGTTCAGGAAATGGGGAAGGTAATATACAATAAATCAAATGTAGATAAGCTTATATCTCCGGCTAAAAATATGTATGATTACCGATTTACAGGAAGCTATGAGCTGCCTGTCCAGTTCTCCGATATTGAGGCGGAAGTATTTATATATACAGGATTTACGGAAAAATATTATATTGCTTTTATGATTTTTGATGTGGGATTTTCTCTTATGCTGGGAATTGTATTTGTGTATCTACGCATCAGAAAAATTATAGCGGGCTATCAAACAGAGCTTGAAGCATCACAGGAACAGGAGAAAAAAGCGCGACAGGAAAAGGATGAACTGATGCGTAATATGGCTCATGACCTGCGTACGCCGTTGACTGGTGTTATGACATATGTTGATGTAATGAAACTGGAGAACGAAGCATATGCCGAGAATATGAAAAATCTTAATTTTATAAGTGAAAAGGTATTGGATATCAGGACTCAGGTAGACAATCTGCTGGATTTTTCAATTGCCGGTTCACAAAGACCTGTTGAATTGGATGCATCAATGGATGTTGAGTATATATTTGGAGATTACCTCTCAGATGTGTGTGCTCAGCTTATGAAAAGCAATTATGAGGTTGATGCAGAAGGAATAAGCTTTAAGCAGGTAAAGGTTGCTGTTAATATGGCATTTTTGACCAGAATATTTTCCAATCTGACGGATAATATATATAAATATGCGGACAATAAGAAGCCTGTTGTTATGAAAACAGCTTTTACGAAAAAAATTTTTAGCGTTGAAATTGGCAATGGCGTATGTGACAATAAAACGCTTCTTAAAAGTGCCGGGATAGGGCTTAAGAGCGTGGATGCGATGATGCAGCGCATGAATGGAAGCATGAGATTTAAACGAGAACGTGGGAAGTTTTGGGTGAAGCTTGAGTTTCCGATTGTGTAGTGAATATTTTTTCATGAAAACCTCCATACTAAATAGAAAAGAAGTATGGAGGTTTTTATGAGCAGAAATATAGAAAATCATGATTCGGTGCTCTTGCTTCAGGATTGCATAGCGGGCTGTAAGATGGCACTTGAGAGCATGGATGATATAAGAGAACACACAGATGACATGCAGCTTCGTGAGCTGATAGACAAGTACTATGATGAGCACACCGGGCTGTCAGTGGATTGCAGGGATATGCTTGACAAAGCAGGTGCAGATATTAAGGAACCGGGTGTGTTTGCAAAGATGGCTGCGAAGCTGCAGACAGCAATGAAGATGGCAGTGAATGATGATCAGTCCCAGGCAGCAAAGCTACTGACGGAGGGCTGTAATATGGGCATAGAGACAATCAGCGGCAGTCTCAATGAATATCGCGATGCTGATTCAAAGAGTGTGGCAATTGCAGAGAGGCTCAGGACACTGGAGGAAAAAATGGTGGGAGATCTGCAGCCACTA
>ULKE01007444.1_pt1 | contig 22944 bp, 18 predicted proteins | sample 1951051 | NCBI WGS metagenome assembly ULKE01 (sample SAMEA4835490, study PRJEB28245) | human gut metagenome | biome: gut microbiome; material: fecal sample | place: Denmark | collected 2008 | reverse complement strand
GAGACATTTAAGACCTGTCCCTCAAGTGTCTCAAAGAAAGGAAGAGTAAAAAATGAAGATTTTAGTATTAAATTGTGGTAGTTCATCACTAAAGTATCAATTAATTGATATGGAAACAGAGGAGGTCCTAGCTTCTGGAAAATATGAAAGAATTGGAGAAAAAGAAGCTTTTATTACACACAAAGCACAAGGAAAGAAAGTAGAGATTAAAAAGCCAGCATATGATCATAAAGAAGCTATTGAGTTTACATTAGCTCAACTTACTAATCCAGAATACAAAGTAATTGATAGTTTGGATGAAGTAGAAGCTATTGGACATAGAGTTGTTCACGGAGGAGAAATATTTAAAGAATCAGCAGTAATTGATGATAAAGTAATAGAACAAATTGATGAATGCTCAGAGTTTGCACCATTACACAATCCAGCAGCTATTCTTGGAATGGAAGCTTGTAAGAAAGTTATGCCTGGAAAACCAATGGTAGCAGTATTTGATACAACATTCCATCAAACTATGCCTAAAGAAAAATATGTTTACCCAATACCATATGAGTATTATAAAAAATATGGAGTAAGAAAATATGGTGCTCATGGAACTTCACATATGTATGTTTCACAAAGACTTGCTGAAATTGAAAATAAAAATATAGAAGATTTAAAAATTGTAACTTGTCATTTGGGTCAAGGTTCTAGTATTTGTGCAGTAGATGGCGGAAAGTCAATCGATACAAGTATGGGACTAACACCATTAGGTGGAATTCCAATGGTAACAAGAAGTGGAGATTTAGACCCATCTGTTTTAACATATCTTATGAAAAAAGAAAATATATCAGCTGCTGAAATGGAAAATATATTAAATAAAAAATCAGGAGTTGCTGGAATATCAGGATTAGCTCCAGATTTTAGAGTTATTGAATTAGAATCATATGAGGACAATGAAAGAGCAAAAATTGCTATGGAAAGTTTTAAATATGCAGTTGCAAGTTATATTGCTAAATATGCAGTAGCTATGAATGGAATTGATTATATAGTATTTACAGGAGGAATAGGAGAAAATCAAATTAATATTAGAAAAGGAATTTGCGAAAAATTAACTTTTATGGGAGTAGACGTAGATGCGGATGCAAACAATATGAGAGGCGAAGAAAAAGTGATTTCTAAACCAGATTCAAAAGTTAAGGTGTATGTAATACCTACAAATGAAGAACTAATGATAGCAAAAGAAACACAAAGGCTTGTAAATATTATATAATAAATGGAGGAATTCAACATGAAATTTGAATTTGATGAAGATGAATTAGATTTTAAAAATGAAATAGAATTAATGAATCTTCAAAGGAAGATGCAAGAAAATCAATTTACAAGAAATCAGAGTATAGGATTTAATATGGATGCATTATATAACCTAGCAAATAAAGACGAAAATAAATAGACAAATATATGTTACATAGGAAGAGGATGTTATGAAAAAAGTTATAATAGATATACTAAAGAAATACAAATGGGAAATATTATTACAGGTTATATTGCTTCGGAATAAATATATATTTATTAACATATCCAGCCAAAATTATTGGTAATATAGTGGATATGCTATATGATATAGAAGCAAATAAACAAAATATTATAAACAATACATATTACCTTTTAGGAATATGTATTGTCTTGTTAATTGTAAGAATACCTTGGAAATATTTTGAAACAAGCATTTCTAGAAAATTTGAAAAAGATATAAAGATAAAATTATTTCAGAGATTTTTAAAATTAAAATTAAAAGATATACAAAATATAAAAAATGGAGAGATTATGTCTTATTTTATGAAAGATATAAACGAAATCAGAACGACTATGCGTAGAATTTTATCTCATGGGACAAGAATAATTTTTATATTTGTTATTGCAACATTTCAAATGATACAAGGAGTAAATCTACAATTAACAATTGCTATTATGATTCCTATTATTATAGGATGTTATTTAGTTGTTGTCATTAAAAAATATGTAGAAATTAGTTTTAAAAAAGCACAAGACAGATTTACTGAAATGTCAGAATACATTCAAGAAAGTACAGATAGTATAAGAACAACAAAAGCTTATTCTTGTGAAGGAGAACAATTAAAAGAATTTATTAGAAAAAATAGAAAAGTACGACAAAGTGATAATACAGTTGATATTTATTCTAATTTATTAACTATGTGTTTAAATATGTGTTTTGGAATATGTTATGCAATTTCTTTGTTATATGGTTCTAGGTTAGTAATAGATGGAACGATAACAATAGGAGAATTGGTTACATTTAATGGTTATATTGCTTTATTTGTAAATCCAGTTATTTGGCTTCCACAATTGATCTCAAGATTTAAAAGAGCACAGATATCATATCATAGATTAGAAAAAATGTATGAATTAGAACCAGAAAAGTTAAATGAAAAAAGTTTGCCAAAAGAAAGATTAGAAGGAAATATAAAAATACAAAACTTGAGTTTTAATTATCCAGGAATGATTGATAAGGCGTTAGAAAATATTAATATAGAAATAAAAAAAGGACAAACATTAGGAATTATAGGTACAATAGGCAGTGGAAAAACCACTTTAATGAATTTGTTAGAAAGACTATATAGTGTACCAGATGGAAAAATAAAAATTGATGGTAAAGATATTAATCAAATACCTATAGAAACTCTAAGAAACAATATATGTTATATTACTCAGGATAATTTCTTATTTTCATCTACATTGAAGGAAAATATTAGTTTATTTAGAGATGAATATGATGATGAAGAAATCAAAGAAAGTACTAAAAAAGCTATTGTGTATGAAGATATAAAAAAGATGCCAAAAGGAATTGAAACAGTAATAGGAGAAAGAGGAGGAGATTTATCAGGAGGACAGAAACAGAGAGTATCTATTTCTAGAGCATTCTTAAAAGAAAGTAGGATATTAATTTTTGACGATACTTTTTCTGCGTTAGATAACAGAACATCCGAAAAATTGATAGAAAATATTAAAGAATTATCTTCTGAAAAAACTTGTATTATTATTTCAAACAAGGTATCAGATGTAAAATATAGTGATAAAATTATTGTATTGGATAAAGGAAACATAGTTGAAGAAGGTACACATGAACAGTTGATACAAAATGAAGGAATTTATAGTGGATTTTACAATCAACAATCAACAAAAGCAGAACCTATTTTTTTGGTATAATATTATAGTGAAGGAGAAACAAATGAAAAATAAAACATTACAAAGAGTTTATAAAATGTTAAAACCACAAACAAAGGCAATAATTATCATATCAATTTTATCAATTATTATTAATATTGGAGAAGTAATAAAACCATATTTGATTAAGATTGTTATGGATGACTATTTAAGTAGTGGATTATGGCAAAAAGGAATTATATCAATAGGAATTATAGGATCTATTTATATTGCTATTGTATTAATAGAAAATATTTTAGATTTTATAGTAACTACTTCAACAAGCATGATGGGAGAAAACGTTATTTACTCAATCAGAAATAAATTATACAAATATATTCAATATACTAATATTCCTTTTCATGATAAGACACCATCTGGAACGTTGTTTGTTAGAATTACAAGTGATGTAGAAGATATTACAACTCTTTTTAAAGATGTTATTACAACATTTGTAAAAGATACAGTATTGATTATTGTATTTGCAACAATGATGCTAGTACTTGATTATAGACTAGCATGCTTATGTTTTTTACTTGTTCCATTTGTTATTTTTACATCAATTTTTATTACTAAAATTAGTAATCAAGTACAAGAATATTCTAAAAAAGTAAAAACAAAGTTAAATATATTTTTAGCAGAATCAATTTATGGTGTAAAATTAATAAAAATATTTAATAGACAAAAAGAGAAGGAAAAGGAATGTGAAAAGCTATGCAATAAGTTTTGGAAATCAAGAGTTCCAACAGCATTTACAGAGGGCTTTTTAGTTGCGTTTATGTTGATATTTGAAAATTTAGGAGTATCAATTATTATATGGGCTACTATAAATCATTTATTTGGAATTAGTTTAGAAGTAGGTGTTATTTATATATTTATTACTTATATAAAGCAAATATTTGAACCGATTAATCGTATTGTAGAAAATTTTGAAACGATACAAGAAGCATTAGTTTCAGTTAATAAAATATATGACATTTTAGAACATAAAGAATATCTAGAAGATTTTGAAGATGGAATCAAATTAAAAGAAATAAAAGGAAAAATTGAATTTAAAAATGTGTGGTTTGCTTATGAGGGAGAGAATTGGATTTTAAAAGATGTAAGTTTTACAATTGAACCTGGACAGAGTATAGCTTTGGTTGGCAAAACTGGTTCAGGAAAAACAACAATTATTAATTTAATTAATAGATTTTATGAAGTGCAAAAAGGAGAAATTTTATTAGATGGTATAAATATAAAACAAATTAATTTACGTTTGCTTAGAAAAAAAGTAGGAGTTATTCTTCAAGATCCATTTATTTTTGCCAAAACAATTAAAGAAAATATAGAATTAAATGAAAATTTATCAGAACAGGCAATCATGGAAACAATAAGACTATCATCAGCAGAAAAATTCATAGAATCTCTTCCAAATGGTATATATGAAATAGCGCAAGAAAGGGGAAGTTCATTCTCGGCTGGACAAAAACAATTATTAGCTTTTGCAAGAATATTTGCTCATAATCCATCTATATTTATATTAGATGAAGCAACAGCAAATATTGATACTCAAACAGAAGAACTAATTCAAAAGTCAATTGATAAAATATCAAAGGAGAAAACATCTATCTTTATTGCTCATAGGCTTTCTACTATTATTAATGTAAACAAAATTATAGTATTGGATAATGGAAGGATTATTGAAGAAGGAAGTCATAAGGAGCTGATAAATATTCCAAATGGATATTATAATAAATTATATAATGCATATTATGAAAGTTTAACTGCATAATTACTATAATAAAAAAGATAAAAAAATTAATTTTTTATCTTTTTTATATTGACAACAACTAGAATATATGATTAAATATCAACCATAAGCAAAAGGACAAGTTTTACTTATTAATTACTACGAAGGGAGGTGAATTTATGGAAGAAAATGTTACAATTATGACTGTATTACAGGAACTTAGAGAATTTAGAAACGAAAATAACAAGCGTTGGGAAGAAAATGATAGACGCTGGGAGGAAAACGATAAGCGATGGGAAGAAAACAATAAACGCTGGGAGGAAAACGATAAGCGATGGGCTCAGAATGAAAAACGTTGGATACAAAATGAAAAAATATTAGAATTAATGGACAGCAGATTAGATTTAGCAGACAGTAGGTTAGATTCTATAGAAAAAGTAGTATCAAATTTAGAGGAAGAAAGAAAAAGAGACAGAAAAGAAATTTTAGATGTTTTAGATACAATGCAAAAAAGCATTGATAAACAATTTAAAAATATGCACAATTATATGAATGCTCAATTTGAAAAGTTTGATGCAATAAACGCAGTAAATAACATAGAACATACTGAATTCAAGCAGTTACTTCAAGCATATGGAATTAGAATGAATTTACAAAACTCTAGAATAGTACATTTAGAAGATTGGAAAAATGGATTAGAGGATAATGATATAATATTAGCTCACTAAAAAATATTAATAAAAGTAAATAATAAGTAATAATATAAGAAGTATAAAAAATAATAAAAAATAAATAATTAAAGTATTGCAAAACATAAAAAATGTGATATAATATTTAACATAAATGAAAAAACTATAACAAGGACACGGTAAATAATTAAATATCTTAAAGAGAGCCAAAGGTTGGTGTGATTTGGTAAGTAAAAATTATTTATTATCACCTTAGTTTGTTACTAGTTGAAAAGATAAAGTAAGCTAGTCGTATACCTGCGTTAAAGGGAAAAGAGAGAGTGGATTGTATTGTAAAAAATATATATTTACTAACTTAGGTGGTACCGCGGAATAGAAAAATCTTTTCGTCCTAATAAAAAAATAGGATGAAGAGATTTTTTATATTCTTTAGAAATCTTTTAAAAGATAAGTGTCAAAAAACAAATAGCCCAAACAGGGAGAAGGAGGAGTTTTATGTATAAAAAAGTAGAATTGAAAAATGGATTTGTTGGCATGGAACATGAAGTAGCTAAAAAATGGAAGGAAAAAGACATTATAAAAAAGAATTTTGCAATGAATGAAGGAAAAAGATATTTCACTTTTTATGATGGACCACCAACAGCCAATGGAAAGCCACATGTTGGACACATCGAGACAAGAGTTATGAAAGACATTATTCCAAGATATAAAGTTATGAAAGGGTATCATGTAGACAGAAAAGCCGGATGGGATACACAAGGTTTACCAGTAGAATTGGAAATTGAAAAAAAACTAGGAATATCTGGAAAACAACAAATTGAAGAATATGGAGTAGAGAAATTTGTAAAAGAATGTAAAGAAAGTGTTTTTACATATGTAAATATGTGGGAAGATATGACTAACAAAGTTGGATATTGGGTAGACATGGAACATCCATATATAACATATGAAAACAAATATATTGAATCAGTATGGTGGGGAATTTCTCAAATGTGGAAAAAGGGTCTTTTATACGAAGGACATAAAGTTATGCCATATTGTCCAAGATGTGGTACAGCTCTTTCTTCTCATGAAGTAGCTCAAGGATATAAAGATGTTAAAGACTTAACTTGTATTGCTAAATTTAAAATGGTAGATGAAGATAAATATATTTTGGCATGGACAACAACTCCATGGACACTTCCATCTAATTTAGCTTTATGTGTTAATAAATCATATGATTATGTAGAAGTAAAAGCAAATGTTGGAACAAGTGAGGATCCTAAATTTGAAACTTATATTTTAGCAAAAGACTTGACTGAGAAAGTATTAAAAGATATACCATATGAAATTCAAAAAACATTTAAAGGAGAAGAATTATTAGGAATTAAATATGAACAACTAATGCCATTTGCAAAAGTAGAAGGAAAAGCTTTTGTAGTAATTCATGGAGATTATGTTAATTTAGAAGATGGTACAGGAATTGTTCATATTGCACCTGCTTATGGTGAAGATGATAGTTTAGTATCTAAACAAAATGGAATAGCATTTGTGAATTTGGTTGATAAAGAAGGAAAATTTGTTAAAGAAGTAGAACCATGGCAAGGAAGATTTGTAAGAGATTGTAATGAAGATATTTGCAAATGGCTTAAAGAAAAAGGAAAATTATTTAGTAAAGAAAAACATATGCACTCTTATCCTCATTGCTGGAGATGTGATACACCACTTTTATATTATCCAAAAGAAAGTTGGTTTGTTGCAATGACTAAGTTAAGAGACAACTTACTTGCAAATAACGATAAAATAAATTGGTATCCAGAAACAATAAAAACAGGAAGATTTGGAAAATTCTTAGAGAATGTTATTGATTGGGGAATTTCAAGAGATAGATATTGGGGAACACCATTACCAATTTGGCATTGTGAATGTGGTCATCAAGAATGTATAGGAAGCATAGAAGAATTAAAGCAAAAAGCAGTTGATTGTCCAGATGATATTGAACTTCATAAACCTTATATTGATGAAGTACATTTAAAATGCCCAGAATGTGGTAAAAAAATGACAAGATTCAAAGAAGTAATAGATGTATGGTTTGATTCAGGTTCAATGCCATTTGCTCAATTACATTATCCATTTGAAAACAAAGAAGAGTTTAAAAAACATTTCCCAGCACAATTTATTTCAGAAGCAGTTGATCAAACAAGAGGATGGTTCTATACTTTACTTGCAATATCAACATGTATTTTTGATAAAACTCCATATGAAAATTGTATTGTTTTAGGACATATACTTGATGAAAAAGGACAAAAAATGTCAAAATCTAAAGGCAATGGAGTAGACCCTATGATTTTATTAGAACAGGTGGGAGCAGATGCAACTAGATGGCATTTCTATACTGTATCAGCACCATGGCTTCCAACAAGATTGGGATTAAGCAATGTACAAGAAACACAAAGAGGATTTTTAAGTACACTTTGGAATGTATATTCATTCTATGTTTTATATGCAGAAATTGATCAATTTAATCCACTAGAATATAAAGAGTTTAAACCAACAAATATAATGGATAAATGGATAATTTCTAAATTAAACACATTAACAAAAGAAGTGGATGAAAAATTAGCAAGTTATGACATTACATCAGCAGCATTACAAATAGAAGGCTTTACAGATGAACTTTCTAACTGGTACGTACGTAGAAATAGAGAAAGATTTTGGTCACAAGAATTAACAGAAGAAAAAATAGGTGCATACTGCACATTATATAAAGTATTAACTACATTAATAAAAATATCAGCACCATTTGTACCATTTATAACAGATGAAATATACCAAAATTTAGTAGTAGGATTAGACAAAGAAGCACCAGAAAGTGTTCACTTATGCTTATGGCCAGAAGTTAATAATGAAGATATCAACCCAGAACTTGAAAAAGAAATGGACTTAGCATATAAAATAGTAAAACTAGGAAGAAGTGCAAGAAATGCAGCTAATATTAAGAATAGACAACCATTATCAGAAATGTTAATTTCGGTAGATACATTACCTAAATATTATGAAGATATTGTAAAAGATGAATTGAATGTAAAGAAAATTGAATTTGGAGCAGAAATGTCCGAATATGTAAATTTTGAAATTAAGCCAAATTTACCAGTATTAGGTAAAGAATATGGTAAGTTAATTCCAAAAATAAAACAGGAAATTGCAAATAAAAATCAAATGGATTTAGCAAACAAAGTGAAAAATGGAGAAGCAGAATATATTGAAATAGAAGATAAACAAATTCCATTAAATTCGGATAATTTACTTATAACAATGCAAGGAAAAGAAGGATTTGCATTTAGTGGAGAAGGAGAAATAGGAGTTGTTTTAGATACTCATATTACAGATGAATTGAAAAAAGAAGGATATGTAAGAGAAATTCTATCAAAAGTTCAAAATATGAGAAAAGATAAAGGATTTGAAGTACTAGATAATATTAATTTATATATATCAGGAAATGCAATGCTTGAAGAAGTAATTAAACAAAATGCTGAATTAATAAAACATGATACATTAGCAATAAATATTATCTATAACCAAGACAGAAAAGAATATACTGAAACTAATATTAATGGTGAAACACTTAATATAGATGTAGAAGTTGTAAATAAGTAAGAAAACATAAAAAAGTTAAAAATTGTTTTAATTAAACGATTTTTAGCTTTTTTTGAAGATATCTTTTACAATACCTATGCAAATAGAAAAAAATGTGTTAAAATATTGTTATGTTTAATTGAAAAAATAAGAGGAGGATTACTAATATGTCAAAAGTTTTAGAAGATATATCAAGAACATTTAATGAGTTTCTATTATTACCAAATTTAACAGATGAAAGATGTATCCCAAGTAAGGTATCTTTAAAAACACCACTTGTTAAATTTAAAAAAGGAGAAGAAGCAAAATATTATGCAAATGTTCCTATGGTATCTGCAATAATGCAATCAGTATCAGGAGAAGAAATGGGAATTGCATTAGCAAGAGAAGGAGGAGTTGCATTTATATATGGTTCACAATCAATTGAATCACAAGCTAAAATGGTTAGACATGTAAAGAAACATAAAGCAGGATTTGTTGTTAGTGATTCAAATGTAAAATCAGGAACACCATTAAAAGATGTAGTAGAATTAGTTAAAAAAACAGGACATTCAACAGTAATCATTACAGAAGATGGAACAGCAAGAGGAAAATTTGTAGGTTTAGTTACAGATAAAGATTACAGAATATCAAGAGATGATTTTGAATCACCAATTGATAATTTTATGACACCAAAAGAAAAAGTAGTATGGGCTAAAGAGGGAATTAATTTATCAGAGGCAAATGATATTATTTGGAAAAATAAGATTGCATGTTTACCAATTTTAGATGAAGAAGAAAAACTAAAATATTTAGTATTTCGTAAAGATTATGAAGAAAGAAAAAATAATCCAAATTCTTTATTAGATGAAAATAAAAGATATATTGTTGGTGCTGGAATTAATACTAGAGATTATGAAGAAAGAATACCAGCTTTAGTAGAAGCTGGAGTTGATATGATTTGTATGGATTCTTCAGATGGATATTCAGTATGGCAAAAAAATACAATTGATTTTGTAAGAGAAAAATATGGAGATTCTGTAAAAATAGGTGCTGGAAATGTTGTAGATAAAGAAGGATTTTTATATTTAGCAGAAGCTGGTGCAGACTTTATAAAAGTAGGAGTAGGTGGAGGCTCTATCTGCATTACTCGTGAAACAAAAGGAATAGGAAGAGGACAAGCTTCAGCATTAATTGATGTTGTAAAAGCTCGTGATGAATATTTTGAAAAAACAGGAGTATATATTCCAATTTGCTCAGACGGTGGAATAGTACATGATCATCATATAACAATTGCATTAGCATTAGGAGCAGATTTTGTAATGATGGGAAGATATTTTGCAAGATTTGATGAAAGCCCAACAAGAGTTGTTAAAAAAGGAAATGGCTATGTAAAAGAATATTGGGGAGAAGGCTCAAACAGAGCTAGAAATTGGCAAAGATATGATATGGGAGGAGATAAGAAGCTTTCTTTTGAAGAGGGAGTTGATTCTTATATTCCATATGCTGGAAGATTAAAAGATAATTTGGCAATTACAGTAGCAAAAATAAAATCAACTATGTGTAATTGTGGAAGCATTACTATTCCAGAATTGCATGAAAAAGCAAGATTGACCCTTGTGTCTGATGTTAGTATTTCAGAAGGTAGTGCACATGATGTTATTTTAAAGGAAATTGATAGTCAATATACATAGTAAGGAGGAATTTATATGCCAGGATATGTAATACATATAGCTGTTGCACAAGAATATCAAAAAAAACATCATTGTAAATGTTCAATAGAATTTATAAAGGGAACGGTAGCACCTGATTTTACAGATGATAAACAAAAAACCCATTATGGTGTATCCCCTGCATATACAAATTTAAAAAGATTCTTAGAAAGTAACAAATTAAGTAATGATTATTCAAAAGGTTATTTTTTACATTTAGTAGCAGATTATTTATTCTACAATTATTATTTAGATAAAATTGATAAAAAACAAATACATACTGATTATGATTATATAAATGATAGTCTAATTAAAAAATATGATGTTAAATTAATAAATGAAGTAAAAGAAAAAGTGCATTTTAAAGAAGGAACACCGAAAATATTATCAATAGATCTAGCATGCAAATTTATTGATGAAGTTTCAGAATTAAATTTAAGTGATATAAAAAAAGAAGTAATGGATAATAATTCAAAATGGAATTATTATAAAAAATTAATATAAGGAGTAAAAAGATGATTTCGTATACATATGGAGATTGGGATATATTAAGAGCAAAAGATTTAAAAGAATTGGATAAAAAAATCCAACTTAGTAATGAAAACAAATCTAAATATTTTGGAGTTGGAATTTATGATAATAATTTGTGCCAAGTGTTAGGAATTGATACTCCACTAAAAAGTTTAGAGGATAGAATGAAAATAATGGAACAGATAAGAGGCGTTGATTTTGTTTTTCCAGTCCATTCTTTAGATGCAAATTTATTAAAAGATGATATTATGAATGCTTATGCAGATTACATAAAAAGAATTAATCAAAAAGAAAAACAAGAAGCTAAAAAATATAAGATCGGCTATGCTCCAGGAACATATGATTTATTTCATGCTGGACATTTAGAAAATTTAATTATAGCTGCTTCACAATGTGAGAAGTTGATTATAGGAGTAAAATCAGATGAATTGGTTTTTGAGCATAAAAAAAGAAAACCTATTTTATTTGCAGATGAAAGAATAGAGATATTAAGACATTTTAAATTCACACATGATGTTTACCCGTATTATACTAGAGATTTAACAGTTGCTGCTGATTGGATAAAAGCTAAATATAATCAAGAAGTACAAGCTATATTTTTGGGTTCTGATTTACAAGAGGATTTTTCAACTACAAAAGGATTAAATATTGTATATACACCTAGAGATGCTGAAAAAATGCGAAAAAAATCTACAACCGCATATAGAAAACTATATTTAAGTAAAGAAGGAAAGAGAGCATATACAGGGAATATTCTTGAAGATACTAATAAGCAAACAATACAAACACAAACAGTAAAATTAGAAAAAGATGATGAACATGAATTTGAGTAAAGTACTTTAAAATAATAACACTTAAATGATAAAAATAATATACTATCCTTTAAATTATTATAGTGCCAAGAAAAATTTTCTTGGCACTGTGCTTTTGACACTATAAAAAATTAAAGTAGAGAATTTTCTACTTTAATTTTTTTATATGTAAATTAGTATTTTTTATTATAAAATACCTGCTGTTGGAATATAGCTTTCATCCGGAGGATAAACATATTCATCGTTTGGTTTATTAGTTTTATTTATACTAGTTATTTTTACAATAGGCATATCACCGTGATAATCACCTTTTATAATTTCACCAGTAATTTCAATCCAAGAATTATCTTCATATTCTAGTGCTTTATCATACTCACATAAAAATCCTACAATAACACTTTGAAAATCTGAAGAGATAATCATATCTCTAGCTAGAATAAATTGATTTTCTTTCAAATCTAATACTCTATAAACATAACCTGTAAAATTTATTTTCGTTCCAACATAATCATCTATATTTTCATGAACAGCCTTTAATACATTGGAATAATTATTTGCAGTTATTTTATTAACTCTATTTTGAGGAATACACGAAGAAGTATTTTCTGAATTCATAGCTCCATTAAAAACTTTAAAAATTACAACACCTAGAATACAAATTAAAAAAATAATCATTAAGGCAAAAATAAATTTAAATGTTTTACTACCATTAATTTTTACATTATACACAAACATAATCAATTTCCTCATTTCTAAAAATATAAACTTTACTAAACTTTATGTTAAAAAATTAAAAATATGAATAAAACTTTGCTCTTTTGCTATAAAAACTACATTACAACAATTAGAGATACTTTTTTTTACAAATACCTTGCGAAAAAAAGATTTTAGTGATATAGTTACAAAGTATAAAATTAACTAAGGAAGGATTGAGTTCAAAATGAGCGTTTTAAACAAAATATTTAAATCTTACAGTGAAAAAGAAGTAAAAAGAGTTAAACCCATTGTTAATAAAATTAATGGCTTAGAAGAAGAAATGACAAAATTAACAGATAATGAATTAAGAGCTAAAACAGAATATTTTAAAGGACAATTAAAAGAAGGAAAAACATTAGATGACATATTACCTGAAGCATTTGCAGTTGTTAGAGAAGCATCGAAAAGAGTACTAGGTATGAGACATTTCGATGTTCAATTAATAGGTGGTATCATCCTACACCAAGGTAGAATTGCAGAAATGAAAACTGGTGAAGGAAAAACATTAGTAGCAACATTACCTGTTTATTTAAATGCTTTAGAAGGGAAAGGTGTTCATGTTATTACTGTTAATGATTATTTAGCAAAAAGAGATAGTGAATGGATGGGAAAATTATATAAATTCTTAGGACTTTCTGTTGGACTTGTAATTGCAGGAATGGAACCAAAAGAAAAGCAAGAAGCATACAATGCAGATATAACTTATGGAACAAACAATGAATTTGGATTCGATTACCTAAGAGATAATATGGTTATATATAAAGATCAATTAGTTCAAAGAGGATTACATTATGCAATTATAGATGAAATTGATAGTATTTTAATTGATGAAGCGCGTACACCATTAATTATATCAGGAAGAGCTAATGAATCATCTGACCTATATAAAAAGGCGGAAAATTTTGTATCAAGATTAACACCCAAAGTTATAGTAGAAGAAGATGTAAAAGACTTTGATCAAGCAGAAGATAATGAAAAATACGATTATATTGTTGATTTAAAAGCAAAATCAGCATCTTTAACACAAAAAGGTATAAAGAAAGCTGAAGATGCCTTTGGATTAGAAAATTTTAATGATTTAGAAAACTCTACTTTAGTACATCATGTAAATCAGGCTTTACGTGCACATGGAATAATGAAAAAAGACATAGATTACATTGTAAAAGATGGAGAAGTTTTAATTGTAGATGAATTTACAGGTCGTATTATGTATGGAAGAAGATATAACAATGGACTACATCAAGCAATTGAAGCAAAAGAGCATGTAAAAATAGCAGACGAATCAAAAACACTAGCTACTATTACATTCCAAAACTTATTTAGAATGTATGATAAATTATCAGGAATGACAGGTACTGCAATGACAGAAGAAGCAGAATTTGAAGAAATTTATAATTTAGACGTTGTTGCTATTCCTACAAATAAACCAATGGTTCGTAAAGATGAAAATGATGTAATTTATAAAAACGAAAATGCTAAATATAAAGCAATTGTAGAAAGCATAAAAGAAAGCCACGAAAAAGGACAACCAGTATTAGTTGGTACAGTATCTATTGAAAAATCTGAGAAACTTTCTAAATTATTGAAAAAAGAAGGAATTACTCATGAAGTATTAAATGCAAAATACCATGAAAAAGAAGCAGAAATCATTGCTCAAGCAGGAAAGTTTAAAGCTGTAACAATTGCAACAAATATGGCTGGACGTGGTACAGATATTATGCTTGGTGGAAACAGTGAATTTTTAGCAAAAGAAGAAATGAGAAAAAATAAAGTTTCAGCAGATTTAATTGAAGAAGCTAATACATATTATGAAACAGATAACAAAGAAATTTTAGAAGCCAGAGAGCAATTTAAAAAATTAGTTAAAAAATATGATGAACAAATTAAAGAAGAAAAACAAAAAGTAATTGATGCAGGAGGACTAAAAATCATAGGAACAGAAAGACACGAGTCTAGAAGAATTGACAACCAATTAAGAGGTCGTTCTGGACGTCAAGGAGATGTCGGAGAGTCTAAATTTTATATTGGTTTAGATGATGACTTGATGAAAATATTTGGTGGAGATACAATTACTAAAGTTTATAATACATTAGGTGCAGATGAAAACATGCCAATCGAATCAAGAATTATTTCAAATGCGGTTGAAAATGCTCAAAAGAAAGTAGAAGGTAGAAACTTCAGCATTCGTAAAAATGTATTAAAATATGATGATGTTATGAATGCACAAAGAGAAATAATATATAAACAAAGAAGAGAAGTGCTAGATGGAGAAAATATTCATGACAGTATCATAAATATGATAGAATTTGTAGCAGATAATATTCCAACTATGTTTGTTGAAGGCCAAACAGGAGAATTGAATATAGAATCTCTAAATACAGAAATAATAAATGTATTTGGAATTGATATGTTAGACTATATAAAACAAAATAAAAATGATGCTGAAAAAATAGCTGAACAATTGAAAAAGTTAGCTTTAGAAATATACAGTAAAAAAGAAGAAGAAATTACATCAGAACAAATGAGAGAACTTGAAAGAGTTGTTATGCTAAAAGTAGTTGATGAAAAATGGATGAATCATATTGACAGCATGGATGAATTGAAAAATGGTATAGGACTTCGTGCATATGGTCAAAAAGATCCAGTTGTTCAATATCGTCTAGAAGGATTTGACATGTTTGACGAAATGATAAATGATATTAAGTTTGATGTAACTAAAATTTTAATGCATATTAGACAACAAGGAGAAGTAAAAAGACAAGAAACTGTTAAGATTACAGGTGAAGCATTAGAGGCAATTCATAGTGTGGATGGTGGCTCAAAAATAGGAACAGATGTAGATAGAACAGTTAGAAATGAAGGACCAAAAGTTGGTAGAAATGATCCATGTCCATGTGGTTCGGGCAAAAAGTATAAGAATTGTTGCGGTAAAAATGCTTAATATTAATACTTTAAGGAAAATTTTGCTAAATTTGCAAGTAAATATGAAAAGTAAAAAAATTAAAACAATGAAATAAACAATTTAGTCAAATTAAAAATAATAATTAAAAAGGGAAGATAAAAATGAAAAAGAAAAGTATAATAGGAATTGTTGTAGCAGCTATTATAGTTACTATTATAGTAGCTATAGTTGTAACAATATTTGTAACGGGAAAAAGTAAGGAAGATACTACAACAGAAAGTTCTAGTTCAGAAGTGAGCAAAAATACAAAAGGAAATCATGATGTTTTTGAGTGTATAAAATTAATAGATCCTAAAAATTCAGTTGAAGAAATAAATGAAATTATTGGATTTGAAGGAAAATGTACTAACGAAGAAAATAAAGTTTATGTTTGGGAGTTAACAGAAGATACAAATGTAGAAGTTCAATATTCAAAAAGTAATGAAGGAAAGATAGAAATTTCATTTCCAAGTAAATTAATCGCTAATGACAAAGTTGATTTTTCTAGATTTAGTGAAATAAAGAAAGCATTAAATACTAAAGAATCATTGACATATGATCAATTTGTCGAGTTGGTTGGTGGTGTTGAAGGAACATTGAAAAGCAAAAATAGTTCAAGTTTAAAATATGAGTGGGACAATACAGAAGGTGGTTATTTATTCGCAACATTTAGCGTTCAAACAGGAAAATGTACATTCACTACTGGTAGATTCTAAAATGATATTATAAGGTATTGGGATTTCCCAATACCTTTTTTTATAGAGAAAATTGAATACGTTATACATAATTAATAGGAGGTGCATTTTGAAAAATAAGTATGTAATTTTAATAATAGTTACTGTTTTGCTATTTTGCTTAGGAAGTTTTATTGCTAATGCTACTAGGACAACAATTTCAGTTCCACTTGGAATGATTTTAATGTTAATGCCATTTGCTTGTTTAACTTTATTTGGTGAAATATGTTTAATCAAGGATATAAAAAGTATAATAAAAACTAAAAAAACAAAAAGAAATAAAAAACAAAAAAGCAGTATAATTTTGAGTACGATAGGGATGTCAATTCTTTTAATTTTCCAAATATTATACTGTTATTCAGCATTTTTTGATCTAATTAATGGACCAAAAGAAATAATAATATGTGATGCACGAATAGAATCCAAAAGAACAGGAGGAAAATATAGTCATATAAAATATTTCTTAACTGGTGATACATTAGCTCATGAATATAAATCAATATTGATTAGAGGAGATAAAGATAGAGAAAATATTGCTAGAATATTAGAACAAGATAATAATTTTAAGGTTTATTATTTTGAAAAATTAAATCAAATATATACTTTTGAAGTATATGAATAAAAAAGGAGAAATAAAAATGCCATTAATAATTGGATTGGTATTAATACCAATAATAATTTTCATAATAATAAAATCAAATTCAATTACAACCAAAAAGAGGGATAAGATAATATTAAATATATTACTTATTTTAATTTCAATACTATATATTATTTTATGCTTAATAATAAGAGTAGAGCCTTTTAATTTTGAAGACCATTATTCAACAGAATATATGTTTTATAATGGAGAATACATAGTATATTCTGGAATAATATTTATGTTCACACCTTTTATGTGGATTGTATTATTTCATTTTTTAAAAATGATTTTCTATTCAATTAGAGTTAGAAAAAATGCAATGATAAAAAAAGATGAAGAATATATATATTACAGAGGAGATCTTGATAAAGTTTCTCCTAGTATAATAATGTTTACTTCAACATTTGAAGTAGATATTAAAAAAAGCGTTTCTGCTACTATTTTAAAATTAAAACAGACAGGTTATATAGAAGAAAATAATGGAACATACATATACACGAATAAAGATGAATCTAATTTACTTGAAAGTGAAAAAATGATTTTAAATTTAATTAGATATAATAAATTTGATACAAGTATGTATAAAAAAGTAATTGAAAAAGAAACATTAGAAAATAAATATATAACAAGAAACCATGGAGGAAAAATATCTAGAATTATAAAAATAATAATTGCAATATTTGTACCAATTCTTGTGTTTTGTTTTTCACTATGGCTAGATGATTATCACTTTCAAAATTATCATGTTTATCCAGAAAATGATGGACATGCATATATATATTTAGAAAAAGAAAAGGATATAGAACAACTTTATAAAGAAGTTAAAGATGAGAATGATTATAAACATGATGGATATATATCATATGATTATTCTAAAATTAGAGCAGATAAGCTAGAATATGGTGTCGTAAGAAAAGCATTTTTCTTAAGTATAATTGTATCTTTCAGTCTAGGATTTATTCTTGTTTTTGTTTTAATAGGATTATATGTTATAATTGAACAAATAATTCATTTTAATAAAAATTACACTAGAACAATAAAAGGAAAAATTTTATTAAATAAAGCTTATGCTTTAAAAAACTATTTAAGCAAATATTCTCTGATAAAAAATCGAACGGAGAAAGAATTAATATTGTGGGAATATTATTTAATATATGCTGTTGTATTAAATGTTAATGTAAAAATTAAAGACGAAATAATAGAAAAATATGTAAGTGAAATTTAGGATTAATGATTCTATTTTAAATAATACGTGCGATTAGAAAGAATTGAATATGGAAATTTGACAAATATAAACTATCATGTTAAGATATAAAATATAATTAAGAGTATATCTAAGAAATAATGTATTTCGAGCGATATAGGATAACCTTATAATACAATGGTTATTTACACGATGTACAGATTTTTAAAATCTTGCAAAGGAGTCTTAAGAAGATTCTTTTGCAAGTTTTTTTATAGAAAGGAGCTGGAATGAATATGCCAAAATTCATACAAATAATTGGACCACAGGCAGTTGGAAAGATGACTGTAGGTCAAGAACTTGCAAAAATAACAGGATATAAACTGTTATATAATCACATGACAATAGAAATGGTTAGATTGATATTTGACTATGATAAAGAAGCTTTTAGAAAGATGAATAGTATAATTAGATATGAAATCTTTAAAGAATTTTCTAAAAGCAATGAAAAAGGTATTATCTTTACAGGATGTTTCGATTTCGGAAATAACTTTGAAAAAGAAAAAGCAGAAACTGATAAATGGATGAGTTTATTTGAAGAAAATTATACAGTTGAACTGGAAACGACATTAGAAGAAAGATTGAAAAGAAATAAAACTGCCAATAGATTAGAACATAAAGAGTCAAAAAGAGATTTAGAATGGAGTGAGAAAGATATATATAGATCTCTTGAAAAATATAGATTAAATTCTAAACCAGGAGAAGGAGAAAAAATATTTAAAAACTTTTATAAAATTGATAATACAAATATATCAGCAGAAAAAGTTGCAAAAATGATAAAGAAAAAATTTGAATTATAGTCAGCGATTTCGATTGACATAAAAACTTTAAAGTGATAAAATAAAAATACAATGTAAGTATTATACATTGAATAAAATAATTTAATGTAGGAGGATTATTTATGGGAAAAAAATGTCGGTTCTATGTAGACATAATGGCCATGCATGAAGAAGTTACAGGATCATGTAATCTTGCAATAGTCAAATTTCCAAACGGAGAAACATTACGGTTTGTTACAGACTGTGGTTTGTTTCAAGAAAGGAAATATGATGAATTAAACAATGCATTACCATTCGACCCAGAAAAAGTCGATTTTTGTTTAATTACACATACTCATGTGGATCATATTGGTAGATTGCCATATATGGTAAAAAAAGGCTTTTATAGGCCGATTTATGTAACAGAAACCACAAACAAATTATTACCGCTAGCACTGAATGATAGCTTTAAAGTTTTGAGTTCAGTATCAAAAAGAAAAAATGTTAAATGTTTATATTCTGAAGCAGATGTAGACAAAACATTATCTCTTTTGAAACCATGTAGGTATAATGAAACAATTCGAGTTAACGACAATGTGAAAATTACATTTCTTAATAATGGACATCTTGTTGGAGCTGCACTTATTCTTGTACAAATTAGTTATCCAGAATATGAAGATATTAATTTATTATTTACAGGTGACTATAACAATAAGAACATGTTTTTTGATGTTAACCCAATACCAAAGTGGATTTTAGAATTACCATTAACTGTTATTCAAGAATCAACCTATGGAGACATGGATTCAACTGAAATCAAAGAAATTTTCAAAGAAAACATTAAAAAATGCATAGAGTCTGATGGAACTGTATTAACATTAGTATTTTCATTGGGACGTGCACAGGAAATTTTGTATGAGTTAAAATGCATGCAAGAAAATTGTGAACTTGATAGCAACATTCCAATCTATTTTGATGGAAAATTGGCAATTAGATATACCAATTTATATATTAAAGATGGATTGGGTATAAAACCAGAAATGAAGGATTTTTTACCTCAAAATTTGACATTTGTTGACAATGAAAGCAGAAGTGATGTATTAAAGAGTACAAGCAAAAAAATAATTGTTACAACTTCAGGAATGGGTTCATATGGACCTGCACAGGTATATATACCAGAATATATATCAAGAAGTAATACTTTGATACATTTTACTGGATATACTGCTGAAGGAACAATGGGAGGTAAGTTAAAGAATGCTGAAACGGGTTCAATGGTAGAGGTAGGAGGATTGATTGCAAAGAAAAGAGCAAATGTAGAATATACAACAGAATATTCTGCACATGCAAAGGCTGATGAGATGATTGAGTTTTTAAAACAATTTAAAAATTTAAAATTGGTTTTAGTTAATCATGGAGAAAGTCAAACAAAAAACATTTTTGCAGAAAGAATTGTGGAAGAGGTTGATGCTAAAAGAGTAGGATTACTTGGAAGAGAATATTTTTTCAGAATTGATTCATATGGTTTAGTGAAAACTTTATCGACAAAATTCCAATAATAATTTATGCGTTTTGTAAAATGCATAAAAGGAGGTTTTATTATGGCAAAGGTACGGAAAATCTGTAATACAGGAAGTAACAAAAAAATAATTATTGTGAAAACTGTAAAAAAGTCAAAACAAAAACCAAAAGAAGGTAATCAGTTTGGCTCAGGAAATTCAGGAATACAAACACCAAATGGAAGCAAATCAAAGCCAAAAGAAATACTTCCAGACATAAAGAACTTGGAAAAAGAAGTACTAAAAAGCATTATAGGACAAGATGTGGCTGTAAGAAAAATTGTTACTGCTATATATAGAGCAATGAATTTTAAAACTGTAAAATCAAATATTTTGGTTATTGGAAATAGTGGAACAGGTAAAACTGAAACAATTAAACAAATAGCCAAGAGACTTAATATTCCATACACTATTGAAGATGCTACTAAATATACCCAAGAAGGATATTATGGAGCAGATGTAAATGAAATGATTTTGAATTTGCTTAAAAATTCCAATATGGATATAAAAAAAGCTCAAAATGGAATTATAGTAATTGATGAAATTGATAAAAAAGCAGGTCATGAAGTATCTCATGATGTTGCTGGAACAGAAGTTTTAAAAAGTTTGCTTAAAATTATTGAAGGAACAACGATAAAAGTTCCTGTAGAAATGGATTATTACAATGTAAAGCTTGCTGATTTTGATACTAAAAATATTATTATTATATTTTTAGGTGCTTTTTCTGGATTAGATATAATTAGAGACAAAAGGTTAAATTCTAATCCATTAGGTTTTTCGATTAAAGAGGAAACTCATAAATCAAAAGCGAAATTTTTAAAGCAGGATTTGGTTAAGTATGGTCTGCCAGAAGAATTTGTAGGAAGAATTGATACTATAGTAGAAATGAATGAACTTACAAAAAAAGATTTGGCACTGATATTAAAAAAATCAGAATTATCCATATTTAAAAGGTACCAAAATGAACTTAGCAATATGGGAATAACATTAATCTATAATGATGATTTGTTTGAAAGTATTGCAGAAAAATCACTTGTTCTTGATACAGGTGCTAGAGAGCTTAGTAATACTGTAAATTATATGTTTGAAAACATAGTGTTCGATGTTCTTTCAAATCCTAACAAATACAAAAAATGTATTTTGGATACAGAGATTGCTCAGAATAATACAAAGTATACATTGTCATGATAACAACAAAGTTGTCTTATGGAACTATTCTATAAGGCAATTTTGCTTTTTTAATGAAAATTATTGACTTGATCATAGATTGCTTGTAAAATGATAATATAAAAATAAAGAAATAAGGAAAAAAGAAAATATGAAAGAAAATAAAGTAAAATATGAATATACAAAAACTCCATTAGATTATCAAATAACAGAATATGATTGTGGGACAACTACTCTTTTAAATTCTTTAAGATATTTATTTAAAAGAAGCAAAATATCTCCAGAAATATATAAATTTATTATGCAATACACTTTAGATAAAACTAATAATTTAGGAGAAATAGGAAAAGGTGGAACATCTGTATATGCTTTAGAGTTTTTAAGTAATTGGCTAAATGAAAATGCTAATAATAAAGGAATGAATATAAAATGTTCTAGTATTTCTAAAGATAAAATATCTATTTATAATTTGGAATTAAATGAAAAAATTAAAAAAGGTGCAGTAGCAATAGTTAGAATATATCAAGATTGTGATCATTATTGCTTATTAACTAAGTTAGATGAAAAATTTGCATATTTATTTGATCCATATTATTTAAATATAAATTATTATGATAATGACGAAGATGTTGAAATAATAAAGAATAAACCATTTGAATTTAATAGAAAAGTAAAAAAAGAAAGAATGGAAGAATATACTAACAGAGATTTTGCGTTAGTAAGAGGAGAAAATAGTGAAATAATTATAATTGAAAATACAAAATAACATTGAGAAATACAATTAATGTTAAATAACAAAAACAGATAAAGGAGTGATAAAATGTTAGAATTAGAAGAAAATAATAATTTACTTAAGAACCTAAAACAAAAAA
>ULKE01018272.1_pt1 | contig 26093 bp, 22 predicted proteins | sample 1951051 | NCBI WGS metagenome assembly ULKE01 (sample SAMEA4835490, study PRJEB28245) | human gut metagenome | biome: gut microbiome; material: fecal sample | place: Denmark | collected 2008 | reverse complement strand
GACCCAGCACCTGTAAATGTTATTCCTTCTTTAAAATAATATTGCTCATTATTAGGAGTCGCTTTAATATCACCTTTTAAATATGTTCCATTTTCTCCCCACAATAACACTAACCACAAATTTCCATACCATTTACAGAATTCTCCACCTTTAGCATACATAGGATACATAAGAGAAGCAATGTGTTTTTCATTTTTCTCCCACCAAAATCGTAGAAATTTATAATTATTAGCCGTTTTACATCCTTCCACAATATTACTTATTTCATTAAAAGAACAAGTATTAAATGCTTCTCTAAACTCATCCGAAATCCAATAAATAAAAGGATAAGATTTTATTCCTTTTAATTTTGATTGAGGTAGTTGATAGACATGCTTATTTTGCGATTTAGTCACAATATCATTTAATGCCTCCAGACAATATTGCTTTTTATATTTTTCATGAGGTGTCCTTGTGTATTGATCTAGTGAAATAAATAATGAATCATTATTCTTTGTGTCACCATCCTTCTCCAACACATAGAAAGCTGGATCAACCATCACTGTGCCAAACAAATTACTCAGACCATATTCAACAAATAAATTAATATGAGTATGATTTAGTATATATTTTCGAACATCTTCAAATGTCTTTATATACATAAAAGTCATAGGATGAATCATCCCCACCTTGCTATCATCACCAGCCAGTTCACAGCATCTTTTGATAAAACAAGCATAAAGATTGGAATTAAACTTCAATGGTTTGGAGTAATTTATACTCACAAAATTTCTCAATTCATTCCCAAAATCTCCACTATCTGTATAAGGAGGGTTTGCTACAACCACATCAAATTTCGTACTTAGAATATCCAAAAAAGTAATGGCATCGTTCGCCTTTGACAATGAATATTCATTGCTGCCTTCTCCTGTCCACTGATGAACCTGATTGCGCAAAGTAGTAATCATCTGATGCTTGAAATCAAACATATCCGCTTTCCACTGATTGGCAAACATATCTGAAGAATCTACCGGCAGTAAGGCATCCAACTGCTCTTCTACTCGAATCAAAGAGCCGAATTTATATGCAGCACGTAAATCTTCCCAAATAGAGCGGATTGTTTTTTGTTGTGCTTCATTCCAGTCTGAACCCAACATGAAAGCAGCTTCGACCTGGTTATACTCTGGAAGTTCAAAATGTGTACTTACCACATGCGTATAGGCAGGCATAGCTCCTCTACGTCCTTTCAGTTGCATAGCCTTAATAAACAAAGCTATTTGGGTAAGCTGTACTGCACGTTCATCCAAATCTACACCATAAAGGTTGTTTTCCACAATCAGTTTCGGTATATCCCTGCGTGAATAATCAGCATCATACTGGTCTATCTGGTTCAGGTACAAATCATAGAACAGTGAAAATGCATAAATCAGAAAGTTTCCGCTACCACAAGCCGGGTCTATAAGTTTGAATTCTTCCAGCTTCTTCGGATGACGCATTTGTGAAGTAGGCGCATTAGCAATCAGATATTTCACCTCACCATCTTCATCATAGATAAAATTACTCTCCGGATACATTTCCAAATACATCTTTCCCAATGTATTGTCCACCAAGAATTTTACTACCCATTGAGGAGTATATACCTGGCTCTGTAAAGAGACCTTGTCATATTCTGTTTTATCACCGGAATCTTTTAATGCAAGTTTCTCTACTGTATTGAAGTTCTCGTACAACCAGCCCAATATATCATCGCCTTTCCAAATATCCGCACCGCAATCCGCATCCTGTTCTATTTCGTTGAAAGCAGTAATAATTTCAAACAATTCATCGGCTGTAGGCAGCATGGCGTATGCATAATCGGGGCTATACAAAGGGATCTTGTAATTTTCGGAAAGCTCCTGAAATTTATCTTCCAGGAAATGCTTCAAGCCCATACGTTCCGCATTCCGTTCATCCGTATATTCTTCCAGCCATTGTTTATGCGCATACGAAAGGTTTCCATGCTCCACACGGCGACGGATTACTTCCGGGAAAAGTTCCCTGTCTTCCATCACCTTCAGAGCTGCCAGACGATTGAAAAGCGTGAAGGTACATTCATTGATGGTTTCCTTTCTCGCTTCTGCATAATCATTACCTAACGCCTGCTTATGCGTTTCAATAATGGCTTCCAGTCTGTTTCTTTTCTCCCTGTTACCGGTTGAAGTATTTTCCTGAAGTTCTTTTTCCTCCGATGCTTCCAGTCCCAAACGGGAAAAACGGTTGTCAATGGCCTGCTGTATCAGGCTGCGTATATGGAGTACATGATCTATCAGTTTCATACACAACAAGAATTTATATTATTGTTAAAATAAAATAACTAATTCAATGGAGGTAACGTCTTATCGCATCTCTGAGCATTGGCGTGAGCTAATACCTTACCAACAGAGGTTATTGAAAATGCATAAGGAAGCTTATCCCACCAAAGCTTTAATTTATTTAGATTTGGACGTTTCATCCATTCATCCATAAAAGTTTTCTTTACCTTGGTCATTAAATTAGAATCCTTAGAATATAATTCAATAACTGAATGGATTGCTTGTTTTTGTATATCGGAAAAAGGTATGAAATTCTTGCTCCCATTTACAAAAAGTACTATCTGCATATTTTGAATTTCTTCAATGTTGTTAATTCTAATCCGAACAAAATCAGAATTTAATGCATTTTCTACTAGAATCATATTAAAATTTAACCCATTTTTTTGCAATATATCTTTTGCTTGATTATATTCTTCAGAGTCTTTCTTTATACCAACAACAGCTATGCCATTCAACATTGTTGTATAAATATCTTCTATACTCTTAAATTTTCCGATTTGATTTATACGAACAGCATCTAAAATATCTAAATGTTCAATCCAATCATTACTTACAGGCAATTCAGAATACATAATTTTTCCAAATAAATCATTTAATATATCCAATGCTTGATTTGCATCAGCAGATGTTGGAATAAAAGTATTAACAGAATGAACAACCGTCAAAGCTAATAATGCTTCATCAGATATATCCTCAACAATTTCTACAGCACGGTGAACTCCCGTTCTCACATGACGATCACTACCTCTTTCTATTCTATGAACCAATAATTCTGATAATAAATCATAATCAACTTCACGTTCAGTAGCTGCAGCACTTTTCTGAGCTTCAACTAACAATAATTGAAAACTAGGATCAGCAAAAGCCTTCAAGCCATCATTAATAGCCTCCATCTTAGGTATAAGTTTATTTTCTAAATCCTTAACTCTTTCATTTGCAATCTTTATTGCCTCCTCTGTAAAACTATTCTTGGCGATATTGTATTTTTCATCATAAATCTCTCTCGCACGTTTTTCATCAATTCCTATCGTAAGATTCTGAATTTGAATTTGCTGAGAATTATCACCTGCTTTCTGTATTTCCATGATTCGTTATACTCCCTATTTGTGTTTGATTTGAATTATTTCCTGCTTTCTGACTCTGAGAAACTTTATTCTTTATTCCTATTCTGTAACCGATAAAGCCTCCGCTACATAAGCCTACTATCAATGAAACAATTTCAGTTCCAATACCATCAAAAATCCAATCCATAAATCAAATTTATATTATAAAAAACGATCTTATTAATCACTATTTAATTATCAAAATTCAAAATATCATCCTCACCAAACATATTCAGCATTGCCAACTGCTGTTTTAGCCAAGACCTGTATTCAGCAACAGAAGCGGTACCCTTCGGCAACTTCGCTTTCATATTGCGCTGTATAGGTTTTGGTGCCGGCTTATCTTCCGGAATCGGAGCATCAGGTAACTTAGGGATATCAGGTTTCTTTGGTGAAGGATCTTGGGTTATAATCTCTGTATCCCACAAACTAATTTCCTGCTTATCTATACCCAAATTCGTAATCTTATATTCAATGTCACGCAATAACATGCCTGTATTGCTACACTTCACGCTCCATTTATCTAAGTTTACTTTAACAGTTGCATATCGTTTCCATGATTTTTCCAATTCTTCAATCTTGCGATAGAGTTTTGTATTCCATTCCTTAGGATATTGGTCTATCTGACTCTTCAGTTCATCTGTTTTAGCAAATAAAGCCAAAACGTCTTCACACAATAATTCGGCTTTATGCTTCATTACATCGTAATAAATATCCTTAATGTCCTGAGTCAGTTTTTTCATTAATGGAGCATTAGCCACCAAATCCTTTTCACGTGCCTCTTCAAACTGTTCTTTTTTGCCACGAATCAGGTTCATATCATTTCCTGTCTTGTCAAATTCCTCCGTCACATTTTGAATAAAAGTACGTTCTTCTTCAATAGCCTTAAACTCAGAATCTATGAACTTTAAATCTTTCTGTACCTGTTCTACCGCCTTGATATAATCATCCGCTTCCTGAAGGAATGTACGTGCGGTAGCTATATAATTGGCTTCTGTTACGGCAGCTGTATATTGACTGAATACATTACGTGCCTGAACAGAACGTTTGAACAGAAGTTCCATTTCATCATCGCCCATGATTCTGTCCTTTACCTTATCCATCATACGTTTGGAAAGTGTACGGATGCAATCGACCAGCTCAAAATCATTCAAATTATAAGAAGGAGCATTGTCTCCGGTAATCTTCTTATACTGGCAGTCCTCTTTCAGAATATCTACAAGCTCCTGACGATCGTTATAAGACAAGGATTTCATGACAGCCTTGAACGATGCTTTAGCAAAGTTACGGGTATTGTCGAAGATCTTAGCCTCAAGCGCATCCGATACAGAATGGAAGTCTTCTCCATTGAACCTGGCTATCAACTTGTTGCCACGGAATAAGGCAGCCACAGAAGTAATGATAGTTCCGAACTTATACCCTGTAGGAGGTGCAGAAAGTTCCTCTTCCAGTTTATCTCCAGTACAGTACGACTTGCATTTCTCTAAAATCTCTGTTGCCACACTTAAATTTTCACCGATAAACTTTCCGGCAGAATCGAAGAAACGAAATTCCTCCGAACCGCCAAACATGGTAGTCAGCTGAGTACTGTTTGCCGTAAGCACTTTAACTGCCAATGAATCGGATAAAGACGCTCCCAGTCTCTTATAGAAAATATTTCCAAACATCTTGCGCTGGAGAGATTCTATTTCTTTCTGGTAGTTGGCATCAGTCAACTGATAAGTGTTAAACAGATAGACTGCTGTTCCTTCCGTATATGATTTATTAATCAATTCAGTAAGGAATTTCATCTTTTCTTCCTTAGTAGAAACAATATTGTTTACTACCTTCTTCTCATCGGCTGTATGATAGGTCTTGGTTTCGATATAATCTATCTTCAAAAGTTCCTGTGCACGATTAAAGATTTCTGTTCCGTAAACAGATGAAGGGATGATACTTATTATACCTTTCTGGCTCTGTGTATCCTGTTTTACAGAAGCCACAAGCTGTGCATGATCTTCATGAAAGACATCATAGAAGCTGACTTTCATATATTTTTCTCCTGCATTTACAAAATTCTCTCCAAGAGAGCTTTCCACACAGAAAGGTATAGCCTGTCCATCCGATGTAAGTGTCTGCGAAATTTTGATAATTTTCTGCTGCTTCAAAATCTTGGTTATCTCGGCACGAACACGATAAACTTCAGCGGAGAATGAATTCATATCATCGATAATCTGCTGTTCTATCTGGCTGGTGATACGATACTGATTACCGGATGTAATCAAGACATTACGCTCTACCAATATTTCAAGTGCCTTCTTTACTTCAGCAAGCACACTGTAATAGTCTTCCGGTCTGCGGACATACGACTTGGTGATATTTTCTATTGTAGTATAAGCATTGGCTTTCTCCAGGAAATGAATGGTTTGCAACAAAGCCCTTCCTTCTACATACTTCATACCTTCTTTACCGATATGGTTATCTGCCTGTTCATAGCGCATACGCAATGCTTCCGGAATATTTTCCTCTGCCTGACGGCATAGCTGCGTAGCATTGACATGCGTAAATACGTCCGCTTCAGTCATAGCTTCTTTTTTCAATACATCGAACACAGAAACCAACATACCGCGGGTACCGATTTGAGAAGTTACCGTATCTCTTGAGCCGAACAGGAAATACTGCAACAGTTTGAACTGATGCTCGTAGAACGGATAATAATCTGCGTATGTATGCTCATCTTTAGTGGCATTCAAGGAAACACCGGCAATATGCGTTATATCCTGAATCATACCGTTGTTTTTATTATAATAAGCTTCCAACTGTTCTTTTCCTGAATCAGTCTTAGCCAAAAGTCGCTTACGGATAATAGTGTCAATTTCCTCTGCAGCTATAGGAATACGGGTCTTGAATCTGGCTTCCACCTTATTAAGCTGATGAATATTCAGTCCGGATGCATTCAATACATCATTAAAGGCCTGTTGTGCGATACCCACAGTCCATACTCTGTTTCCAAGAGAAGACAAGGCTTCCGAAAGTCCTTCCAAATCCAAAAGATTAATTTTTTTCTGACTTAAAGCTTCGCTCATTTCATCAATGAAAAACACGATTTTCTTTTCCGGATAATGTTCCAGATAAAGACTCAAATCTTCCTTCAGTTTTGTAGCATCGTATGTTTTTATTCTTTCATCAATCAATTTGCGGGTTTCTTCATATTCATCTTCTGACATGAAAGTAAGAATGGCTTTTTTAAGAGCCGGAACTGCTGACATTTTTTTTCTTATGTCATACCAGTCTTTTCCTGCATTCTGCTCCTTTACTGTAGCTAAGAACTTGTCATATCTGTTTTCAAGCATCAGATTGAATTCCATCATTCCAATCCAGTTACTCAGAAAACCCAAAGATAACAGGAAATGGCTCATAGCCATATACGATATGCCATGACTGGAATCTACTTTAGCACAGTCGAACAGAGTAACCTGATAATCTGTCTTATCCAATGAACGTATCTGATTCTCTATGATTTCCTTATTCTTAAGACCAATAAGTTTAGGCATAAACCGGTCACGCATAGGGGTTCCTTTAATAACAGGGTTGGCTATCAGGAAACCTATCATCTTTGCGAAATATGATTTACCGGAACCATAAAAGCCACTAAGCCACACACCGGATTCCTTCATATCTGAACAGAATACATCAAGGAAATCAGATAAATGTTTGGCAAGACTTTCCGTAAGGATAAAACCATCCAGTTCATCTTTTATATCTTCCTCATTTTGCGAATTCAAGTCAATGACATTTTTTATGTCGTTCTCCAATTCAATGGAGAGTATATCTTTTATCTTACTCATAAGACATCTTTAATCAATAGGTTTCTGATTTATTTTATTACGATACAGCGGTATTTGGAAGCAATCTGCTTACCCAAAAAGTTAATGTTATCTTTATCCACAGTAGCAGGATAAAAAGCAATCAATGGAAGTTGGGCTGACATCACAATCCGATGTTCCATAATATTGATATTGGAGAAGCCCATACCATAAATAGCACCTGTATGAACAAGGACAGGAATCTTATTCATTTGATAGGAATTTTCTATAGCTTTAATTATATAATAGAAGAAAGTTTCTTCATAGAAATTATCACTAAAGAAAACTTCATTTCCAAATTCCTTGTAATTCTCCTGAAACTGTTCTATTCCTTGTTCAGAAACAAACTCAGTAAAAAGAGTTCTTAAATCTATAAAAGAATATTCATCAGAATTAAAATTCTCTCTTGCATACGCTATATAGGCATCATCATCTTCAGGAGGATAAACAAAAAGGATGCTTCTTCCTCCATTTGCCTTACCTGTAATGCGCGCTATATCTGTTTTAAGCACTTCTCTCAGTTCTCCAAACAAACGATTATGCTCTATCTGAAATGTACTACTCATGGTCTATCAAATCTATGGTTACATCTTCACCCATCTGGCTGATCTGCCATAGTGAAAGATACTCAACTTTTTTTAATCTCTCGATAATGCTTCTCTTGTCCATAAACCCAAAGATGACAAATGGATTTTCCAACGTCCTGTTCTCAGGACATGTAACTATTATCCAACGGATAAAATAAACAAACAGCTGTCCTGTAATGATAGGATGGCATATATCCTTAGCTGTTTTACCTTCAGCCAGATTCATTTTCTTAAGCATTGTCAGATATTTGGATGCTGTTATTTTCAAAGTTTCTTCCGACCAGTTCAATTCCCCCTCTTCCGTTTCCTTTATATGATGCAGCAAGCTCAATACATCTATAACAGAAAGAGAGGTCCTCCCCTGATATATAGCTCTCATAAAAACGTCCTTGGTCACTTTAGCAAAAAGAGCGTTACCATAAACCAACTGCCAAAACAATACAAGCAATTTTTCTCTTACAGAAAAATCATCTGAACTGATAGCGGAAAGAAACATAGTCTTCTGATCATCATTGGCAAACTGAAGAATGGAAGCTTTGATAGCAGCCAGGAATCTATTAAAGGTTTTATGTGTTCTGAAAGAAAACGCCTGCTCTGATTCTGACTTCTTACCTGTGTACTCGCAAATAAATTCAAGCATTGCTCCATAATCAGGAATACTACCCAAAACATTTATACCGGAATCATACTTTACTTTTTTATCATTGATTGCCATACTTTCATACCTTAGGAGTATTCAACAAATCCTGTACGTTCACTTCAAGCAGTGATGCTATTTTTATAAGAGTTTCCAAATCAGGTTGAGAAGAGTTAGTGCACCATTTAGACACTGTAGAAGGATTGATACCTAACTGTTCACTCAACCATTTATTGGTACGTTTCTTCTCAACAAGAACCAATTTCAGTCTATTTATATCTTGCATAAAGTCATTATTGTTATTATGAGCGCAATTTAATGAAAAGTTTTCATTTTAAAGAAAAGAAGTCCTATAAATATTTCTCCCTTCCATCAAAGATAAATCCCAACCCTGATTTGCCAGCCGCATTTATTTCTTTTTTCAGGAGAATTTTCCTTATGGCTTACGCCATGAAAATTCACCTGAAAAAGAATGCGGCGGCAAACGGATTGGAATTAAAGGAAAGATTACAGGGATTAACTGCGACCGACGTGACGCATAGCCGTAAATCAAAGGCGGCTATCCTTATATCCCATATACGACCTCACAATTACAGTGAAAATCCACCTTCCCAAATAACCAAACATAGTCTGCTTATAAAATCCCGAAATAAGACAGGGATTTCAGCTCCCTCCGATCTGCATAGTTCAGTTGCTTCGCTATGACATCTGATGTAATATAATGCACTTTGATGATAGTCTCTTGTGTTCCACAACCTTCTATTCTATTTTTGTACCAACCACTTAAACAAATGATTATGGAGATAGTGAACATAGAAGCCAGTGCATTTATGGAAATGAACGACATATTGTTCAAGATAGAAAAACAACTGAAAGGACTGAACTCTTCCAAATCTGAACTGAATGAATGGTTGGATAATCAGGATGTATGTATTCTTATGAATATATCAGACAGAAAACTGTTGTCTTTAAGACAGAAAGGGCTAGTCCCCTTCAGTCGTATAGACAGAAAGATTTATTATAAAAAAGAAGATATTCTAAGCTATGTAAGGAATAACCTTAAAACATATACAAATAATGGAAATGGGACAGCAGGTATTGAATAAGGATAGTAATGAGGTCAAGAGATTTATTGAAGCCATGGAAGGTATATCCAAAATGTTGGATGCAAACTCTTTAATCTACAGACCTATATTGGACGGGAACCGCTATGTAACAGAACAAGAGTTATCAAAGGCTCTCAAAATTACAAAAAGAACACTCATTGAATATAGAATGAATGGCAAATTGCCATATTACAAAATAGGAGGAAAGATTCTGTATAAGGAACAGGACATTATAGATATATTGGAAAGAAACAAAGTTTTGGCATTTGAATGACATTTCTTAAACCACTAATAATCAAAAGATAAACTTTATAAAATAGCTTGTAGCTACCCCTAAATAATCATATAAATATTTGGAGGAATAGAACCGAACACTTACCTTTGTAAAGTCAAAGGATGATTAACGAGAATCTATCGAAAATTGGTGAATTTGGCATATGGCTGATTCAGTGGTTCGGAGATTTTTCTAAAGATATTAAAGTATTGCAAATTATGACTTTGAATAGAAATATTCGATTCCTGGTGGCACCACTGATAATAAAGCAGTTACTTTCAGAGGTAACTGCTTTTTTTCTTTTAAATCCCTTTATTTGCCCCATAACCAAATAATACCTGTTCATTCTACACATTAGAAATCCAATAAGAATGGGTCAACGTCTAAATTCCTCACAACAGAATATTGACAAAATCATCTCATCTCTGATAAAATCAATAAAAACATCTTCACGTTTCCTACAAAGTAATGATTGAAGTAAAAGATAAAGTAACACCATTGTCCATTCATTAAACATTTAATTCTGACTTATCCAGAAATATCCAATAGCTTATCATAATAAAAGTAAGCTTTTTCAAAATGATATGGTATCAACAATACACCAAGCAAAACCACAGGACACATTACCCTAACTATCAATACATTAATTCTAAAATTACAAATATGGCATGCCAATTGTATAAGGGAAAATGAATTTTAAAACACAAAAACATGGAACTATTTACAATTGATTTTGCGGTCTGCATGCTAATAGGCATGAGTTGCTTTTGGCTATTTGAGAAATGTATTGATTGGTTTGAAAACATTTAAGTTAAAAAGGAGGAAAATATTGATGTACACAGTATTATTTATTGTAAGCCTTATCATGTTTGGCTATCTGATATATGTCCTGGCTAAACCGGAAAAGTTCTAAACAAATGAGTTGACATTGCATAAAGGCTGTCTACTGAAAAATAATTAAAGTATGAATACTGAAATATTAGGTGTCATAGCACAAATCGTTCTAATGATAGTATTAAGCTATCCGTTAGGAAAATATATCGCAAAAGTTTATAAGGGGAAAAAGGTTTGGAGTGATTTCATGAAGCCGGTAGAAAATTTAATCTTCCGACTTTCAGGAATCAATTCGGAAGAAGAAATGAACTGGAAACAGTTTCTGAGGGCTTTGCTTGTTGTAAATGCATTCTGGTTTGTATGGGGTATGATTCTGCTTGTTATGCAAGGTTACTTACCTCTGAATCCGGATGGGAATATCGGTCAGACCGTGCATCAAGCTTTCAATACCTGTATTTCTTTTATGGTAAACTGTAATGAACAACATTATAGCGGTGAAACCGGTCTTACTTATTTCACACAATTGTTTGTAATCATGTTGTTCCAGTTTATTACAGCAGCTACTGGTATGGCAGCTATGGCTGGTATCATGAAAGCTCTTGGCGAAAAAACAACTCAAACTATTGGAAACTTTTGGAAGTATCTTGTGCTGAGTTGTACACGTATCCTTCTTCCGTTATCACTTGTGGTAGGTTTTATACTTATTACACAAGGAATACCTATGGGATTTGATGGCAAGATGGAAATAACTACTCTTGAAGGTAATCCTCAGAGTATATCACAAGGACCTGCAGCAGCTGTTGTTCCCATCAAACAGTTAGGTACTAACGGCGGTGGATATTATGGGGTGAACTCTTCCCATCCGCTGGAAAATCCTACCTATTTGTCTAACATGACTGAATGCTGCTCTATTCTGATGATTCCTATGGCAATGGTATTTGCATTTGGTTTCTATGTAAACCGTAAGAGATTGGGATATAGTATATATGGTGTTATGCTGGCTGCTTTTCTCATAGGTGTATGTATTAATGTATCTCAAGAAATAGGCGGTAATCCACGAATTGGCGCAATGGGTATAGCTCAGGATGGTGGAGCGATGGAAGGAAAGGAAGTTCGCCTTGGTGCCGGGGCAACAGGCCTTTGGAGTGTAGTCACGACCGTTACATCTAATGGTTCTGTAAACGGCATGCACGATTCCACAATGCCTCTTTCTGGTATGATTGAAATGCTTAATATGCAAATTAATACATGGTTTGGCGGTGTTGGAGTCGGTTGGATGAATTACTTTACATTCATCATTATAGCTGTTTTCATCAGTGGATTGATGGTAGGACGTACACCGGAATTTATGTGTCACAAAGTCGAAGCCAAAGAAATGAAGATCGCTTCAATAGTAGCACTGCTTCATCCGTTTGTCATACTTGTCGGTACGGCTCTTGCTGCCTATCTGTATGTTCATGCTCCCGCATTTGTAGAAAGAGAAGGTGGCTGGCTGAACAATCCAGGTTTTCATGGACTTGGAGAAATGTTATATGAGTTTACTTCATGTGCGGCCAACAATGGTTCTGGTTTCGAAGGACTTGGGGACAATACCTGGTTCTGGAATGTATCATGTGGTATTGTATTAATATTGAGCCGCTTCATACCTATCATCGGACAAGTTGCGATCGCAGGACTTTTGGCACAAAAGAAATATATACCGGAAAGCGCCGGAACTCTTCAAACAGATACTGTAACATTCGGAGTGATGACCTTTGCTGTCATATTTATTGTTGCGGCATTGTCATTCTTCCCGGCACAGGCATTAAGTACACTAGCAGAACATTTTTCATTGTAATAAACAAAAAATCAAGATATGAATTCAAAAAATCAAGATACATCACTGTTTCAAAAGGATCAGGTTATAGAGAGCCTGAAACAGTCATTTGTAAAGCTGAATCCGAAAATCATGATAAAGAATCCTATCATGTTTACAGTTGAAGTTTCAACATTGATTATGTTGTTTGTAACGGTTTATTCAACATTCAGCACATCGCAAGGTTCATTTGTTTATAATCTATGGGTATTCATAATCCTTTTTCTTACATTGTTATTCGCCAACTTTGCGGAAGCAATAGCTGAAGCCAGAGGCAAAGCTCAGGCTGACAGTTTGCGTAAGACCCGTGAGGAAACTCCCGCAAAACTTATTATAAACGATAAAGTAAAGACGGTGAGCAGTTCACAGCTAAAAAAAGGTGACGTATTTGTATGTGAAGCAGGTGATGTCATTCCTGCTGACGGTGAGATCATAGAGGGATTGGCATCCATTGATGAAAGTGCCATCACTGGCGAATCGGCTCCTGTAATTCGTGAAGCTGGCGGCGACAAGAGCTCTGTGACAGGTGGTACTAAAGTCCTTTCAGATCATATTAAGGTTGTTGTGACTACTCAACCAGGAGAAAGCTTTCTGGATAAGATGATCGCATTGGTAGAAGGGGCAAGTCGTCAGAAAACGCCGAATGAGATTGCTCTTACTATTCTTTTAGCCGTATTTACGTTGGTGTTCCTTGTGGTTTGTATCACGCTCAAACCAATGGCCGACTATTCCAATACCGTCATTACTATTGCAGCCTTCCTTTCTCTTTTCGTATGTTTGATTCCCACTACGATTGGTGGTTTGCTTTCTGCCATTGGCATAGCCGGAATGGATCGAGCATTACGTGCCAACGTAATTACTAAATCTGGTAAAGCTGTGGAAACAGCGGGCGATGTAGATACACTTCTTTTGGACAAGACTGGAACCATAACAATCGGTAATCGCAAGGCAACGGATTTTTATCCGGTAGCAGGACTCGACAAACGCAGTTTTATAGAAGCGTGCATGCTGTCTTCTGTTTCTGATGATACACCGGAGGGAAAATCTATTATAGAGTTAGGACGTGAACAAGGATTGCGCATGCATACTCTGAACACAGAAGGAGCTCACATGATCAAATTTACGGCTGAGACAAAATGTTCAGGAATAAACTTGAAGAATGGCACTCAAATCCGGAAAGGAGCCTTTGACGCAATTCGTAATATAGTAAGCGAAGCCGGGAATGAGTTTCCCAAAGAAACCGAGGAAATCATCAAGCGAATTACCAGCAACGGCGGAACTCCATTGGTAGTATGCATCAATAAGGAAATAGCCGGAGTGATCGAGTTGCAAGATATTATCAAGCCGGGCATAGAGGAGCGTTTTGAACGTTTGCGTAAAATGGGTGTAAAGACGGTAATGGTAACAGGCGATAATCCATTAACCGCAAAGTATATTGCTGAAAAAGCCGGAGTAGATGATTTTATTGCGGAAGCCAAACCGGAAGATAAGATGAATTACATTAAGAAGGAGCAGGCCGCCGGCAAGCTGGTTGCGATGATGGGTGACGGGACAAACGACGCACCGGCTCTTGCACAGGCAAATGTAGGTGTAGCCATGAATAGTGGTACTCAGGCCGCAAAAGAAGCCGGTAATATGGTTGACCTTGACAATGATCCGACAAAGCTTATCGAGATTGTAGAAATAGGTAAACAGTTGCTTATGACTCGTGGTACGCTTACCACATTCTCTATTGCCAACGATGTTGCCAAATACTTTGCGATAATCCCTGCATTGTTTATGGTTTCTGTTCCACAGCTTGCGGCTCTTAACATTATGGGTTTACATAGTCCTGAAAGCGCTATTCTTTCGGCAATCATATTCAATGCCATAATCATACCTGCACTGATACCGTTGGCTCTTAAGGGTGTTGAATACAAACCGATCGGAGCCAGTGCTTTACTCCGCAGAAACCTGCTTATCTATGGTGTGGGTGGAATTATTGTGCCTTTCGTGGGTATTAAACTTATAGATTTATTCGTAGGACTATTCTTCTAATAATAAAAACAAAAAAGACAGTTATGAAAAATTTGATGAGATCAATCCGAATTACATTGGTGTTTTGTGTATTCTTTTCGGTATGTTATATATTGGTATTATGGCTTTTCGCACAATTGGCAGCTCCTGGTGAAGGAGGAAATGCCGAAACGGTAAAACTCAACGGTAAAGTTGTAGGCGTAGCAAATGTCGGACAAGTCTTCACTAAAGATGTATTTTTCTGGGGCAGACCTTCATGTGCCGGTTCCGGCTATGACGGTACAAGTTCAGCCGGTAGCAATAAGGGAGTAACTAATGAGGAATATCTTGCGGAGGTAGAAGCTAGAATTGATACATTTCTGGTTCATCATTCGTATTTGAAGCGCAAAGATGTTCCTGCCGAAATGGTTACAGCTAGTGCTTCTGGTCTTGATCCTGACATAACACCTGAATGTGCGTATATACAGGTAAAACGTGTTGCAGAGGCCAGAGGAATGAATGAATCTGATGTTAAAGCCATTGTCGATAAAATGGTAGAAAAACCTTTGTTCGGCATATTCGGTCCTGCCAAGATTAATGTATTAAAACTGAATGTGGCCTTGGAAGAGGCTAATCCAACTATAGACAAATAAACAGCAGAGATGATTATAAGAATATTAACGGCAGTAGTGGGCACAGCGATACTACTGTTTCCAACTAAAACTTATGCTCAGAACAGATTTTCTGTAAACGGTAAGGTGGATTTTGTTTCTGATTATATCTGGCGTGGTGCGGATCAGAACTCAGGCTTTTCCGTACAACCATCTTTAACTTTAGGATATGCAGGCTTTAGTATTAACGTATGGGGTAGCCAAACATTAAGTAGATGGAATGTTGAAACTCCTGCTAAAGAGTTTGACATAAATTTGAGTTATTCATTGGACAATTTCTCAATAACAGTATCAGATTATTGGTGGTCTGGCGTAAATCAACCATACGGACATTATAAAGATTCTCATTTTTTTGAAGGAACCTTGGCATATCGTTTTTGTGAATCTTTCCCTTTGAGTCTTTCTTGGAGTACAATGTTTGCGGGAGCTGATAAAAATGAAAAAGGAAAACTTCAAGGTTCTACTTATATTAATGCTTCATATCCAATTTCACTACCGGCAGATATAACCCTTACTCCTGCCATAGGCTTTACACCTTGGAAAGGATATTACCATAATAAGGTTGCATTTACAGACGTTTCTTTAAAAGCCAATAAGAATATAAAGGTTACAGACAAGTTCTCAATACCTGTATTTATACAAGCTATTGCAACACCAGTGTATGATCGCACATATCTAGTAGCCGGATTTAGTTTGGGTTTATAATACTCTATCCGTCTAATCCTTCTCATTATGATATGCCTATATCTTCATAATGAGAAGGATTACTTATCCTTCACAAATAGCCACCCAAATATAAATAGCTACATATCAATACATTACTAACATAAATATTCCAATGGCATGTGTTTTGTCCGTAAGCTTATAAAATGTGTTATATATGGAAGATACTTATCAAACAAATTGGTTTTCACTAAAAAACAAGAAAGACGGTCAAAACAATTTTGGAACGGTTTCTTATGTCTTAGGGATATTGGTTTTAGTTGAAGCCGGATTATTCGCAATCTGTGCTGGCATATCTGCTATTTATCATGAAAGTTGCTATATCAATTTTATTTGGACCATGCTAATAAATATGGGGATTGGCATAATGATGGTACTTGCCGGTAACCATAAAAGTAACACCATCTCCAGACGTGATGGATATTGTATCGTAAGTATCTCCTGGATATTATTTACGCTTCTTGGAATGTTACCTTTCTATTTAGGAGGATATATACCATCAATCACAGACGCTTTCTTCGAAACCATGTCAGGTTTCACTACAACAGGAGCTACAATATTAAATAATATCGAGTCATTACCACATGGATTACTCTTTTGGCGCAGTTTTACACAATGGATTGGAGGTCTTGGTATAGTTCTTTTTACCATAGCATTGCTTCCGTTATTCAGTGGTAGCAGCCAGCAACTCTTCTTATCTGAAGCGACAGGAGTAACTCATGATAAAATCCACCCTAAAATTAAGGTTATGGCAAGATACATGTGGCTCATTTATATAGGAATAACTTTATTAGAGATAATATTATTGATGTTTGGCGGCATGAATTTGTTTGATGCGGTTTGCCAGTCATTCGCGACTACGGCAACTGGAGGTTTTTCCACTAAGCAAGATAGCATATCTTATTGGAACTCACCTTATATAGAATATATCATATCCATATTCATGATTTTATCCGGTGTCAATTTCTCCCTATACTATTTTGCCCTGAACGGTAAATATAAGAAATCGTTTAAAGATGGAGAATTACACTGGTTTCTTTCATCAATAGCAATCCTTACTGTTATAATTACACTCGCTCTATTTATCACTGGTTATTATGATATTGAAACAGCGTTTCGCAAGGCATTATTTCAAGTAGCCACAACCCACACTTCATGTGGATTTGCCACAGATGATTATAATTTGTGGCCATCATTTACATGGATGTTACTTATTTTTGCCATGATATCTGGTGGCTGTACCGGTTCAACCAGTGGTGGCGTCAAGAATTTACGTCTATTAATCATGTTTCAAAATATAAGGAACCAACTCAAACAAATGATGCATCCAAGAGCTGTTTTACCAGTACACATTAATAACAATCAAGTCTCTGTACAAACATCAGCATTGGTATATACATTCTTTGTCACGTACTTGATATGTATATTTATAGGCTGGACTTTATTAATGTGTTTGGGAGTGGACTTGACTGAATCTTTCAGTACTGTTATATCCGCAATAGGCAATGTCGGACCAGGATTGGGAGCGTTTGGACCGGTTTTCTCTTGGTCTTCTCTACCTAATGCGGCTAAATGGATTCTCTCCGCCTTAATGCTCATTGGACGACTGGAGATTTTTGGCATACTACTTTTATTTTATAAACGCTTTTGGAGTGATTATTGACATAAAGGGATAAAATCACAAGATTCACACTTAATATCAAGTATATAATGACAATGGCAAATAAGGAAGAAAGTGTACGTCATTTCTTAAATCTGATAAAGCGCTCACAAAAAGGTGTTTTTAAGATCTATATCGGAATGATTGCTGGTGTCGGTAAAACATACAAGATGTTGCAAGAAGCTCATGAAATGTTGGACAACGGCATTGACGTGCAGATTGGTTATGTTGAGACGCATGGACGGGCAGGTACAGAAGCGCAGCTAAAAGGATTACCTGTTATACCTCGTAAGAAGATATTTTACAAAGGGAAAGAACTGGAAGAAATGGATTTGGACGCTATCCTTCAGTTGCATCCAGAATTGGTAATCGTTGATGAACTCGCTCATACCAACGTTGACGGCTGTCGAAATGAAAAGCGCTGGCAAGATGTAATGGATCTTTTAGAGGCTGGTATTAATGTCATATCTGCTGTTAATATTCAACATATTGAAAGCCTGAATGAAGATATCAAGGGTATAGCCGGAATTGAAGTAAAAGAACGCATCCCGGATAAGGTCTTAGAGGAAGCGGATGAGGTTGTGAATATTGATCTGACGGCTGAGGAACTTATCAATCGCTTGAAAGCCGGGAAAATTTATAAAACGGAGAAAATACAAACTGCCCTCAGTAATTTCTTCAAGACGGAAAATATACTTCAATTGCGGGAATTGGCTCTTAAGGAAGTTGCATTTAGGGTTGAAAAGAAAGTTGAGACGGAAGTAATCCCAGAAGAGAAAGCGATTCATAGGGAATTGTACCTTGCCTGCATAAGCAGTAACGCGAAAACTCCGAGACATATCATACGTCGTACCGCACGACTCGCGTCCCGATATAATACGGATTTTCTGGTTTTATATGTACAAACGCCTTCTGAAAGTCCCGATAGGATAAATTTATCAGTTCAGAGACATTTGCTTAATCATTTTAAACTGGTGACTGAACTGGGAGGAGAATTGATACAAGTTGCCTCACCGGATATTATACAAACTATTATTGATATATGTCATGAACGTCATATTACAACAGTCTGTGTTGGACAACCGACTTTAAATTGGAGTAAGATTTTTAAAGTACATCGCTATGGATATTTTCTTAAGAATCTTTCTGCAATGGATATAAAATTGATTATCTTTCCGCAATAAAAAAACGTGTTATGAATATTAAGACAAAATTGACCCTGGCTATAGGAGTGCTTGTCGCCATGATTGTGCTCTTGGTCTCACTCTCTATTGTAAACCTGCAAATTCTGACAGCAACAGAACCCAATAGTCCAGCAGCGGGTCCTGGATTGCAACGCGCACTGCTTTGGATCTCGACTATTGGAGGTTTCTGTATTGTGATCGGTATATTCATGTTGACAATCCTTCCCTCTTATTTTAATAAACCGATCAAAAAGATTATCGACGGAATAAAAGATATAGCCAATCACAATTATGATTGCCGATTAAATCTGGAAAGTCATGAATTTGAAGAAGTTTCAGAAAACTTTAATAGAATGGCCAAACGATTGTCTGACTACCATTCAAGTACACTGGCACAAATAAAAGCCGCGAAGAATTATATGGAAACCATTATTAATAGCGTGAAAGAACCTATTATAGGCTTGGATAATGAGTTAACCATTTTGTTTATAAATGATGAAGCCTTGAATGTTCTTAATTTAAAGCGCGAAGAGGTTTTACAAAAACCAGCTCAGGATATTTCTATGAGAAATGATTTACTTAGAAGGCTCATACGTGAACTGATGGACACGCAAAAAGACAACAAAGTCAGTAAAGCGGAACCCCTAAAAATATATGCCGACAATAAGGAAAGTTATTTCCAGATGAAATATATGCAAATCAATAAGCCCGGGAATCATAATTCTGCCCCTATAAACGAGGGATACGTCATAATGCTTAAAAATATCACAGAATTCAAGGAACTGGATTCTGCCAAAACTACTTTCATCTCGACAATATCACACGAGCTGAAAACACCTATTTCCGCGATTATGATGAGTTTGCAGTTGCTAGAAGACAGTCGGGTCGGAGACTTGAACGATGAGCAAAAAGAATTGGCGCAAAGCATTCAGGATAATAGTGAACGTTTGCTGAATATCACCGGCGAACTGCTTAACATGACACAAGTAGAGTCTGGAAAGCTACAGCTTAAACCCAGAATTACAAAACCAATAGAATTGATTGAATATGCCATAAAAGCCAATCGGGTACAAGCTGAAAAGTTCAACATACAAATCGAAGTACAATATCCGGAAAATAAAATAGGCAAATTATTTGTAGACAGCGAGAAAATAGCTTGGGTATTGACTAATTTGCTTTCGAACGCAATTCGTTATTCTCCTGAAAATGGCCGTATAATTATTGGTGCCCGACAAACGGATGACAATTATATTGAAATGTATGTTCGCGATTTTGGCAAAGGCATAGATCCACGTTACCACCAGAGTATTTTTGATCATTATTTCCGGGTACCTGGCACAAAAGTTCAAGGCAGTGGACTTGGCTTATCCATTTCTAAAGATTTTGTGGAAGCTCATGGAGGTTCTTTAACGGTAGATAGTGAGATTGGAAAAGGAAGCTGTTTTACATTACGCCTAAAAGCGTAAATCAGGTATATCAATTCTTAATCTACACCCAAAGAACCGTTTATAAGCAATTCACAGATTTGATTATATGCTTATAAACGGTTCTTTTAGGATCACACGCTAATCTTATATGTTTCAATCTTACGGTAAAGAGTTGCCAGTCCTATTTTTAAAAGACGTGCCGCTTCTGTTTTATTGCCATTGGTGTATTGCAGCACTTTGATAATATGCATTCGCTCGATTTCAGCCAGCTCAAAACTGTCTTTCATCGGTGAAACCTCTGATTTTCGTCTTTGTAAATCCAAAGGCAAATCTTCAAATGTTATTTGATCCTCGCATACAATCGAACATCTTTCTATGACATTTCTAAGCTCTCTAACATTTCCCTTCCAATCCGCATTTTTTAGTATGTCAAGCACTTCTGGAGTCATACCAATAATTTTCTTCTTAAGTTTATTGGCAAATTTGTCCAAGAACATATACGACAGACTTTCAATATCCTCTTTCCTGTCTCGCAACGGAGGCAAGTTTATCTGAAAAACAGACAAACGGAAATATAAATCTTCACGGAAGTTACCATTTTCTATTTCTTTCTTTAAATCCCTGTTTGTAGCCGAGATAATCCTGACATCTACTTTTGTTGGTTTGGTGTCACCAATTTTTATATACTCTCCGGTTTCCAAAACACGCAAAAGCCGGGCCTGCAAATCATAAGCCATTTCTCCGATTTCATCTAAAAAAATCGTTCCATGATTAGCGACCTCAAATAATCCTTTTTTATCCTTTAATGCGCCTGTAAAAGCTCCCGCCTTATAGCCAAACAATTCGCTTTCCAACAAGTCTTTACTGAAAGCTGAACAGTTTATATCGATAATAGGAAGTTCCGTTCTGAGACTAGCTTGATGGATAGCATGCGCAAAGACCTCCTTTCCTGTACCTGTTTCTCCCGTTAGCAATACAGCTGCATCCGTCATTGCTACTTTTTGCGCCAATGTTATGGCTTGTTTAAGCTCTTTTGATTTTCCTACAATGGTGTCAAAAGAATACGCTACAGAGGCAGGCTTTTTCCCTTTCCTTTTTTCAACTTCATCGACAGCACGATTTATTGTAGGTACTATTTTCCGGTTATCATCTCCTTTGGTAATGTAATCGAACGCTCCATTTTTGATAGCCTGCACCCCATCCTGGATATTTCCATGCGCAGTTAGTAATATCACTTCAGCATCGTTAGAGTATTTTTTTATCTCAAAAATAAAATCAACACCATTACCGTCAGGCAAAAACACATCACAAAGTATAACATCAAACGACTGTTTTCGCAATTGCTTCAACGCATCACCACAACAACTGGCAGCCGACACCTTATAACCTTCTAATTCTATTATTCGAGTTAATAACTTACGAATAGGCTCCTCGTCATCTATTACTAAAATTTGCACCATATATCTTTCACAAATCATGTTGTTTAATACAAAGATACAATATTATTAAACACAACGGTTTGTTATCAGAGTAACCCCACTTTATCAACTTTCTATTTTTCCTGACAATATTCGAATTCAATCAAACGGCAGAAGAGCGACACATAATATTCCCTCAGCTTTACGGAATTCGAGAGTACAAATTGTTACTCTACCAAAATCAACTTACCCTGATCCATATATAACAAATAACAAAAGGACAACTCACGCCTCAACTTTCATTTTGTCAAAATACCCCATGTATCCTCGCGCTATTTCGGATCACGATACGAGGCAAATGGAAATATGCGATCCTGACGAAGTTCAGGCATTCGTTCTTGTTTGAGAATTCAGGATTCAGCTTTCAAAATAGCCAATAAACACATAATTCCTTATTAAAAAGAACAAATACAAAGCAGATATCCTATCAATCTATCAATTCGAGGACATCCGGTGATCGATAGCAAAAAAGAGCTCAAGAAAGGTAAAAATCAGGCCAAACAGGCCGTCGTTAAGGAGACAACCGGACGTATCAGCCCATACATACGGCCACATACGCTCACACATACGGTCGCATCGGCCATCAGGTACGTACATATCATTTTTTATCTTCGGACAGAATTTATTTTTCTTCGAATAAAACGTGAGTTTCTTTCGGAATAAATCATGATTTTCTTCGGACAAAACGAGAATAGCCTCCTGAAATAGGGTAAAATTTCTTCTTTTCGGACTATTTTCCTCAAAAGACGAGTTATTAAAACAAGCCATATTCCTTCAATATGACAACAAAAAAGCTATTTTCATAACAATGAATCATATTCTACTAATGGGCTCAAAACCTGAAAAGGTCCTATTTTGACACATTTTATAATAAACGATAAAAACGGTCCCGATTAATTTTCCAATTTTTGCGAACGGAACAAAAAGAAAAAAGGCCATGGAAATACTGGACAGGATCATTGGTGAAATCAAGGACGCGTTCAAATACTGCAAGACGAGAAGCAAGAACAAATATTATGGCGACCGGTTCGAGGAATGGGTCGTCCGGAATTCGAATATCCAGAAGATCCATCCAGGTAAAGGGAAACCATTCTGGAAACTGCTCGAATGGCGTGGCGACAAATACATTGACGGTTACAGCCCCTTGTCATCATCCGCTCCAGACCTGTTGCTGGAATGCCTGTCCGATCAAAACCGGCCGTTCTACAATTTGGGAGAGATCATTGCCATCGAATGCAAATGGAAAAGCAAAGAGGCCGACTTTTTCCTGAAACTGGAGGACATCGAGAAATATGAGACTTACGTCCGGGAATATTCCCGTTACCCGGTCAAGTGCCTCTTTTACGTTTTCGGGTTCGGATGGTCCGATAATGACCCCGAAACCGTTTACGTCATTCCCTCCTATAAGATTTACGATTATGACAAGACGGACGACGAGGCGCCAACTATCACTTTCCTCCAGAAAGGCAGTCGTGAGGAAAAAGCCAAGCTTTTTGAGAAATACAAATGCGCCGGTCCTTGCGTAATGTACCGAATTTAAGAGCTCTATGTTTCAATAGACGTTTTGACTCCAAGCAGGATAATGCCCACGCTTATCGATAAACACGAAAGGCTGATGAGCCTCTCATTGATCCTCTGTAGGCCCTGCTTGCCGGATGGGGCGACTGACAACAGGTTCGTTTCATATTTCTCTAGTATTCCATAGTTGATTTATCACGCAGATCATCCGGCTCCGGGCGATTTGGTCATGAATGTCTTCCTGAAAGATAAAAGAGCCTGTCTCTTCACTCGTATCGCGACACGATAGACCAGGAGCAATTACGTGCCGACCTGAAAGCATTCGGCCTCATCCGTCCGTGGCAACTGTTCGCCTACATCGCCGGCAAGGACGGCCAACCAGTTATCTGGGCGGAAAATGGTTCTCCCTGAAATGGGAACTGGGTTATTGGAAACAACTGGCCGCCGTCTGTCCGGCAGAGATGGCACAAAAGGTGACTTCACACCTCATCATCAAAAGCGGCGCCTTTTCCTATTTGCAGAATGAAACGAAAGCCCTATTTTCGCGATCATACGAAAGCTAAACATACGACACGTTGGATATATAGTTATGATAACAGAACAGATCAAGAATCTTTACCGAACATACACCGGCCACGAGGCGGAAGAGGTGACAGAATTGCCCTCGTCGGGCTCTAACCGCCGTTATTTCCGGCTTCATGGCCCACAAACCCTGATTGGCGTCAGCGGCACTTCCATAGAGGAAAACCGTGCCTTCATTTATATGGCCGATCATTTCCGCCAAAAGGGACTACCCGTGCCGGAAGTCTACGCCCAATCGGACGACCAATCCTTCTATCTCCAGGAGGACTTGGGCGACACGCTCCTTTTCGACGCGATCGAGAAGGGACGGAAAAGCAGTGTCTTCGATGAGAGCGAGAAAACGTTACTCCGCCAGACCATCACGAAACTGCCCGAGATCCAGTTTATGGGTTCCGACGGGTTCGATTTCTCTTATTGCTATCCGCAAGAGGAGTTCAACCAGCGGTCAATCCTCTGGGACTTGAACTATTTCAAATACTGCTTCCTGAAGGCTACCGGCATGGAGTTCCAGGAGAACCGCCTCGAGGACGACTTCCTGAAGATGAGCGACGTGCTGCTGCGTAACCAGTCGGCCACCTTCATGTATCGTGATTTCCAGTCGCGCAACGTCATGATCCGTGACGGACAACCCTGGTTCATCGATTTCCAGGGCGGACGCAAAGGACCGGTTTATTATGATGTCGCCTCTTTCCTCTGGCAAGCGAAAGCGAAATATCCGGAAGACTTGCGACAGGAATTGTTATTGGATTACATTGAGGCCCTCCGGAAATATATGCCGGTCGACGAGAAATATTTCCTCAGCCAGTTGCGTCACTTCGTGCTGTTCCGGACCTTACAGGTACTGGGCGCTTATGGTTTCCGGGGCTATTTCGAGAAGAAGCCGCACTTCATCCAAAGTGTCCCCTTCGCGATTGAGAACCTGCGGCAACTGCTCAAGCAGGATTATCCGGAATATCCCTACCTGTGCGGATTGCTACGGGAACTGACTGAGCTGAAACAATTCTCCGACGACCTGCAACGACGCACGCTCGATGTAAAGATCGTCAGCTTCGCCTATAAAAAAGGCATCCCGAACGATCCGACCGGCAACGGTGGCGGATTCGTCTTCGATTGCCGTGCCATCAACAACCCGGGCAAGTACGAGCGTTACAACCATTTCACGGGACTCGACGAGCCGGTTATCCGCTTCCTCGAGGAGGATGGCGAGATTACCGTCTTCCTGGAGCACGTCTATGACCTGGTCGACGCCTCAGTAAAACGCTACCTCGACCGGGGCTTTACCAACCTGATGGTCTGCTTCGGCTGTACGGGCGGGCAACACCGGTCGGTCTACTCGGCCCAGCACCTGGCTGAACATCTCCACCAGAAATTCGGGGTGAAGGTCAGCTTGACACACAGAGAACAAAATATCGAACAACTATTTAAATCCACACTATGAAAGCTATGATATTCGCGGCCGGATTAGGCACCCGGCTGAAACCCCTGACCGACAACAAACCCAAAGCGCTTGTGGAGGTCGGGGGAAAGACCATGCTCGAGCTGGTCATCCTCAAACTAAAAGAGGCCGGATTCAATGAGATCGTCATCAACATCCACCATTTCGGCCAACAGATTATCGACTATTTGAAAGCCAACAACAATTTCGGCCTGACGATCCACATCTCCGACGAGCGGGACTACCTGCTCGACACGGGCGGCGGCATCAAAAAGGCAACGCAGTTCCTGATGGGCAACGAGCCCTTCCTGGTGCACAACGTGGACATCTTCTCCAACGTCGACCTTCGGCAGCTTTACGAAAACCACCTGAAGAGCGGAGCTACCGCGACCCTGTTGGTCAGCCAGCGGAAGACCGCCCGCTACCTGTTATTCAATAAGGAGAACAAGCTTTGTGGCTGGCACAATAACGAGACCGGCGAGGTAAAATCCTTTTACCCCTACTTCGATCCCAAGCAATATCAGGAATACGCGTTCGGCGGCATCCACGTCATCTCTCCCAAACTGCTCGACATCATGGATGAGTGGACCGGCAAATTCTCGATCATCAACTTTTACCTCTCGATCTGCGCCCGCACCGACATTCGGGCCTATCCTCAAGAGGGCCTGAAGCTGATCGACATCGGCAAGCCCGAGACGCTGGCCCAGGCCGACGAGTGGCTGCGAAAAGGCCTTCACTAGGCCCAAGGACCGCATAGGATCTTACAGTGGTTACTCTCCCCTTAAGAAGAGAATAAACAACCAGCCCTACGAGACTTACGACAAACGCTCCGGGCCTCCCTTCGCGGAG
>ULKE01007564.1_pt1 | contig 56080 bp, 63 predicted proteins | sample 1951051 | NCBI WGS metagenome assembly ULKE01 (sample SAMEA4835490, study PRJEB28245) | human gut metagenome | biome: gut microbiome; material: fecal sample | place: Denmark | collected 2008 | reverse complement strand
AAATGGGAATCAGATCACCGAGAAACAGAAATCTTTCAACAACTTGCAGTATCAGAATTACTTAACCAACTAAATAAATAATCACTATGGTAAACTTATATAAATTACTCAACGTACTGGAACAGGGCATGTCTCTGTTCCAACTTAATAAATGGAAAACCGAAGGCATCTGGTATCCAATCACCCAATACAAAAAGGAATCAGATGAAATACAGGTAGTAACTAACCTATTTATTGCTGACCAGGAACAGTACCATATCCAACTATCGGGTAATTATCCAGAAGAATTCGATGACTGGAATAACTTTCTAGAGGAAAACCAATGGAAAATCTACCCATTACTTGCAAACATAATGCAAGTCTTCTTGCCCACAGGGAACTATCAAATTATGTATACCCTATATCCACAAGGGTTCATATCAGTAATTGCTAAACCCATAAACAAATAACATTATGATTACCGAAGAACTTAAATATACCTTAGACTCATTACCTTCAGAGATACATGAACAAGCCAGGGAACTGGTAAAAACTTGGAAAACTGCCGATGGTCGAATAGTAAAAGAAATTTTTGAACTCTCAGAAGAAGAGGACGATGAACTTCAACAAATTGCCGATGAAGCTAAAGGTAAACTATTTACCCTATTATTTGGCCCACTCTATCATCATTACGTATCTCAATATGTATTAGACCAGGACTATTTTGAAGAAGAGGAACAATTCATTGAGGACCTATCAAAATATTATAACCTATGACACCATACATCAAAAACCAATTAATCAAACTATGCGACCATCCCGAATGGTTTAACTATATGCTAACTATATGGGATAACAATCCCGAAGAACCTCATACGGCTATTCGCAATTATTTATCCCATGTACAACTAGATGGATTACTAGAAAACACCAAAATAGTACATGTATCATTCAATGGAGATGAACCTAAACCGGGATTCTACTTCGAAATACCCAAAGATCCCAATGTGTATCTCATACTTGGAATCTTGGATGAAGATGAACTCCCACATATCGTACTATTAAGTAAACCAAAGTTTAACCCTCAACTCAATTAATACCATGAAACTAACAATAACAACTTTAGTCATTATCGAGGATACTAGTGATAACTGTAATGAACTCAATCTTTGCTATCATTCTTTTCAAGAAGACCCAAACAGGGCTAAATCAGAAATCATAGCTGCAGTAAATGGAGTATACGCCCCAGATAGGGTATTCAACACCCTTGAGGAAATCCAAGAATACTTCGAATATGTTCACCTTGAATCCCAAGAGATAAAATTCATTCAAACTACCACTGCCCTAAAAGGCATATAATATGGAACTTAACCCCTATCTAAGGTACCCCAACCAAAGGATAAACAACAACCACCCTCACTCCGAACACATAAGATTACAAATAAGAGATATACTACAGATACCCCTAACAGATATAACCATAATCGATATAATATCACTACCCTGAACACTATCTATCGAATAATCCCATCCGTAGGAACTATCCAACCCTCATACGCAATGAGAAAATATACCAAGCCCACAAGCATACCCACCCAACAAACAAAAATAAAACAAAATCATACTAACGCTAACTATGTTACATAATACCCAACTAAGGTACATAATATAATACCTATCCCCTCTATAACTAATATACCATCTATTGATATAATAATACCCAATACATATATCAAGGTACCTCGCCGGGGGTTTTGGGGATTTAGGGCAAACAAGGCTAGGCAAACTTACCTTACTATACAAAGCCACTCAACTCACTATATAGCCACTATACCATATAGCTCTACTACACACTTTAAAGGCAAACTCAAAAAGGCCTAAAAAGGCAAATAAATCCGACCATTAATGGCCTCTAAATCCGATTGCCTTGAGTACCCTTTATATGTATTATATTATAGATTGCATTCAAGGTAATTCGAAGGTAGGGGATTATATAATACAGATATGTTATGTAGCTTCTATGTATGTAGGTAGTATAGCTTTAGTACATCGTCGATTAATGGCCATCACAATTAGCCTTGATTACCTTCACCAAGTTATTATATTATGTATTATATAATAAGTATTGGGTTGGGGTTAGGTAATGGGATTTGGTAATCAAGGCAAATGGGATATTAGGTTTTAGGGCTAAATGGTTTATAGGATTTAAGGCCTTCAAGGGGCATATTTAGGTAATATTCCTAGTAAGTATGTAATTTATTTGCTTAGTATTTATATTAGCATTATTTGTAAAGCTCTAGGACAATTTTGTGATTTAGGGGTACCTAGATTACCTAGAGCCATTAGGTATTATATAATATATTAGTTATAGGTAGGGAAGGTAAATGGCAATCTCCATTCATGGCCCCGAGGATTTAGGTAAATATAATTCAAGGCCCTTAATAACCTACGAAGGCAATTAGGGTTATTGCATATATAATATATTATATTTATATTTGCATCAGATAAATAAAGTATTAATCACTTAAAACCCATTACCTATGAACACAGAAGAATTATCAAACCGATTAACACAAATCGTACAAGGCCTTACTAATACTCAGCCTATTAGGATTAAGGCTACTATCGAGGTTTTCCTTGAAGAATTTGACCCAAGCCAGAACTATCTTCTCTCTATTTCAGATATAGAAGGCTATGAGACCCCATTTATCGAATTCGAGATTTGGGACAAAAATGATGGTCCTATACCCGGTATAAAACTTTTCAAGGATTTCAACATTTACCTTGAACGAGAATATTGCGAATACTAACCCATTAACCCAGGCCTAACTAAGGTTCTGGGTTTTTACTTAGCCTAACTTAGTAAGCCCTTATAGGCTATCCTAATCTCTATAGGCTTACCATAGTCCCTATATGGCCTTATTGAATTAGGACCTAATAGGTTTATAGAGGGCAATAATAGGGATATAGCTAATCGGCCTTAATTCTTTATCACCTTAGTCGATTAATGGCCTTCGATATACAGGTATATAATACACGCTCAAGAGGACAGGCATAAGCCATATAGGATTATCCATATACATATCATATATGCCCACTACAAGGCGTGTGAAGATTACCCTTGTGAACCCCAAAAATTAAGTGCAAATATTAAGTCCTTTTAGAGTGCACAATATTTTCTATTTTATGAATTTTTCACAAAAATAATTTTGAAAATAAAATTATTCATTTTCTCAAAAATTTTTCTTGAAAATGTTTGTAGATTAAAATAAAGTTCGTATCTTTGCAATGTGAGAAATGAAACAAAGCGATATTTGAATGAATTTTTAATTAAAACTTTTTAAGAAAATAATCTTCTAAAAATTTTGTAGATTAAAATAAAGTTCGTATCTTTGCAATACAGAAAACTACCTTATTAGAATAGTTTAAAAAGTCTTGAAGGTCTATTTGAAAAGGTAACAATAATAATTAATAATAAAACTTTCAAGCATTGTATTATGAAGAATCAAATTAACAAAGTGAATGTAGAAAAAGCAAGTGCAACCGCAAAAGCTAATAGTCTAATTGCTTTAGACGTATTGAAAAGCGTTAAAGAAAAAAACGAGGGTCTTTTCAAAACTTCTTTAGGGACAAACACAGCAATTTATAAAAAAGAACTTTTTGAGGGTGCAACCGAAAAGCAAATCAAATCGTTACGCAAAAAGTTCAGAAATGTAACTTTCAATTTTCTTTCAACAATTGCAAACAATGCAGATAAAAGACTAATTGAGGGCTTTATAGACTTTTATAAGCAAGTCTACGTAACAAACGATTTTTCTTTTTCATCTATTGCAAGTGAAAATACTAAAGAAGAAAAGAAAGCGATTTTAATAAAAGGTCTTGAAATTGTGAAAAAATCAATGAAGTAAAACAAAATCAGATAAGGAGTAAGATTTTACTCCTTATCATAAATAAAAATAAAATTATCAGTTTAAATGAACAATTTAAAGAAAATTTAAATAATCATTTAGTAAGTAATTAAGAAAGCAAAGGGACACATAAAAAGTTGTCCCTTACTTTTTATTTTTGAATGTTAAATTTAACATAATCGTACTCCCCTTTTAGTACCAGGAAATTTTAGGCTTTCGCTATAAGAGGTACCTTGAAGGCAAATACTCATTTTAGTACCACAACTTTCGAAGCTTTCGCATTAAGGGCATGCCAAGATATCCCACACCACACACAAAGAAACCAGAGACCAAATATCCCTGGCAACCCTCCTACAAAATACTCTTTAATAAATCCTTAGTCCTATCCCTACCAAGGACTCCCCGAGTCTTACCACCTTTCTTCTCATAAAAGAAAACATACCAAATCTGAAGATCCCTTATCCACCATCTCTTAACTTCACTACAACCATCAAAGTATCTTTCAATACATATCATATCCATTTGGGTAATCCAAATCTGATACCAAATACGATTACCCTCTCTGCATTTAAGAATCCTCTTATTGCCTTCATCCTTTAATACTTGTACCTTAATGGTACCTGCCATATACCAATTTTTCATATACTAATCCTTTCCAAATTATATAATATTTATCTCTTTGGTAATGGCGATATCAAAGTTCTTTCTATAAACCAAACTTAAAAGAATATGGAAAATAATAAACTTTTTAAAGCCGTGGAGAGATCCACCCAAGATATATCTGCTACCATCAAGAGGGGTGTCTCTGAGAGATGGATTATCCAATCCCAGAAAACTAAATATGTAAATGGTAAAATGTCTGGAGTTATTGGGGTTGAATATACTGCTAGCATCGATAACCCTGACTATCTTTTAGAAGAAGACAGGAGTAACAATGAGCTTCAGTTTATTCAGATTACGGCATTAGAAGATGATACTTCTGGAACTTGTGTACTTACTCAAAACGAATCTGGAAATAGAATTAATCTTAAGATTACTACTCCCGAAGACGAAGAATACTGGGAAATACGTTTTAGTCCTATACACCTTCTGGGATTAGACATAGATGCTTTTTTTGCTGCTACTACCAATATTAGTGGCGAAGGTGGATCTATGGCTGATGGTACCCTATATAAGAATTGGATAGTAAATCAAACTAGATATATGATTAATGTCTATACTTCTCCTATGTACCTGGGAAATCAAGACATGATGACTTGGACCTGCCTTGATAAGGATGGTAATGCTTTTTCCCCTAATTACAATCTACCCGATAACCAATACTTTAAAACAAAAACAACTGGCTTAGGTTCCTATACTATTGAAAAAGTTTCAACCCCCCCTGTTAGCAGTGATACTCCTGCACTCTCCAGTAGGTTTAACCCCACTGGAAAATATCCATTAGATTTGAACTTTTATTGGGGAGTTCCAAACCAAGACTTATATTGAGATTAAGATAATATCCCAATTATAAAAGCAATTACCCAGAGTATTAAAGTAAGGGTATATGCAACAGAATACCTATGCCAGGGATACCAGCAGGTAATATAAGAATCTACTTTTAGTATTTCTGGATGTTCTTCTTCGTATTTTTTATCTTCTTCTCTAGCATTATATTTAGCCAAGATGAAGAAAGGTAAGAATACGAAGAAGATTATTAAAGCAACTGGGAATAAGAGTAGGAGAATTATCTCCCACCCTTGCATTGATGTCCCAGCATACTTACCATCTCTGTCAAAAAAGTATCTCATAGTAATTTGTATTTTAGGTATTTGATTAATAAGTAAATCGGGAATAGAGGTAATACTATCCATACCGATATGAATAGAATAAGAGAGTGTATTTTGTGAGTATATGGTAAATAATCTAAGCAAACCCTTACAAAAAATACAGTGAATGGCAAACATACCAAGTAAATTATCGCTAATACCGTAGTCATCATTGTTCTTTGAAGTATTTGTTAATAATCTTGGTAAGCTTCTTATCAAATTCAAGCATCATATCTAAAGCTTTCGAATCTTTCATGTTCTTTATCTCCTTGTCAAGGAATTCTATATTTCTCCTAATTGAGAAATAAGCCTTGTATGCAAGGAATACCTTCTCATTTTCTTCTGTAATAGGGAGAACTTCTCCCTTTTGCCCATCTAATCTTGGATATGTATTATCAGGACCAAGAGTTCTTGCAACTTTTACTCGGTTACTGAGCATTGCAAATCCACCTTTCTTATCAATAGATTCTACTGTTACTTTCTCTGTGATGGGTCTTCCTGATAATACGAAGATAACTTCATCACCTTCTTTGAGCTTTTTGATTTCTTTCTTTTCTTTTTTCATATCTTTATTTATTAAGAATTTTTCTTTATGCAAATATACGAAATTATTTCTTATTTATTGCATTATCAATCATATTTTTAATAAATTCATAGGCATTGCCCCGGTAATCCTCTAGCATTTTGTATTCCTGTGGAGATAGAAATATTCCGTTTACTTTAAAAGCATCTCTTAGATGCTCTGGTATAGTGCCCTGGTGAGCGATGTTATTATAACGGATAATGAAAAGTTTCTCTCGGTCTTCATCAATAACTCCCAGAGTGTTTACTGGTTGGAGTTTAGTTTGGTAAATACCCCCAAAAGCCGAGGGCACCATTAAAATACTTCCTGGTATTCTAGTTATCCAATGGGAATAATCGGGAGTAATTACGGCAATTTTCTTTTCTTTTTCAAGTTCTTTATCATAAGCTAATCGATTAAACCAAAAAGCACATTTAAAACAAACTTGTTTTCTTGCCATAAGTTGGGGAATCTCTCTAGTTTCATCGAATTCCTCTAAATTAATTGGTTTGCCACATATCTGGCATTCATTTTTCTTGTCCATATTGCATTATTTTATAAGTTATATATATGATAATAGAACCTCTAAACATATTGAAAATGGGCTATAAGCAATACTTTTGTTACTAAAATTGAACCATTAAAACTGATAAGTTATGGATAAACTAACAAATGAAATGATTAAAGACCTTGCTATTCGCTTAGGTCTAGAACCTGCTCTATTGAAAGCTGTTCAATTGGTAGAAGCAGCAGGTAGAGACGGGTTTTTAGCTGATGGTAGGCCTCAAATCCTCTTTGAGGGTCACATTATGTACAAAGAAGTACATAAGAAATTCCCTGACAGAGATTTAGCTTACCTTTGTAAGAGATATTCTACGATTTTCTTCCCTAAATGGGATAAATCGAAGTACTTGGGAGGTGTACACGAGTACAAAAGACTCGAATTAGCCAAAGAAATTGACGAAGAATGTGCATTGAAGTCTGCAAGTTGGGGTATGTTCCAGATTTGTGGGTTCAATCACAACCTCTGTGAATGTAAAGATGTCTTCGAATTCGTTCATAAGATGTCAGAATCTCATGCAAATCAACTAGAACTCATGTATTATTTCATGAAAAACTCTGGTTGTTTGAGTAATCTCAAAGAAAAGGACTGGGCTGGCTTTGCCAGAAAATACAATGGTCCCGGGTATGCCCAGAATGCCTACGACCAAAAACTAAGAAATGCTTACGAAAACTTCAAAGGTAAATTATGAAAAGATGTCATTTTAACAGCTGGGTAGCAAAAGTATTTCTTTTCCCCAGTTACAAAGCAATTACTCTGGTGTATAACTCATTCTTCAAACACAAAGTAGAAGAGTGTAAACCCGATGATATCAATCATGAACGTATTCATCAGGTACAACAGATTGAATGTAGTATAGTGGGTTTAGTACTTGGTATCATACTCTGGTTATCATTCGGTATATCCTTTTGGTGGGTAGTGGCTCTGACTTTTGGATTCTTCTACCTTTGGTATGTTATTGAATACCTAATTATCCTGTGCTTTGCCAAGTGGGATAAACAGAACGAAAGATATCATGATGTAAGTTTCGAAGAAGAAGCCCACAATAATGATAAGAATCTGAGTTACTTGGAAGACCGTAAGCCATTTGCTTGGATTAAGTACATTAAATTGAGAAGCTACAAGAAATGAAAAAATTAAAAGTATTAGGGGTGTCTGCTGGTGCAGGCATCCTTTTGTTCCCTTTTAGAAAGAATTTGATAGCTAATATAGAAACTCGAGGAGTATTTTATACTAAAGGCTTAGAGCAGTGGAAATTGAACTTTGGTGGTATACCCTATTATAAAGATGAAACCTTCCCAGATTGTAAGCCAGACATCATACTTTCAAGTCCAGACTGTGGAGCATCTTCTATTATGAGGCTTTCAAAAGTAAAAGAATTGGGCAATCCCCAAGAGAATAAATCCCTGAATCTAGTAATTCAATCAATCTTACATTATAAACCTAAGATATTTCTTATTGAAAACTTACCTCGTTTGCTATCTTTGCTCCCAAAAGAATATCTTCAAAAAACTCTTGAAGACTATAAACTTATTTTTCACGAAAGAAGCGTTTCCGACTATGGGAACTCCCAAGTATCAAGGAAACGTTTAGTTATCATTGGAGTGCATAAGAAAACCGGTAAGAAATACTTGAATGCTTTTAATGAAGTATTCCAAGTAAAAACTCCAACAATTACTAGAAATCTACTTAACGATTACCAGAATCCCTTGAATTATAACATTCCAATTGAAAAGACTTTGGCGATGTATGATTATCGAAAGCTTCCTGCAAAGAAAAATCTAACCGTTAGAAAGATTCAGTTATTGTGGAATAGTGACTTCAAGAATGAAAAGAAATGGCCCATAAAGACTGCTAAGATGAGTACTCTCCCAGGAGTGTATCGATTAGAGTTAGATAAAGCCCCTCTAACTTTAAGACCTGCTGATAGACAGTTCCGACCTGATGGTTATCCTCTTGGGATTTTGGATTTCAAGGCAATCATGGGATTCCCTAAAGCCTACAAGATTTTCATGGATGAAGGCAATTACCTTTACTGGCTTAACAAGGCAAGGTATACAATTGCCAAAGGGGCAGTAGGGGAAATGGGTATTTGGTTCAAGAGATGCCTTAAAAAGGTACCATAATTTCAGTGACCTCCCCCTATATATATAATGGCTATTAGCCAGGTAAGAAGGAAGGAAAGGAAGGAAAGGAATAATTCCAAAATACAATCTGAAAGGATAGGGATTGTTAAGGGAAAGGGAAACAAGCCACAAACCTAACTGATTGATTTTGAATGAATTAGGTAGTACCAAGACTTGGCAAATTGATGCCAAGTACCTGATTTAGAGCTAGTTGACTATATTCGTATGAACCCAAAAATTACAGTGATATGACCAAGAAAATTTTACATCGTTCGGAAATTACACCGAAGAATCTGAAAGCAATCTTTAACATGGTTGCTGCCTTATATAATCGACTCGTTAAAAATCATCGAGGAAGAATTAAAGTTTCCATTACCGAAGATTCTAAGGGTTTGGAGATTAAGTTAAGAATACCGACTCTTGATTTGAGTTCGAGTATGAAAGTATTAATCCATCTTTGCATTGATAAGTTCATCGCCAAAGATAGTTATCTGAAGTTACAAGATGAAGAAGACCCTTAAAAACGTAATGTTCCTTTTGCTACTAGGATTTACTATTTACCTTTGCTTCAGGAATTACAAACTTTCTCGAGAGGTTGATTCCCTGGAACTAGCGGTCAATGAAATCCCAGATACAGTATACACAGAGAAACCTTTCAAACCAGAGAAGAAGTACTCAGAAAAAGTTGAACCAGGTAAAATCTTAGTTCATGATAATAAGCAGCCAACTCTCTTTCCTGATTCCATGCTAAGGCAGCCAGTTATCAGTAACCAAGATTCCCTGGTTCAAATTGTTTTGAAGAAAGATAAGTTGAACTTAAGTCTGTTCAATAAGGAGACTAACACTTATTCAACTAGACTATTCCCAATCGACTTAGATAAGTACAACTACAACTGGTATGAAGGTCAATTAACTCGAAAGAAAGTTGCAAGGTTATCACTTAGTCCATACGTTTATGGCAAATATAGACCTTTCAATAATCTCTTCGATATGGGAGCTGGTCTTTCAATCAAGACTAAGAGATTTAATTACAAATTCGGAGTCAATACCTTTTACTACCCAAAGATAAAATCTGGTATAGGTACTGACATCGAATTTCAAATAACGTATAACTTTTAAGTAATGGCAAAGACTATCTCAGAAACTAGAACTACATTAACTCGGGAGGAGCTATCAAACCTATCCCGAGTTTCTAGTGATGTTTTCTTTTTTAGCCTTTTTTGCTATGTGATACATCCAGTAAGAGGAAAGGTAAGATTTGATTTATACCCATTTCAGAAATCAGTTCTCTACAATTTCATTGCCCAACGATTCAATATCATTCTCAAGTTCCGTCAGGCAGGAATTACAGAACTTATTTCTATGTACTGTCTTTGGTTGGCGATGTACCATCCCAACAAAAAGATAAACATTATCTCTATCAAAGACACAACTGCTAAGAAGGTGCTTAAGAAGATTAAGTTCATGTACAAGAATCTTCCATGGTACCTTCAAACTCCCATAATCAATGGTAGAGCTGGAGAATATGGCTCTGCTTCCATGATAGAATTTGATAATGGGTCATTTATTGAATCTATTCCGACATCATCCGAAGCCGGTCGTTCGGAATCCCTTTCTCTTCTGGTAATTGACGAGGCAGCAGTAGTAAGATGGGCTGCTCAAATTTGGGCTGCTGCATTCCCTACCCTTTCCACTGGTGGAGCTGCCATCGTCAATTCCACTCCCTATGGAGTTGGTAATTTCTATCACTCAACTTGGGTAGATGCCATTGCAGGAGGTAATCCTTTTAACCCAATTCGATTATACTGGCAAATGCACCCAGAACGAGATATCAATTGGTATAACCAAATGTCTTCTGCTTTGGGAGCAAAACGAACTGCACAAGAAATTGATGGTGACTTCTTATCATCTGGTAATACAGTCTTCGACTTAGCCGATATTAAAGCTATCGAAGACTGCCTTAGTGATTACCCAGTTATTAAGAAGAGATTTAATGGTCAATACCGACAATTCTGTGAACCCGAATCAGATAAAGAATATTTCATTGGTGCAGACATTTCAACTGGTAGAGCTTCTGACTACTCTTCATTTACTTGTATGGATAAGCTAGGAGAAGAACAAGTAGTATATAAGGGAAGAATGGCAGTGGGAGCTTATGCTAAGTTACTTGGTGATACTGGGAAGTTGTTTAACTGGGCAGTAATAGCTCCAGAATCCAATGACGTTGGTTTATCAGTAACTTCTAAGCTTCAAGACGAAGGCTACCCTAACCTTTACTACTACCAGAAGATGCTAAAGAAAAAAGGTAAAAGTAGACCTGAAATGGATAAATCCCCTGGTTGGTTAACCACCCAAAAGAATCGTTCAGTGATAATAGAGAACTTGGAAGAAGATATTCGATTAGATCACGTAATCATTAAGGACCCATTCTTTGTACAAGAAGCTTATACCTTCATTTATGATGGTTTAGGTAGACCTGTTGCAATGGGTAAACATATGGCTAACAATTCAGCTGTAGATGTAGACCTTGAAGGAGATGTATATGCCGATGATGATATCTTTGGAAAAGCAATATGTAATCACATAAGGAAAGGAAAAACTAACGTAATCGTACAACCAAGATGAAAAAGTACTTCAATTTTAGTTGGGGTTGGGGACGTAAGAAGGACCCTCCCAAGAATGGTACATCCTCTAATAAAGAGGAGAAGCCTGCCACATCGATTTCGCCTGGTAGGGTTTCAGTTGACGATGATAGCGATAACTTAATTACATCATTACAAGGGTTGACTAAATTAGTTGAACCCTCTTTTCGTGTTGATGTGATACCCTTAATTCGGGATTTATATAAGGTAAATCCTGATATGGGCATTGCATTGCAAGATATGTTTAAGTTAGCTAACACCAGTCATACAGTAACTTTCCCTAATAATACCGATGAAGAGGCTTCAAAGATGAGAGAACATCTTAAGAAAGCCACCAAGGGATGGACCAGATATACTGCTGGTATAGATGGTTTAGTTAATAAAATGATTGTTCAACTTCTTGTAAGTGGGGCAATATCCGTAGAAGGAGTACCAAATGATAAGCTTGATGGTTTGGCTACTGTATTATTCCTTAAGCCAGAACACATCAAGTTTAAACGTGAATTAAATGGGGTGTATGCTCCTTACCAAAAGAATATAAATTTCTTTGTTAAGCAACAAGATTACATTAAGCTTAACCCAGAAACCTATTTCTATGTTGGTATGTTCAATGATACCGATGAACCTTATGGAGTTCCTCCATTTATGCCTGCATTGGATTCTCTCAAAGGACAAAATGATATGAAGATTAACTTCAAACATATCATGGAGATTTGTGGTATGGTTGGTTTCTTAGAAGCTAAGATGCAGAAATCTCCACAAAGGCCAAATGAGAGTATAAAAGCTTATGAATCCAGATTATACCATGAACTCAATATCCTCAAACGTAATGTTAAAGAGGGTATGAAGGATGGGGTAGTTGCTGGTTACATAGATGACCATGAATTCAAACTAAATTCTACTACTAAGGAGCTCGGTAATATCGAGAAGCCTTGGAATATGAATCAACAATCTGTAGCAAATGGGTTGGGAGTTAATGGCTCTATCATTGGGGTATCATCTACTACTGGTGAAGGTGCAATTGGTATAATGCTGTCTAAGATGATTAGCCAGTTAAAAAATATCCAAATGCTTGTAGCTTATGTATTAGACCGACTTTATTCTCTAGAACTGCGTCTGGCAGGCTTTAATAATAAGGGGATGAAGATTGATTGGGGAACTTCTACAGTTTCTGATGAAGTTAAAATCCAACAAGGTCTTCAGTATAAGATACAGAACCTTGACTTATTGTATAAGGCTGGTATCATTAGTCAAGAGCAATATGCTTGGGCAATGGGTTATGATTCTCCTGATGAGAAAGAACCAAGGGTTTCACTTGAGGACCAATTTGCTAAGGGAGGTAATACAGACCCACAAGAAGGAACTAAGAAGAAACAAAGGCAAGATGATAAAAATCAATCTGCTCGTAGGTCAAGGGATAAGAATAACCCGGCTCCTTCTCGAGGAGACCAAAATACTAAAGCAAGATGAGTAAATTTACAAAGAAAAACAAAGAGCATCTTGATTCTATGGTGATAGGTCAAGGCCATACCATTATGGCTGGGTATATCCCAGAAGCAGTGGGAGCCAAGGCTTTCTCAGAGAATTATTACAAATGGAAAAATCCTACACCGGATTCCATTGCTCAATTTGGGTTTTGGGGAGGGGATATAGATTATAATACTTACTATCCCAACCTAGACAAATCGGAACTAACTCCTAAGGACGAAGAGTTTATCGAACCAATGTTCAGATTACTTTCAGAAACTATTGTATCTAAGAATTGGAACCCGACAGACTTTGGTCAGAATGGAGTACTAAAGGCTTCTATGAAGATGTTGCTTGGTCAAACAGTAAACTGTGACCATGAAACCAACATCGGTAATGCTATTGGTGCTGTATCACAAGTAATGTGGCAGGAATCCTATAAAGACGGTAGCTTTACTATACCCGCTGGTATCAACGGTATTCTGAAAATCGATGGTAAGGCAAACCCAAGAATTGCTAGAGGCATCCTTATGGAACCTCCTTCAATTCATAGTAATTCAGTTACTGTACAATTTAAGTGGGATAAATCCCATCCCCAAATGGAAGATAACGAATTTTATCAGAAACTGGGTACTTATGACTCTAAGGGAGTTATGGTACGTAGAATTGTTACTGAAATTGTTCGTTACCTTGAGACCTCACTAGTTTCACATGGTGCTGATTCATTTGCCCAGAAAATTGGTTCGGATGGTAAAATCATTAACCCAACCTTTGCCAAAAGAACTTGGGCATCTTATGAAGAATACAGAGATGATAAATCGAAGCAATACTTCTTTACGGATTATAAATCAGATTTAACATCATATCAAGAAAAGAACGATACTCAGGGTTCTTTTAATGATAATGATGCCAAGGATAATCATTCAAATAAAAATAACATGAACGAAGAATTACTAAAATTTCTTGAAATCCTTTTCGGGGATAACATGCTTACCCTGGAAGAAGGTAAAGAGATGAATCAGGAAAATGTAATTGCCTGCATTCAGACTTTGGTATCATCCAGAAACGAATTGCAAACTTCAGTAGATAATCTTACTACAGAGAAAACTTCTCTTACGGAACAGATTACCAACTTGAATGCCGAAGTAGCTAACTTGAAGGAAATGGCAACCGTAGGAAAGAATCACATTGCTTCTCTACGTGAAAATGCCGTAGAAACCTACAAGAAGTTGATGGGTGATAAGGTAGATGAGACAATCGTTACGATGCTCAATGCCGAGACTACTGGTATTACTACTCTTATTTCCTTGACCAAGGATTACCAAGCTCGCTTGGAAGAGAAGTTCCCTCTCACTTGCTCAAAATGTGGTTCTAAGGACGTCAACCGTGCTTCCTCAATTGCTGAGGATGATACCGAGGGTAAAACTGGAACCCAGGGTACTGATACCCAACGGAATTCAGAATCTCCGAGTACTAAGAATGTAATCGATAACTTGTATCGAAACAAAATCAAATAACTAATATAAATAATCCGCGTTATGGAAAAAACTAAAATCGTAAACGACCCTCAGCAACTTACTCTCTTTGGGGAAAGAACCCCGAGAGCGGTGATTTACAAAAGTGAGTCACACAAATTGCACCAGGCTTTCAATGTTAAAGCTGGAGAGAAAATCGTACAGGGTATGCCAGTGGCTTTGAATGAAGAAGGTTTGATTTACCCTTGCACTGATGTAGCTACTCAAGTTTATTTGGGTGTAGCAGTAACGGATAACGTTAACCCTGCTTATCAACCTCAAAGAAATTTCCCGGTAGAGGTAACAGTAGCTATGGAAGGTTACATGATTTGTAACTGGGTATCAAACGGAAATATCGAAGCTGGCTATGTAACTCCAGATGGAAAATTGCTTAACGATAGATTCGTAAAAGCTAACCAAGCAACTTCAACCCAGTTCATTGCCCTTAATCCAGCAGAAGAGGCAAATGAGGTAATTCAAGTACTCATCAAATAAGAGAAAAGAAGTTATGGAAAATAAAATAGATATTACAAAGTTGAAGGCTCAGGATTTTATGAATGAGCTGCCGGAAATGGTAAGAAGCTTGGAAGCTGTTCGTTCCGGTTCACAGGACAAGAAGCCTGTAGAGGTAACTTTTGGAGAATTGGTTACCGGTAAATGGGGTATTTCAGAAGATGAACTTTTTGAAAAGATGGGCATCAATCCAAAAGTGGACACGATGCAGAACATCTTTACAATGCCCCAACAGAATATTCGTTGGATTGTTCCGGAAATCATTCGTGCTGCTATCACATTGGGTATGCGCCAGGCTCCGTTCTATCCAAATATCATTGCGTCTGACCAACCAATCAATGGTTTACAAGCAATCATGCCGATGGTTAACATGTCGGATGCTGCCCCTGCAAAGGTTAATGAGGCAGAAACTATCCCATTGGGTGATGTTAGCTTCGGACAGAAATCAGTTAGCCTCTTCAAAATCGGAAAAGGTTTCAAACTTACTGATGAAGTTCGTAACTATGTTTCGCTCGATGTCTTGGGAATCTACCTTCGTGATTTTGGTGTTCAGTTGGGTTATGCTCTGGATACTCTGGCTATGGACGTTGCTATCAATGGTAACAATCCTGATGGCTCTGAGTCTGCCCCGGTAATCGGTGTATACGAAACAACTAACGGTATCACTTACAAAGACCTTCTGCATATTTGGGTACGTGCTGCTCGTATGGGACGTAACTTCCAAACTATGATTGGTGGTGAAGACCAGGCAATCGAAATGCTGAACTTGCCGGAATTCAAGGATCGTCACTCTGGTACTACAGAAGCTACCCTGAATGTTAAGTCTCCTGTTCCCAAGAATGCTGACTTCTACATTCACCCGGGTACACCCGACCAACAGTTGCTGTTGATTGATACATCTGCTGCCTTGATTAAGCTTACTGCTCGTCAGTTGATGCTTGAATCTGAAAGAATCGTTTCTAACCAGACTCAGGCAATCTATGCAAGCTTGACTACTGGCTTCTCTAAGATGTACCAGGATGCAACTCTGTTGCTGGCTGCTGACAAGAAGTTCTCAGAATTCGGTTTCCCCGAGTTCATGAACGTAGACCCATATTTGATGGTTAACCTAGAATAATAAGGGACGCCCGGTTTCATCTATATAAATTCCCTGAGAGGGTAGGTAACTAAAAAGACCTATCCTCTCTTTAATCATTTTTAAATCTTAGGAAATATGGCTAAAGATAAATATACAGTAACTGTGGGACCAAGAGCTTACAGTTTTCATGACCAATCAACTGGTATTACCGTTTGTAGAGGAGAAGACAAGGAACTCTCTCGTCGTCAATTCCGTGCACCAAAGATTCAGAAGGCAATTGCCTCTGGCCATCTGATTATCATTGCTGATAAATCAGAAATCGAAAAGTATTCAGAGGCCGACATCGAAAAGTTGGATAAGAGACTGAATGCTCAGTTCAAGAAAGGCATGACTCTTGAAAAACTTGCAAAGGGCTATTCCCTGGAAGAACTGAAACTGGTAGCAGGTCTTCATGAAATCGTTGCCGAGAAAGATGATACAGTAGAAACACTTATTCAGGCTTTGCTGGAAGAATTCGAATCCTCTTCTAAAGGGTAATATATGAAAATTACATAAGACAGACTAATATGAATAACAATCTGGACTTTTTGTACGTTACGTCAGGTCTGGAAGTTTCATTCAGAGTCATATCCAAAGTCCCGGCCAAATCCATTTTTGACTGGGACTTTGGCGATGATAAGGGAGAGGTTTTCAATGGTGGAAGACATGTTTCCTATTCTTATGAAACTCCCGGTTTCTATACAGTAACCCTACATGTAACCAACTCTAAGGGTTTAGATATCACCGTAGATAAGACTCTGGTAGTTTGTGATTATGGTCATACGGCATTAGCCGATACAATATATAACTTAATCGACCACTATATTCCTTCAGAGATATCAGAGGGAATGACCAGGGAAGATAAATCTATCTACATCACCAAATGGCAATATTATATTGGTCCTCTAGTAAATCACCAAATTCCTGCAGATAAGTATACTGATGAATTATGGTATGAAGCACTAGAAAACCAATTAATAATGGAATTGGCAGCATGGGACTTTCTCAATGTGAAGATACTTAATCTATTAACAAGTACTTCAGAATACCTAAGTCAATTAACTTCTACCAAAGAACAAACTGGTGATGGTACTTCTAAACCCGAACTTGCCCGAGGTGATAGGATAAAACAAATCACTACTGGGCCTACTGAAGTGCAATATTATGATACCTTGGCAGATGCTACAAGTTCCCTATGGAAAACACTTTCTCAAGCAATGCAACCAGGTGGATTAATAGATGAATTAAGGAAGAACCTTTGTATGTTAGCTTCACGATTGGAAATCTACTTACCGTTCTGTGATGAATTATTTAGAACCGTAGTCCCAAAAGTAGTTAACAGAAGGCAACCTGGAGTATTAGATGGACCCAACCCAAGTGCTCCAGTAAAAGGTGGTAAGAAATCAATCTTAACTAAGTTATGACAAAAGAACCCTGGAGAATGGTAAAGAACCGCTCTTGGGATAGATACAAGAAAATTATCACTGACTTCTTAGATTGGGATGCTGGTAGGCAATCCATAACCTGGGCCAAACATGTTAATCAGCTTCTCAGTCATGCCGAAGACAGTATACCTAAATATTATAACATCCAAATCGAGGCATTATGTTACTACAATGCTTTCAGAAACTGGCCTATCAATAAGGCAACTATTTCAGGAGAATTGGATGATGAAAACTTATCAATACTAATTTCTAAATCTTATATAGAACAAATCGGTTATCTTACACCGGAAGGTTATTGGGATTTTAATTGGGAACAAGATAGGTTTGTAATTAATGGTATAACGTATAAGCCTTCTGGAGATACTCAGACTGCTCAGGCAAAGGATGAGGCTTTAGTTTTCATGGTTATCCTAAAGAGAGACCGAGATACCAAAGTTGAATTTGTAGAATAAAAATAAAGTATATGGCAAAGATGTTAGTACTGAGGTGGACACCAATTACTACAAACAGTGGAATTTGGTTTGATAGTAATCTGGTTATCCTCAATGGTACCTCTGGAGTTCATATTGAAATGAAAGGTAAGGGCAATGATGTAACGGCATTTCAATCGATGACCGGAAACAAATTTGTCACCTGCTTTCAAGATTACTTCGGAGATATCTGGGATAAAATAATACCTCATCCTGGTATAGGCCAGGTAATAAAGTTCCGTGTAAATAGGCTTCCTGATTATGCTTGCATACGGGGGGATATTGAGGACGGTGGAGATGTAGACCCCGAAAATCCGGATGTACCAATGAATGCCTTCTGTGGTTCAGAGGGAGAACCATTCAGGGATATCGATTCTGAATTCTTACTGGGTCGTCAACGTGCAGTAATTAATCCTTAAATTTTATAAAATATGTATGTAAGTAAGTATTATACCTGCGAAGAAATAGACCAGCGGTTATTACAGGGTTACTATGATGACTTTGTTAAAGCTGGCTTTGGAGGAACCATAAATGAGTTCTGGGCCTTCGTACTTTCTATCAAGAATAAGGTAGATAAGAAAGAAGGATACGACTTATCGAAAAATGATTTTACAGATGAGTTGAAGGCTAAACTTGATGGCATCGAAGAACATGCAAATTATATCACTAAAGTTTCTCAGCTTGAGAATGATTTGAAATATCAAACTGAGGAAGAAGTTAAACAGATGATTAGTGATTTGGTTGATGGTGCTGATGATGCCCTTGATACTCTTAAAGAGTTGGCAGAAGCATTGGGCAATGACCCCAACTTTGCAACTACTATCACTAATAAATTAACCGACCTTCGTACTGCTTTAACCGAAGAGGTTAATCGTGCTAAGGAAGCCGAAGCTGCTCTGGGTGCTGCAGTAGCTGCAGTTCAGGATAACCTAGAATATGGGTTAGACCAAATCAATAAGAAGATTGATACCGTTAAGGCAGACTTAAAAGCTGAAATCGACCGAGTTGAGAAGAGGGTAGATAAGAATGCTGAAGACATCAAAGACCTTGAAGATAAGGTAAATCAAGATAAGGGTGAACTTGAGAAAGAACTCAAGGGCCTTATTCAAAAGGAAAAAGATGAACGTATCGCTGCCGATAATGAGATTAAGGAAAGTGTAAATAACCTTAAGACTCTCCATATCAATGATAAGGCCGCACTCGAGGCAAAGATTGCTGAAGAAACTGCAAATCGTACCAATGCAGATACCGTACTGGATTCTAAGATTAATGAAGAAATCACTAATCGCCAGGCTGATACTTTAGCTCTTCAAGGTAAGATTGACCAAGAGAAGGTAGACCGTCATTCTGAGGACCAAGTTCTTCACAATGAAATCTCTAAAGAGGTAACAGATCGTACTAATGCAGACAATGCCCTTCAAGGTAAGATTGACCAGGAAGCTCAAGCACGTACTGCTGCAGACCAGGTATTACAGAACAATATAGATTCAGAGGCTACTGCTCGTGCTGCTCAGGATTTAGTTCTCGAACATAAAATTGAGGATATAAAAGAGCAGGGTGTAGAAGACAAAGAACAATTACTTAAGGCCATTGCTGCCGAGGCTGCTGCTAGAGAAAAAGGGGATAAAGACCTTGATGCTAAGAAGGTAGATAAACGTGAAGGTTATTCTTTGACTAAGAACGACTTTACCGATATACTCAAAGCTAAATTGGATGGCATCGAAGAAAAGGCAAACTATATTACCCATCTCTCCCAGCTTATCAATGATGCCGGTTTCCAAACTGAAGAGGAAGTAAATGCGGCTATCCAAAAGATTATTGGTTCAGCACCTGAAGTACTTGATACTCTTAAGGAAATTGCTGATGCCCTTGGAAATGACCCCAACTTTGCAACTACTATCACTAGGAAGTTGGCTGCAATCACAGAACAGATTAACCAAGAAATCGAAGACCGTATTGCAGGAGACGAGGCAAACAGTGCTGAAGTAGCTGCTGAAGTTCAAGCTCGTAAGGATGCAGATACTGCCCTTGAAACTAAACTGAAAGAATACGTAGACAATAAGTCTGCTACTGGAGATGCTGCACTCGGGGTTGTAAGGGATAACCTTAATAAGGAAATCCAAGACCGTAAAGATGCCGATGCAGTAATTCAGGCTAACTTGGATAAGGAGATTGCCGAAAGAAAGACTGCTGATGAAGCATATACTCAAAGTCTGGCTAACGTTAACCAGCGTATCTCAGACTTGGCTTTGAGTATGCAAGAGTCTATCAATACTTTGCGTAATGAGCTTACTGAGCAGGTAAATGCCAATACTACGGCAATCGCTACTAATCAACATAATATAGAAAGAAATTCAGAGGCAATCACAAACTTAACTAAGACTGTAGGTGATAACTACAAGGAAGTTAAGGGTATGATTAACGAAGAAATCGTTGACCGTACGAATGCCGACAGTGCTTTGAGTTCTCGTATCGATACTCTCAATATTGACCTTAATACTGAGGGTGTAGAAAGAAAAGCTGCAGACCAAGTTCTTCAGGTAAATTTGGATAAAGAAGCAGCAGACCGTACTGCAGCCGATAAAGCCTTGAGTACTGAGTTTACGGCTAAATTGGATAATGCTAAGCAGGCTTTGGAATCTGAGGTAGCTAATCTTAACACTAAGCTTGAACAAGAAAAGGAAAATCGTATTGCCGGTGATAATGCTTTGGGAGTTCGTATTGATTCTCTAGAGGCAGGTAATACCGATGCTATGAATGAATTAAAAGCAAAGGTAAATGCTAATACTACTGCTATTAATGCAGAGAAAGACCGAGCAATTGCCAAAGAGACTTCTCTTGAGGCCAAGATTGATACCAACCTTCAGAATCATAAAGATGATATGGCTGGTATCAACAAAGATATCCTTACCGAAAAGAATGACCGATTAGCTGGTGATACTGAATTACAGAATAACATCGATAAGGAAGCTACAGAAAGAGCTAACCAAGATACCCTTATCAATAATGCTTTGGCTCAAGAGAAGGCAGACAGAATTGCTGCTGACCAGGCAATGGATGGAAAGAAGGTAGATAAGGTAGACGGTAAAGTACTTTCTTCAAATGACTTCACTGACTTGCTATATGCCAAGTTGGATGGCATCGAAGAACATGCAAACTACATCACTAAGGTATCTGAGTTATTAAACGATTCAGATTTCCAGAGTGCTGAACAAGTAGAGGCAGCTATCCAAAAGATTATTGGCTCTGCTCCAGAGGTACTTGATACTTTGGCTGAGATTGCTAAGGCTCTCGGTGATGACCCTAACTTTGCAGCAACTATGACTGCTAAGCTTACTGAGTTGGAGAATAAGCTTGAAGCTGAAAAGAATCTGCGTGAACAAGGAGATAATACTCTGCAACAGACTTTCACTAACTTAAGTAATACTCTTACTACTACGGTAAATGAGTTGAGAACTTTCGTAACTGAAACTCGTACGGAGCTGTTAACTTCCTTGAATGCTACCAATGCTCTGGTAACTCAGAATGCTGCTAATATTCAACGTAATCTGGAATTGATTCAGGGTATTCAGGATAACATTAATGGTAACTATACTGCCATTACCGATTTGCTGAATAATGAAATCGCTGCTCGTAAGGCTGAGGATATTCGATTAGAAGCAAAGATTGACCAGAATACTTCTGACTTAAATACAGAGAGAGAGGAAAGAAAGGCCGCAGATAAAGTTCTCCAGGATAACATTGATGCAGAAGAAGCTGCCCGTATTGCTGCCGATACAGCTTTGGGTAAACGTATCGATAAAGAAATTCAGGACAGAACCGATGCTGATACTGCCTTAGATAATAAGTTCACTAACATTACCGATGACCATGAAGAAAGACTGGTAGCTGAAGAAGGTACTTCTGATGCTTTGCCTGATACCATGGTTACCGATGTTAGTACTGTAACCCGAACAGGTACTCAGCTTTCTTTCAAAGTAAAGACTTCAACCAAGGATAAGGCAAATAACCAATATGGTGAAGAAGTAGAAGCTACCAAGAATTTACTTCCGGTAACTCAAACTCTTGCTGGAGTTATGTCTGCAGCAGACAAGGTTAAGTTAGATGGGTTAGACCCAAATTCTTTAACTGATCTCTCTGCAGCCTCTGATGCTAATAAGGTAACAGTAACCGTAACTAAGGATAACGGTTTGAATGCTGATACTACCGAAACTTTCGATTTGCCTCAGGTATCGGCTACTAAGGCTGGTACGATGACTGCTAAGGATAAGGTTGAGTTAGATAGAATCTCTACGGCTAACTTTGCTCTTGGTGCAGTAACTCCCAATGAAACTACTGTTGGCATAGCTGCTACTAAGACCGTAGTTGAAGATGGTACAGTAGAACAGAATCCTATTACATTGCCTGCCTCTACTGCAGAGAAAGCTGGTGTACAAACTGCAGCAGATAAGAAGCTGTTTGATTCTATACCAGATAATATTATTATCTTATCTGGTGATAAACCAGTTGAGGTAGGTCAACAAAGCAGTCATGTTACTTTAACTCATAATTTCTCTTCTAAAAAAGAAGAGGGTATTTATACTCATGAGCCTGAAGATTATAAGACTACTTATATCCCAGCAGCAACTAAAACGGCTGCTGGTGTAATGACCGCCCAAGATAAAGTTAATCTGGATGAGACATTACCCAATGCTATTGCTCAAGAGGTTCAGGACCGTAAAGATGCTATCGAAGCTTTGGACGGTAAATCAGAAGCCGCTCTTGCTCAAGAAGTAGCTGATAGAAAAGCTGCAGATACTGCTTTAGATACCAAGTTTACTAAAGCTGTAAACGATGAAGCAACTGCTCGTACTTCTGCTGATACTGCATTGGGTGCAAGGATTGATAAAGAGATTGCTGATAGAACTGAGGCAGACACTGCCCTTGATACTAAACTGCAGAATAACATTAACACTCTAGAAGCTAAGCATGATGCCTTTGTAGCAACTAAGGGTAAGGCTGATGGCTTTGCTCCATTGGATGGGAAGGGGTTAGTACCTGCTAACCATTTGCCTTCATATGTAGATGATGTACTTGAAGTATATGCTACCTATGATGTAAGCCCCACTGGAGGTCTTACTAATGTTCAATTGTATACGGATGCAGGTCACCAAACTCCCGTAGTTGGAGAATCTGGTAAGATTTATATAAATGTTGCCGATGGTGAACCTCCATACCAATTCCGTTGGTCAGGTACTAAATTCGTAGACAGTAATACTTCGTCTCTTATCATTGGGGAAATCGCAGGTACTGCTTTCGAAGGTAGTAGAGGTAAGCATCTTGAGGATGTGGTATCTAGCATGCCTAAAAATTTAATTAGTAAGGTTTCAATAGCTAACAAAAATAAGCGTAATGTTATTATCTTATGTAACTATTCTGCTACGGATGGTCAAGGGCATTACATTGATAAACCCGATGGGATGGTAATCCCTCTAACTCCAGCCACTACTCAAGAAGCTGGTCTGATGGATGCCGATAGTGTAATAATGCTTAATCAAACCTTACCAGATGCTATTGAAGCTGAACAAGAGGCCCGTATTGCAAAAGATAATGCTCATGATAAGCTGATTAATAGTTTACCGAATGAAATAATGACGGTAATTAACTCTATTAATCCAGCTGCGGGTTATCTCATTCTAAAATATTTTAGATGGGTAAAGAATACTGAAGGAGGTTCATATGCTAGAGGTACTGATGTAGATGTTAATATCCCTGCAGCAACCAAAACTGCTGCTGGTGTAATGACGGCATCCGATAAAACTAACCTGGATAATACGGTACAAGGCTTGGCAAATGAAATTACCGATAGAACCAATGCTATCAATTCTCTTCGTACAGAATTAAAAACTTACGTAGATGGATTGATTGCCGATAAGGGTTCAGATATAACTGCCCTGGAAACTAAGGTAAATAATCACATTGCCAATAAATCTAATCCTCATACAGTTACTAAGGCTCAAGTTGGTTTGGGTAATGTTAACAATACATCGGATGCAGATAAACCAGTATCTACTGCTCAGGCTGCTGCTATTGCCGATGCTAAGGCTGCAGGTACTGCTGCTCAAACTTCTATCAATAGCCATGCAGGTAGAAAGGATAATCCTCATACAGTAACTAGAGCTCAATTGGGATTGGCAACTACTGACCAGGTAGTATTTGCTAAGACTACTGCTCCTTCCGGTTTCTGGAAAGAGTCTTCAGATATTCGACTCAAAGATAACATTAAAGATTTGAATCATACTCTAGACCAGATTTGCCAGATACCTACTAAGTCATTTACTATGCTTGGTAAGGAGGATGAGGGAACTATTGCTCAGAACCTCGAAGGCTTAGGATTTGGTAAATATGTGGAAGAAGTTCCAGTAGAGAAATCTACGGTACCCAATCCAGAGGAATTCGAAACCCTGGAAATCAACGGAGAAGAATACGTACTCGTAAAACAAGTTAAATATCACAAGATGTCAACCTTGGCAATCGAGGGTGTTAAACTTCTCTATGATGAAATCAAGGCTTTGAAGGCAGAGATTCAGGAACTTAAAAACAAATAAATCTTATGGGAGAGATAGCAACCTGGAGTGCTGTCAAAAGTAAAGTAGGCCTTGGTAAGGATGGCAATGACTGTCCTACCAAGGCTGAATTGTTAGCACTCTCCCCTACAGGAACAGGGGAAAATTATGTGGGGTTGGAACTATCCAATGCCGGTTCCTATGGAAATAACGAAACAGTAAAGTTAGAGGATATTCATAAGGTAACTTATAAATATACTTTTACTTCTAGATACAGTAGTGTAAGCTTTGATGCTTTGGGTAATCCAAGCTCTTCTAATCAGGGGTTTGGTTTTATTTCTACAAAACAGAAATATCGGGATGGAGTAGCTAATGGGGCTGAAATTACGGTAAATTATGTTATTAGTAATAGACCTGCATGGGTAACTAATCATCCTCAAACACCCCCTTGGACTGCTTCAGAGAATTTGGGATTAACCTCTCGGTCTGATTCCAATACTCTTGTTACACAGGATGAATCGGGTAAAACTTTTAAATTAACCTTTATTCAAGCAGCAGCCTCTCAATCTTGGAGCTATGGTTGGAGTGTAACACCTACCTCTATGTCTTTTGGGGCTACTGGAGGTACCAAAACCTTTTCAGTTACTTCTTACAAGCAAGAATTAAGAAATGGGCATAATTATGGTAACCAAATAGCTTTAACTTATACTAGAGCCAACTCTGGTAGCGTATCTGGAAGCGGTACTTCTGTAACTATGGGTAATAATACTTCTACCAGTACACGAAGTGGTACGGTAACCTTAACCCAAGCTGAGACCAATAAGAAGGCAACTATCAGTTGTTCTCAATCAGCAGGTTATAGAACCTATAGTGAAATCACTGCCAGTGGAGGAAGCGTATCCGATATACCTGCCGGTGGAGGAAGTAGAAGTTCATTCTCAAGTATGCCAACTTATTCTCAGACTTGGGGATGGAATGGTTCTACAACTGGAGGAGGCACAATTACAAGCGGTGCTAGCATTAGTTATGGTACTGCAGTTAGTGCAGGTTCTTTGGGAACTACGGTTAAATCTAGAACCCAGGTAGGAACCCTTACCGGTACCCTATCACTAAATGGTAAAACTAAATCGGTAAGTGTACCAGTATACCAAGCAGCAAATGAACTTACTGGATACACTTATGGCTCTTGGAATGTAAGCTTAACTGCAAGTTCTTATACCATCAGTAATACTGGAGGTAGTGTAACTTTGTACCCCAGTGCAAGTAGACCAAGATATGCCAATTATACTTCTGGTTCAAATACAAAGGATGGTTCTGATAGTGCTACCCCAAGTTTAAGTACCAATGGTATCTCAGGATTTAGCTTATCAGGTACTACTCTTAGTGCTTCTGAGAATACCAGTACTGGTAGTAGGACCATTAGAGTTATGGCTTTTTATACGGGTGCTTCCGATTATGTGGATATCACTCAGGGCGGTGTAAGTGTATCTTATAATTATTATTTTAATTGGGGGAGTGCTCCTGGAAGTCAGACTTCTAAGTCTATTACTCATCCAGCTTTGGGAAAAACTGAAGAGGTTCCATTCATCTCTTATAAAAAGAAAGTGATAAATGGTACAGAAACCCCTGATATATATCCGGTAGGAGCAAGTCAAAATGTACTGAGTTGGACTATTGTTAATATAGTAGATAATGGGCTCTCAGTTAAAACTTATGAGAACACTGCTGAATCCTCAAGGTCTGCCACAGTAACAGTAACTCAATCAGAATCTGGTAAGAAGATAACACTTAATATTAACCAGAGTGCTGCAACTATAACCTATGATTAGGCATTTGCAACTATAACCTATGATTATGTATTTGCAACTATAACCTATGATTCTGTATTTAGTATACCATAGGTTATATACAACACCAGTATTTATTATATGAGAGACCCTAAAAACTTAAGTATTAATTTCCTAAAACCAATAAAATTATGGGAGTAGAAGTAAAAGGTGCCGGTGAAGGCGTAGTGATTGCCAATAGAGGTAGTGATTATTGTAATAATCATTCTGGTCTGGTTGGGGCTCCGGATGGGGTGCTGTCGGGGGTGCATTGGTAGGTGGTGGCTTTGGTGCTGCTGCAGTTTCCGTATGGGACAAAATCAATAATACCAAAGCTGACATTCAGAAAGTAGAATCTACGGTTCAAGAAGCAAAGGCAGGTATCTACAAAGATATCCCTGATGCTGCTCGTGGAGTTACTCAAGAAATCAGTGGGGTAGCAAAAGATGTTGCCGGTGTTGGTAGAGAAATCCTTAACAACCGTTTCACTACGGAAAGAGGTCTTTGTGATTTGGGCTACAAAACGAATTCGGATATCCGAGATTCTCGTGACCAAATGGGCGCAGGCTTCAATCGTGTTATGGACCGTCTCTGCAACATGGAACACCAACAGTCAGATTGCTGCTGTGAAACCCAAGGCTTGATTAAAGAAGTAAAATCTGACTTGGCTCTTCAGTTGGAACGTTGCTGCTGTGACCTCAAGAAGGGCCAACAGGAAATCAAGTGTCTCATCGAGAATACTGCAAAAGACCAGGAGATTGCCCGCCTTAATCGAGTAGTAGATGCTCAGAGAGACCAGAACATTATCAATCGAGTTGTGGCTGCCTTAAAAGGTACAACTACACCGGCTCAGTAATTTTTAATTTGCTGGGATGACTAAAAAGGAGTGCATCTATTTTAGGTGTACTCCTTTTTTCGTTTTAACACATTAATTAAGGAATTATGGAACAACAAGAACAACTCACCGAATTTAAGATACAACTAGCATTACCTGCTCCAAATATAGAGGTTGCTCAAGAAGTAGCAAACAAAGCTCAGGTACTCATTGATCAATTTGGATACTATCAATTTCTAAAACTGGTAGACTTCATGCAGAAGAATCCAGGTGCAGTATCATTCGGTTTAAACTTAATAAATAGAAAATGATTATGGAAGAATTGATTTTTCAGAAAGTACAAAAGGGTGATATGATTTTCACCTTAGAGAAAGATCGTCGGTCTGGTTATCCAATCTTTGACCAAGCAAGAGTTTTAAAAGTTGGCGAAAGTAAACCAATGGCCTCAAATGGTAAAGAAGGTTTTGTTAACGGTATCGAATTAGTGATACAAGATTCAATATCTCAAATTACCATTTATTTACCAACTAATGTAAATGAAGGTATTTATAATGGTACCTATTATACGACCAATCTCGATAATATCATTAATGAGGTATCAATGCAGAAACAGAATGCTTTAAATATTTTAAATAACAAAGCCAAATTTGAGGCAGTTGTTTCTGAATGCGATAATATTCTTGGTTTAATTAATAATCGTTCAGAATCACCTCGTAATCCTGCTCCAGATTTCGAAGAATTTAAGTTATCCATGAATGAGAGGTTAACTAACCAAGAAACCCTTTTATTAAGGATTGCTCAAGAATTGGGATTAGATAAACCTAAACAATAATAAGAATTATGCCAAGTAAGTCGGTTAATATTACACTATCGACTCCAATTGGTCCTCTAGAAATATACGTAGATAAACGAGAACAAGCTCGTGCAGAAAGGTTGATTGCTAAAACTCCAAGTATCTTAACTAATGGTTATGCGAAAGGTACAGAAAAGTTTGGTAATCAACTTCTTCGTATAGTAAGACGAAGTTTGAATACTGGTGTACCTCCAAGAGGTTCCGGAGTATCTTGGCCACCACATGCTCCTGGTACCATAAAGAAGTATGGTCCCCATACCATGCTAAATCTTACAGGGCAATATGCCAGGTCAGTTACTTTAGTAAAGGGTAAGAAAAGAACTTTCGTTGGTTTACCAATTGGAATCAAGAAGATTACTTATACTGGTAAGACTTCAAGAAAAACTTTGAATCAGGTAGCTATCATGTTAGAGTATGGTAGTAGAGAGGGTAATTTACCACCTCGTCCTCTCTGGGCTCCTGCATTTAAGACTGCTGGTGGAAAAGCTGCCTTACAAAAGGAAATACGTAATGAAGTTAGAAAAGAAATAAGGAGGATTATATAATGGCAGTAGATTTTGAAATATCTTCACTATCAGGAACTGGTACTGCTACCATTCGTGTAAAACCGAAAGCAGTAAATACAGAACAGACCTTAAAAGAGCAGGTCCTCAAGGTAGTAGTTCAGGGTGTAGAAAGGGAAGTAACTCTGATACAAAAGGCTGCTCCTAAAATAGTAGAGACCTGGGGAACTTATTTTAGTATCACTCCGGAAACTACTTCCCATACTTTCGATGGTACTAAAAGGGGTGAGACTCTAGAAATAGGGGTATATAGTTACCAACAGAAGTTTATAAATAATGAGCCTCAAGATGAATACCGTGCTGTAGATTGGAAATTAGAAAGCTCATCCGATTGGTTAGAGGTAACCCAAGAAATTGGGGAAGCTAATGCTGCAGGTAAGATTATTATCAAAACTAAATCTACTAATCAAGATCACAATCCAAGTAACTATGATCCATTAGAAAGAACTACTACGGTTAAGATTATCTCACAGCAAGAACCTAACACTGAGATAGTTTTAAATATAACTCAATCTCCAGGTACTAGAACTACTAAGTATGGCTTTGAACCAACCCCGAATATACCATTCCCAAATCCTGGTCAAAATACTAGTACTGCTCAGATTAGTAATGTAAAGGGTTATCAGTACTACCTTATCAACGGTATTCAAGTTGCTAAATTTGTAAAATCATTTAAGATAACCGATATAAGTAAGACAATAGATGATCAAATCCCTGGAGGTATTGGTTCAAAACCAATACCCTTTAAAGTATGGCTTACCGATTATCCTTCAAATATTGCTACTCAATGGGTTAGTGAATTAAATTGTGTTGGTCATTTACAAACCATAGTGAGTAGTTTTGGAGGTATTCAGGTAATTTATAATGGGTATATTAATGACAATGGCAATCAAAGTGTTCAGTTAAATATTAGATTAGGATTTTAATGGTAAACTCAGAAGAAATAGTAGAAAGAACTTTTTATATCTCTCTACTTAGTACAATGTTGGAAATGGGTCTTACCTTAAACCCAGAAGACTTCTTACCTTTGTCTCAAGAAAACGAAAAAAGATTTCAAGAGGCAATCAAAGGTATGAAGAAGTTCATACCTCTTTTTGGTATAGGGAATAACCAAGTAAAAGGCCCAAAGACTCTCCCAAGAATAACCCTAGAACTACAGGGTTATTATGCTGGAGATATTGGTGTGAATAAATACATCATTGGTGATAAACTTGAGGATGGTAATTACCAAGCTTCAGAGTTTCCTTATGAAACAAAAGATATTACTATAGATGTACATCTAGTTTCTCAAACACAAGCAGATATGAGGTTGCTACATACAATCTTATATACTGGCTTACCTGCTAGAGGATACGTGAGACCATACTTCAATGACTTAGAGGAATGGGAAAAGGGCAGGCTTGCTCCCACCGGAAACCTATTCATTGAGATTGGTAATTATTATGACCATCCAGATGTAGAACAGGGTATACTTGAGAAGGTATACACTTATGTATGTAAAGACGGTATTCTTCCAGAAAAAGCTTTGGGAGAAGGTACTCTTACACCTATCAAGGATATATCAGTTCTTATTGGATTGTTAGAACAAAACGAAAATGAAATGTTAGAGTTAAAAGTACCTAAGGTATAGGTACAATACTCTAGGGTATAAATTAAACAAGTAATTAACTTTAATCACAATAGAATTATGCCAACTTCACCTCACATTGACTTTAAGTTTAAGAACAACAATGTTCTTCAAACTACTCCCATGTTAGGAGTTTCTTGTGTATTGGCTAGAACTACTAAGGGCCCATACGATGACCCATCAGAAACCATTTCTACTTTCTCTCAGTTCCAAAGAATCTATGGTTCTGAAATTGTACCAGATGGTTCTGTATCAAATATCGAAAAGGCTTTGCAGGGTGGTTCTAAGCTTCGTGTTATTCGAGTACTTGGCAAGGGAGCTACTCAAGGTACAGTAACTGCTTCTTCGGCTGCGGCAAGAAAAGCTAAAGATTCAGAAGATGGGATTTCAGTTGCTTCTGCTGTACCCGACTCGGCTAAACCCTCTGCTCTGATTACTTTCAAATCAGGTAGTACTACCTATAGTTTTGGATTAGTAACCAAGGGATATGGAGATCCCATTGGTAGTGCAGATACTTTCCAGGTTGGTTTTTATAAGCAAGCTAATACCTTGTATTATAAAATCTATTCGGCTAATGGGCAAGTACTTGAACAGGGTCCAGTAATAACCTACAAAACTGCCGATGATAACAATAATACTTCGGTAGATTACCTTGCTCTTAGTGCATTTGCTAAGAACTCGGAATATATTAAGCCGGTAATTACTGCAGGTTCCTCTTTTGAAAACCTAATTAAGTGGCTTACCGATGATATCGACGGTACTAAGAATGCTATCACTATTACCGTGGGAGATGCTGCACCCTCCGAAACAGAGAAACTGTTTAATGGTACTATCGGTAGTGCAGGTTCCACTCCAACTGCCGAAGAATGGATTGCTTCACTGGACTTGGTAAGAGACTACACAGACTTCTACCAATTGTTTATTTCACATATCTCTCAACACTTGGAACAAGATTCAGAGGTACTCAAAGTATACAAGGCTGCTGCTGATATGGCAAAAGAACTGATGGAATGGGTACTGTATATCGAAGTTCCCAAACACTTAACCCATTATACTCAAGGTACTCAGGCAAGAGATTACAAAGCTCAGGTTACTTGGGTACAGACTTGCCTTGGTACTGTAGGTAACTCTAAGTACATTGCCTACTTTGGTGGTGGACTTAAGTACTACAACGAAAATGGTAATCTTCAGGATTCCGATGTAGTGGGTACTATTGTTGGTTTGGGAGATGCCTCTGCTACTCAATATGGTCCTTGGAAATCCTTTGCAGGTATGAACCGAGGAGTTATTGGGGATGCAGTTGGTCCAGTATGCCCTAACTATGGTTCTCCTTCTCGATATAACGAACTGAACACCCTTGCTCAGAATTATATCAATGAGATGGTAATCAAAGATACTCCAGATGCAGGTAAGCAAACCATGCTATGGCATTGCTTCTCTTCTCAAGTGAAACAGGATTCTGAAAGATTCCTTTCAATTGTAAGGTTGAATCTCTATCTGAAGAAGTTCCTTCGCCCGGTACTCAACAAGTATATAGAAGAACCAAACGTTTGGAGTACTTGGAAGAGAATCTGGTTGGAGGTTAAACCTACCTTGGATTCTTTGGTAGACGAAGATGCTATGACCGAGTATACCTGGATGGGTGACCAAGATGCAACTTCTTGGGATGACCTTTCGGTTAATAACGAAGCAGATGCTCGTCAGGGTAAGTACCGTGCTATCCTTAAGTATAAGGATGTAGTCCCTATGCAAGAGGTAACTATGGAGATTGTAATCGATGCAGCTTCTAAGGCAGTATCAATCGTAGAAACAAGTAATAACTTATAAACTCATAACACAATGGGAGCAAAAGTAAAAAACCCACGGAAGAAATTCTTGTGGAGCATCATGTTCCCCAAACACCCTATCAATACTTATCTATTCCAAAGTTGTACTTTGCCAGATATTGAAATTGACCAGGTTGCTCATGGGGACGTCAATAGAGACGTTAAAACTGCAGGTAGGGTTACTATAGGTAATCTTATTGTAGAGAAACTTATGACTACTGCAGGTTCAGACACATGGCTTCATGATTGGCTTTATGCTTGCCAAGACCACATAGTTGGTGGAGGTTTGGTACCAAGCCAATATTGGGAAACGGCTATTGTAAATGAACTTGCCGAAGATGGAGTCTCGGTTCTTAATACCCACGTCTTCGAAGAGGTATGGCCATGTAAGATTACCGGCTTAGACTTGGACAGAATGGCTTCAGAGAATACCATTGAGTCCATAGAGTTCTCAGTTGGTACTGCAGATAAATACTAATTCCTTAGTCTATTTTCACTAAGATTCGGTGGAGGGGTGGGATTCCTGTGATAGGAGCTCACCCCTTTCTTGTTGTTATACGGAGTACTATGAACATTTGTAAACATTAAATATATCAAATTATGGAATTTAGAACATTTAGATTTACCGGACCTTCTGGTTTCGAATATGAAATCAGAGAACAGAATGGTGCTGATGAAGATATCCTCAGTAATCTTTCAGACATGAAGACTTTGATGAACCTTACCAAGTTCATTGCAGCAATTGTAATTAGAACTACTGCTACCCCTAATGGGAAATTAACCGTAGATGATGCCCTTAACTTACCAGTCAATGACCGTTATGCTATTATCTTCAATTCTCGTATCTTCTCTTTGGGAGAGGAAGTAGAATTCGAATATGATTGGGGCAAAGAGAATGGTGGTAAGATTACTTATGGCCAAGACCTTCATGAGTTCCTTTTCGATTACGGTACTACTCCAACTGTAGAGGATTTAAATCAGAAGCCAGATGCTATCCCTTATTATCCAGAGGGAGTTAGATTGGTAGACCATGAATACACTCTTTCATCTGGCAAGAGAATTAAATTCGATTGTATGACAGGTAAGGGAGAACAAGAGTTCATGAAGTTGCCTTTGGATAAACAAACTAAGAATGCTCCTCTTCTTTGCCGTAATCTTCACTTAGAGGTTGATGGTAGTTGGGAGAAGGTAGAAAACTTTACTCCGTTTACTGCAAAGGATATGGCTGAGATGAGAAAGCATATCTTATCTATGGACCCTATCTTCAAAGGTGAATCCCATATCACTAATCCAACCACCGGAGAAGAAAGAACTTATCCTATAGTTTGGGCACCGAATTTTTTCTACCTGACGGAAGAGTAATGTTAGAGAGTGATTTTGTTTATATCACCAGAGCCGAGATAGCCTTAGACTATTTCGGCTTTTTACGTCTTCCGTACCGAATAAGGAAAATATTCAAGGAAATGGCCGAGCAATATTATAAACAATTAAAGAAAAGAAAGTAAATTATGAATACCAGTAGGAGTATAGTAGAGGTCGGTGTTGCCATGGTTTTAAAAGACCGATTCTCTCAAGAGGCTGGCAAGATATCTGGGTCATTCAGAAAAATGATGAATGATATGAATACCTGGAATAGAGGTATACAGATGTCAGCTTCCAATACAATGGACTTCGGAAGGCAGCTCGTAGGGGGAATGGCAAGGGCCTATAAATACTCTGCGGGTGTTCAGAATGAAGTTTGGACTGCTTCGAAAATTGCTGGTGCTACCATTGCAGAACAAAGAGAAATGTTACAATTGGCAAAAGATGTCAATGAGATAACTCCTCTTACTGCTTCGGATGTTGCATCAGGACAAAGATACCTGGCTATGGCGGGTAATAAATTCGATGCTATTAAAGAAATGATTGGGCCAGCATCCAAGCTGGCTTCAATCTTTACAATGCCAGTGGGACAGAAAGGTGGTGTAGCTGACTTGATGACTAATATCATGTCAATGTACCAAATCCCAATGGGAGAAGCCGCTAGAGTAACCGATGATTTATATACTGCAGTTACTAATGCAAATATATCTTTAACAGACTTAGCCCAGTCCATATCTTATGCAGGAGCAGATATGGCAACTGCTGGAGTAGACCTTCGGCAAACGGCTGCTGCCATTGGTGTATTGGGTGATATGGGTATACAAGGTTCTATGGCAGGTACCTCACTGGCTAATATGATTCGTTACTTACAACTATCCCTTGTTAATCAAAAAAAGAAAGGCTATAACGCTTTAGCAGACCTGGGCTTAAGTCCCGATGACTTCTTCGATGCTCAAGGTAACCTTATAGACCTTTACACTATCTATCAGAAGTTTGCTAAGGCCGCAGTAGATTTACCTTCACGAATCGAAACACCAACCTTCTTCAATATATTCGGAGTTCGGGGTAATCGTGGTATGCTTCCAGTACTTCGAGATATTGCTTCTGGTAGAGATAAGATGGGTAAGATACTTGCTACCTATGACCAAAACATGGGAGCAGTAAACCGACTTAATGAAGAACGTCTTAAAACCGATGCAGGTGTAATTGACCAATTCGAATCAAGTATAGAGAACTTAACAGTTACCGCAGGTGCAGCTTTGGGTAGAATCTTTACTCCTGTTTTAAATGTTGGTAATAAAATTGTTAATGTAATCAATGATATCTCAGAAACTTGGGTTGGAGGTTTTGGTCTTAGGGTAGGAGCTACTGCAGTAGTAGTGGGTACTATAGTTGCAGGGTTTAATACTGTAAGAGGTATTATTAGGTCTGTTGGGTATTTACAGACTATTGCTACTGCTTCTACTAAAGGTATGGCTGCTGCAGCAATAAAAACTAATACTCAGTTTGCCACTATGGAAGCACACCTGGTAAGGATGGTTAACCTTATGAGAACCATGGCTCAACTCCAAATGATGTCAAGCGGTATTGGTAGGAATTCTGCTGGTAGATTTTATAACACTAAAACCGGAAGATATGTTAAGACACCAAATCCTGGAGTACCATTAGCAACTACTATGGCGGATAATTTAGCTGGAGGGGCTTTAGCTGGAGCAGGTGCCCAAGTTGGTAGTCAAGTGGCTAGGTCAGGTGCTATAAAAGGTTTAACCTCTATAGGTGGTAGACTTATGGGATTACTCGGTGGACCCTGGGGATTAGCAATTACTGTAGGTCTTCCTTTATTAATTGAGGGTATTAGTTACCTTAGTAATTCAGTAGATAGGAATACTGAAGCTCAGAATAAAGAGAAAGAAGACCCAACTACCATTAGAGCCCAGAATGAAGAGAGATTTATTAATGCTGTTAGGTTAGCTATTAAAGAAGGTATGAGAGATTCTCGTATCAATATCTCAGTAGATGGTCAAGCAGTTGGAGATTATGCTCCAGGTTCTCAACAAGATTTTACTGGAGCTGCATTTGTAATGGGAATATAAAACTAAAACACTATGGCTAGAGTATTAAATAAAGCAGCAGGTAAAATTGTTGAAAAGTACAATGACCTTACAAGAGATACGGCAGGTGTTCTTACTGGTCCCCTAAATAAATTATGGAGAGCTCGGATATTACTCAATCGAACTATCTCTACTCTTCCAAAGGATGATTCTCAAAAGGGTAAACTATATAACCCAAATGGGGTAATCGGAGAAGCTCGAATATCGTCTAAGAACCCTATTCTAAATAAACAACTCCAGGCTAAATGGAGAATGGAATTACAATTCCCAAGGTTAGAAGAAGGTGAAGGAGTAGACCCAGCAAAGGGGAATAAGAATACTACTAATTACAGAAATTTCGAGGCTAAAGCAGGTGTTATATATCAGAATGAAGTAAGGATATATAACATGACTGTTAACCCCACTCAATACATTACCCTACAGAATAGACCTCCAGAAATAGATTTTAGAGGAGAAACCACATGGGCCACCATTAAATCAATGGGTCGCAATGTACCAATGTATCACTTTACTGGAGCTGAAGACATTATTCAATTCAAGGTGTCTTGGTACTGTAATGACCCAGAAAATCCAGAAGAGGTAATCAATAAATGTAGGTTATTAGAGGCATGGTCTAAATCTAATGGTTACCAGGCTGCTCCTCCGATTGTTAAGATTGAGTGGGGGGATTCTGGTATATTCGATAACCACAATTATATCCTTACCTCAGCAACTTATACTCTGAAGAACTTTCAGAACGGTTATCGAATAAGGATACCCGGAAAGCCAGCTACTTTTGGTAATGGTAGGTTATTGCCTGCAGCAGCAACTCAAGAATTGATTTTCAAGAGAGTAAGTGCATATAACTTATCCTATGGAGATTTTATAAATTCCGATTCACTTAAAAAGACAGGAGGTATTAAATATGATTGATGTTAACCAATACCTAAAGGGAGCTAGCCCCTATAATAATGCCTATGCTCTGAAATACAACGATGGGGATTATTCCTTAGAGGCTAAACCTCCAATAGTACCAGAATCCCCTAACGATATTCAACATACTGTTAAAGATGGGGAAACTCTGCAAAACATTGCTTTCAGGTATTATGGTGATTCTGGTAAGTGGTACATTATAGCTGAAGCTAATAAGATACTGAATCCTTTTAAGGAATTAGAAATGGGAACCCTAATAAGAATACCGACTTATGGCAGCTAAACAGAAACCTATATTGTATAAGGGAATGGGCCAACCATATTTGGCCCTTTTCAATTTTGGAGGTATGCCTATAATGAATCCTATTACAGGTATACCCCTTGGAGCGTATATAAGTACCTGGAGTTATAGATACGATGAAGAGAAAGAAAACTTGGCTACTATTACTTTCGATACGGGTAATCCCGATACTGTAGACATTGCTGAGATTCAGGAGAACCAAAATATTTGTCTTCAGTGGGGATATATATACCCAGATGGTCAATCTATATCTGGGCCCATAAAAATAATTAAGGTAAGGGAATTCGAAGCCGTATTTGATTCTACAGGTACTCATGTAACTATTAAGTGCATTGATTCTTCGGGAGATTTAAGATATCAACCTGCTTATGTCCATTCGGATATGGAAGGCTATAAATTATCTACCTATTTAGACAATGGCTGTGGGAATGCTACTGGTGTAATCATAGAAATATTTCAGTAATGGAACAACAGATAATAAGTAATAAAGTATACGAGTCACTACAGGTACCCACAGAGAATACCCGTACTACTACTGGTAAAGTACTCTATGCTAACAAATACAGTGGAGTAGCAGAAGTAGCTATGCCAGAAGACTTGAAAGCTTTAATTGATAGTGACTTTGGATTAGTGGGCAAGAACGTCTTAGTTCAATTAGAACAGAAGATGAAAGGGTATACTAATGGGCCATGGTATGTGGATTCAAGGGATGGTGTTATCTATATACATAATCGGAAATTCCATGAAGAACCGGTATGTACTTATACATATCAAGGAGAGAATGGGGAAGTACTTAGAGTATCTTTTGCTACTCAGAAAATAACTAAAAGAGTTAAAGCAGTATTAGCCCCATCTCTAGACCCAGATAGTAAAGATTTATCTGTATTATCAACTAATATAAACGAGCCAGAGGATAAGCCTCCATTAGCTTTAAGACCTCATGTGGCTCAGGTAGATAACCTTATGGTGTCTAATATTACTGGCAATGGGTTTGAAGATTATAGAAGTCATCCTACTACTCCTACAGAGGTAATGGATGCTTGGGATACTCAGCTTCAGTATAACATGGAAAAAACTGCAGAATATAAAAAGCGAGTAGAGGAATATGAAGCAGTTGGTCCAGTAGGTGCTTATGAAGCAGGTAAGCAAAGAAAATTCGATGAAATGTCTACCGAAGAAGTACGAGCTACCATTAATCAAGCAGCTAATGAGTTGCCTGACGATAAGAAGAATGCTCTTAAACAAGTGTTAAGAAATTCTAAGAATGGTAAAGAATTAGAAGCTAATCTTAAGAAGCTATTAGAATGCGAAATGTATCTTTTCGAAGATGAAGATGGTATGGAATTTAGGGTAGAAGAGTATGTAGACCCCTTAGATTATGACCCAGAGGGTTATACCTCTAAACAAGCAGGAGCGGGTATAGCTTCTGGTATCAATTTTCAAGCTGGAATATTACCTGCTTCAGAGAGAGGTTTCGAAGCTTTAAAGAAAGACCCCTATACTGAAGTATTATCCGATATGGAAGTTGATACTACTAAGGGTTATGGTCAAGGCCAATATGGTAAGAGGGTTAAGGTAAGACATATGAAAAGGGTAAATCTCAAGGTACCTCTTTATAAACTTTACCATAATTTATTTAGTAGATACGGGGGTGCCGATAAGTATGCTTGGGCAGCTAATGCTAATGCCAATGGTGGTTTAAAGCAAACTGAGAAAAGGTTAGTATGTCAACTTCAGGTAGTAGGTAGACCTATGCTAGCAACTTCTCAAATAATCCGTATAGATAACGTAGGAAAACGTTGGTCAGGGCTTTGGTATATAAAACAATGTACTCATTCTATGGACGCTGGTCAAGGGTATATAACTAATATGGAATTAGTAAAGAACAATTCCAAGTCTGGCTCTGTAACTTCTAAAACTGATTTATCTACTCAAAACATCGTAGCTAATGATGCTAAAGCTAATGCTAAAACTACAAAGGGTCAAGATAAAAAAGCTTTAAGTACTTCTCAGAATCTTAATCTTAACTTTACTTATAATGAGAAGGTATATTACAATGAGCATTTCTTGAATGATAAGGGAGACATAATTGATATCAAGGGTCAAGCTGAGTTTATTCGAAAGAAGGCTTATTATACTGAAGTAAATGCCGATAATCCCCAAGCCTTGGCAGAGGGTATAGTGTTATCTACAGGTAATACAGTTACCTCTAAGGGTAAGTTAATTCCTGGTAAGATATCAGTTAAACAAATCCAAGTGCCTGAAGATTATGGGGTTAAGTTTAATTATATGGCCATAGCTAATCGAGTATACCGAGACATAGCTAAAAGGTATAATCGAATTGCAAGTCAAATCTATATAGAAAAATAAGGGTATGAGTTACGAAACAGCAAAGATAATAACCGACGAAGGCTTAGAGGGTCTTGGTCGGTATTACTCTGTTTATCGTGGCATTGTTATTGATAATAACGATGTAGAGAAACATATGAACAGGGTAAAGGTATGTGTTCCAGAGGTAATGGGTGGAGTATTTGCTTGGGCATATCCTAAAGGACAACATGGTTCAATTAGTTCTGGTTTCAAATTCTTAGCCCCTAAAGTGGGAGATACGGTATTTGTTACTTTTGAATTTGGGGACCCAACTAAACCTCTCTGGGAATACCATGGTTGGGGAATGAGTCAAATACCCCAACCTCTGGATGGTTCCAATAAAATGGGGATAGTTACTCCCGAAGGAAACTTAATAGTAATAGATGATGATAACGGAGAACTCAATTTACATTTCAATGGACCTGTAAATGTTCGTTCGGAGAAAGAGATAGTAATAAATGCTGATGGGGATATAAACATATCTTCTGGTGATTCCGTGATACTTAATACTGGAGAAAATGGTGGAGTAATCAATATTTTTCAATTAACCGAAAAATTAAACCAAACCATTAAAGAACTAGAACAACTTCGTAGTATGTTCAATTCTCATGTACACTCAGGTGTAACTACTGGACCAGGTTCTTCGGGTCCAACTTTAACTCAAGTAATTAAACCTTTCTCACAATTCGTTGTAGACGATTATGAGGATAAAACCTGCATACACTAATGGAAAAGAATTACTTTACAGACTTAGTTGGTATAGGTGTAACTTACCCTATCCAACTTACAACTAATGAAAAGGGTGAAAGGGGTTGGTACCCAGTAAATGGGGATTTTAAACTTATCAGAGATAATATAAGTTCGATATTATATTACATGATAGGCCAGAGATTTCGACAGGAAAACTTTGGTAGTAAACTATGGCAATGTATTGAGGAACCAAACTCACAAGCCCTAAGTTTTATAATTAAAGAGTTTTTAAAACAAGCCATAGGTGCTTGGGAACAAAGGATAACCTTCCAAAATATCACAGTTACTAGAGTTGATGCAAAAATACACATAGAAGTAACCTATGTAGTAAATGGAACAAATTCTAGTCAGTACCTCGATATCACCTATGACCGGTCGGATAATTCATTAAATACACAATAATATGGGAATCACAAATAAATGGCTTAACCCATACCAGAGGTCTTATCAACAGATTAAGGCCAAGCTGGTTGAATCCCTTATGGGACTCAAAGATCCTCAAGGTCAGAAACTCATAACGGATTATTCGGAGGGGAACATCTTAATTATCATCCTCTCATTGTTTGCGGCAATTGCCGAAGTACTTCACTACTATGTAGATAACATGGCAAGGGAAACTTTCCTATCTACGGCAAGAAGGTATGATTCGGTAGTTAAACATGGGGCTTTGGTAGATTATCATGCTCGAGCAGCAATTGCTGCTACAGTAGATGTAATCTTATCCAGAAGTATTACTGGTAATTCTATCGGAGCTAAATTAACTATACCTCAAGGAACTTTATTTACAGATTCTAGTGGTAATTCTTGGTTATCTGCCAGAGACGTAACTTGGTATTCAAATGTAACCACTTGTAAAGTACCAATTATACAACATGAGAAGTATACTGCAAGCGCTCTCAATAATATGGTAATACCCACTGGAGATAGAGTTATAATTCATCTTGGTACTCTACCCAATGGTAAGTATTATGAACAAGGCTCTATGTCATTACAGATAGGTGGGGAAACTTGGGTATTAGTAGATACATTTGCAAAATCCAAACCCACAGATAAGCATTTCATGGTTTCAGTAGATGAGGCACTCAATCCTTATATAATGTTTGGAGATGGTACCTTTGGTAAGAAGCCTGCAGCAGGAGCAAAAATAACCAATGTGGTATTCTACTTAACCCATGGTACTCAGGGTAATGTAAAGAGTAATACTATTACTTCTGTACCTTCAGTAATCTCTTCTTCAATTACTGAGGCTACCGTAAGTAATGCTTACGATGCCGGAGGTGGTTCAAACTATGAAAACTTTACAATGCTCAAAGAACATATACCTTTGAGTGTAAAGACTTTGGGAGTAGCAATTACCAAAGAGGATTTCGAAAGTTTAGCTATGTTGGTTGATGGGGTAAACAAAGCTAAAGCCGATTATGAATGCGGTAGAAAGCTTACCGTATATATTAGCCCAGATGGTGGAGCAGTTGCTTCTTCTGAATTAATTAATAGGGTATATAATTTATTATCCCAAAGGGCTCCTATGACTACTTGGTTGAAGGTTAAATCTGCAGGTAAGGTTCAGATTATTCTAGAGATGGGAGTTACTGGTAAGAAGTCTTATAAGACTCCCGAGATACAAACTCAAATTCTTACAGCATTATACAATGCCTATTCTCCAGAGCAAGCTCAGATAGGAGGAAGCGTAAGGTTATCAGATATCTATGCCTTAATAGATAACTTATCAACAGTAGATTACCTTCACCTTACTAAGTTCTATATTAAACCTTGGCCTACTACCATCTATGGTAATAAAGAATTGAACTTGGGTCAGTTTAAATTGAATAAGGCTAAAGGGTCTATGACTTACTATATTACCTTCAATTCATCCACTACTTTTACTGTACGTTCTGTATCAAATGGGTATATGGCTACTGGTACTGTAGGTAATTCTATACAGGTAATAGATAAGGCTAATGGTTTTGACTTCTCTTTGGATATTCAGAACAATAGCTATCAGTCTGGTTACAGATATTCTATTACGGTATCAGAACCTAACCATGACTATGAAGACCCCGGTTTTAATTTACCAGTATTTGAAAACGCTTCACAATTGACTTTAACCGTAAGAGAAATTGTATAATGATAAACCTTAAAAATCTAATCGACTTTTTGCCATTCGAGTATAAAGCTCAAGATACCTATAAGGTAAATGGCAAAGGCATCTTAGAGAGGTTTCTAGAAATTTGTGGAGAGCATTTTGAAGATTACATTACAAAGGATATTGAGAATATCTTAGACATTATTGATATAGATAAGGCTCCGGATATGTATCTCAATTTCCTTTGGCAATTCCTCGGAGAAATGCCCTTTGCTTATGGGAACACTATAGATGCACAGAAATGGGCAGAGTACTTTAATGGGTTCTACTCCGATGCTAAACTCCAAGAGTTATCTAAGCTTTGGATAATACCAAAGGAGGGACCCTTTACTTTAACCAGTACTCAAGTAAGAAACATCCTGAAGTATTCGATATCTCTTTTTAAAATAAGAGGTACCTCTGAGTTCTTCGAAATAATGATGAGGCTGTATGGGTTAACCTGCGTAGTAACTGACCCTGCAAAGGCTGATAGTTATGATGGTTGGGTAAAAGGTAATCCGCACTTTGACCAGTATTACCATTATGACGATAAGTATACCTATGATAATACTTTCGATTGTTCTCAATGTATACCGGTAACCTTTAGGCTTACCGGTCATGGATATACTTCGAACTCGGCAGCTTTCAGAAAATTTAGAGAAGCCGTAGAGGCTTTCTTTAAAAGATTCATACCCTATCATGTATCTTTCGATATTCAATATGGGTTTACCGTAAATGATGGGTATACAATTAAAGCTGAGTTAGTAAATCCGGACCAACCCAATCTTATTACTTCAGAGGTATATGAAGTACCGGTAAAGGTAACTGTAACTTCAGATTGGATAAATGCTGACCTAAGATATCAGATATCCAGTGATAATATAAATTGGGGTTACACTAAACACGAAAGTGGTTCCATTTTTAATATACCCAGAGCAGGTACTTATTATTTTAGAAGTGTGGGAGACCCTACTAAGGTAACTCAAATCACGGTTAATCAAGAATCTTATAATCGAGTATATTCTATTACTTGTGACCCTATTACTGGAAAGATAACTCCTATTAACCTAAAAGTAAATACAGTAGTAAGGGCAAACGTATCCTATAAGGGTACCGTGAAAACCTGTAATGTACGATTATCCGGTACTGATATAGTGAAAGTCTCTGGCTCAACTTGGGAATTTTCAGAGCCTGGTACCTACATCTTTGAGATTGTAGAGTTCCCAGTAAAGCAAACTTCCTTTGTTGTAACTCGAGAAGAGATTACATATAAGGTAAGATGTACACCTTCTGAATTTAGAGTTGGGGATAAGCAAAGTATCAAGGATGCTACTACCACTCTTACCATCGAATCGAATTACCCAGAATCATCTACTGGTGAACTATATTGTAGGCTAATTGGTGATACTAAGTTGTTTAAGAACGGTGATAAGTTTACTGCTAATAGTTATGGTACTTATAAGTTTAAATGTACACTGGATAAAAGGGAAACCGATGAAGGTGTAGGTATATTCGAAGTAGTACCTGGTAAGACTGCAGTATATAGAATTACTGTTAGCCCACCAACAGTCACATTATTCAATGGCTCTGCAAAAGCTACAGTAAAGATACAACGTATTTCTGGTAATGGAGATGATTACAGAGTAAGGGTAATTGAAACTGGGGAAACCTTTAATGCTCAGAATGGTTATGTATATACTGCAAATAGGGCAGGGACTTATACCTTCCAGTCTGTAGCTTACCCTACTGCTAAGACTACTTTGGTAGTTAATAATTCTCCAGTAGTATATCAGAATAAATTAAAGATAGTACCTTCGGATGCTACAGACAGTCATTGGAAAGAACCCAACTGGGCATTACCAGAAGACCAGATAGATGATACTTATGCAGTATACCAATTACTGGATGAGAAGTCTGCTTGTAAGTTCCATCTTGAGGAACTGAAAAATGGGGTCAATGTAAGTGGTACTGCTACCTGTGATGAGAACGGGGAAACCTATAGCCTTGATGAGGAAATTGTTCTTACCAAGGCTGGGACTTATACCTTTGTGGCAGATGATGGTTCTTCATTAAGATGTCAAGTAATACTGGAAGATTATCCTACAATCATCGAGATTTCTTGTACTCCCCCTTATGCAGAATTAAAGGGGGATGTTAAACAAGTATCTACTTTAATCAAGTGTACTTCTAATAAACCTGACTTCGATAGTCGAATAAGGGAAGTTGGTAAAGTAACTACTTATGACGCAGGTGGTGCTGGTTATGAATTTGTAACTGCACAAGCTGGAGAGTATATATTCGAATCAGTGGTAGATACTTCGAAGAGAACTAAGTTCACCGTAGTAGATGCAGACCTTTTAAGTGTTAGTCCTCAAAAGTTAGAATGGGAACATGATGACCTCTCAGAGAAAACATTTACCATTACAACTTACAGTAATCAATCTTGGCAAATAGTAGAACAATGATAGATTCAACAATCGATAGAGTAACAGAGACCACAACTCAGTCTTTATTCAAGGCATTCACTGTGGGTATATTGGGAGAGTGTACACAAATCTTGTATGATTTGAGATGGATGATAATTCTTGCAATAATTCTAATCCTATCAGATTTATGGTTTGGGTTATCGGCAAGTAGGTTACAGAAAATCGAAATTCGAAAATCTAGAGCTGGAAGAAGAACTCTAAACAAAATAGTAGATTATATCTGTTATGTTCTACTTGGTGCTGTACTTGGTAAAGCTATTGGGGAACCCTATGGGATGAACCCAATAGTGGTATCAATAACGGCTATGGTAATATGCTACTGTTTCGAAGTAGATAGTATATATGGACACATCTGTGAAATACATGGTATTAAGAAACGGTACAGTATATGGAGAATACTCTTTAAATTGTTAACCCTCAAGTTCAAGGATGTAGGTGAAGCATTTAAAGATATGTCAGAACAGAAAAATCAATTTAAAAATACTAAGGACAATGAAGACGTACTTTAAGTATGAAGGTATTATTAAATCAAAGGAAGCAGCAGAGGCAATTGCTGCTCCTTCTGGTTTAGGGCCATTCTGTGGATTTGGCTCAGCTACCATAAATGGTAACAAGTTAGTGGTATCTCCTCAGGGAGTTGCTGGAAGTAAGTATTCCAATGTAATCAAGGATAGGATTATGGCAAGGTATATGGCAAAGGCTTCGGAAGATGGAGAATTGCCAGACGTGAACTTTGGATGTATTTCAAGAGATGGGTATGTATTTATATCCGATGAACAAACGATTACTATTGAGAACATCCAAGGTACCCAAGGTTCAACAGAAGAAGTATTACTCTTTGCAGTACATACTACTATTTCTGAACCAGTAGATAATCCAGTAGACTTTGTAGCTTATTGGAATGAATCCTCTGAAAGCTTCTACACCTTGTTTAAAAAGTCTCTGGATATTTATTATCCGATTGCCGAAGAGAATCGTACACCGGATATCATTAATAATGATGTATATTCTAATTACGATATGACCTATAGCAATCTTCTAGAGATGGTAGAGAGTGCTTGCCCTTATTACTCTAATAATAAAACTTCCGTTGTTCTTATCGGAGTATATGGTAAGGGTACTGATGCAATGACTAAACGAAATGAGAACTTTGCTATCGTACCCTATCAGGGTAAGTTCCAAGAAATCCCTTATACTACTGCTGCCCAGAGTATGATGAAGGAATCAGTAAAAAGATTAGAACAAGTAAATTCAGGATTCCCGGTAATAGATGAATCTGGTACTAAGTTAAATATCAAGCAATACATCGATAGTCAGATTGAGGCTATCAGAAAAGAATTCGCTGAATCTCTGAGTACTGCTAACTTACCCATCGGTTCTATCATTCTTTGGGAAACCGATGTAATACCGGAGGGCTGGACAGAATATACTAAGGCCGCTGGTAGAATAGTTATTGGTTACCAAGCTGGAGGAGTTCAGATTGGAGATGAAGTAATGCTACAGAATGTCGGAGATTACTATACACCCACTAAGGGTAACTTCTTAATCTCAATTAAAGGTGATGACCTTCCTAAGCATAGGCATGCTCTTGGTGTATCTAAAGGTAAACAAGATGATGCCAATAACTGGGAGAACGTTCGTCCTCAATCTTTCTTTAATAGGGAGACGGGATTGAATGGAGATTTCGGTAGAGGAACTCCTACCAAGGGTATTCAAGATGGTGCTATCGTAGTAAGCTGGAACCTATTAGGGGAATCTTTCTTACAAGAAACTTCGGTAGAAACTTTGGATATTGAGAAATTGCCACCGACTATTACATTACGATATATCCAAAAAATATCATCATAAAGTTGTTATTAGTTATTTAGTAGTATTTAAAACTCATGTGTATTATTTGTATTGTTTAAGAGTAAGCATTTGTTTACAATCCGTGTTTTGCGTAGTAAAAATCAATTAGGGAGGGGGCGTTGGGAAACGCCCCCTTTTCTTTTGTGTTAATACTTAAGTTCTTCTTTAGCTCGGTCTTCCCAATATTGTATATCTTGTCTAAGTTCCGAGATATATCTCATAGATTCATTAGTCTTAGGCATTTCGAAAAATTCGATAAGCATTATATTAGTTATTCGAGTACTATTTTCAAGCCTTTCCTTGATAAAAGGGGGAGGAGTAATTAATACCTCAAACAAAAGATAGGCATCTGGAGAAAGCTTATCCTTCATATAAGTATACATCATATCAAGCATTTCTGATTTAGCTTTCTCTTCTTCGGTATCATCCTCTAATTCTTTATCATTATCGAATAAGTCATCGAGTTTAAAGAGGCTTTGATTATACTCTGCCTGTTCTCCGTATGCAGAACGAAGCAATTTATTTTTGAATGTACTAAGTGATGCAAGGATTCTTGCTTTAAGATGTTCTTCAGTACATTCACCATAGTATTTGTTGAAAACAAATAACATCTTATCCCAGAAATAAGATTGGATAATATCCGGTGTAAGATTAAACCGTTTATAATCAATCTGTCTGGTAAGGTTTCTAATTACTGGCTTACAAACTTTATAAAGTCTGTTGAAAGTAGCTTCATCATATTCTTGCATAGGTTTTAATCGATGAATCTCTGAACCGTTATTTCCTTTACTTTTTCCCATGTTTTTAAATATTCGTTATGCAAATATAAGTATTTTTTCTTATATAAAATAATAATATTAAATATTCGGGAGCTTAAGGTAGTGGATTAGTAGTTTCTAGATAGATGTCAACATACTTAGAACTATCTCGGTACTATCAAAATCTATTAGTTTATATAATATTGCAATATAGATATGAAGAAATTTAAAGACAACATCAAGTTCAGTTTTTCTCCTGAGTTTCAGTTCGAGATACTCAGGTTTGTTTTAAAAGATAAGGAAGGAGGATTAGTACTCAAAAGGATTAAATCCAATTACCTGGTTCTCATAGAACACTCCCTTATCTTCGAGGGTATATCAAAATATTTTAAGAAGCAAGGCAGAATGCCCTCCGAGAATATCTTAAAGGAAGTATTAAAAGAGTTACTAGAATCTAAAACCTATGTGGATTTGGTAACTAAAGATGATATACCCAATATCAATAAACTGATAAGTAATCTCTATCATATACCCCTATCGGATTCTGATTATATAAAAGAAAAGATATATCAGTTCTCTACTTATGTTGAGATGAAGAACTTAAATGATTCCTTCGATTTGGATAACTTCGAACAATACGAAGAGTATTCGAGGAAGATTGAAAAGGTACTTCAGAAAAGTAAACCTAAGAAAGAAGATGAACCTTTATATATGATTCGGGATATTACCGAGAGACAGTTTAGAAGACAATCAGAACCTTCAGTTATACCTTGCCCATTTAGGCAGTTGAATGAACTAACTAATGCAGGAGGTTATCCAGGGCATTCAGTTAATGTAATACTTGATAAACCCAAGGCAAAGAAAACCTTCTTTATGGTAAACCTTGCAAGAGGTTATCTCAGAATGGAGAAGTCAGTATTATATATTGATACGGAAAATGGTCAAGAACAAATCATGGACCGTTTCATTCAATCCAGTATCAATAAAACTAAGAAGGAATTATACTCTGGTGAGTATGATAAACTTGAGGCAAAGCATTTAAGGAAACTTGCAAGGTTTGGAGTTGAATTAGTAGTTGAGCGTGTACCAGCGATGATTACTAATACCACTTATATAAGGGAAAAGATAATTCAACTTCGTAATCAAGGAATCGATATTAAAGTTCTTATGGTTGACTACGCTGGTAAGCTTGCATCAATAGCGGGTGATAGAGAAGATTTCGAAAGGATATCTAATGTATATGTAGACCTTCAGAATCTGGCAGAGGAATTACATTTAGACATTATATGGACTGCTCATCACATTACTCGTGAAGGTAAAAAGCATAGGCTTACTCGGTATGATGAGAATGATATCTCTGGTTCAATTGCCATTGTTCGTAATGCCCAGGTTATCATGGGTCTTAACTCTACTGAGCAAGAAGAGAAAGATAATATTCTTCGAGCTGAGATAGTAGTACAAAGGGATGGTCTTCCTTCCGGTAGAGCATTATTCAAATGCGATGTCGAAAGGCAAAGATGTACGGAATTTACAAGGGAACAACGTAAACAATATGATAAAGTATATGGTAGTAAGTTGGATGAACAATTTAAAAAGAATACTAACCCGGATGCGGATTCTAAGAAAAGGGAAAGAACTACTGGAGACATTTAGATGTAAGTTGGGTTATCATGAATGGGTAGCAGTTCATTGGACTGAGTTTAAACAGAGACCTCGTAGGGCAATTTTTTCTAAGAAAGGCGGGAGAAGGAAAGCCCAGTATTATGAGAAACGTCATGTAGAGTATTACTGTAATATATGCGGGAAGAAAAGATATGAAAATAACAAACCAGTTTAAATCTAGACTAAGAACTTACTTCGTTAAACGATTAGGAGGTTATGATTATAGGCATGGCTGGATGCGTATACCAACTTGCCCCTATTGTGGGAGAGAACATAAGTTGGGAGTTAATCTTTCTATGTATAGAACCAATTGTTTTAGATGTAATGCCCATCCTTCTCCTGCTCAACTAATAATGGATATAGAAGGATTTACTGAGTACCATGAACTAATTAATTTTTTGAACAATGGTCAATTTGATGAACTACAGTTTAAGGAAGAGAAAATCGAACTTGCCGAAAGTAAGCCCGTATATCTCCCTGAGGGATTTAGAAATATTTCGCTTGGAGACAGCCAACTTGCAAAAAGCATTCGAGGGTATGTCAAGAAACGCGGATTTAGCCTCGAGAAGTTTTCAAGATACGGTATCGGCTATGGAACAAGCGGCTCAACATATGGGTACCTTATCATCCCGTTTTATTATCGAGGACAACTTAGGTATTACAATGCTCGAAATGTTATCGGCAAAGGGCCCAGATATAATAACCCAGACAAAGACATCACCGGTTTGGGAAAACAATTTATCATCTTTAATCATGATGCGTTGGAGATGTATCGGTCGGTATTCATTTGCGAAGGGGCACTTAATGCTCTCACAATTGGGGATAGGGCAATTGCCACAATGGGCAAAGTTGTATCTAAATATCAACTAAATGAACTAATAAAGGCACCTTGTCAACGGTATATAATTCTATTAGATTTTGATGCTCAAAAGTATGCTATAGAATTAGCCTTAAAACTCATATCGTATAAGAAGGTGAAGTTAGTTCTTTTTGAGGATAATCGAGATGTAAATGACTTAGGTAAGAAAGCCGTTCTTAAAAAGGTTTACAAAACTCAGTATACTACTTATCAAGATTTAATTAAACTTAAAAACTCACTATAATGGAAGATAATGTACCGGGTTTTATAGGTTACCATATTACTAGAGAGGGAGAATTGTATTCAAGACGGGTAGAAAGATCTCCTCATAAGTTTGGTAAATGGCATAAATTAAGGCTTTCGAAAAAGGTTAAAGGTGTCACGTAAAACGCTCTATAACTTTATTCATAGAACTAAAGTCAGAAACTCTTTGGAATAAGGATTTCCTATTATATTATATAACTTAAAGATAACAAAATAAGAAAAGATATGAAACAGTTTATCATTGAATGGTGTATAAATATGGTTATGGCTTTAGCCATAGTAGTGTATATTGGTATTTTCATTTTGGTGGCCTTGCTATTAGACGATAGTACAATAAAAGGGGGCAATATACATATCTTTATGGGTAGTATTTTATGCTGTAACTACAGTAACATCTTATGTAAGATATTGTAATAGAAAGAGGAAATGAATACTAAACGTTCTCCATCTATCCATATAACTAAGTCTCAATTTGAGGAAATATTAAATACCTTAGAGGTAGATAACTTCCCAGTTGAGGCTTTTTTTGTTATTGCTCGTAAATCGGCAATAAATACTAGAGCAGTAGTTGTTTCTAACAATAAGAATACTAAGAAAGTTTCTAACATTTTACTAGCATCCAAGGGAGATGCTGCCCTTGTTGCTGATATTTTATACGCAACTCGTATAAAGTTAAAGCATAGGGGAGTTCGTAAAATAAATGAGAGTAATTCCCGAGAATGGGCAAATTGTAAAAAGCTTGCAGAAGTATGTAATACCTTTTGTGAAGATTTTAAATTTGATACCCGGGAAGGTTTTATTAAATACATTGAGACTGGGTTAAAGAGAATGACTGATTATCGTAATGTTATGCAAAGGTTATTATCCATGCAGGAGAACATTACTAATCAGGTAGAGGCCGAATTAGAACTCAAGGGGGATAAGGACCCAGGCTTTACCAAAGACATCCATGATGAATTCATAAAAAGAGTTGCTAGTGTTACTGGTATTTATGAATCTTATGAACATCAGCCAGAGAAATATGTTCACTTTCTTAGGATTCATAATCTAATGGATGAAAAGGATTGGAATGCATTTCAATTTTTGGATGCCCAGTTCGAAGCTCTTGCTTGGTGTAATGGATTACCAGAACCAAGTCAGATGTATAATGATAAGGCTATCGAAAGATATAATAAATACTTATATAAAAATAAAGATAAACGAACCTTAGACGAGCCTCAAGTAGAGGGGAGTCTTTGGGATTCCATAAGAAAATGATATGAAAGGTTTACAATTTTTCGGAAACAGAGTAGAGGATGCAGCTAATGCTTTTATAGATGTCCTCAAGTATTCAGACCAATCCGTGGATTATCCAGATTTTAAGGATATCGAACCATGGCCTGATGAGATAATTAATATGTTCTATGTGATTTGGAAGAATGCCAAGTTCTCAGAACTAAGTGCAATTATTATGTATACCCAACAGTCTTCTAGATTCGAGGAGGTATCAGAATTGATGTTGGGTATTGGTTTGGTAGAGATGAGACACCTTGATAAGATATCGGACTTTTTACAAAAGGCAGATCCCTATGAGGATTACTCTACCATGAATATTAATCCTACGATTGAGATTGGTTCTACTTGGGAACAAGCTTTAAAGATTGCTTTGAATTCCGAGATAGAAACTATTGGTCACTACAAGAAAATCCAAAGAGCAATTGCTCAATACGAGGAACGTCCAGATTACGATGATGTGAATTATTTCCTTGAGAAATTGATTGCCGATGAGGAACATCATATTAAACTTCTTAAGGAAGCAATGGGCATGGATAAAGCCACTAAGGGTGTAACGGTAATTATCAAATGAGTAAGATAATTATTCAGAATGGGAATATGTGCGAACTTGACTTACCTCTTAAGTTCGCACAGAAACTTTATAATGAGTTTGCCATTCGACATCCGAATGCTTTCTACTTACGTACAAGGCAAAGAGGTATGCAGAATTGGGACGGTAAGATTCATTACATCACCAAGACGGGGCAATTTAAAATAGGTTTACTTCCCAAAGTATACGATATGTGTATTGAGATGGGGATTAAACCTAAAGTTGTAGATATGAGACAACCTTTACCTAAAGTCAGTAAAGTAGTTACGAATATAGGCAAATATAAATTAAGACCAGAGCAAGAGAAAGCTGTTAAGGCAGTTATCAATAATAAGATAGGGAATACACCTTTTCATATTGGCGTATTAGATTACACTGTTAATGCAGGTAAAACACTTATCATGTCGTCTTTATATTTATCCTATAAGAAGCAGTTAAAGACTTTGCTAATAACTAATGATTCGGATTGGTTAAATCAAGCTAGAGAAGAATTTAAGCAATATCTTCCCGGAGAAGATATCACTTTTGTTCAAGGCAAGGTTTTAAACTGGAGTAACTTTACTATAGGTATGGTTCAATCTATTTCGAGAAATATGAGATTCTATCAAAAGGAATTATCTCAAATAGATATGGTACTTATAGATGAGGCTGACCAAGGAGGTAGTAAGCAATATCAGAATGTAATCACTCGGTTATTTAATACCAGAATTCGTATAGGATTATCTGGTACGATTTATATGAGTAAGCTTGCTAAGGATAGGGTTAAGAATATGAACTTAGAATGTTTCTTTGGTAAAGTACTTGCTGAGTTCAAACTCAAGGATTCTATCAAAAAGGGTTACTCAACAAAAACCGTTGTAAAGATGGTACCTGGTAAACCCTGGTATGGTAATTGGGAATCTGATTGTATTTCCTATAAGGAAATATACGATGATTCAATCACCAATTGTTATACAGCTTGGTTAATGGCTTATAATAGATTACTATGGAACCTTAATCAAGGCAGATACCCTGCTCTCGTAGTATGCAAGCATATTGCACATTGTGAAAATCTATATAAGTTCTTTAAAAAGAAACTGGGCGATGCCTATAATATTGCCTATGTGCATGTTAATACTCCTTCTAAGTTAAGACAACAAATAATGAAGGATTTTAGAGAAGGTAAAATAGATATCCTGGTATCAACTACAATCATTGCTCGAGGTAAAAACTTTCCTAAGCTTAAGTACTTACTCAATACCGCAAGTATGGATTCACAAGAAAAATCCATTCAATTCCTTGGTCGTTTGGTAAGAACCGATGAATCTAAAAATAAGGTATACCTTGATGACCTTCATTATCCTGGGAATTATTTAGATAGGCACGGTAAACATCGGAAGCAATATTATCAGAGACAAGAATTGAAAGTAATACTGTTAGATAAGCTATGGAAGAAACATCCTAACCATAGCCTTATTAAGAGTTAACTAGAAGTACTATGAGTATTTACTTTTTCTCCGTAGGAGGAAAAGAAGATTACAATCAATAAGCATATAGGCATTATGAATAATGATAAACTAATATGTATTAGAGATGAAGATGATACTAAACTAACTACTCTCTTATCAGAAGGTTGGAGGATAATCCAAATCTCTGCATCGGGTATTTATTGCTGGGTACTCTTAAGGAAACCCAATAACACTAAAAAGAAAATTAAAGGCTTTCAGTGATGGAGAAATATATTTTAATTACAGCGGTTGTTATTATGATAATAATACTCGCTTTAGACTTCATATTTTCTAAGGATGGTTATCAATGTCATCCATGCAAGAAACGTTTTCATAAAGAGGATTTGGAAATCAAAGGATGGCATTTCAAAGAATGGGTCTGTCCTAATTGTAAACACATTAATTATACTTATGATGAGGAAGATTAAAGAATGGTTTAAGTCTCTCATTGTTGGGGAGGTACATAATCCTAAACATGTATTCAACTGTAGAGATTTGATATGGATATCAAGCTTGGAAACTTCTCAAAATACTCCCGAATGCTTTACTCATTATTTCTATCTGTACTGGAGTAATGATATGGTAGTCAAAGTATGTCAAGAGAGTCATGATAGAAATTCATACCAAGAATTATATAAACTCAGGGAACTATTTATTAATAACATCGGTTATTCCTATGTTCCCATAGAAGATAACAGTGAAATATACATTTATTATAAACGTAAAAAAGACATATAATGGCTAAGAAAAAGAAACAACTTCCTGACTTATCGAAGCAAGATATCCTTACTCCCATAGATGTTAGTACTCTGGGAACTAATGGAGACCCTTGCTTCGGTATTGGGTATGATTTATCAACTAAGGAATGTAAACTATGTGGAGACTCAGAATTATGTGCATTCAAGATGTCACAGAACTTGAACATCACCAGGAAAGAACTTGAACAGAAGAATCAATACAAGGATTTAGATGTACTTGAAGATACCGTTGGTATCAAGAAATACATCCGAGGCTTGATTCGGAAAAGGAAAGACAGAAAAGAGGTTATTACCAAAACCGTTGAGAAATTCGAAGTACCAAGAAAACGTATTAGAGAACTTTATAAAGAGTGTACTAAATAATGAAACCAATAGAGATGATATGGGCTATGTTCAAGGTATATCTTAACAACCCAAACTATTTTGTAAAGCAAGAAGATGTACTTGCTAACCTTTGTATGGAAGGGTCAGTAGATGTATTAAAGATGTGTAATTCATTGGGAGTACATGTTTCTAGACCCGAGAAATTAACCTTTGGACAACTTTTACGTAAATGTAATATATTATGAACAGATTTAGATTTATCAAAGTAAGGGAGGTAGTATCTCCCAACAGAGCAAACCCAAATGATGCTGGGTTAGATTTTTATGTACCAACCAACCTGACTTCAGAGGATATCCATTCTAAGAATGAATTAGATTCAGGAGGGTATGATTTGGATATCCCCTTTAGTGAACATTTCGTAAGGCATATAGCTTTACAACCTGGGCATAGGATACTCATCCCATCGGGTATCAAAGGTTTGCTAGAACCTCCTGCATCTATGTTAATGGCAGCAAACAAATCTGGTATAGCTACTAAGAAAGGGTTAATCTTTACTGCCGAGATAGTAGATTCTCCATATGTTGGAGAGATACACATTGGAGTATATAACACTTCTCAAGAAATTCAGGTTATAGAAGCTGGCCAGAAGCTGGTACAATTTATTCATGTACCCATCTATATCACCGAGCCAGAAGAGATTCAGCAAGAAGAATTCTATATTGAATCTCAAATGTGGGGGACTCGGCAAGATAAGGGATTTGGTTCATCAGGAAATTAATAAGAAAGGAGTATACCTTGGACATCAGGAATATACGTGAACAAGTACATCAAATCAAAGAAGGTACTGAGTTACAAGAGATGTATTCTCTTGGAATACAACAATTTGAAGGCTACAGGCAAATAGAAAAATTGCCAGAAGCCCCATTGGACGTGAATAACCCATATAATCAAGTAATCCTTAAAGACTTTATTGGTAGAGTAATAGAGGAATTGATGGAGGGTTATGAATCTACTTCAGAAGTGGTTAAGATATGTCATAAGTGGGGATGGAATATTGACCAACTTATAGAAGATGAATATACCCAGGTACTCAATCATTTGCAAAATGCCAATGAGGAACAGGTAGATGCCTTGGGATTCTACTTCACTTTATTTCTCTTTGCTAACATTGCTCCAGAAGATATTCTATCATGGGGGACTAATCATGTAATGGATTACTCTGACTTTAAAGTAAATAACTTGAAGGATGTAATTACTCTTGGTATAGCAATGGTTACAGAAGGTACTATTGGTCTAGTTAATCGGTTTAACATGATTGATGAGGACCATGAATCCGTAAAAGACTACACTCCAGGATTCAATACTTTAAGTGAAGCATCACATGAAGAAGAAAAGGTATTATTGTTCAATGTAGTTTACGAACTGAACATTGCAAGAAATCTTCTAAAGTGTAGGCCATGGAAACAAACCCAGGTAATGACTAAGGAATTAGATTTTCAATATTCTCTGGTAAAAGCTTTCTACCTATATATGGGATTCTTAGGTATTCAAGGGTTTACTCCTGATGAATTATTTAGGTTATTCTTTAAGAAACAACGCCTTAATATATGGCGTCAAAAGTCAAATTACTAATATGAAGAAAGACAATATAACT